>Ga0193743_1003708_pt1 | contig 10120 bp, 6 predicted proteins | sample L2c2metaG_FD_143038 | JGI IMG/M metagenome (GOLD analysis project Ga0193743, IMG submission 143038) | Soil microbial communities from a riparian zone of the East river system, Colorado, United States - L2c2 | ecosystem: Environmental > Terrestrial > Soil > Riparian zone | place: USA: East River...
GCTGTGGTGGCGACGGGCAGCGGCGATGAACTGAGCCATGGCTTCTTCCTTACGCCCTTCCGGGGGAAAGATGCTGGTAGGCGCGCTCGGCCGACCCGTGGACAGCAAGCCGCCGAGGGTGAAACTGTCAAGAAATGCGTAGACCCATGCAGGTATGTGCATCTGGGGACTGCTTTCCGAGACGCTGAAGCGTCAGCGTCTACCGAGCAATATAGGCCAACCTTCGGATCTCAGTTCGTAGTTTTCCACGCATTAGAGCTTGCAGCATGTTCGCTTTTTCTTCGCCTTCCACAGCCTGATCTCTTATAACCTGCCGGCATGCTGAAACCGAAGCGGGCAGATCGCCTCATCCACTGCCTGGTCTGCTGGACCTGCCACGGCAGGATGGGTCCAAACCATTTCGAGCTGCGTGACATGCGAGCCTACTGCTCGCTGTGTGGATCTGGTAATCCGCTGGCGAATCTTCGAAAGATGTCGATCCGGGAAGTCACGACGCCGAGCGAGATCATCGTTTGCTTCACGCGGAGTGGTACCGCGGCCCATGCCTTGCACATAGATTGCAAGACTGCTCTTGGACCGTGGATCACGTTTGCTTCAGCGGAGACTTTGGAGAAGGCGCTCAAGTACCTGGGTGCGACGGATGAACAGCTCGCTGCCCATCGAGCCGGCATGAGCCAATGCGGCCAGGGCAGCAGTCACATCCGTTTGGTGCCGAACAGGAAGAACCTGCTCAGGATCGACTACAGCAAGCTCTAACGTGTCACCCTTCTGCCTTTCGGCGACTGTAGTACCTCAAACATGCATTGAAAAAAATCAGCAAAAAGGCTCCGCAGGGACCCACGACCTTCAAGGGATATCCTTTGAAGTAGCAAATCATTAAGCCGACCGCGAGGCTTATGTTTCCCACGATCTCTATCTGTCTGGGAGGCATTCTGTTGAGTTTACTCGCACAGTAAGGCCACGGCATAGACCGTGGACTATCACGCGTTGTGGGTCAATCTGAATCCGCAGAGCCAGAAAACAAGCTGTCCTGCTTCTCAAGAATTTCTTTGGTGGCTTTCTTGAATGACGTCGGGTCTATCCACGGCAGTTCGGGCTTCTTGCCGGCGAACAGGTCTTCGATGGTTAGGATCTGCAGCTTGGGGAACTTGCCGTGGGGAGTTTGGTAGTACCCGGCTTTGATGGCTTCAGTAAGCATCGGTTTTGTAGCCTCAGCGAGCGTGATGAAAACGCCAATCTTTGCCTTCTCTCTGTCAACAACATGGCCCAGATCGCGGATCATCGGGACGCCCACGTTACCCCCACCTTTGACCGAAACGATAGCCTTTTCTGTAATCTTCCCGTCCGGCTTGAAGTAAATGAAGCCGTCAATGCCACTGTCGGCTCCTTTCTTCTTGCCGCCGTAGGGAACGGCATCGACAAGGGAAACCGCCCACCACTGGAACTGATATTTGTCCGCTTCTGCCAGCGCGCGTGCGCCATCAAGGTCTCTAGGTATGCCAATAACGTCGAAGGTGATCCCAGGGAAAGCGTCCTTTAGGCGCTTCTCGATAAGCGAAATGGCAAGGTGGGTGACGTCGATGCCTATCCATTTGCGACGAAGCTTTTGGGCTGCGTGAATGGTCGTGCCACAGCCGCAGAATGGATCAAGCACCACGTCATTCTCGTTCGAGCTAACGCTGAGGATCCGCTCCAGCAACGCTAGAGGCTTCTGTGTGGGGTATCCAAGGCGCTCCTGCGCCTGCGAGTTAAGGGGAGGGATATCGGTTATAACATCCTGCACCGCGACTCCCTCACTAAGATATCGCTTGAACCTTGGGAATCCTTCGCCGTGACCGCTACGCGATTTGGGCCAATGGATACATCCATGCTCATCGAGCAAATCCAGTTTCTGCGTTGTCGATAATTCCTTTGCTTTATCCGCCCCGACCAGCCGCTCGACGGTCTTCAGATTTGCCTTCCAGTGAACGCCTTTAGATGTCGGGTCGCATCCGCGCCAGACAGCGCCTGAATCGCCGTGCCGAACGCCTGGCGCCGTCAGATTGTCATCGGCCCACAGCTCTCCATCTTTACCGACGTTCCTATACCGCGCTGAATATTCGTCGCTATGGGCCAGTAAGACTTCGTTCCAGGTGCTTTCGTTGGACTTTGTGTAAAAAAGAACCGTATCGTGAATATCGCCCCAGCGATCTGCTGCCGAATGGGCGCCCGTCCTTTTCCAGATAACCTCGCTTCTAAAGTTGGTCGCGCCAAAAACGGCGTCCATTAAAGTCTTCAGATAGTGGCTAGCAGTCGGGTCACAGTGCAGATAAATACTTCCGGTCGGTTTCAGGACGCGATGTAGTTCCAGCAACCGGATGGCCATCATGGTCAGGTAGGCCATCACGTCATTTTCCTTGAGGAAGGAGCGCATGGCGCGAAGCATCTCCGCAACATCGCTGTTGACGCCCGTCAACACTTCGTCGAAAGCCGTCTCCGCGTGCGCGTTCCAATGCCAAGTGTCCTCGAAGGCTTCGATCTGAGCCTGCGACTGCGCGCCCTGCGGGGACCGAAAAAGGACGCTGTAATTCGCATTGCTGTTGAAGGGCGGGTCCAGATAAACCAGGTCTACACTATCGTCCTTGATGTGCTCGCGGAGGATCTGAAGATTGTCACCGTAGTAGAGAGTGTTCAGTGGGTTTGCGCTCACACGGCAAGTCTATCGTTTGCATTATCAAACCCAGCAATGCTGACTCTAGGAAGTCACCTGCGGATCCATAAACAGAAAGGCCACGGTCGATGCCGTGGCCTTTTCTACTGGATTCTCCCCTACTCAGATTTAGTAATGTTAGTAATGTTTTTGTGTGTCAGACGGTCTGCAGAGGGGAGAAATGGGAGAAATGTGATAAAACGCGAAATCCATTAAGTCTTGCGTTTTCAGTCAAATAGTAGTGTTTTCAGTGTCTTACAGGAAGGAGTGGCGGAGAGAGTGGGATTCGAACCCACGTTACCCGTTAGAGTAAACACGCTTTCCAAGCGTGCGCCTTCAGCCACTCGGCCATCTCTCCAGCGCCAGATCAGGATAGCATCTGCGGGCGTCGCAAACGAGTGGCTCGCATCGCCTGTCACGGACAGAAGGGTGGCCCCATAGAGCGGTTTCGCGTAGTTTGTTTCTGATTGGCAAGGGAGGCTTCGTGCGTCGTTTCCGTTCTGTCTTGTTGTGCTGCGGTGTGTTGTGCCTGGGTTTCGTGGCGGCTGCGTCTCCTGTACATCTGCAGACGGAACATCGCTCGAATCCTATGGGCGTGGATGTTGCGTCGCCACGATTCGCCTGGCAGAGCGATGCGGACTCGTCCAACTGGATGCAACAGGCGTACGAGATCAACGTCGGGACGGATGAGCAGACGGTCCGCAGCGGCAAGGGAGATGTATGGGACTCAGGACGCGTTTCGTCGGAGGAGTCGATCGATATCGCCTACCGCGGTCCTGCCCTGCACGCACGCACACGATATTACTGGGCGGTGCGGGTGTGGGATAACAAGGGCCACGACGAACAGTCTGCGCCGACGTGGTTTGAAACAGGCTTCCTGTCGCCGTCCGATTGGACAGCGAAGTGGATCCGGCGCGACGATCCCGCTGCTGCGCGAGAGGTGTCGATGGTGCGCTGGCTGTGGCTTCCCAATGCGGATGCGCAGCATGTGGCTGGCGGCACCGTGGCGCAGTTTCGCTGTGTATTGCATCTGGACGTGCGACCGATGCGCGCGAGCTTGCATGTTGTTTCGCGCGGCGCGTTCGTGGCATCCGTCAACGGAACGGAGACGGGCAGGCATACAGAGTGGAGCGCCTTCGATTGGGAGGAGATCACGCCGGAGCTTCACTCTGGCGTTGGAGTGGCGGGCGATAACGAGATCCTTGTTCGCGTTGTGTCGCCGCAGGGCCACGAGGATGTGAAGACGGAGCCTGCTGCCTTCGCTGCGTCCATTCACATCACAGATCGGGATGGCACCGAGCGGCGCATCGTGACCGACCACGCGTGGAACGCACGGGCGGGAGATAGCGGCGCGTGGGCACCGGCGCAGGAGGTTGGCCCGCTCGAAGCAACGTTCAGCGTGGGCGTGGATCGCGCGAAGGCGGTTGCCGGCCCGGATCGCGTGGTAACGGACGCTTCCCTGCTGCGCAAGGACTTCTCGCTTGGCGGCAGTATCCGTTCCGCACGGCTTACGGTGACAGCGCTTGGCGCATACGAAGCGTGGCTGAATGGCAAGCGCGTCGCTCCGCAGACGCTGCTGGCGCCGGGCTTTACGGACTTCCACAAGCGCGCGCTTTACCAGACCTACGATGTCACCTCGATGCTTTCTCCCGGCAAGAATGCGCTTGGTTTCATGCTCGGCGGCGGATGGCACGGATCGCCACTGGCATGGAGCGGAAATCGCTTCTTTCCTGGGCCAGAGCTGCTGCGCGCACAACTTGACATCACATTCAACGACGGCCATCACGAAACCGTCGGGACGGACGACACGTGGCAGACCGCTGCCGCGCCAGTACTGTCCTCGGAGATTTATGGTGGAGAAGCATACGACGCGCGCGCCGAGATGCCGGGATGGAGCGATGCGGGCTTCGCTGCGGCGGGATGGTCTCCCGCTGTGCTCGGCACTGCTCCCGATGGTGTGGAGATTACCGCCTCGCCCGATGCACCGATTACAACCATCATCACGCTGCATCCCGAATCGCTTAATCCCGCAAACGGCGCGCATCCGGCGATCTTCGACATGGGACAGAACATGGTGGGCAATGTGCGGCTGCATCTGCGCGGACCGCGCGGCACGGTGGTGCGGCTGCGCTATGCCGAACGCCTGAATCCCGACGGCGGCATCTATACCGAAAACCTGCGCAACGCTACGGTCACTGACTACTACACGCTCTCCGGCAAGGGTGATGAGAGCTACATGCCGAGCTTCACCTTTCATGGCTTCCGTTACGTGGAGGTTGTTGGCTATCCGGGCGCGCCAACCAAAGCGAGCATCGATGGTCTGGTGTACAACAGCCTTCCGGAGAAGCCATCGATCCGGTTTCACAGCTCGAGCGATCTGCTGAATCGCATGAGTGAGCTGGGCCTGTGGGGACAGCGAGGGAACTTCTTCTCGATTCCCACGGATTGTCCGCAGCGCGACGAGCGGCTGGGCTGGATGGGTGACGCCGGTGTCTTTTGGCGAACCGGCTCTTACAACTTCGATACTGCGAGCTTTACGCAAAAATTTATGAACGACGTTGTTGATGCGCAGTTGCCGAACGGGTCATTCACGGATATCTCTCCGGATCTTCTGAAACCGCCGGAGGGTGCGCCGGGATGGGCGGACGCCGGCATTCTTATTCCCTACGCGGCGTGGCTGCAGTACGGCGACACTGCCCTGCTGGAGCGCTCGTGGCCGGAGATGGAGCACTACATGGACTTCATCGAACGTGGCAATCCGGATTATGTGCGAAGTAAACAGCTCGGCAACGACTACGGCGACTGGCTTGCGCCTGATCCCCGTACGCCGGGCGATCTGATTGCGACGGCTTACTGGGCGATCATTGCTCGCGAGATGGAGGAGATGGCCAAGGCGCTGCATCGGCCAGCAGACGCGGAGAAGTACGAAGCGCTCTACGGGAAGATTGGCGACGCGTACCGCAAAGCTTATGTCCAGCCGGACGGATCTGTATCAGGAGATACGCAGAGCGCCTACGTCGTGACGCTGGCAAGCGGCATCGCCCCGGAGAATCTACGTGGCGCGATGACCGAACGGCTGGTGAAGGATATCGAGGCACACGGCAATCATCTGACGACCGGTTTTCTGGGCACGCCGTTCCTGATGTTCGTGTTGGATGAAAATGGCCACCCGGATGTGGCATACAAGCTATTGCTGCAGGACACCTACCCGTCGTGGGGCTACATGGTGCGGAAGGGCGCGACCACGTGGTGGGAGCGCTGGAATGGGGACACGGGTGATCCGGCTATGAACTCTTACAACCATTACGCATTCGGGTCGGTGATGGCCTGGGTCTTCCGGCGGGTTGCCGGCATCGATACGGATGCGGCTGGCGCGGGATTCCATCATCTGACGATCACGCCGCACTTCGATGCGGGCCTGCCGCAGGTGCACGCGGAGTATGACTCGGCATATGGAACGGTCACGACAGACTGGAACGGCACAGTACACAAGTTCACCGTAACCACGCCAGCGAACACGACCGCGACAATTACGCTGCCGAATGGCAAGTCAGAGCAGGTCGGCAGCGGCACACATGTATACACCGTGCAATGAGTGATCGCGGCGGAGGTGCAGAGCTACAGTCTGCACCTCCTGCACTGAGGCTTAGTCTGCGATTCCGGGTTGTGGCGGGTCAATGCCCAGCGCGGTGGCGAGCGAGACCAGGTGATCCTGCTCATCGATGAGAATGGTGCGGATGGTCTCGCTGAGCGCGTACTCGTTCAGCTCCTCTGCCTGCTTCAGGCGGCGGCGATACTGCCGGATCGTCTCTCTCTCATTGTCGAGATCGAAGCGTAGCATCTCCTCAGCTTTTTCCGAGGTCTTGACCGGCTTCGGCTGCACGGTCGGCATGCCTCCGAGATAATCGACCGCATTGGCGATCTTGAGCGCGTGAGCGAGCTCTTCCCCAGCATGGACGGCCAGCTCATTCGCAATGTTCATGTAGGCCGCACCCTTCAGCACCTGGGAATAGTTCACATAAGCAATGATGGCCTGGTACTCGCGGGCCAGATCTTCGTTGAGGTATTCAATCAGCTGCTTGCGAGTCAGCGCTTTCTCTTTCGGCATTGTTTCTCCTTGAAATTATCAGAGCACACCGGGACGATTTCTGCCCCAGGTGTCTTTCGTTGCATGGGATGATGCTATCCAGGCCGGTTTGGCTGCAGCCTTCTTCCGCCCCGATGCGTCTATCCATCACTATGGTGCGCGCTGCCCTGCTCTGTTGTCTGCTGCCCCTGCCACTCTTTGCTCAGGCGAAGCCGGATACGCCTGCCGCGACGCCAGCGGCACCAAAAAGCGGAATGACGGTGACCGCTCCGGTCCTGGTCCGGGATAAAAAGGGCGCGCCGGTCGCGAATCTCAGCAAGGATGCGCTTGCGCTCAGCGAGGATGGCGCTGCGCAGAGTATTCTGACGCTCTCGCCAGCCACGGGCCAGCCGCTTGTCTTCGGGATCCTGGTGGATACCAGCCGAAGCCAGCGCGGCGCTACTGCGGAGGTGAAGGCCGCCAGCATCAATTTCATCAACGCGATGATGAAGTCCGCGCAGGATCGCGGGTTTGTCGTGCACTTCGACCGCGAGGTGGAGCTGCTGCAAGACCTGACGGCAGACAAGGACAAGGTGCAGCAGGGTGTCGGCCTACTGGACTCACCGGAGCCGAATACCGGTGGAGATGCGTCAAACGCCGGCGCCAAATCGCTGCTGTATGACTCGATCTATCTGGCCGCGAACGAGATCACGGGCAAGCAGCCCGGACGCAAGGTGCTGGTGCTCTTCTCAAGTGGCATCGATGAGGGGAGCAAAGAGACTCTTCGCACAGCCATCGACACCGCGCAGAAGACGGGCACCATCATCTATGCCGTGTATGTGAAGGGCGAGGTGGATAAGGCGCAAAAGAAAATGGATCAGGAGCGCGACCCGAACCGGCGCGATCCGATGAACTACCCCGGTGGGGGCTACCCTGGCGGCGGCTATCCGGGTGGATACCCAGGCAGATATCCCGGCGGTTACCCAGGAAGCTACCCGGGCAATTATCCACCAGGAGGGTATCCCAGCGGGGGGGGCCGGCGACCGCAACAGAGCGTCAAGGGAGACGGGAAACGCGTCCTCGCGGACATCGCAGCGCCCACGGGCGGCCGCGTCTTCGAGCTGACGAAGAAGGACAACGCCGGCGCGATCTTCGCCATGATCGAGGACCATCTGGCGCACCAGTCCATGCTGACATTCAATCCCGACAAGACGGGAGCGCGTCCCGGATTCCACTCGCTCAAGATCGAGAGCAAACAGAAGGACACAATGGTGGATGCGCCTGACGGTTTCTATGTGAAGGAGCCCGACTAAAGCAATTTTCCTGATGCTGTGAGCCAGCGGAGGTCATCTGCCGACCGGTCTGCACCAACAGGAAAAATGCTTTCATTCGACAGTTCCGGGACGTATGCAAAGACATCATAAGGAGACCTGCCGCGCGAGGCAGGTCTCCTTATGTTTGAAACACGATGCTGGCTACTGGGCCGCCTGCTGTCTTGCGTTGAGGAAGAGATCTACATTGTTCTTGTCCACCAGCGTTGTGCCGGTATCGACGAAGGCGGGCACAGGTGAGAACGAGTCGGTCTCGTAGTCCCGGTCGAGTGGTTTCAGTGGGTTCTCGTGCAGTTCTACTACTTGCTTCAGACCGTAGTAGGCCATGGTGAATGGTTTTTGACCGACGGTGGCATCGATCACCCCCGCTTTCACCAGGTTCAGAGTGGCCTCGTCCACATCCATGGCCACCACCTCGCGGTCCGTGGCATTAGCGCGCTTCAGGGCTTCAGCGACGTCCTTGCCGGCTGAGGCTTCGAGGCAAATGAACGCGTCGACCTTGTCCTTGCCCGTCTTGGTGACCATCGCCTTGGTGTTGTCAAAGGCGTTGCCGGAGTCGCCCTTGATGTTGACGATATTCACGACGTTGATTCCTGGGCTGCTGGCGAATACGTCCGTGTACCCCTTCAAGCGCTCATCCAGGTTGGGCTGGCCGGGCATGGTGAAGAAGACGACGCTGCCCTTGCCATGCAGCTTCTGAACTACGCGTTGTGCGCCGAGGCGACCGGCTTGAAGGTTATTGGTACCGATGAAGAAGAGCCGATGGCTGTTGGGGGAGTCTGAGTCGATGGTCAGCACCGGAATGCCCGCGGCGATGGCCTTGTCGATCTCCGGCTGCATCAGAGCCGGGTCCGCAACGGAGACGAGAATGCCGGCCGGCTTGCGCGCGATGACAGTCTCAAACTCCTGCACCTCGCCCTGGGGATCGAAGGTGTCGGTGCCGCGCATCTCCGCTTTGACGCCATACTGGTTGGCCGCTTTCATCAGACCGTTGTTCGCGGTCTGCCAGTAGGGCAGTTTGATGTTCGTGGCAACCAGGTAGTACTGGTCGGAATAGTTGTGTTTGGAGCAACTGCTCGTGGCCAGCAGACATGCAGTGCCCAACACTGCCAGTGCGGTTGTGTGTAGTGTCTTGTGCATCGCTTCCTCCCCAGTGTACTTCGCCGCGCCCGTCGCGGTGAAATTTCAACTCGAAAGGGCTGATTGTACGCCGGGCCTTCTGTTGCATGAAAGTGAACCGGGAACTCGATTCCGTCTTGCGGCGGCTGGACGGCTCGCAAAGATACGCACCAGACGGACTCATGCTCCGCTCAGATGCGGACCGGAAGCGCATGGACGTTGGTGCCCGTGGCGCGGAAGACAGCATTGGCAATGGCCGGGGCTATAGCGATGATGGGTGTTTCGCCCGCGCCGGCGGAGGGCAGGTCTGGACGGTTCACCAGATGGATCTCCAGCTCGGGCACATCATCGAGGCGCGGTACCAAATATTCGCCGAAGGACGCGTTGAGGATTTTGCCGTTTTCAAATTGGATCTCTTCCCGCAGGGCCGCGCCGAGTCCCATGAGGATGCCGCCCTGGACCTGGGAAAGCAGATTGGCGGGATTCACGATCGCACCGCACTCGAAGGCCTCGCAGATGTGGAGCACCTTGAGTGTGTGCTGTTCGCGGTCGATCTCGACTTCGACGCAGGCTGCAACATACGAGCCTTTTTCGGTCCCACAGGCAAGGCCGACGGCAGTATTGGCGTCCTTTCGCGTTCGCCTTGTAATCCCCGCCATCTTGGCCCGCTCCTGCCAGCGAAAGTTATTCGCAGCCGTGTCCAGCACCGCACGCAGACGCGGGTTGTCCAGATGGGCACGCCGGAACTCCAGCGGATCAGCACTGGCCAGGGCGGCGAGTTCGTCCATAAACACTTCCCGCGCGAAGTTGTTGGCGGTAGCGGCGAGCCCGCGGTACGAACCGTGACGCAACGGCGGTTTGGAGGAGACGAAACGGCAATCTGCTTTTGCGATGGTGTATGGGGTGTCGACTGCG
>Ga0193743_1003709_pt1 | contig 10116 bp, 4 predicted proteins | sample L2c2metaG_FD_143038 | JGI IMG/M metagenome (GOLD analysis project Ga0193743, IMG submission 143038) | Soil microbial communities from a riparian zone of the East river system, Colorado, United States - L2c2 | ecosystem: Environmental > Terrestrial > Soil > Riparian zone | place: USA: East River...
GTTTCCCCATTTTCCATTTGCTGGAGCGGCAAACGCACTTGGGTTGAACCATTGTTTGATGGACCGATTGGCAGGATAAAGCGGTTGTCCTGGAACAAGATCAGGCCGTTGGTTCACGTTGTTGTGATCGGGAAGTGCAGCATTCGAGCGGCTTACCACAATATTCACCGGAAGCCCTGAACGATAGTTCAGCAGATCGGTGAATTCCCAGCCACCGATAAGGACATCTGCGAGCCGATTTTGATTCAAGAATCTTCGTCCACGGCCAAAAGGTAATTCGTAGAGCAAGCTGATGTTCCCGGAGTTTCGGACGTCGAAGTCGCTTGGTCCGCGCTCACATTGGAAACACGCTACATTTTGAGCGGAGTTGGATTCTCCCGCGCCCACCGATCCATCGTTGATGGCGTGGGACCACATATAGTTCCCTGCCAGAAACATCCCATTGTGAACCTCTCGTTTTACGTTCACTTGGAGCGCATTGAAACTGGAAGCACCTTCCTGGGTCTTCGTATCCACCTGACTTGGAAATGCCGGTGCGAGTGGGTTCTTGCCAAGCGCCGGGTCAAAGACATTTCCATATGTGCGACGGAATAGATGTGTGCCCTTGGCGCCTAAGTAGGAGATCGTACTAACAACCTTGCCAGGCCACTGGTTTTGCATGGACGCCGTCCAGTTCTGGACGTACGAGTCCGGATGATGAAGAGACATGGATCGCGGTGTCACTGCTAGTCCTGTTGTCGGAATCAGGCTGGGATCGATCGGATAAGCGTAGGTCTGTGTGGCCGAACTCTGAAAGGTAATCGATGGTTCATCGTTGACGGCAGGACTATCCTGGTCCGCAAGTTCCGACTCTCCGTGATACATCCCGTACCCAGCCCTGAACACCATGTTCCCTTGGCTGTCGGACGGCGACCAGGTCACGGCCAGGCGCGGATCGAAGTTCAGGTAGTTGGAGTAGGCAAATGGCGAACCCGGGCGGCAATAGCCTCCACAAACCTGGATGTCGAATGGGTTTGATAGACCGTGCGCAAGGCTAAAGGGTTGGAAGAAACCGTAACGTACGCCAACATTTACCGTCACGTTTGAGTTCAACTTCCATTCATCCTGAGCGTATGCAGCGATCTGTGTCTTGCGCAGACCGCGATCCGGTAGAGGAGCGGTATCTTGAAACGAGTTCAAGGTATTCGACAGGAAGTTATCAAGGCTAGTCCAACTGGCAGTGCCATCCGCTGTATTAGCCTCGTTGAACTGTACCCTGCGTACATCTACGCCAAACTTTAACGTGTGTCGATTGAGCGTCCAGACAACGGTGTCGAGATAAGAGAACGTTGTCGATACCTGTTGTTTGTAAATGGTCTCGCCGAGCGACGTAAATCCGCCACCGAAGGAGAAATTAATAGGTAGACCTGTCACTTGATTCTGATGATATGTGTTTCGGTTAAGCCCGAACTTGGCTTCATTAATCAGTCGTGGAGTGAACACATGAAGATAGTCAATGACAGCGTTATGAACGCTAGCATCCACTTCGATGCTCTGTCCTATGGCGTTTAGCGGGCTGGTGCTGGAACCTTGGTCGGTGTTATAGCGGACGTAGATGCTGTTTTTTTCGTTGATATGGTGATCGATCCGTCCAAGTCCTGAATCTTCCTTCACTGGACTAGCGGCGTAGCTGGTGTAGTTGTCGGCATAGCCTTCTTTATCGCCTGAAGGACTTTGGCCTGTAGGGTATGCGGTAATGATGGCCTGTAGCGCAGGGGACAAGGAAGCTACCTTCTGCCTAAACAGTGCGCTAGGCACCAGACCGACTTGGGGCACACCGCCCAACACCTGGCGAAACCCTTCATACGACGCAAAAAAGAATGTACGGTCCCGGATGATCGGTCCGCCCAAATCCGTGCCATATTGATTCAGGTGAAATGCCGGCTTCTTCGAGGTGGTGGGATTGAACGGAGACCGAGCATCGAAAATATCGTTCCTCAAGAAGTCAAACACTTTGCCGTGGAACTGGTTTGATCCACTCTTCGACACAACACTGACCTGCCCGCCCGCGGATCCTCCGTTTTCGGCGGTGTAAACGGCGGAGTCGACTTTGAATTCGGCGATCGCGTCGGAAGATATCTGAAGACGTAGTGCCGATTTCAGGGCTTGCTTCATGACACCTGAAGCATCGACCCCGTCAAGGCGATAATTGTTGTCGTCAATCCCATTACCCGCAAATCGAATCGACGACTGTAGACCCGACCCGGAATCGATAGCTCCTGGTGCAAGCGTCTCGAGTGTTGCCCAATTACGACCGTTCAAAGGGATATTTCTGACCTGTTCACCGCTGACAGTACCACCAAAGGTCGCTGTCGTTTTGTCAAGATCGGCGACGGTGTCAATTACCTCCACCGTCTGCGAAACGGACTGCACATGTAATGTAATGTCGAGAGTTCTAACGTTTCCTGCAGTTTGTTGCACGTGTTCGATACGAGTTGTGGCAAAACCAGTTTTCTCGAATGAGATGGTATACAACCCGATTGGAAGAGCTGGAATTGTGTAGTTGCCGTGCTCGCCTGTAGCTGTTGTGCGAGTTACTTGAGAGTTCTCAAGGACAACCTTCACTCGGGCTTCGCGTATTGGCGCACCGGATTGGTCGTTCACGGTTCCATTCAGCTGCGTGCTGTCCACCTGAGCTCTGGCGAAAATAGGAATTAGGGTCAAGGCAACCAATGCGGCATACTGTACCAATCTTTTCACTGTGATCCTCGTCTAGTGCGTAGTGCTGGTCCATAAAGATGCCGACGTCTGCATGCCGGATGTTTCTATCCAGTTGTCGGCGAATACTGTTCGGCCATGAATGATTGGATTTACGCGTGATGGAACAGTGCTTCCAGGCTTGGTATCCTGTGCTCCACTTCTTCACGAATGTTTTCCGCCTGGTGGATCGCGTCTGCTACATCCACGGCCGAGGTGTACGGAATCTCCATGACAAGAATTCCGATACGATGTCCCTGAGCATCAAACATCTGCATCTTTATGTTGTAGAAAGCCCCATCGTCGATCTTCGCGCAATAAGTCTTACCATCTTTGACAGCCGCGAAATCACCTTCGGTGGTGCGTATTCCAATTCTGGTCGCGTTACCGTTCGCAACAAGCACCATATTTTGTTGGTCGGGAGGAATGACATGAAGCCCTAACTTTCTAAGAAATGGGTGAGTCGATAGTGTGTCCAGCACGATTTTTTCGGAGATCGGTGAATCGACCGGGGCCTTAGGCTCGACAGCAACGCTCTTGGCTGGCTGCGTGTTGACTGGTTCGAAGATAATGATTCGCGCGTTCTTTCCGGCTTCGCCAGGTACCGCAACAAATAGACGATTGAGTTCGGGCACGAGCCGTGCGGTCTTTCCTTTGGCGCCGGACGGTACACTACCCCGAACGACATAGTGGTCAAGGTCGGTCTGATCAAGCACATCCACAGCTCCATCACCAGCGGCATAGAGGCGCCTCGTCGCAGGGTCGAAGATCAGGTCGTCAACTCCCTTTAAGATTGGCAACGCCTGTAGCTCTTTTCCTGTGTTGGTGTCGAGGACGACAATCTGCCCGCTCCTGCAGCCGACGAACAAACGCTGGCGCTGTTCATCCAATGCCATAGCGACGTTCACCTTACCCATGGTTAGCGGCCAGGTGGCCACAACCGTGTTAGTCAACCTGTTGACAACGACAACCTGATTCTTCGCCTTGTCGTTAACGTAGATGCGGGGACGATAGTTATCAAGCGCCATCGCCTCGAGTGTGTCCCCATCGATTTTTACGTCCGCAATTTTCGTATGCTCGGTCGTGTCGACAACGGACAATGTCGAATAGGGTTGGCCAACGTCACCACCGCCGTTATCAATGTAGAGGTACTTTCTGGAGATGTCGTAGCCAATCGAATCAGCATCTTTCAACAATGCAATACGATCGATCAAACGGTACGTTTCGCCGTCATAGATCTTAAGCGATCCATCTCCGCCATCAGTGACATAGATCTGATCCAGATCTGCACGATAGAAGACCGTATGAGGCCTCGCAATGCCTTCAATCTGATGAACTATCTTGCCTGTGCTGAGGTCGAATACAAGGACTGCTTTAGAATCCTCGGGAGTAACGAAGAGACGGTTACGCTTTAAGTCGATACCGAAGTGATCGAAGTTACCTTGCACTGCACTAGGCAACTGAAGGGTCTGCACTATGCGGAGTGACTCGCCTGTAGGAGGGGCCGTTGAAATCAAGCCTCCCGTTTGGGCGATGGCACTGGGAAGGAAGGAAGCACAAAGTATTGCCAATATAAGACGATGCATGTGAAGGATCCTGATCACTCTCGGTATCTAAATCTATGGCGTGATGCATCGATATTAGGGCCGCAACGTGGTCAAGACAGTGACAATGCAATCAATTTGAAGATAAACCCTATTCAGTGAATACTCAGATTGGAACAGCATGACAGTAATCTAAGTGATGCGCACTTCTAACGGATCGACTGCGTGTCTGTTGCATGAACACAAACGAGTTGCTGGACGTTTCCAACTTACAAAAATCCGAGAGCGTGCCTTCGGTAGTTAAAGTTGATCTGCAATGTGAGACTTCCAGTGTTCCCGCGATCAGAATTTAATATGCGCACTAAATTGTAGTCTTCGTGCGGGCAATGCCGCCGTTGGGCGCCCGAAGAACGTCGACTGAATATTACCTACATACGAGCTTAAGTTGGTGCGGTTTGTCACGTTGAACCCGTCGATAGCAAAAGACATAAGAGGTGCTCGATCCCCCTTCTTACTTGGGACATGCATATCGTGGTTCCATCGCAAGTCGAGCTCGACATTACCACCTGTTTCCAGACTATTTCTCTTTATACCGGCGGGACGGGCATTCAAGATGCCAGTATTGAACATGTCAACACCCGAAGTCTCGGTGTATGGCATTCCCGAATAGAGTTTCGTCCCGACGCCGAGATTCAACCAATGGTCTTCATTCAACGTACCTAGAAGATTGAATCGATGACGCTGATCAAAGTCTGCGCGGCTGTACTCTCCGGTTAGGTCATACTGATTCGCGGGGAACCATGCAATCCCTCCCGTGTTGTTGTTAGTTCGACTAAACGTATATTGAGCAAGCCCTGAAAACCACCTACCGGTTTTTCCCTCCAGAGTCAGGTCCAGCGCATTGCCTACCTGTCTTCCTTCTGACTCAATTTGCCGTACAACACCAAGATTGGTGTTGGGCCTTGATGCATAGAATGGAGGGAGCGGAGCATTGATGTCTCTCGAGCGGAAGAGCGCAAGCCCAAGCAATCCACGATACGTCGCGGCAACAGTGAGCTCCTTACCGAGTTGACGTTCAATACCAAAGCTGTAGTGAGCGATGTAAGGGATGTGGGTGTCAGGCGCAAGCTGAACCAGGTTAGTGGGCAGGCTCGAACGAGGAATGCCAGGAGGCAGAGGGCTCGGATAAGCAGGATTGAGAACGGTGTAGGAACGGAGGACGACACCGTTGTACCGCTTCAGATCTGCCATCGGCGTAGCTCCTGTTCGGTCATAGAACAGGCCGCTGCCGCCACGAAGCACGGTCTTATGGTCCTTTGTGGAATAGGCAAAGGATATCCGAGGGGCGAAATCATGGATCGACTTGAAGTAGGTCTGCCAGTCGTAGCGAAGGCCTAACGAGACCTGAAGATTCGGCCGAACTTGAATCTGATCCTGGATGAATGTACCGATCTCATTCATCCAAAATACAGTTCTTCCTACTCCCGCCTGCTGTGTAAACGAGTATGGTCGATTCGCCACATAGTCCGAAAGACTCGAGAAGTTGAATGTTCCCTGCCGATTCGAGTTGTCCTCCCATGCACGCCTGCTCAAGTTTGGAATGTTGACGCCAAATTTGAGGTAATGTCGTCCTTTGCTCCAACTAACTATGTCGTTGATCTTCAAGTTATTTTCCGTTGCCAGAAGATCGGCCTGGGCACCGCCGTCCGTAAATGCACCATCCACCACTATCTTCTGCAAGGGTGAAACGCTGCGTGTCGGGTTATAGTCTTTTTCAAAAAAGAGCTGCAACTGGTTGAGGAGGGTCGGCGACAAGATCAATCGATCGTTAAAAATTACATCGTCTTCACGAGCTTGAGCATTAACCCCCGATTGGCCAAGAATGAGGCCGCCAGCTCCTTGATTCCTCGTAGTGGTGTCCGTGACGTTGTATTGCAGTGAAACCCGATGCTTCGCGGAGAACTCATGAGATATTCGAAAGGCTACCTCGGTGTCATGAATCGGCGTCTGCACATTGGTCGAGATGAGACCTGTTGGAGTCTGTGCATGAACGATTGCCTGTAAGTTATCTTCCTGCCGAGTACCCGAGACGAGGAACGTTGTCTTGTGATCGCGGCCTAATGGTCCGGTGATGGAGCCCTCATAGATTCGCTTCTGCTCGAACGGCTTGGTGATGGCGAAATAGTTCTTCGCATCGAAGACCGAATCGCGGAAGGTGAAGGTAAAACTTCCATGTACTTGTGGAGTACCCGGCTTTGTGATGATCTCGATTCGGCCTTTTCCGGGACGATTGGTCTCAGCGCTATAGGGGTCATTGTTGATGTGGGCCTCGGCAATGGCTGAGGCGGAAACACCGGTACCTTTCATCTCGACGCCGTCAACGATTATGGTGACCCCATTCGTGCCAACACCTGATTGATCAAGAAAGGGGGTGAGTGCGGCGATATAGTTCTGATCGAAGACCGGAACCTTTTCCAGCATCTGTGAACTTACAGCAACTTGATCGCGGTTCTCAGTTGGATCTGTCGTCACACTAGACTTGGCGGATTCCACGGTGACTTGCGCCTGTACAGATGACAGTGCCAATTGAATCTTCAAGAATGGTTCCGACAACCGAGTGAAGTGTATCGGTGCACTATACGCCTCGAACCCATACTTGGCTGACACCTCCAGCACGTATTGGTCGGGAGAGACTGGTTGCCAATGGAAATTACCTTGAGCATCGGAAACCGAATGCCGGATGATTGCGCCTTTTGGGGTCCGCAACTGAACGTCGACTCCTGAGACAGCAGCACCATCCGGGTCGACAATAGTTCCGTTCAAGGCTGACTGCCCCGCAGCCACCTTGCAACCAAGAAGGAACAGAAGGACCACACAAAATCGAGACAGTTTTTCTAGATGGGACAACATATCCCGACACTAGCGCAGAGTAGCTGAATTTCTCATGAGGGGAACGAATTTCCCGTCTGTTATGTATGCGCGATGGCCGCTAGTCGTTTATCTTTGGAGGGTTGTGAGGCGATATCACCCCGGGGAAAGGTAATTTCGAAGGAGGCTCCACGACCAATGTCGCTGTCGATTTTGATCGTCCCAGCATGAAGGTCAACCAGACTCTTTGCGATAGATAGCCCCAGTCCCGAACCGCCATCACGCGGAGTACGCGCCATGTCTACCCGGAAAAATCGTTCAAAGATGTGCTCCTGATTACGTGGGGAAATTCCAATACCATTATCCCGAACGGTAAATCCCCAACGCGCATCCACGACCCAACTGATTAATGAAATTCGGCCCCCGACATGCGTATACCGCACGGCATTATCGACGAAAACCATGAGGATACGCTCCAGCGCAGCTCTGTTTCCAAAGATGGGAAGAACATGATTGTCAGAAATATATTCGACTTCAATATTTTTTGTCGCTGCCAGCGTTCGTGTTCGCGGGAGGATGGCATCGATCGATTCCGCCAATTCAAATAGCTCCATGTTGAGCAATCCGTCGCCCTGTCCCAGTCTTGCCAAGGTTAGGAGATCGCCTATGAGCCGTGCCATGTATTCACTCTCTCCGAGAATGTCGGCAAGTCCTAGCCTCATTCTCTGCTTGTCGGATGGATCCATGAGCAGAAGCTCGGCGTTTGAGCGAATGAGCGCGACCGGCGTTCGTAGTTCATGCGAAGCATCCGCCGTGAACTGTGCGATTCGATTATAAGTAGCGGCGATGCGATCAAGCATTAGGTTGATCGTTTTCGAGAGCTGATCCAGCTCATCGTTAGTTCCCCGGAGTGGCAAGCGGCGCGTCAGACTCTCAGCATCGATCGAGTTCGTAGTTTTCGTGATTTGATGAATTGGAGCGAGGGCACGTCCGCTCATCCAGTAACCGCCAAGGGCGGCAAGAAGTGTGGCGACCGGGACAGTAAAGAGGAGTAACCAAGCTAAGTGATCTGTGAGTTCCTCATACTCGGTCTGATCGACAGCGACCTGGATCAAGAAAACGTATGGCCCGACCGTAGCCCAACGGCTGATGGAACGAAAGGATCGATGACCAACACGAACGTTTTGCTGAAGTGTTTGATTGGGTGACGGCTGCGAAAGTGTCACAATGGCCATCGCATCAGGCTGATATACCACGGACCCGTCCGGATGGCTCACGCGGAACATCTTACCGCGCGGAAGCAGAGCCGAATGTTCTCGCAACTCCTCATTCAGATCGTTCATCTCGTGGATATCAAGCTTATGTCTGAGAAAGGTCGCGACGCCGTCGATGCCGGAGGTAAGCTCCATGTCGGCGGCTCTGCGAAGCCCCCAGGACGCACCGAAGAAGACTCCCATCCCCATCAAAATCACGATGAGAAAGACTACAATCGCATACCATAGGGTTAGGCGAACTCGAATCGAAAAGGTCACGGGTGTCTCGCGGACGTCAGGCGATATCCGAATCCACGGACCGTATGAATTAGCTTATTGTCAAAGGTTCCGTCGATCTTCCCTCGCAGCTGTTTCATAAACACATCCAGAGTGTTGTTTTCTACTGTCTCTTCGTATCCCCAAACGGCGTTGATGATCGCTTCGCGCCGAAGCACAGTATGCGGATTCTTCATCATGAACTCAAGAAGAAGAAATTCCGTCCTGGTGAGGACGATGGGATTTCCGGACCGGGACGCATTGTGTGTCAGTGGGTCAAGTTGCAGATCCTCAAGTTGATACAAAAGAGACGTGGCCGTTGGGATGCGGCGGCTAAGCGCCCGTAACCGGGCGAACAATTCTGCAAAGGCAAAAGGCTTCGTAAGATAATCGTCGACTCCATTGTCTAACCCACGAACAACGTCTTTTGTTGCATCGAGCGCCGTCAGCATTAGTATGGGGGTTACGACTTTCGCCTCACGCAAAAATCGCGCCACTGAGAATCCATCCATTTCAGGAAGCATCGCATCCAGGATGATGGCTTCAAAGGGATGGGCGCGAGCAATATCTAAGCCATCCGTGCCCGTAGATGCAAGAACAATCCGATGCGCTTGCTTCTCAAGTGCGTCCCGAAGAAGCAAAGCCATCTTTCGATCGTCTTCCACAACCAGAATTCGCATGAGGAAATAAACCTGGCTATAAGACTAATCAGGTCACCTGAATATTTGCTGAAGGCCCCCGATGGACAATTCAAATTAACATAATTTATAAGGACTTATGCGACGGCTGAGGTTTGATACAGTAGCGGTCCAAAAGCATTATTTTGCTGAAGTCGGAGTCCGTCGCCAACCACGCCACAGGTATGGCTATAGGCGTGGCTCTCGCCGTAATTGTCGCAGTGTTTTCGGCTTGTCCGGTGGCGGTAAGTAGGGAACTCACTTTTAATCTGCGGCGAACTCAATCTTCAGGATATCTTCAGCTACGCTCACTACAATTAATTCTGAAGTCACCGGGAGCATGCGAAACATCGCGGGCGCGGTTGAGCGGCAAGCCGGCAGTTTGAATCCATCCGGCTTCCCTCCGCTGTGCCGGTACGGGTGCCAGGACAGGAACCTTCAGGACGAGGCTGGCAAGTCGGTAGCAGATGCGCATTCTCTACGTGCTGAGGTCTCCCCCGGAATGATGTCCCGTCGTTTTCTCTCGATATTTTTGTTTGCCTTGGCCTTCGTCGGCCGCCTACCTGCACAAGTTGCAGCTCCCCAGCTCCAGCCCACCTCTCCACAGCCATCATCTGAACCCCACACCATTGCAATGACCGTTCCCAACGGGACTCCGTTGCAGATCGCCCTCGATAAGGAAGTGCGTGTCCGGAAGGTCGGAGAGCCTATCACTGGGCGTGTCATGCAGCCCGTCTATGTTTTCGATCGTCTTGTCATTCC
>Ga0193743_1003710_pt1 | contig 10116 bp, 5 predicted proteins | sample L2c2metaG_FD_143038 | JGI IMG/M metagenome (GOLD analysis project Ga0193743, IMG submission 143038) | Soil microbial communities from a riparian zone of the East river system, Colorado, United States - L2c2 | ecosystem: Environmental > Terrestrial > Soil > Riparian zone | place: USA: East River...
ATGCTTGACGGCGTTGGTGACATAGACCTCCTCGCGGGGGATATTGGCCTCCTCGAGTGCTCTGTCGAGGATTCTTCCAGCCGGGCCGACAAACGGGCGACCTTGTCGATCTTCCATGTCACCGGGTTGTTCGCCAACGAATACTAACCGCGCCTGCTTCGGTCCTTCACCAAAAACCGTCTGTGTCGCATGTTTGTATAAGTCGCAGCCTTGGCACGAACGAGCAGCCTTGCGCAGCTTGTCGAGTGTAAGATGCGCGGGCAGGAAGTTCTCAGCAGAAGTCTGTCGATTGATCGTCAAAGAAATCTACTTTCAACACCTGCGCATTAGGATTTCGTATAATTTCCGAAGCCTACTTTCAGGCTGAACCCGTTCTTAGAGAAGTCATTTCGCTTCCCTTTTGCAGGATTAAACCTGACAACCGTCGATGTAAACATTTCAGGTGACGGACCAGCACTTGGTTTTCATCCTTCGTCTCGTATTTTCCGCAATGAATGTGCCAGTGAACCTACCGGCCGTATGGGCCCATAAAAACGTCAAGTTCGAGCTCGATTGTTACACCGCAACACATTGTCGATGGGTTTGTACCGTTGGCAATGCGCTGCCCGAAGTTGATTGGGATTGAATGGCGTAATGTTTGCTCAGGTTCTTGGTATAGTCTGTAGACTGTCAATTCAGGTCTGAGAGGAGAATAAAATGCTTGAAGAGAAAATCGAGCGCAATGCTCTCGAAGCCATGCCGGAGGAATACCAAAAACTTTTGGGTCGCGTATTGACGATTCAAGCCGACTGCGAGATCGGCGGGCCGCACCTGTATGTGAAGGATATGCTATTGACTGCCCCAACTAAAGTTAATCAGTTGCTCGTTGCACGAACTGCTGCCGAAGAAATGGATCATTATCGGAAAATCGCAGGCCTGGCCGGTGAGATCGGTGTGGATACTTCTTTCTTGCTCAGCATTCCGAATCAAAAACGATATTTGGAAGCATTCCGTGGTTTGATTTCCTCGTGGGAAGATTTCGCCGTGTTCGGGTTTTTGATCGACCGCGTCGGCCGTTTTCAATTGGAAGAGTTTCTTGATTGCAGTTATTTGCCGCTGCAAAGAGTCCTGCCGGAGATTTTAAAAGAGGAGATGGGTCACGTCGGTTTCGGAACCAATCAAACCGCTGACATGGCGCTCAAAGGAGGAGAGCAAAAGGAGAAAATTCAAAGGAGCATTGATTTTTGGTATGTCAAAGCCTTAGACATGTTCGGCCGATCTGATTCGGAGCGCTCCAATCGATATTGTCATTGGGGTTTAAAGCGCCGAAGCAATACTCAAGCACGTCGGGAATTTCAAAAAGAAGTGGAGCCGCTCATTCAACAAATGGGGTTACTCGTCCCCGATCCCGTCGCAGGTCGGCAGTATCTCTAATCGACCGCGATGATCGCCTAGATCGAAAGCAACGCAAGCCGAGAGTGATTCCGCGTTGGAATATTTGACGCGCGCGTTTTGCGGATAGCGTTGGTTACCGATAGAAGACGCGTCATCCAAAGTAAACGTTCATGCGTTGGTTGATTAGCAAATAACGGGGTGCGGGCCTCTCTGAAAATAGCTTATGTTTGATTTCTCGCCGGACGATCGCTTATCAGCACTCCTATGAAATCAATCCCGGGTACGTACCTCCCAGCACGACAACACACACCGTGAGCGGGGTGGCGAGGACGAGTCCGACCGGTCCCCAAAGCCATGTCCAGAACGCGATTGCGACTACGAGTCCGACGCCCGATACGCCGGCACTCTCGCTATAGAGCAGCGGCTCCAAAACCATATTAATGAGAAGTTCCAGTGCCAAAAAAAGTCCGGCAACGACCATCGGCCAGTACCAACCTTCAAAAACCGCCAGGCTGAGGACACTGGGCATGCTCGCCGCAGCAAAGGGACCGATATAGGGAATGAAACGCAATGCCATAGCAAGAAAACCCCAAAGGATGGCATAAGGTAGACCGATGAGATAGAGCGCGAAACCCACCGCTAGCCCGAAGGAGGCATTAATGATTGTCTGCATGAGCAAGTAGCGGCTTATACGCTGACCCGCTTCTTCGAGCGCCTGATTCGTAACCTTAAAACTCCCATAGCCAACGAGACGGATCAAACGATTGCGCAGGTCTTCGCGCTGAATGAGCATAAGGATCGCCAGCACAATCACGAGGCCGGCGCGGGCCAACGGCTCCACCATCGGCCCGATGGCCGATCGGTCGGGCCAAAACGCGGTGGATTCCACAGGCTGCACGATGACCGGACGGCGCTGATCTTTGGCCTTTGTGGCCTCATCATTTTTCTGAATTTCGGTCTTCACTTCCTCGACGGTCTTTTGGACTTTTTCTAGGGCACCGCCCTTACGCGCACCGCGCACGTCGGCTATTTTTTGCTTAATGTTACCTGTGTATTTGGGCAGCTCGTTAGCCAGGCTGACAAATTGAAGAGTGACGATCCAGCCGATTCCTCCCAGGAGGGAAAATGTCAGAACTACGACAACAATCACCGAAGGAAGTCGTTTAAAGGCTATCCGTTCCAGAACATCAGCAACCGGACTTAACAAAAACGTCAGCAAAATCGCCAGAGCGACCGGAATCAAAACAGCTTGCCCCCAATAGAGGGACGCAATTATCAGAACGAAGGTCGCGAAGGAGATCAAAGATGTTAGTGTTGCCGTGCTGTGCCCGCTACTATCCTGAAGATTGATTCGCTCCAGTGGATTTTTCATGTCCCTTTCCTAGAATTGCCGGATACCTGTGGCGTAGCGACGATGTATCTAGGTTTTTTATTTTTCTTGGCGAGGACTCTTCGGCCGAGAGCATCTGAAAGCGATTTTGCAAGCGTTGGGATCAAGCGGGCGGCGACCATGAGAGCGACGCCGACGATTATGTAGAGTAAGGTTTGCATTTGTTTTAATCTTTAGGCAGCAAGACAAGGCCCAACGTAATGCGCTGCAATTAGTCGTAAAGCAGGCGGCTGTCAGGCAGTTTCGGGTAGCCTCGGATTTCGAAGCAAGCGGGCAAGACTGGGAGGATTGGGATTTACAATCGCGGGTCGGTCATTGGCGGTCGGTGAGAGCGGGTCAGGGGTGAATCATCATCCATCTGCGGTACACAAAACTAAACTGCTCATCGCAAAATGCATTATCACTCAGCAGGAAATTTCGTCAAGATTTCAACAGAGCGGGCGACCTATCAGCACCTACTGAATCCAACGGCACAGTAAAAATGTTCAGTGGCGCTTCGGCCATCACTGCATTCCGTATTGGATCACCGCGTCTGTGAACACGTCCGCGGACCTCGTCCAGGTATTGCGAGCGCGAGACACACCGTGTTGTAGCTGAGCTGAGTCGCTGAAGGCTCTATAGCCCTTGGAGTCTCGCAGTGCCCTTTGAGGCGCAGAAATCTCAATGCGTCAGCTACAACGAACGTGCCACTGACCGTGACGTGCATGAACGAGGGATAGCCGATCCCGCCATTGCGCCGTGCGGTTCTGTGCCCGGGTGACTAACCATGATCATCTTTCTTTCGTATGCATCTGAACAGCGTGATATCGCCGAGGAGATCAAGCTTGCGCTTGCGGCTGGTGAAAACATCGGCTGGTCGTGTAATGACTGCCATCCTTCAAAATTCATGCTGACAAAATTGACATACCTGGCTTTCATTGTCACACCGTTGCGCACTGCCGGCATATCCTTAATCGGCTCGAAGCGATATCTTCGCGCTCGATGATTTTCGCTCTGGTTTAAAAAATATGGCGGCTGGCAGCGCGATGACCGCGAGGACCGTCCCTGCGATGAAACAAAGGAATGCAGAGCCCGGAACTCCGCGGTAATTAGCTACCTTCGCTGTTACAAGTCCTAAGCAGATACAGATAGTGGAGATTAGAAGGTGGGCGGTTGATGGGTCCATACTGGTCCCATTCGGCGGCATCTGCGTGATTTTTTTGGTAAGAGGTGGCGTTTTGCAGCCGATTCCAACTCTACTGAGGGGAGCTCAAGACGTTGCGACGGTTGTTAACTACCTCACTCCTACGCCGCTTCCCTGTATGCCTCGCACTTTTCGGACATCCTCTGCCAGTCCGGCAGGTAGCCACAGGTGCGGCAATAGAACTGCTCGGGAATGCGGTCGCAACATCGTGGGCACATACACCCATCGTCCTTTTCGACTTCCATCGTCTCGCCCTCGCTTTCTTCAATTGTTAAAGCAATAAAGATGCCATCGAGCGAGACGTTGAATCACGGATATTTGGCGTGGCAACAACTGACTCCGGAGGACGGAAGGCGTTCAACATGCTTCAATATCACCCCTCCGAAGCGTCCGCGATTGCTTTTACATCTTTGACCTTGTTGTTCCTTGATGACCGCACGTGCCCATGAACCCTATTGAGCTGCTGTTCGCTGGCTCGCAAGCGGCTGATGGAGCCGGTTTCAGTTATTGAGGTCGGGCTTCAAAAGAAATTCCTATCACCTATTCTTTTAATATTCTCTTAAAAATACAGGCACAGTCATTCATGGTTCAATAAAGTTCACCGAATCCTTGTCTTTTAATAGGGCAGCTACAATCTGGTAATATTGAAAATCTGATAGGCCAATATCTTCGATAACAAGACCCCATTCGGCTTAAGCAAGCCCAAAGCAAAATTGGCCGTGTTCAGGTTAGCTTGTGAGTGGTGCAGTCCGTCATCAATAATTAAAATCAAATGAAATATTCGCAAATTGATTTTTAATTCATTCGAGGTGGCCGTATCTGTTTGATCGACGAAATAAGTTGTAATTCTTTCTTCGAAAAAGTATGCGGTTATCAATATCTGCACCAAAAACTGTTGCCTTTGGGTACATATCCCTAAATGTCCTGAGGGAGGCGCCGGGTTGTCCGTATGTTCCCATGTTCGACATAACGTCAAATATTGTTCTTTCCAAGTCCGATCTCTAAAATGTATATAGGAAGGTTTTTTGTGTGCCAAAATAGCGGAGGAGTATGCTAAGTGGCAGTTATTTTTGGTGGTGCGATCGAGAAAAAAGCCGCAACCTTTGCGGGTAATAGCGGTGAGTATTCGAATTCCGTGGTGGTCCCAACGGGAATCGAACCCGTGTTCCCGACGTGAGAGGCCGGTGTCCTAACCGCTAGACGATGGGACCGTGGCTGAGGAGGAAGGACTCGAACCTTCAATCGCCTGATCCAGAGTCAGGTGGCTTACCAATTAGCCGACTCCTCAAGCTGGCGGTGATAAAACTAAAAGAATTAGCCCGGAGAGTCAAGTTGGCGAATGATTTCCAGTGCCTTTTGGAGTCGTCGAATTGTGCGCTCTTTGCCAAGGACCCCAATGACATCATGAATGCCCGGACTAACGGTGGAACCGGTCAATGCGACGCGCACGGGCTGAGCGAGGTTGCCCATCTGTAAGCTGTGTTCATTGAGCGTTTCGGTAAAAGCTTGCTCAATCGCGGCTTCGCTGAAGTCGCCAAGTGCCGATAACTTTTGAATCAGACTGTCGATCGGCGCCGCGGCATCGCGTGTCAAGAATTTTCTCGCGGCTTTCTCATCGATAGTAATCTCGTCCGCCAAGTAATAGCTCGCGGCATTAACCAACTCCGTGAGGGTTTTCGCGCGCTCGCGCAGTGTGGCGATCATTTTTTCGAGCCACTCCTTGTCCTGGGGCGCCGGGTAACCTTTGGCTTCGATAAACGGCACGATCTCCTCGGCCAACTGGTCGAGTCGGCGGTTTTTCAAATAATGAAAGTTAACCCAGAGGAACTTTTCCGGATTAAAAACCCCCGCCGACTTGCCGACGTTTTCCAGCGAGAATTTCTCGATCAGTTCCTGGCGCGAAAAGATTTCCTGGTCGCCGTGGGACCAGGCCAGTCGAACCAAATAGTTGACCACCGCTTCGGGAAAATAGCCCATATCGCGGTAGGCGGTCACTGAAGTCGCGCCGTGGCGTTTGCTTAGCCGTGCTTTGTCGGTGCCGAGGATGAGCGGCACATGGGCAAATTGCGGCAGGTCGTGACCCAGCGCTTCATAAAGTTGGATCTGCCGGGGCGTGTTGGAGAGGTGATCATCGCCGCGGATGATATGAGTTATATTCATGTCAATATCGTCGACCACGACGCAAAAATTATACGTCGGTGTGCCGTCGGAGCGGGCGATGATCAAGTCATCGAGCTCGCGATTGTCAAAAACCACATCGCCTTTGATCAGGTCCTTAACGACCGTTGAACCATCGCGAGGCGAGCGGAAACGAATGGTGAACGGTTTGTCCAGAGGCAGTTGTGGAATCACGCCTTCCGGGGGCCGGCAGGTGCCGTCGTAGGCGGGCTTGCGTTTTTCTTTCTGGGCCAATTGCCGCTTGGCGTCCAATTCAGTAGCTGTGCACACGCAAGGATAGGCCTTACCCGTGGCAAGCAGTTGGTTGATTTTATTCTTGTACAGGGGGTAGCGCCCAGTTTGATAGAATGGACCCTCGTCATAATCGAGTTCTAGCCACTTCATGGCGTCGAGGATTGCCTGGATGGCCTCCGGCGTCGATCTCTCGCGGTCGGTGTCTTCGATGCGCAAAATGAATTTGCCGCTGTGATGACGGGCAAAAAGGTAGTTGAATAGCGCGGTGCGCGCGCCGCCTATGTGTAGATATCCCGTCGGACTAGGGGCGAAACGAGTACGAACTTGACTCATGGGGGTAAGCTAACAGTCGAGGAAAAAGGCGTCAACGGCGCATTATGAAAACGTCCCAGATGTGATAATAGTGACAAATATTGCTCAACTTACGAGGAGGAGGCCGTGGATACGAGAGCTAGTGAGGAGAATGGCAGACCTATCGGAAACCCGACAGAGACTACTGCATCGCATTTCATCCGCAATATTGTCACTGAGGATGTCAACCAAGGCAAGAATCAAGGTCGGGTGCAAACTCGGTTTCCTCCGGAGCCCAATGGTTATTTGCACATCGGTCACGCCAAATCGATCTGCCTCAATTTTGGCTTGGCGGCCGAATTCAAAGGCCAGTGCAACTTGCGTTTTGACGACACGAACCCGAGCAAGGAAGAAATTGAGTACGTCGATTCGATCAAGGAAGACGTGCGCTGGCTGGGGTTCGACTGGGGTGACACGGAATTCTATGCGTCGGACTATTTTGAGCAGCTCTATCAGTTCGCGGTTCAATTGATTAAAAGTGGTGATGCCTTTGTCTGCGACCTCAATGCGGACCAAATCCGCGAATACCGCGGGACGTTGACCGAGCCGGGCAAGAACAGTCCCTACCGAAACCGTTCCATTGAGGAGAACCTCGATCTTTTTCAGCGCATGCGCGGCGGAGAATTCCCTGATGGTAGCCGCACTCTGCGGGCGAAGATCGACATGGCCTCGCCTAATATCAATTTAAGGGATCCGGTCATGTCTCGAGTGCTTCGGGCGACACATCATCGCACCGGTGACCAGTGGTGCATCTATCCGACCTATGATTTCGCGCACGGCCAATCGGATTCCATTGAAGGGGTTACCCATTCGATTTGTACACTCGAATTCGAGGATCACCGGCCGCTCTACGATTGGTTTCTCGATCGCCTCGGCATTCATCATCCTCAGCAGATCGAATTCGCGCGCTTGAATCTCACCTACACCGTGTTGAGCAAGCGCAAACTGCTCCAGTTGGTACAGCAAAAACATGTTACGGGGTGGAGCGATCCTCGAATGCCGACGATAGCGGCCTACCGCCGTCGCGGCTATACCCCGGAGGCGATCCGCACGTTCTGCGAGCGCATCGGCGTCGCCAAGCGAAACAGCACGGTCGATATCGCAATGTTGGAACATTGCCTGCGGGAAGATCTGAACAAGCGCTCGCCGCGGGTTATGGCAGTGCTGCGGCCGGTCAAAGTTGTCTTGGAAAATTATCCGGAAGGCCGGGTCGAGGAATTAGAAGCGATCAATAATCCTGAAGACCCGAGCAAGGGAACGCGCAAGGTGCCCTTTTCCCGGGTTCTTTATATCGAGCAGGACGATTTTTGTGAAGAACCTCCAAAGGGATTTTTCCGCTTATCACCGGGAAAAGAAGTGCGGCTGCGCTACGCCTACATCGTCAAGTGTATCGGTGTCGTAAAAGATCCGAGCACGGGGACGATTACCGAGCTTCGCTGCACCTACGATCCCGAAACCAAGAGCGGTTCATCGCAAAGCAGTCGCAAGGTAAAGGCAACGATTCACTGGGTCTCTGCCGCACATGCACTGCCGGCCGAGGTGCGCCTGTACGATCATTTATTTACGAAGGAAGACCCTGACGATGTTCCCGAAGGGTGCGACTGGATGGCAAATATAAATCCAAAGTCGCTTGAGCGCTTGAATTCGTGCTATGTCGAACCCTATCTCGCGCAGACGAAACCCGGCGAGCGTTACCAGTTCGAGCGGCTCGGTTACTTTTGTTTAGACGGTGAGGCTTTGTCCGCTGACAAATTGATTTTCAACCGCTCCGTGACACTGCGCGATACATGGGCGAAGATGGCCAAAACCACAAAAAAATAGTGAACGCAATATTTTCCGAGATCGCTCGACGGAACGCCCAATAACACTTAATCGCGTCCAAACTCAACGCCAATCTCTAGAATCTACTCTCTACGCTCTGAACTTTTTCGTAGGAAATCGTCCTATTATTTGCGGAATCTGCGGTTCGGTGAATGCCATTTTTGTTCAGCCTTAAAATGTCCAATTCCGGACAAAACTGACAATTTGCGCCCCGTGAGGTTATTGTAAATCCCGTTCTTTAGCCTTGACAACAATTTAGCGTTAACAAATTATTCTTCGCGCCGATGTTAACTCTTGCCTGGCTATTTATCTTTGGCACAAAGGATCGGTCAATAGGAAAGAAATTGCCTCGTGAGCGCACGTATTTCCGAAAATCCTACAAGCGCGCTACGCAAAAGTGAAGCTTACGGTCAACAAATAGTTGACCTCGCTGCCCTTACTGGGTGGAACGTCGGACACCTGCAGGTCAGTGGAACATTGTGAGTTTGCAATCGTCCACTTGGTGTAACTGTTGCATAGCCGACTATAAACTGCGGCACATTACCAAACATTGGCAACTATGCACCACGAGTCCGGGGCCATCCAACAAGGGAGGAGTAGTTGAGCAAGTGTTCGAAGACTGACAAATCTGCGCCTGAATCTCCTATATGTTAAAGACTCGCTACAACCACCCGAAAACCTCAGTAATAGACCTAGAATTATGGGTCTTAACCCTATTCAAATCATCATTCAAATCATCGAAAAATATACATCTGACCAAATGATGTAGCATATAAGGAGGGTACTTCGATGAACGTTCCCGCTTTCAACGACAGGTGCGAAAGAAAGTATCAAATCGACATCGATGAAAACGAGGTTGCCGATTTATGGCGAGATTTGAAGGCGTTTCTCGGAGAGCACAAACTCGTACCTGTCCAGGAAATAACTTCTGTTGGCAGCGTGTATTTTGACAACGAAGACTGCGATCTCTTGCGGTTAAGCCTGCTTGGTCAATTGATGATCTTTCGGATTAGGGCTTATGAACTATTCGGTGAATCGCCTTTGCCGATATCGAATTATTGGGTAGAGGTAAAAACTGCTGACGGCGAGCGACGGCACAAGAAAAGGTTTCCGCTCACGAAGCAGGGGCTTTTGGGATTTCTGGCTGGCAAAGATGCCGAGGAGGGTGTATTTGATATTGATCAAAAATATTTCGATGATGGGCTAGCCGCGGACTACTATAAGGAAAGTCAGGAAACCTTGCTGGGGATGGGCTTGAGCCCGATCCTGCTGGTTACCGCCAAGCGCCTGGCTTTCCAAGGCGAAGTAGACCGTCTTTCCCTCGACTGGGATGTTCGCTATTACGATGCGCGCTCGCAGCCATTCGACGACACCTCATGGAAATATTTGGATGAATTGGCAGTGGGCAAGGCTGAAAAGATCATTTTAGAATTGAAATATTTAAAGGGAGAAGCTCCCGCTTGGTTCTCTGAATTGGAAAAGAGGTATCCCATTCGGAGAAGGGAATACTTAAAGCCCGTCGAGGGAATGGGTAGTTTGTTTCGCGGCCCAGTTAGTGAACATAAGGAGGCAAACCGACTGCTTC
>Ga0193743_1003711_pt1 | contig 10115 bp, 7 predicted proteins | sample L2c2metaG_FD_143038 | JGI IMG/M metagenome (GOLD analysis project Ga0193743, IMG submission 143038) | Soil microbial communities from a riparian zone of the East river system, Colorado, United States - L2c2 | ecosystem: Environmental > Terrestrial > Soil > Riparian zone | place: USA: East River...
CGTTGCCGTTGGCCGCCCGAGAGCTCGTGCGGATACCGCGACGCGAAGGAGGCGGGCAGCCCGACCAGGCCGAACAGCTCGGCAATGCGCGTCCGGCGCGCGGCCTTGCCGTTGACCAGCCTGTGCACGATCAGCGGTTCACCCACCGCGGCCCCCACCGGTGTGCGGGGATCCAGCGACGAAAAGGGGTCCTGGAAGACGAGGCTGATCCGTCGACGGAGTGTCGTCTCGTCGGCTCGGCGCACGGTGAACACGTCAGTGCCGTCCAAGATCGCGCGGCCGGCATCCGGTTTCACCAGTCCGGTGAGCGCGGCCGCCACTGTCGACTTGCCCGATCCCGACTCACCGACCAGTCCCAGCGTGGTGCCGCGCCGGATCTGGAAGGACAGATCCTTCACCGCGTGGACCGTCGTCCTGCCGATCGGTGTCGTGACCGCGAACCGGACGTCGAGGCTATCCACGTCCAGCAGGACGCCGGTGTCCCCCTGCGCAGGCGGAGGACCGCTGCCTCCCACGAGTGGGCGGGCCTCGAGGAGCTCGCGGGTGTAGGGCTGTTGCGGACGGTCGAACACGTCGAGGACCGGCGCCTGCTCCACGGCCTCGCCGTCGTGCAGCACGGTCACGTCGTCGGCGACCTGTCCGATGACTCCCAGGTCGTGGCTGATCCACACCACGGCCGTGCCGAAGTCGCGTTGCAGCTCGCGCACCAGATCGATGATCTGCGCCTGCGTCGTGACGTCGAGCGACGTGGTCGGCTCGTCGGCGATGAGCAGTTCGGGGTCACACGCCAGTGCGATCGCAACCATCACCCGCTGGCGCTGGCCGCCCGACAGCTGGTGCGGATACGAATGCAGCCGGGTCTCCGGGTCGGGCAGGCCGACCGCCTCGAGAAGCTCGAGCGCGCGTGCCCGTGCCTCCCGGGGGGTTTGACGGCGATGCGCCTCAAGGGATTCCGTGATCTGGCGCTCGAGGGTCAGCAGCGGGTTCAACGACGTTCCTGGGTCCTGGAACACGAAGCCGATCCTGCCGCCGTGCACACCGCGCAGCACGCGCGGCGACGCACCGACGAGTTCGACTGAATCTCCTTCGCCGGCAAGGGCACTCGAGCCGGTGACGACGGCACCTGGCGCGTCGAGCAGGCCGGTTGCCGCCAGCACCGTCATGGACTTGCCGGACCCGGATTCGCCGACGATGCCCAGGGTCTGCTCGGGTTGGACCTGCAACGAGATGCCGCGGACGATGTGGCGCTTGCCGATCCGCACGTGCAGGTCGGCGACGTTGAGCACGGGAGTGGTCATCGCTGCCTCCGCGCTTCCAGCATCGTGCGCTGCTTGGGGTCGAGCACGTCGCGCAGACCGTCTCCGAACAGATTGAAGGCGAGCACGATCACGAAGATGGCCGCGCCGGGGAACACGGCCATCCACCACGCGAGGGTGACGAATCCCTGCGAGTCGAAGATCATCCGGCCCAACGAGGGTTGCGGTGGCTGGATGCCCAACCCGAGGAACGACAATGCCGCCTCGGACAGGATTGCGAATGCCAACGACAGCGACGTTTGCACGATCAACGGCCCGGTGATGTTCGGCAGGATGTGGCGGATCAGGATGTACGCGTGCCCGGTGCCCATGGTGCGGGACACCGCGACGTAGGGCTCGGTTCGCACGCTGAGCGTGCTCGCTCGGGTCACCCGCGCAAAGATCGGCGTGTAGACGACCCCGATCGCCAGGATCGTGGTGGTGACGCCGGGACCCAGGATCGCGACGATCGCCAACGCCAGCAACAGCACCGGAAATGCGAACATCACGTCGACCACGCGCATGAACACCGTGTCCACCCAGCCACCGCGATAGCCGGCGACAACCCCGACCGTGACGCCCACCACGACGGCGAACGCCACGCTGACCACGGCAACGCGCATCGAGGCCTGGATGGCGACGAGCACGCGGGAGGCGACGTCGCGGCCAAGTTCGTCGGTGCCGAACCAGTGTGCGCCGCTGGGACTTTGAAGTGCGCTCGGCACGTCGACGTCATTGATGCCGTACGGTGCGATCCACTGGGCGCTGACCGCGACCGCGACCATCACGGCCAGCACCACCGCGCTGGCCACGGTGACCCGATTGCCCGCCAGGAGTCGCCAGGAGGCGACCCTCCCGATGTCCTGGGTGTCCTCGATCGACTGGTCGGTCATGACAGCCGGATCCTCGGGTCGACCACCGCGTACAGCATGTCCACGATCAGGTTGATGAGCAGGAACAGGACGGCGATGAGCAGCACCGCGCCCTGGATCACCGGGTAGTCGCGGGCGGCGACGGCGTTGTAGACCAGCCGGCCCAACCCCGGCCAGGCGAACACCACCTCCACGACGATCACACCACCGAGGATGGTGGCGAGCTGGATTCCCGTGATGGTGAGGATGGGAACCAGCGCGTTGCGGACGGTGTGCCGGAACGTCACCACCCGCGGGGACAGCCCCTTTGAGCGTGCGGTGCGCACGTAACCCATTGCCGCGACTTCGAGTACGGCCGAGCGGATGTAGCGCGTCAGGATGGCGGCGGCGACCAGGCCGACGGTGAGGCCGGGCAGGACGAGGTGCTGCAACCAGCCGGCCGGATCGCCGAGCAACGGTCGGTAGCCCGACGTCGGGAGCCAGCCGAGGGTGGTGGAGAACAAGGCGATGAGCAGGATTCCCATCCAGAAGTCGGGCACCGAGACGCCCAGTTGGCTGGTCACCCGCACGATTCCGTCACTGATCCTGCCTTCGTGAAGCGCCGACCAGATGCCGGCGGGCAGCGCGATCAGCAGGGCGATGACGATGCCCGCGATGCCCAGCGACGCGGTGGCAGGCAGCCGGTCAAGGAGGATCCCGGCCACCGGGTCACCGTTGCGGAAGCTGACCCCGAGATCGCCGGTCAGCGCCGAGCCTGCGTAGCCGAAGAACTGCTGGATGATCGGCCGATCGAGGCCGCTGGCCGATCGCAGGGCGTCGTATGCCTCGGGTGTGTAGCGCGTGCCGAGGGCGATGCGTACCGGATCACCCGGCACCAGCTGCACTAGTGCGAACACCAGCACCAGCACACCGAGCAGGACGACCAGTGAGTACGCCAGTCGGCGGGCGAGAAAGCGCACAATCGGGTGAGTCAAGAACGCGGGCATGGTCATTCGGTACCGCCCCCCGTCAGGCTGGCGGTCCGGAATCTGATCGCTCCGTCGCGCCGGGCGTCGTAGCCCGACAGGTTGGTGGTCCAGGCCTGGATCACGGACGGGTTGTAGAGGTAGATGTAGCTGACCTGGTCGGCGATGATCGTCGCGGCCTTGGCGTAATCATCGTGGCGGGCTTGCTGATTGACCTCCACCCGTCCGGCGTCCAGCAACCGGTCCACGTCGGGGTTGGAAAACTTCTGAGCGTTGCTCGACCCGTCGGTGTGGTGCTGCGCGTAGTAGAAGTCGTCGGGGTCGATGTTGCCGAGCCAGCCCATCATCAGCATGTCGAAGTTGCCGTTGTTCTGCTCGTCGAGCCAGGTGGCGAAGTCGACGGTGCGGATGTTGACCGTGATACCAAGGGGTTTGAGGTTGTCGGCGATCACCTGCGCGGCCGTCACCGTCTCCGGATACTCGCTGGTGACTAGCATCTCCAAGTTCTCAGGCGATGCACCGGCCTCGCCGAGCAGGCTCTTGGCCTTGTTGATGTCGTAGCGATAGGTGTCGTACGGGGTGTACCAGGGGTTGCCCTCGGGGATCGCCAGCTGGTTGGCCGTCGCCGTGCCGTAGCTCGTCGCCTGCACGATGGCCTTCCGGTCGATGGCGTAGGCGATGGCCTGACGTACCCGCGCGTCCTTCCACGGCTCGCGCGCCTCGTTCAGCGCGAGGTACCAGTAGTCGTTGCTCGGTGTCACGGCGAGTTTGACGGAGTCGTCGTTCTTGAGTTGCGCGACGCGCTGGGTGGGTATCGAGTCGGTCCAATCGATCTCGCCGGCCTGCAGGGCAGACAGTGCGGTGGACGGTTCGGAGATGAACCGGAACGTCACGCCCGGCACCTTAGGGGCCCCGCCCCAGTAGTTCGGGTTGGCCTTGAGGATGATCGAGTCGCCGCTCTTCTGGGATGCGAACGCGAAGGGCCCCGTGCCGACCGGATGGCTGGCGATCTGACCGCTCTCGACGTTCTTGCGCTGCACGATCGCCATGCCCTTGAAGCCACCGAGGTTGGTCAGCAGGTTCGGGGTGGGCTGCTTGACCCGGATGAGGACGGTGTCCTCTCCTGCTGCACTGACGTCGGTGACGGCGCTGAACTTGTCGACGTTGGCCAGCTTCTCGTCGATGATGCGCCGGTAGGAGTACACGACGTCATCGGCGGTGAACGGGCTGCCGTCCTGGAACGTCACGCCCTTGCGAAGGTGAAAATTCCACCAGAGCTGATCGGAAGAGACACTCCACGATTGGGCGAGCGCCGGCCGCATCTCCAGGTTCTCGTCGGGTTCGACCAGCGTGTCGAACACGTTCTCGAGCACCTCGAACGAGAAGTAGGCGGTGGTCTTCTGCGGATCGAGTTGATCGGGTTCGCCCGCGATGGCGGCGATCAGGTTTCCCGACCCCTGGCCCAGGTCGACTCGCTGAGCCGGGGAACAGGACACCGTCACCAGCAGCGCGACCATCGCGGCGATGACGGCCGCTGGTTGTCGCATTCTCATCTCTCCCGGAGGGGCTCCGACGTGGGTAGCACCGGTGTGGCGCCGATGCTGCGCTACACGTCTTTACCCACTGAGCGGCATCTGCACACCTGACCCGGCGCGGCGCCCCGTCACGGCGTCGCTGCAGTCAGTCGGCGCTGATCGCCGCAACGATGTTGAGGCGGGCGGCGCGCAACGCGGGCGGCACGGAGCCCAGCAGGCATATCACCAGTGCGCCCACGCTGATGGCGATCATCGCCGGACTCACCCGCCACGCAACGTCGATGCTGAGCACGTTCGTCAGGGCGAGGGAGATCAAGTATTGGATCGCGACGCCGATGAGCAGTCCCAAGAGTCCGCCGACAATGCCAATGCCTGCCGCTTCGGCGAGAATCGCCTTGAGGGTGAAGACTCGGTCGGCGCCCATCGCGCGCAGCACACCTATCTCGCGACGACGGTCCAGCACCGAGAGCATCAGCGTATTGAGCAGGGTGACCGCGGATACGACCACGACGATCCACGCGATGATCATGATGACGGCGATCACCTGATCGAGCGCGCTGCTGACGCCAGCCAGCGCCTCGTCGCCGGAGTAGACGAAGGCATCCCTTGACACGACATTGCGTATCGCCGCCCGCACTGCCTGCGGATCGGCGCCTGGGGCCACGGTGACCTCGAGGTCACTGGCACCGGGCCGGAGGAACCAGCCCTGCATCGAGTCCAGGCTCATGGCGATCGTGCCGGTGAGCCCCGAGAAGTACGGAACGAGCTCGAGTACCTGCACACGGCGCTCACCGGTCGGCGTCTGCAAGGTGACCTCGTCTCCGTCCGAGACGCCCATCGCATGACCGAGGTCACGCGACAGCGCGACTCCCTCTCCTGCGAGCAGCTTTTCGCGATCCCGCGCCGACATGGATGCGTAGATGTCCCGATGAGAACCTGGCGCGATCCCGAGCAGCATGACCCGGGTTTCGCCGACGGTGGCGAACGCCATCTGGTCCGGCACCACTCTCGCGACGCCGGGCACGGCCCACACCCTGGACTCGGTGTCCGGTGGAAGCAGCGTGGTCGAGAAGTCGGTGGCCGCCGCTGAACTGACCCACGCATCGGCATGCGCGATCGAAGCGAATGATGCGACGGTCGAGTCGACGGCATTGCTGGTCGCTCCGGTGACGGCGACCGTGGTGACCACGGCCGTTAGCACGGTCATCATGGCGACCCACATCCGTCGCGGTGCACGCTCGATGGTGGCCGCGCCGAGGACGCCTGCGCTACCGAACAGCCGGGCCACCCCGGCCGCGCATCGAATGATGGGCCCCGACAAGGCGAAGCAGATCGCGCTAGCGCCGATGAACGCCAAGGCAATTGAGGCGACGGCGATATTGCCCAGGTCAGCGGTCACGATCAGGACGGTCGCGACGAGCAGGATGACGCCTGCGATGCCCCCGACGGTCCGAAGCCGACTCGAGCCTGCCTCCGACGTCGCGGCACCGCACGACGCCAAAGCCTCGACCGGCGCGACGCCGTACACCTGTCGGGCGGCCAGGGCCGAGGCCGTCACGCTCGCAATGACGGCCGCAGCGATGGCCGCTGGCACGACGTAGGGCGCCAGGACGTATTCGATTCGCGCATCCAACGACTGGACCATCGTCGAGGGCAGCCGACCAATCGCGAGACGGCCGATGACGACTCCGAATATCGAGCCGATGGCGCCACCGAGCAAGCCCAGCAGGGCAGCCTCGACCAACATGTCGGACACGATGGTCCGGCGCTTGCCGCCGAGTGCCCGCATCGTCGAGATGACGGGCCTGCGCTGCGCGATGGCGATACTCATCGCGTTGTAGCTCAGGAACGCCGCGACCACCAGGGAGACAGACGCCGCGAGCAGCGTCATCGCCTGCAGAATCGCGAACGAGCTGCCGGCCTGGGCGGCCCGAAAACTTGGCGTGGCCACGACGGCACGCCCGCCGATCGCCGTGGTCACCACAGACCGCACCTGCGCGGGGTCCGCACTCGGTGTAGTGAAGATCAAGATGGAATCGAGTCGACCCTCGCGGCCCGAAATCCGTTGCGCGAGTGCAAGCGGTGCGATCACGAAGTGTGCGTCGTTCAATCGCCGCGCGGCGGGTCCGTCCACCACCGCGACCGCGGTGACCGTCGTGGATGCCACCTCGAACTGCTCACCCTTGGCAAGTCCGAGGCCCGCACCCACGATCACACCGTCGGTGGCACCGATTACAGGCGAACCCGCGTCGAGCTGATCCTTGATCGCTGACTGCAGATCGGAATGCAGTTCGGAAGCGTTCTGGCCCAGGCCGAGCACCAGGGCAGGGGTTGAGTCGACTGTTGCCCGTATTCGCACCATCGGCACGGCCGCGGCGACGTCCGCGATACCGGTGACCGCGTCGAGCAGCGACTCGTCGAACCCGTCGTCGGTAATGCCGGACACCTCGAGATTCGCGTCACCGCCGATGCTGGTGGCCAGGCGATTGATGGAGCCCGTGATCGAGCCCGACACGCCCAGCACCGCGACGAGCAGTGCGGCAGAGACCGCAACCACGGACACCGTCGCCACCGCGCGTCCCCAATGTGTCCGCAGTTCGCGGACATTGAGGACCCTCAGGCGGCTGAATACTGCGGGAAGCATTGCGCTACAACCGGTGTGCCGCGTGACGACCGCCCCGCGGCGGACCCAGGTCGGGCAGGTTTCGGTTGTGCAGTGCGACGATGCGGTCTGTCGTCGGCTCGGCGTGCAGGTCCGCCGTGTGCCGGCCGGCCCGCAGCGGCTCCCGCATTAGCACGTCGGACTTCAGTGCGCCATCCTGCAGTGTGATCACGCGGTCGGTAGCCGCGGCAGCTTGGAGGTTGTGCGTCACCATCACGACTGCGCGCTCGACGCAGACGTCGTGCGCGACGTCGTTCAGCAGTTCCAGGATCGCCGAGCCGGTCGCCGAATCCAGGTTCCCGGTCGGTTCGTCGGCCAGGATGAGCGGTGGATCCATCATCAGCGCGCGCGCCACGGCAACTCGTTGCATTTGCCCGCCGGACAACTCGGCCGGACGATGATCCGTGCGATTTCCGAGGCCGACGAGCTCGAGTAGTTCGATGGCATCCCGTCTCACGTCACGTAGCTTCTTCCCGTCCAGCAACATGGGGACCGCGACGTTCTCCCATGCGGTGAGTGTCGGCAAGAGGTTGAAGAACTGGAAGACGAACCCCACCTTCCTGCGGCGGAACGTCGACTGCTGATCGTCGGTCATCCCCGCGATGTCGACACCGTCGTAGCGGATGGAACCAGAATCGGGCACGTCCAGCGCGCCAAGAAGATGCATCAACGTGCTCTTGCCCGCACCCGACGGACCCACGATCGACGTGAACTGGCCGCCGTTGATCCGCAGGGTGAGCCCGTCCAGTGCCCGGACCGTGTGTCCACCCGCGCGGTACTCCCGCACGACATCGGTGAGATCGACGGTTAGTGCCACGTCATCTCTCGAGGGCGATTTCCAGACCGGGGAAGGCTCTCTCGGCAAAGCAGTCCCTGACCTTCTGACCGACCTTGCGATTCCCAGTGAGTGTGCTACTCAGGAGCGACGACACGTGCGCATAGACGGCCTGGTTGTCTGGCGCATCCATGTGCGTGAACGGTGGCGTGCCTGCCAGCGGAATGAGGGGCAGTCCAAGAACGTCTCGCGCCGCTCTGAAGACGGGCGCATCCAACACCGCAACGAAGTGCTGAATGTCCTCGCGAATTGCCGCCGCGCCCACGACGCGCAAGATCTGCACATGTACGGCCCCCAGCTTGCGCCGGTAGCGACGCGGTATTGCCGCGGTTGCGCCGTCCCAGCACCGATCGAGGTCGTCAATCCTGTGGTGCCGCATGATGTCGTCGGCAGCGATGGTGATCGGGGCAATCGGAGACTTGATGATGTCGTCCAGGTCGACGATCGTCTTGAGACCAGCAGGCGAGTTGCGGATCATGCGCAGTACGCCCGCAGGCACCTTCGCCTTCGTATCCATGACGACGAAGAAGACACTGCTCTCGTCGTAGGGGCCGTATTCCGTCTTCATGGTCACCGAATCGTTGCCCCACGTGTCCTCGAAGACCTCGCGCTCGACCTGGCGGGCGATGTTCGCAAAGGGGTCGGTTCCCTCTATCTGAAAACATGCGAACCGGTCGCGAACGAGAATGGCCTTCGCCCCGAGGAATTCCCGCGTGAGCTCGTTCCGCTCGGCATCTGACAGGTCGTAGGCATACTGCTGCGGTGAGCGAGTCAGCTGCTTGCCTGCTGGCGGGTCAGACATCCTCGGCGACCGACCGATGCCGATACGCGAAACGAGCAGGGTCAGTCACTGGGCAGGGCTCCACCTTGAACGAAACGTTGATCGGCGGCCGGATCGCCACCCAAGAAACCACCCAGGCCGGATGGGTTAGTCGCGACCATGCCACCCTGCACCACCAGACGCAAGCGCCAACCGATGCGAGAACCCTCTGCAGTGCCTTTGTAACACCTGATGTTTCCGACAGATGCGATCATCGTGTCGACGGTGACACAGGAGGTGGACAGTTTGGTGCCGCGGTTCGCCATTGGCGACGGATATGCCGTCTACCGGGGCGCGACGACGACCGGCCACGTGCATCGTCACGCCGCCTTCCAAATCGCCATCGGCATGCGGGGCGAGGTTGCCATCGTGGACGCGTCGGGCACCCAGCACCGCGCCGCGGCACTGGTCGTGCCGCCGATGGAGCCACATTGCCTTCAGGCCATCCCGGACGTGCTGACCTACTTCGTCGAGCCGCATTGCGTGTTCGCCGACCGGTTGCGCGAGCACCATGGAACTGGCGTCACCACAGCCCCCGAACTGCGCGACCTGCGCGAGGATGACGTCCGCCCGGCGGGCGTTCGGCCGTCCAGCCAGCTTGATCCACGGCTGGTGCAGGTGCTGAATGCGTTGAGCGACCAAAATGCGCCGCTGCCGAGTCTGGCCGCGAACGTCGGGCTCTCACCGCAGCGCCTGCGCGCGCTGGCCCGGCATCAGTTGGGCATGCCACTGGCGCGCTGGCGGGTCTGGACTCGGCTGCGTCGCGCGGCCGAGGCGCTGCAGGCGGGCCAGTCGCTGGCCGACGCGGCGATCACGGCGGGCTTCGCCGACCAGGCGCACCTCACCCGTCAGATGCGGGAGATGATGGGTTTGACGCCCGCGGTCGTGCTGCCGATTCTGCGCGGTCAGTACTTGCGCGCAACGTAGACCGAGATCGAGCCGCTGACCGTCGGCACCACCTCGGCCTCGCGCACGTCGTGGAACCCGGCATCGGCCATCAGTTCCGGAAGGACACCGTCTGCATTGGGTTGGGTGTCCTCCTTGCCATCGGCGAGCTGCACGATGCGAAATGCCATGCGCATCAGCGTCGTCCGCTGCAGTCCGTAGTCGGCGATCACCAGCTTCCCGCCC
>Ga0193743_1003712_pt1 | contig 10115 bp, 10 predicted proteins | sample L2c2metaG_FD_143038 | JGI IMG/M metagenome (GOLD analysis project Ga0193743, IMG submission 143038) | Soil microbial communities from a riparian zone of the East river system, Colorado, United States - L2c2 | ecosystem: Environmental > Terrestrial > Soil > Riparian zone | place: USA: East River...
CGCCGCGCCCTCATCTCCATACAGATATCATAGATATAGATCGCTAATTGGCCGCCGGCAGCACCAGATACTGTTCAAGCTTCCCATCTGGTTCCTCATAGGTCGTAACTGTCAGGCGCCGGCCCGGAAACTCCACGCGGAACGCACGGAAGACCATACCGCCACGTGGCTGCTGGGTGATCTGGGTAAAGCTTTGCGGCGAACCCAGGGGCCTCAAGCTGGAGGCGAAGTCTTGGATCGCCTCTGCACTGAAGTAGTTGCTGCACAGCTTCGTCAATTGAGAGCGATCCAGCTCCCCATTCTGCAGTCCGGTGAAGATCTTCAGCGCACGCGCCTCTGCAGCCTGAGTGCCAGGCGTCGAAGAGCCATTTGCACCTTCGGAAAGCACAATTGGCCTAAGCGCGCGAGCGATTGTCGCGGCCGCGCTCGACGCATCGATATTCGTCAGCACCGTCACAGCCGCTTTACTGTCTGGATAGATCGTATTTTGCGAGACGAATCCGGAAACCTCGCCACCGTGCGAGATGACGGGTCTGCCGTCTTGCTCGCCTACCTGTACGCCCAGCCCATAGCCGGTAGGCTTACCGTTCTCAAGCTTCACGTTCGTGAACATTGCTTCGTAAGAGGCAGGCTTCAATAGTGAGCGGTTCATCATGCTGATGTTCCACAGAGCCAGATCGTGCGGTGACATGGCAAGCTCGCCTGCGGCGAACATCCATCCGGTGCCCCCGAGCGGTGCAGGACGCAGTGGCCCGAGGGCATGCTGGTAGTAGCCCGTCGGATCGCTCGGCGGCAGGTGGCTCGCATCCTGGTCTCGCACCCCGGTCATATGGAGTGGCTCGAAGATGCGCGCGCGCAGTTGCTCCACCAGCGGCTTCCCGCCCACGATCTCCGCGATGCGTCCTGCGATCACATAGTTGGTATTCGAGTACTGCCACTGGGTGCCCGGATCGAAATCCAGCGGCTTGCCGCCCCATACGTCGAGGATGTGCTGCGCGGTCGTCGGCACCATCATCGTGGTCATTAGGTAGTCCTCTGGCCAGAAGTCCTGGTAACCCGCCGTCATCGAGAGCAGCTCCCGTACCGTCACCTCATTGGCCCGGCTCAGCTGCGGCAGATACTTCCCAACCGGATCGTCGAGCGTCATCTTGCCGTCTTCGACCAGCATCAGGATCAGTGCCGCCGTAAATTGCTTGCTCACCGACCCGATCGAGTACTGCATCTCGGTCGTCGCCGGCCTTGGCGGTTCCAGTCGCGCCTTGCCATATGCATGCAGATAGACGATCTCGCCACGCTCCACCAACGCGACGGAGGCACTGGGGATGCCGGTGTCAGCGATCACCTTTTCCACGGCGTTGTCGACGCGCCCCGCTGTGGCCGTGTCAAGCGCGCCCGGAACTTGCGCCAGGAGAGTGGCAGGAACTGCGCCGCAGAGCAGGGAACTGGTCACAAGGAGAATTGCAACGCGCATGATAGGGAGAGTATCAAGAACCGCGTAATCCGGGCGTGAGTCCTGCATTCTATGCGGCAGGTGGATTTCGTGCCCTCCGCACGCCATACTGAATTGGACTGCATCCATAGCTGGCAAACGCTGACCAGGATACGTAGGTAGGAGGAGGGGTATGTCGGAGCGCGATGGTATCACCAAGGTGATCGAGGGGTACCGGCATTTCAGCGAAGAGATTTACCCAGAGCATCGTGAGCTCTTCGAGCAGCTTCGGAACAAACAAAACCCGCAAGTGCTCTTCATCACCTGTGCGGACAGCCGCGTCGACCCAGCGCTCATCACCCACACCGACCCCGGTGATCTCTTCATCTGCCGCAACATCGGAAATATCGTGCCGGCTTATGGCGAGATGATGGGCGGCGTCTCCGCAGTCGTCGAATACGCCGTGGTCGCGCTCAAGGTCACGGACATTATTGTGTGCGGCCATTCGGATTGCGGCGCCATGAAGGCATTGCGCGACCCCGATTCGCCCTCCCTGGCGGCAATGCCCACCGTCAAAAGCTGGCTGCGGAATGCCGACGCAGCGCTAGGAGTCGTCCGCGCCAAGTATCCGAAGTCCTCAGGCGACCACATGACCCCTGCGTTGATTGAGGAGAACGTCCTTCTACAGCTTCAGCATCTGCGGACGCATCCAGGGGTCGCCGCCAGCATCGCGTCTGGGACGGTTCGCCTTCACGGATGGATCTACAACATCGGCAATGGGCGCGTCGTGGCTTACGACGAGACCAATCAAGAATTTGCCCCGGTCGAAGAGGTCCTGGGAATCAAGTCCGGGAAAGGCCTGAGTCAGGTGACCGAGCACCCAGGCTTCCCGTCAGAGGGTGCGCCGTCTGTCAAGGCGAGCTGATTTATCTTTTTTATAATCAATTGTTTATAGGTGACAACAGGCCCCTTGCCGAGAGCCGGCAGGGGCTTATTGTTTGCATGCTTCCGAAGCCTCACCGAACTCCAGAATCCTACTATAAGTTTTCTGCATCAGATACATTGACAACAAGTCACTCAAGTGCGACAGTGGGAAAACGCGCAAGAGCGATGAGGTCAGGAGAGCTATGGCAAAGATTATCGGCATCGATCTGGGCACCACCAATTCCGTGGTGGCCGTTATGGAAGGCGGCGAGCCCAAGGTCATCCCCAACAGCGAGGGCGACCGCACCACACCCTCCATTGTGGCCTTCACCAAGACCGGCGAACGGCTGGTCGGACAGACGGCGAAGCGGCAGGCGGTGACCAACCCGCAGAATACGATTTACTCGATCAAACGCTTCATGGGCCGTCGCGCCAATGAAGTCAGCGATGAGATGAAGATGGTGCCCTACAAGGTCAAGCAGCAGGGCGACCATGTCGTCGTCGAGGCACAAGGCAAGGACTATACCCCGCCTGAGATCTCGGCGATGATCCTGCAGAAGCTGAAACAGGCGGCGGAAAGCTATCTCGGAACCACGGTTACTGAAGCCGTCATCACGGTGCCTGCGTACTTCAACGACGCGCAGCGCCAGGCCACCAAGGACGCCGGTCGTATCGCCGGTTTGGATGTCAAGCGCATCGTCAACGAGCCCACAGCGGCAGCGCTTGCCTATGGCTTGGATAAGAAGAAGGACGAGACCATCGCGGTCTATGACTTCGGCGGCGGCACCTTCGATATCTCGATTCTCGAGGTTGGCGAGGGCGTCATCGAGGTGAAGTCCACCAACGGCGACACGCACCTGGGCGGCGACAACATCGACCAGCGCATCGTCGAGTGGCTGATCGACGAGTTCAAGAAGGAAGAAGGTCTGGACCTGCGTTCCAAGGGCAATGAAATGGCCCTGCAGCGCCTGAAGAGTGCGGCCGAGGCAGCCAAGATCGAGCTCTCCACAACCATGGAGACCGAAATCAACCTGCCCTTCATCACGGCAGACGCCAGCGGCCCGAAGCACCTGGTGCGCAAGCTGACGCGCGCCAAGCTGGAGCAGCTCGTCGACGACTTGCTGCAGCGCTCACTCGAGCCCTGCCGCAAGGCACTCACCGACGCTGGTGTGAAGGCGGATCAGATCCAGGAGGTCGTGCTGGTCGGCGGACAGACCCGCATGCCCCGTATCCAGGAGCTGGTAAAGCAGCTCTTCGGCAAGGAGCCGCACCGCGGCGTGAACCCCGATGAGGTGGTCGCGATCGGTGCAGCCATCCAGGCTGGCGTGCTGGCAGGTGAGGTCAAGGACCTGCTCCTGCTGGACGTGACACCGCTGACGCTGTCCATCGAAACCGCTGGCGGCATTGCGACTCCGATGATTTCGCGTAACACGACCATCCCAACCAAGAAGACGGAGACCTTCTCGACCTTCGCCGATAACCAGAGCGAGGTGGAGGTGCACGTTTTGCAGGGCGAGCGCTCGATGGCGCAGGACAACCGGACGCTGGGCAAGTTCAAGCTGGGGGGCATCGTGCCTGCTCCGCGCGGCGTGCCGCAGATCGAGGTCACCTTCGATATCGACGCCAACGGCATCCTCAACGTCCTGGCCAAGGACCGCGGCACCGGCAAGGACCAGAAGATCACCATCACGTCGTCTTCGGGTCTGAGCAAGGATGAGGTGGAGCGCATGGCGCGCGACGCAGAGTCCCATGCGTCCGAAGACAAGGAGAAGCGCGAGCAGATCGAGGCCCGCAATGGTCTGGACAACATGGTCTACAACATCGAAAAGATGTTGAAGGAGAGCGGCGACAAGGTCTCCGGCTCAGAGAAGAGCGACGTTGAGTCCGCTCTGGCCCAGGCCAAGAAGACCCTCGAAGGCACTCCGAGCGCGAGCGAGTTGAACGCGGAGCGGGAGAAACTGACCGCTGCGTCGCACAAGCTCGCCGAGGCCATGTACAAGGCCGGCGCAAACGCTGCTCCAACCGACGGCGCCCAGGCTGCTGCCGGAACCACGGCTGAAGAGCCGAAAAAGGACGAGGGTGTAATCGACGCCGAGTACGTGGACGTCGACGAGAAGAAGTAAACGCAGACGGAGGTAACGCGGCGGCAGATGACCACGAGGCTGTCTGCCAGTGCGAAGGTAAGGGGCGCTCGCAGCGAATGTGGGCGCCCCTTGCGATATCCGGCCGATAAATGAGTAGCAAGAGATAGAGGAGACGATGCAGCAGAGGAATGGGCAAACCAAGAGCGGCAGGCCAGGGCAGGGGAGGGCGGCCGCACAGGAGCAGACAATGACGAACACCCTATGGCGTTGTGTTCAGTGGCGCGCCGGCCAGATGCTGAACAAGGTGCTCTTCAACACCAGGTCGGAGGCAGAGCACTTTTGCGCCCAGATGCACCGTGCCGAACCGGATATCTTTTGGCGCATGGAGCCGGTGGAAGCCAACCTGGTGTGGAATTAAGAGAGCGCGCTGATCCGTAACAGGTAAGGTGACGAGAAACGGATGCCCGAAGGGAATGAGGTTCATCTATTTCGCGATCGGCAGGCAACGATCTTTGTCGGCAGCATCGTGCACGCGGACTCACCCTCGGGCCAGTTTCCAGATGCGACACTTCTCCATGGACGCAAACTGCGCGGCATCATCGCCCACGGCAAACATCTGGGCTATGACTTCGGCCGCGACGTGATCCTGCACGTGCACCTTGGTAGGTTTGGCGATTTCACGGAAGGGAAAATGCCGCTAGCTGAGCCGAAGGGCGCCTTGCGGTTGCGTTTCTGGAGCAAAACCGACTGGCTCGAGCTACGCGGCCCGTCGGATTGCTCGATCTACGATCAGAAAAAGTGGAAGAAGCTGACAAGCCGGCTCGGACCGGATCCACTCGAAAAGGGAGCGGACCCGAAGCCGGCATTTGCTACGATCGCTGAGCGCAAGACACCGATCGGGGCCCTGCTCATGGATCAATCGGTGATCTCCGGCATCGGCAATATTTATCGCGCGGAGCTGCTCTACCGGGCGCGGCTCAGCCCCTTTCGACCCGGCAGCGAGGTAGACACGAAGACCGTCAGGGTCATCTGGAAGGACGCCGTCACCCTGATGCCGGACGGGATAGTCGACCGGCGTATCGTCACCACCAGGGCGAAAGACCGTCCGCATCCGCGAGGACCTGCTGAGCGCGGCGAAGTGCACTATATCTACAGGCGCCATGGGAAACCGTGCCTGGTCTGCGGCACGGCGATCAGGAGCCGGGAGATGGCGGGCCGCACACTCTACTGGTGCCCGGTCTGCCAGAAGGATTAGATCAGCAGCAATCGCAGACAGTAGGACTGGAACGACACATAAACGATGCCATCGACACAGAACAAGGACTATTACGGCCTCCTCGGAGTGAAGAAGACGGCCACTGCGGAAGAAATCCGCAAGGCCTTTCGCAAACTCGCGCGCAAATACCACCCCGACGTGAACCCCGGCGACAAGAAGGCGGAGGAGAAGTTCAAGGAAATCTCCGAGGCCAACGACATCCTGAGCGATGACAAGAAGCGCAAGGTCTACGACCAGCTAGGCTTCTACTCTGACCAGATCGATCCCGCACAGGCCGAGGCGGCCGCGCGCGGTGGCTATGGTCGCCCGCGCCCGCAATCGGGTCAGCAAGGCGTGCCCTTCGACTTCGAGGGCTTCGACTTCTCGAACTTCGAGGGCGGTCCGGCCGCACAGCGCCAGACCGGATCGAGCGCTGCCGGAGGCGGCTGGGGCGGCTTCCGCGACATCTTCTCCGGCATCTTCAACCAGGCCGGTGGCAGGCAGCCGCAGAGCGGTCCCCAGGCCGGCACGGACCTCGAATACACCGTCAACGTGGACTTCTGGACCGCGGTGCGCGGCGGCACCGCTCGCCTGCAAATTCTGCGGCAGGAGATCTGTCCGACTTGCCACGGCAAAGCCTCATCCGGCGCGCCGATGCAATGCCCGGAATGCCATGGCACCGGCCATGTAACCCAAATGGGCGGCCGCATGAAATTCAATATCCAGTGCCCGCGCTGCGGAGGCTCGGGCCGCGTGCAGGAGAGCTGCCCCACCTGCCATGGGGACGGCACCGTGCAGCGCGCCGAAACCATTGAGTTCCGAATCAAGGCGGGGACGCGCGACGGTCAGCGGATTCGACTGGGCGGCAAGGGCAATGCAGGCGTCAACGGAGGCCCGGCTGGCGATCTCTTTCTCATTATTCGCTCCGGATCCCATCCCATCTTTACCCGCGTTGCTGACAACATTGAGGTCAGCGTGCCGGTACGAGTAGACGAAGCGGCTCTGGGCGCGAAGATCGATGTGCCCACCATCGATGGACGCGCGCAATTGCGCATCCCGCCTGGCACCCAGAGCGGGCAAAAGCTGCGCATGCGCCAGAAGGGCGTAGCCTCAGCGTCGAACGAGAGTCACCGGGGCGATCAGATTGTTACTGTGGAAATTACCGTCCCCCAGCTTCGGGACGAGCGCTCCAAGGAAATCCTGCGGGAATTTGCTCATTTGAATCCGGAGGACCCGCGAACTGTGCTCTGGAGCAAGGTTTAGCGAAACGGAGTTAACTCTTAATGAGGGTCATCCTGAATGACGTGCCTGAATTGCCTGAATGACGTGCCTGAATGAAGTGCCTGAATGAAATGAAGGACCTGCAGTTGGAACGGCGGTCCTTCGCTCCGCGCTGGAGGATGACACCTTTTTGGAACTGGCTATTGCATGCCGCCCACTGCCGCAATGGTCGTAGTCAAAGGCTCGCGGACCAGGGTTTCGAACTTCGATCCGGTCCACAGCATGTAGTACTTACCGCAGCTGCCGGCAAAGTTGCCATGGCAGCCCTGCATCACCAGCAGGCGGCTGTCTGGCCGATACTGGAAGCTAACCGTCTCATCCGCGCCGCTCTTGGGAGCGGTCAAATTGAAGCCAGGTTCATAGACACGGCCGTTCAATTCGTCCACGATGAAAAAGGTAGTACAGCCGTCACCGCATCCCCACTGCAGCAGCGCGTAATGGCCACCGAAATTGCTTCCCTGGCTTGACCCTTCACGCAAACGGGTGCGGAAATAGGCCTTGGTGGGGCTGTTGATGATGGGCTCAGACTTCAGTCCCGCGGGCACCTTGACGGCCGGATAATCGGCCGCCGCTGGGGTCCAGTCTTGCTGGGCCTGAACCGGCTGGGCAAGGACGGAGGCGACTGCCAGGGCGAGGGCGTTAAGGGTGAACCGAAGGTTCTTCATGACCGCAGTGTGCTCCGTTCCATACCGGATCACCAGAGAGTAATCGGAATTTGTGGTTACTAAAGGCTGGAAATGCAGCAGAAATTACCTAATCTGGCACCGGTACAACTTTTGGTGAATACGGTCATGGGGTGGGCGGAAGCACAGCTTCAAGAAGCAGGCCGCATTCCCGCTGCTGCCGCGTGGCTCTCGCGCGATGATCCAGAGCCCAGGTTTCGCGCTATAGCGTCCGCAGAAGGCCTCCCGGCGTTATCTGTGGCGGAGCAGGAGAAAATGCTGGCTATCGAGTTAAGCGGCCCGTGGCAGCGCAACGAATTGGACGCCATCCTGCTGGCCGCCCCGGTCCTTTATGGGCGGAGCGGTTCCGGCGAGCGATCCCCGGCCGTGCGACTGCATGTTGAAGCGCGCGAAGGTTACTGTGCCGACATACTGATGCCATACCGGATACGCGCCGGGTGGCGGCGGCATGGGATCGCCCGGAACCGCGTACACTTCAGCCATCCGGTCGCGCAGGAGAGCGATTCGCGTTTCAGCGAGTCGCCCGCGCCGGCGTAGGACAGACGATGCCGACGAAACGCAGATCCAAGGGCGCCTACATGATCTCCGCCGTGGCGGAGATGTACGAGATTCACCCGCAAACCCTTCGCCTTTACGAACGAGAGGGACTGCTGAAGCCTTCGCGCACCGAAGGCAACACCCGCCTGTATACCGATGAGGACCTGGAGCGGCTGGAGTTCATTCTGAACCTGGCGCGCGACCTGGGGGTCAATATCTCCGGCATCGCCATCATCCTGCAGATGCGTGAGCGCATGGAAGAGATGAACCGGCAAATGCAGAGTTTTGTCGATTATGTGCGCTCAGAGATGCTGCAGCACATTCAGCAAGGCTCTTCCGCGGCCAACGCCGCGATGGTACCCCTGCGCAAAGCGATCGTGATGGAGCCCACCCCCTCGCGCGACCGGAAACGATAGCTACGGAATGACTTACTGCTATTGGCGATGGGAACGGGCGTAGCCACACATCCGGCGCGAAGAGTAGTCTAACTAGGCGCGAAGAGTAGTCTAACTAAGTTATCTCAGTATCAGGTGAACCGTATCGCGATGCTTCATCTCCTGCTCGGTCTGGGCATGTTTGGGCTTATCACCTCCACGGTCTACAGCCTTATGGTGGTAGCAGGAGTTCTTCACTTCCGAAGGCACCGGGTCGCCGCAGACCCATCTTTCACTCCTCCGGTCAGCTTGCTGAAACCGCTGCACGGAGCGGAGCCGAATCTCGCTGAACATCTTGAAGGCTTCTTTCAGCAGGACTATCCGGCGTACGAAATTCTCTTCTGTGCGCGCACGGTGGACGACGCGGGCCTCAACATCGCGCGTGAAGTTGCCACCCGGTATCCGTCCATTCCGGCCAGGTTTCTCACCAGCGGTGAGCCGCCATTTGCAAACGCCAAGATAGCCTCGCTCGACCGCATGGCGCAGGCGGCCAGGCACTCGATTCTTGTCGTCAGCGACAGCGATGTACGAGTGACGCCACAGTATCTGCGCGCCGTCGTAGCACCATTCGCCGACGAGAAAGTCGGTCTGGTCACCTGCCCCTATCGCGGCGTTCCGAGTCCCTCGCTTCCCAGCAACCACCGGACGGCCGCGCTGTGGGCGCAACTGGAAGGCGTCGGTATGTCGATCGAGATGACGGCAGGCGTGCTGGTTGCGAACATGCTGGAGGGCATGCAGTTTGCTCTTGGCCCCACCATGGCGGTGCGCTCCGCCTGTGTGCAGGAGATGGGCGGCTTCCCTGTGCTCGGCCAGTACTGCGCGGATGACTTCCTGCTTGGCAATCTGGTGGCGGCAAAGGGACATCGCGTCGTCTTCTCGCATCACGCTATCGATCACATTGTGCTCAACACGGGCTTCGCCGATTCCATGCGGCACCAGGTGCGCTGGAGCAAGAGCACGCGCTTCTCACGCCCTAAGGGCCACTTCGGCACGGCGCTCACTTTCAGCATTCCCTTTGCCCTCCTTGCGTTCATCACCGCACTCTGCCTGCATTGGCCATGGATTGCTGTAGCCTCGCTCGCGTGGGGCATTGTGACCCGTGTGTGGATGGCCGCCGTGGTTGGCAGCGTTGTCGTGCAGGAGCGGACGCTCGCGCGGACCATGCTGCTCTTTCCCTTGCGCGACCTCATGGGGTTCGGCTTCTGGCTCGCCAGCTACGGCAGCAACAAAATCCTCTGGCGCGGGGAACATTACACGCTCCAGAAAGGCGGACATATGCGCAGCATGCATGTTCTGCCTGCGGCCGAAGCGGAACATGCCGACCGCAAGTCAGCGCTCACCATCTGACCCATTCTCTTCAGAGCGGCCGATCCGTATAAAGCGTCTTGTCCGCCAGCTCCTGGATCGGGATCAGCCGCTTTCCCAGCACTGCCTCCACCTGATCGCGCCGCTCAGCCTGGGCAAAGAGAAACTTCCGATTGCCCGTTC
>Ga0193743_1003713_pt1 | contig 10111 bp, 10 predicted proteins | sample L2c2metaG_FD_143038 | JGI IMG/M metagenome (GOLD analysis project Ga0193743, IMG submission 143038) | Soil microbial communities from a riparian zone of the East river system, Colorado, United States - L2c2 | ecosystem: Environmental > Terrestrial > Soil > Riparian zone | place: USA: East River...
GCCGCGGTCTTTGTTGCTAGGACAGCAAGTTTTGCCTCGTCCGTAGAGCCTCAGTTGGTTGCCGAAATTCGTGCGGAAAACGCACTCGATCAGGGTTCTCCAACCGACGACCTTGTTTGCTTGCTCCACCAGGACGATGAGGAGATCCATGGCGCGCGCGCCGAGCGGTACGACCTTTGCGCCATTTGTCAGAAGTCTGTTTCCGATCGACAGTTCGAAAGGCCCGAAGCCAAGAACCTTGCCGCGCTGATCGCTCATGGGATGTTCACGCCCATGCCGGTTCTCAAGCTGACTCGCCAGGAATTTTGCGCTCGCGTCGCCAGTTGGCCGGGCTTTGACCAAAGGCCAGCCTGAAGAGCCTGCACAGATGCGCTTGATCCGAAAAGCCTACGCTCAAGGCTATCTCACTCAGTGATGCCGCACTGATCATCATCAGGTGGCAGGCTCTCTCCAGGCGCCTTTTCACCACGTAGGCATGTGGCGACTCGCCGACAGCCAGTTTGAATTTTCGAGAGAAGTGCGCCGGGCTTCGACGAGCGACCGCACTAAGATCCCGGATGTGAATAGTGCGCTGCAAATTGCTTTCAATGTAAGTTCGCACGCGAAGGATCTGCCAAGCCGCCAGAGCGCCCCTTGTGAAGCCATTAGCGCCCGAACAACGCTCGATCTCCGCTTGCAGGATGTTCGATGCTGTAGCCAGCGACGCCTTGGCCACCTCCCGGTCGCGCTCCAGTTCTCGGCTTGCAGTTTCAAGCAGCTTGGCCAGGCTGTTCGCAACCAGGTGGAACTGCGGGTCAGCTGCAAAGGACGATTCCGGTGCGGTAGTTTGAAGTCCTTCCATGATCACTCCTTCGACGAACGATCCGACGCTCCGGATCGGCGAGAGAGTGCAGCAAGGGGCCTCTTTTGGCTCGTTAATCAGCGTTATGGAATGTTAATGTTGCTCAGCACCATGGAACGGAGTTATCATTAAAAATCAATATGTTACATCTTGTCGAAGTTGAGTTAGCAACAATTCAGAACACCCCGGCAGTCGCTGAGATCCAAAATGCTTTCAGAGACACGAAGACACTTTCCTCACCTATCGCAGGAAAATCTCCCCGCCGAGGCCGCGGGAGAGGGGTCCGCGGTGCCCCTCTCAGCGGAGCGAGGAACTTGACGCTTCGCCGTTGCGGCAGGAGTATTTTTGGTCAGTTACGAGCCATGGTCCTCAAGTATCTTCAGATCGCTAACTGAGTAAGAGAGTGAGTAACGGAACCCCGACTCGATCCGATTCGGCGCGAGAGCGTGGAGTTCTTCGCCATTCGTTTCCGTAAAATTAAGCTCGCCCTTCCCGATCCAAGCGCCGGCAACGGTGAGATTGTCGGCGACCGACATCGCCAGCTCATTGACCGCAGGCTTGTCATGGTAGCCGGCCGCCAATCTCGGGAAGTATCGCAACAAGACCGTGGGTCGACTGAGGAGAGACATTCCGTTTTCGACCGGCGTCTGCAAGGTGACGCAGGCCTCCGCAAGACGTTGGCCATGCGCCGAAAGGCTGGCGCCAAACCGGCTGCCGGACGCGACCGGCGCCGCGGCGGGGCCTGAGGCCGCAAAGGAGCGCGTCTGAAAAATACTACCCATTTTCTTTGGAAACCCCTGCGACCAACCGCGCGCCAGGGCAGCGTCATTGTCGACATAAATGTATGGACACCACATGACCGGCACGTCGCGATACATTGCGTCGACCAAAATAGACGCCTCGCGATATTGATAACGAGCCGGCTCAAGATATTCGTCGTCCTGTGCGGTGAATTGCCAATCCAGAAACATCATGACGGCGCGACCGTTTGAGTTCGGATCCGGGGAAAGACCATTCGGCAACGTCCCCGCCGTCGCGTCGGGGTTCGTCCAGAACTCGACTCCAACAACGTCGCCGGCAAGGTGCCAGGGTGGCGGCGGAGTTAGTGCGGCCTGACCGAATGGCGATTTCGGAACTGTAAAGCCCTTCAGCATTTCCGGATCCTGATGCGTCTTACTTTCGGCCTCGAGGCTACCGAAATCAGCCGCAAATTAATTTGATCGAAGTGCGTGTACTTGTCTATTCCTGCCGCAATCCAGAACGCGCCTGTTAGCATCAGCCGTGATTGCTAAGTGGTCAGGTCTGCCAGAATCTCGATATTGGTGACGGAATAGGAAAACGAGAATCGATATCCGCGGCCCACCTTCAGCGGCCCCAGCACTTCCAACTCTTCGCCATAGGCCTCCGGAAACCCGAGTTCCGCCTCGCCGATCCAGATGTTTGTGATCTGGAGCTGGTCCGATACGCATTGAACGAGTTCATCCACGGCTGGCTTGTCGTGCAACCCCGCGGAGAGCCGCGGAAAATATCGCCGTCCTACGATGCGGCGATCGAGCACGCCGACAAGCCGTTCTGCTTTTTCGCGTAAGGTGACGCGGGCTTGCACCAGCGACCGGCCGTGAGCGGACATGCAGGCGGAGAACCGGCTATCGTGGGCGAGTGGCGCCGAAGCGGCGCTCGCGGTGGCAAAGGTGCGGGTCTGGTGCACGGCACCGAATTTTCTCGGATAACCCTGGATCCAGCCTCTCATCAAGGCAGCATCGTTATCGACATAGCAATATGGACGCCACGCTATTCGTTTCTCCTTCCACATCGCGTCGAGGAGAACGCTGAACCCGCGGCACTGATATCTGGCAGGATCGAGATACTCATCGTTCTGCGCGGTGAACTGATAATCTGCGAAGAGTGCAACAGAGTGACCCGGGCACTTCTTATCAAGCTCGACGCCCGTCGGAAGGGTATGGACCGATACATCGGGATCATTCCAAAACTCCACCGCCAGGACATCACCCGCGAAATGCCACGGTGGCGACGGGACCAGCGCGGTAGCGCCCAGAGGCGACCGAGGGGCGGTGAATCCTTTCAGCATTCCTCGTCCCACCTATCAGCGGCGCATTATTTCAACATGAAATACTAGTGTTGTAGTTGTTCCCAACGCTTGGACAAACGTATGACGACTTGGTGGTCTGTGCGCATCCGACGTTGATACAAAGCCGACTGAACCGGGCGACGTCGCATAGCTGCTCAATGCTCCGCAAGCCCTTTTTTGACGCGGAGGGCCTACGGCGGGGCCGAACGCTACAAAAGCTGACGTTTCGCTACAAGCACGGGCTACGGCAAGTGTGTACTACTATCCGCTCTGAAGGGTATCGACTTCGATTACGGATGGCAGGTCCTCTGATGAAAGTAGAACGCCGGAATAAATGGATGCTGCTTCGGCGGGCGCCTTTGACACAGTGGCGCGTATCGCTGGCCTTGTTGTCCGCAACGGCCTCGTCCGCTCCCTGCTTCGCACAAAGCACACCGGAGCAACGCCTAGCATGTACGCCCGACGTGCTCAGACTTTGCAGTACGTTCATCCCCAATGCGGACGAGATAGCGATTTGTCTCAGAGGGAAGAACGCCGAGCTCAGCGATGCTTGTAGGACGGCGTTCGAGGCGGGAACGAAGCAGCCGCCCAACGAGGACGATAGCCCTCAATCTCGCAAACGCTCCGCAAGATAAGGATCGGAGAGATGTCTGTTCACAAAATGGATTTTGTAGTGGTGAACAACATGGCGCCGCGCACCCTTCTGTCTGCGCGGCGTGTTCGCGACCGCTGGAACGGGGCTACTTGCACGATCTTTCCAGCTCAAGGCGCTATTGTGGGGTCGGCTGCTACCCCCGATGGATAGTGGCGAGTAGATTCGTCGGGTCGGTCACCTCAACCAACCTATTCCTACTGGCCATCGCTTGGCGAAGCTGACGTTTGAGGTCGCGTCAGCGCTGTTCGACGGCGCGTGGCGCGACCATCGCGGCTGATTCTTAGACGCATTCATCCGACCCTGTCCCGATCCGAAGAGTGGCGCACCCCAGCGAGACCTACGGCGTTGGTCTCAGTTTTGATGGGAGTAGCGAGCATATGTACCAGTTAAAGAACAATTGGAGCCTCGCGAGGCGGTTGGTAGCCTACGTTCGCGGCCGCACCGCCATTATCGTCGACCTTGCGACGCGGCAGCGTTTATCGACATGCACGGTGACCACACTGGCTATGGGTCATCGCAGAGACCGCCGTGAAATGCGCGCCGATCACAACCCGCGCGCCTGATCGACTAGGCGACCAAGACGAAAACGCGCTACGCCGGGAAGGCATGCTCGATTAGCAGCCGGTGTCCCTGCGGCGGCCCTTCAGTGCTGCATTTGCAGATTCATCAGCTCTGCCGCCGGCATCATGTTGTCGTTCAGATCGGCCATGATCAGAAGCGATCCGACGACGACCAGGGCAACGATCAGCACGCCGAACGCCAGCGCCATCACGTTGTTGGTGTTGTCCGGCCCCGTGGTGACATGCAGGAAGAACACCAGGTGGATACCCATTTGCGCGATCGCGAGGACCGTCAGGCCGAGAGAAACACCGCCTACCCAGAGCAATGATGTGTTAGCGACCCAGAACGACATCGCCGTGAGGACCACGGCAAGAACCAATCCGATCGTGTAGACAAGCAAGCCCGACGACGTCCCCTGTTCCACGTCGGGAAGTGCTGATGCGTCTCCGGGCGCGCGATCGTAGTGCGTGTCGGTCATGAAAGGACTCCCATCAGATAGACCACCGTGAACAGCCAGACCCAGACAATGTCGAGGGCATGCCAGAACAGGGAAAAACAGAGCAGACGGCGCTCCACGGTCTCGCTAAGGCCTTTGATGGCGACCTGAGCCATCATCACTGCCAGCCAGACCAGGCCGGCGGTGACATGCAGCCCGTGACAGCCGACCAGGGTAAAAAAGGCCGAGAGGAAAGCGCTGCGTTGCGGACCAGCCCCGATCGCGATCATGTCGGCGAACTCCCGCACTTCGAGCGCGAGGAAGCAGGCCCCCAGCACGAAAGTGATGAGGCCCGTGAAATAAGTGACGGCATAGCGCCGCGAACCAATCGCCAGAGACATCAATCCGCAGGTGTAGCTGGACGCGAGAAGGCAGCCGGTTTCGATCGCAACGCTGCGCTGGCTGAACAGCTGCATGCCACTCGGCCCGCCAGCGGTCGCGTGAGCGAGCACCGCGTAAGCAGCAAAGAGCGCCGCAAACATGATGATGTCGCTCAAGAGGAACACCCAGAAGCCGTAGCCGACCACGACCCGCTTTGTAGCTGGCCCGGCCTCACTCGCACTCGGCCGCGCCCCGTGCCGAATCTCATCATCAACTGCAACGGCGATGTTCATGCCGCGATCTCCGCCTGATTCGCCTGCTCGAACCGCGCGATCTGCTCGGCCGCGATTTCGACTTCCTCTTCGTTGCGAAACGCGAAGGCAAGCATGGTCACAAAAGCGCCGAATGCACCCACGCCGGCCATCCACCAGATGTGCCAGATCAGCGCAAAGCCGGTAACGACTGCGAAAAATGCGGTGATGAAGCCGGTCGCGCTGTTCTTCGGCATCTCGATCGGCTCGAATTTGTGCTCCTTCGCCGGCTGGGCCTGGGCCGTGCGCTCGCGCTGCTTGGTTTCCCACAAGGCGTCGATGTCCGTCACCTGCGGAAGCACGGCGAAATTCCAGGGTGGCGGCGGCGAAGCCGTCGCCCATTCCAGCGTGCGGCCGTTCCATGGATCCGCGGCCACCTTCAGTTGTTCGCGATTGCGGATCGACACCACAAGCTGGATGACCTGGCTGATGATCCCGGCGAGGATGACGACAGCGCCGACCGCTGCGGCCACCAGCCACGGTTGCCAGCTGGCAACGTCGTAATGCTGCATGCGGCGGGTCATGCCCATGAGGCCTAGTGCGTAAAGCGGCATGAAAGCGAGATAGAAGCCGATCAGCCAGCACCAGAACGAGATTTTTCCCCAGCGTTCGTCAAGCTTGAAGCCGAACGCCTTGGGAAACCAATAATTATAACCCGCCATCAAGCCGAACACAGTGCCGCCGATGATGACATTGTGGAAATGCGCGATCAGGAACAGACTGTTGTGCAGCTGGAAGTCGGCGGGAGGCACGGCCATCAACACGCCGGTCATGCCCCCGATCACGAACGTCACCATGAAACCGATCGACCAAAGAATCGGAACGGTGAACCGGATGCGGCCGCCATACATCGTGAACAGCCAATTGAAGACCTTGACGCCCGTCGGCACCGCGATGATCATTGTCATGACCCCGAAGAAGCCGTTGACATTGGCGCTGGCTCCCATGGTGAAAAAGTGATGCAGCCAGACAATGAATGACAGCACGCAAATCGCCATCGTCGCGGCAACCATGGAGCGGTAGCCAAACAGCGGCTTGCCGGAGAACGTCGAGACAACCTCGGAAAAAATACCGAACGCCGGCAAGACGAGGATGTAGACCTCCGGGTGACCCCAAACCCAGAACAGGTTGACGTACATCATCGCGTTGCCCTGGCCGTCGGTTGTGAAAAAATGAAAGCCGAGGTAACGATCGAGCAGCAACATCCCTAAGGTCGCGGTCAGAACCGGGAAGGCCGCGACAATGAGAAGGTTCGCGGCGAGCGAGGTCCAGCAAAAGACGGGCATGCGCATATAGCTCATCCCCGGTGCGCGCGTTTTCAGGATTGTCGCGACGAAATTGATGCCGGTCATCAAGGTGCCGACGCCGGAGATTTGAAGCGCCCAGAGATAATAGTCGACGCCGACGCCGGGCGAGAACTGGAGCTCGCTAAGCGGCGGGTAAGCGACCCATCCGGCTTTCGAGAACTCTCCGACCGCGAGCGAGATGTTCGTCAAAAGGATGCCCGACGCGGTCAGTCCAAGAGCCACCGAGTTCAAGGTTGGAAATGCCATGTCGCGGACGCCGAGTTGCAGTGGCACCACGAAATTCATCATCCCGATCACGAATGGCATCGCCATGAAGAAGATCATGATCGTGCCATGCGCCGAGAAGATCTGGTCGAAATGTTCGGGCGGCAAGTATCCCTGCGCACCGCCCGCCGCGACCGCCTGCTGCGCCCGCATCATGATGGCGTCGGCGAAGCCACGCAGCAGCATGATCAGCGCCAGTATGATGTACATGATGCCGATGCGCTTATGGTCGACAGAGGTGATCCACTCTCGCCACAGGTAAGGCACGTAGCCCTTGATCGTGATCCACGAAAGGATGGACACGATGACCAGGACCACGCCGCCCGATGCACCCATGATGATGGGCTGGTCGAAGGGAATCGCACTCCAATCCAGCTTGCCAAGTAGATTCATTTTTCCGCCTTCATTGATGTCGGATACCTGCGGCACATTGCGTCGTCGGACTGCATTTCGGAGACCAGGATGCTGTCGAACAGACCGGGCGCGACTGAGCGATAGGTAAAAGGCGCTACCGCCGCACTCGGCTTCGCCAGATCCGCGTAGGTTTTCGCATTGAGCTCCGGACCGGCGCTGCGCACTGAGTCGACCCACTGGGCGAACTTCTCGCTCGTCACCGCATCGGCGCCGAAATGCATGTCGGCAAAGCCCTCGCCGCTGAACTGAGCAGAAAACCCGCGATACGTTCCTGAATGGTCGGCCTGCAGATGAAGACGGGTGATCATCCCCGCCATCGTGTAGATCTGGCTGCCAAGCTGCGGCACGAAGAAGCTGTTCATCACGCCCGAAGAGGTCAGTTCCAGACTGATCGGCGTATCGACCGGAATGGTCAGCCGATTGACGCTTGCGACGCCCTGGTCGGGATAGATGAACAACCATTTCCAATCCAGCGAGGCGACCTGAACCCGCAGGGGCTTCACGGTGGATGCGATCGGTTTGCGTGGACTCACATCGTGTGCGCCAACCCACGCCACGCCACCAACCAGGAACACGGTCATCGCCGGGATCGACCAGACGAGCATCTCGAGACGGCCGGAGTACGCGAAATTCGGCCGATAGCGTGCGCGCTCATTCGATGCACGAAACCAGAAAGCAACGCCAAGTGTCGCCAGGATCACCGGAATCACGATCGCGAGCATGATGCCCAGCGAGTTGAGTAAAATTTGTCGGTCGGCGGCGGCAATCGGCCCTTTCGGGTCGAGCACGCCTTCTGTGCAGCCGCCGAGTATCGCGGCGCCGATCAAGACGACAGCCAGCAAACCATATCGCATGTTAGACCTCGCCAGTGCTGAGGTTGGTGAAACTGCGGGCACTACGAACCGCGCAGGGCCAGAGTTCGGCATGCCCCGATCCGACGGTCCGGCTATCGTGCGACGAGCGCATGGATGAAAATGATTTACCTCCTGGGTCGATCAGGAGAGCGGCAAACAGCACGAACAAATAGAAGATGGAGAACACAAACAACCTGTAAGCAGCGCGGCGATCGGCCCCAGTGCTCCTGTTCAGCTGGACCGCGAGGAGAAGGAAAAGAGCCCCGCAGATCGCGACGATCGCGCCATACACCGCGCCCGCAAACCCCAGCACCCAGGGCAGCTCGGAGGCCAGAACCAGGAGGCCGCTGTAGATCAGGATCTGCCGTGTCGTTGCGGCCTTTCCCGCAACCACCGGCAGCATGGGAACGCCCGCACGGGCATAGTCATCGGTGCGATTAAGCGCGAGAGCCCAGAAATGCGGCGGCGTCCAGAGGAAGATAATGAGGAACAGCGCAAGCGGCTCGAGCCCGACGTCTCCGGTTGCTGTAGCCCATCCGATCACGGGCGGAAGCGCTCCGGCAGCACCGCCGATGACGATGTTCTGTGGCGTGCTCCGCTTCAGCCACGCCGTGTACACCGCAATATAAAAGAGAATTGTGCCGGCCAATAATGCGGCCGCTGTGAGATTGGTCGCCAAGGCCAGAACCACCACGGCGAGACCGCCGAGCACGAGCCCAAAGACCAGGGCCTCGAGCCGCGAGACGCTGCCACGGGGAATTGGCCGCATCGCAGTGCGGCTCATGATCGCGTCGATATCTGCGTCGTACCACATGTTGAGCACGCCGGCGGCGCCGGCTCCCGCGGCAATGGCAAGAACCGCGGCAAGATTGGTTAGCGGATCAAGTCGAACTGGAGCGGTGCTCAATCCGACGAGCGCGGTGAAGACGGCAAGCATCATCACCCGTGGCTTTGTGAGGGCGACGAGATCAGACACACTCCAATGGTCGGCCAGCGGAAGAGCAGAATCAGGCGATAATGCAAAGCCAGATCGTCTTTCCCCAAGCCGGCCAGCAATGGATTTGACATTCATCTCGCTGCTCCGGGTTGTTTCAAAATGAGAGCTGTCGTGTCCGGTTCGACCAGCCGCAGGGGTGCATTCAACATGCCGCCTCACCCCCGGCCGCGATTGAACGCGGCTGCTCGATTGGGGCCAATCATGCTCAAAACTGTCGGCCGACGAGTTCACAGCCAACGACACGTGTCGCGATCGCACAATTCGAGATCGTTCGAGCACGTTTCAACAAGCGCTCCACGCCGGCTTTTCCTAAGGCAGATCATCGTTCGAATATCCGCAACACACCCGCTCCCCAATGCGAATATCGAAGAGGTCTGCTGTGTTCGCCTGGAAGCGGCCGTTTCGCCCAACGGAGAATCCATCAATGAAGACACTTTCGCTCTGGATGATTGCAGTCGCCTGCTTTATCGCCCCGGCATCTGTGGCACACGCGCGTTCCGCCTATGATGGCTCCTGGGATCTCGTCTTCGTGACGCAAAGTGGCTCATGCGATCCCACCTACAACTTCACCGTCAATATTTCCGACGGCATTGTGACTCATCCCAATCTCGTAAGATTCAAGGGATACGTCGCAAAATCTGGTTCGGTTCGTGCATCCGTGACGGTTCAGGACAAATTCGCTTCCGGCTCGGGCAGGTTTGTCGGAACCTCAGGTCGCGGAAGATGGAGCGGTCGCACGGGGAGCTCGCACTGCTCGGGCTATTGGACCGCGCAGCGCAATTGACCGACTTGAAAAGAGAAACACCGTTCCCCGGGCCGCTGACGTGCGAGGCGGCGTTAAAGACGACCGCGCTGGCAGCCACACTCCTGTTTGCCCACGGGCAGACCACAGAACGGACGGTTACCGCTGCCGAGCGGCTTGCGCGCGCTCTCGGCGTGACGGTCAGGGTGCTGCCTTACTGGGGCGAGCTCACCGTCGAACTCGACGGCGCGCCCATCTC
>Ga0193743_1003714_pt1 | contig 10110 bp, 11 predicted proteins | sample L2c2metaG_FD_143038 | JGI IMG/M metagenome (GOLD analysis project Ga0193743, IMG submission 143038) | Soil microbial communities from a riparian zone of the East river system, Colorado, United States - L2c2 | ecosystem: Environmental > Terrestrial > Soil > Riparian zone | place: USA: East River...
GGCCATCGAGCACCAGCGGCGGCTGCGCTTGGGGCTGGTGTCGTAGAAGTAGAGGACGCACTCCGGATGAGCGCACCGCCGGATCCTGCTCGGGTCGCCGGTGAGCAGCTCCACGTAGTTGACCGCCGCCAACCAGCCGGCCCGCCGGTTCGGATCGCCCACCGTGCTGACGCTGCCGGGACCATCCCGGCCGACCACGGGACGGGTGTGACCCCAGGACAACACTTCGTTCAACGCCGCGCATGCGTCCGCGTGGTCCGGCGTGTCGACGTGGCCGCGGATCGCTTCCCGGGCCGCGGTGAGCGCGAGCCTGGATGGCTCGGTCAACGGGCCGTCCAGGCCAGCCTCTCCCAGCCAGGCCTGGGTCCCCTCGAGGTCCTCGAGCAGGTCCCGAACGCTGCCCCGGTCGATCCAGGTCGTGTTGAGCAGGTCGAGGCTCATCGGCTCACCTACCAGCGGGCGGTCAAGCGCCATGGTGCAGTCTAACCTCTCAAAGTGGCTTGACGGGTGTGAATCTAACCTGTACTAATCAGGCTACAGGTTAGGCAGTACACGTCCTCGCAGGGAGCCCCAGATGACCTCGGCCTTGACCCCCGTCGCGTTCCAGACCGGTCCCGTTGGGCTCAACGTGACCGACGTTGCCAGGTCCACCGCGTTCTATCAGCAGGTCTTCGGGCTGGAGGTCCTGGCTGACTGTCGGCAGGGCGACCGTCAGTGGGCCTTCCTCGGCCGGGACGGAACGGTGATGCTCACCCTGTGGCGACAGTCCGAGGGCCGATTCGCCACCGGATCGCCGGGGCTGCACCACCTCTCGTTCCAAGTCCCCAGCCTGGCGGCCAGCGACGCCGCGCCGGTCGGTTCCACGCCCGCCTGCGGCTTCTTCTAGGCCGCGCCGGTGAACAGCACTTATCACCCCGGCGAGCGCGCCGCACAGGCGAAGGCCGGGTTGCGCGCGGAGGCCGAGCGGATTGGCGGCATCGTGCGCACCGCGGTACCGCCGGCGGCGGCGGAGTTCCTGCTCGAGCAGTCGATGCTGGTCATCGCCGCCGCCGACGAGCAGGGGCGGATGTGGGCCTCGCTGCTCACCGGTATGCCCGGATTCCTCCGCGCCGGCGTGGTGGCCGATCGGGACGTTGTGGATGTGGCCGCGCGCCCGATGCCGAGCGATCCGCTGGCGGCCGCGCTCACCCACCGCGCCCGACTCGGGGCCATCGCGATCGACCCGGCCACCCGCAGGCGGATGCGGATCAACGGGGTCGCCGAACCCACCCCGGAGGGCCTGCGGGTCACCGCCGACCAGGTCTACGCCAACTGCCCGAAATACATCCAGCGGCGCGTCGTGGAATCGGTCAGCCCCGGGGGTGCCGCCGGGGAGGCGAACGTCTCGGACTCGCTCAGTCCGGCCGACCGCCGGATGATCACCGAGGCGGACACGTTCTTCATCGGCACCGCCTCGGCCACCGGTGACGCCGACGCCTCGCACCGGGGCGGGGACCCTGGGTTCGTCCGGGTGGCCCCGGACGGAGCGCTGACCTGGCCGGACTACCCCGGCAACGCGATGATGATGACGCTGGGCAACCTGGAGCAGATCCCGGCCGCCGGCCTGCTCTTCGTGGACTGGTCAACCGGCACAACGCTCCAGCTCACCGGGGCTGGCCAGGTCGAGTGGGGGACGTCCGATCGTCGACTACGGTTCCGGCCGGACCAGGTCCGCCGGACCACGCTGGCCAGCCCGCTGCGCTGGAGCGCCGCCGAGTATTCCCGGTTCAACCCGCCGGTGGGCGCGGAGAACCTTACTGGGGATTGCCGGTAACGAAGTCTTATCGGTGAATCCGACTTAATTGTTGTCACGCTGCTTGTCTAGCTACTTAAGGGTTGATTAGGCGTTGACCGCGGAGAGCCGACCGTGCCGCCGCTTATCGACGACGTCATCGCTCGCGATGTTTCCGTCCCGCAGCCATATCCGCCGCGTGCAGTACTCCGCGACCTCGTCCTCGTGGGTGATGACGACGATGGTGCAGCCCTGCTGGTTGAGCTCGGTGAACAGCTCCATGATCTCGGTGGTCGACGTGCTGTCCAGCGCACCGGTCGGCTCGTCCGCCAGGATGATGGAGGGATCGTTGATCAGGGCGCGGGCGATGGCCACCCGCTGCTTCTGGCCGCCGGAAAGCTCGCTGGGTACATGCCCCAGCCGGGAGCCGAGGCCAACCCGCTCAAGGGCCGCCTTCGCCTTCGCCCGCCGGCGCCGCACGCCGTTGTAGACCAACGGAAGCTCGACGTTCTGCATTGCGGAGGTGCGCGCGATCAGGTTGAACGACTGGAACACAAAGCCGATCCGCTGGCCTCGAATCTTGGCCAACTGCTTCTTGGACAGCTTGGTCACGTCGGTGCTGTCCAGCCGGTAGTGGCCGCCATTGGGTAGGTCCAGGCAGCCCAGGATGTTCATCAGCGTGCTCTTGCCGGAGCCGGACGGACCCATGATGGCGACCATCTCACCGGCCGCGATGTTCAGGTCGATGCCGTGCAAGATCGTCATCTCGTGTTCGCCCATGCGGAAGGACTTGGTTATGCCCTCGAGCTCGATCATCCCACTCCTCAGTCAAAGCGCCGTTACCCATCACGCCTGAATGCGCCCACGCCGCCGCACTGCAACTTCAAAAATAGGCGATCCGCTCTGAGATATCACTGGGAGTGTCGAATTGCACAACGCTCTTAAGAAGAGCCTGTGGGTTACCTGAATAGAACTGTGGAATCGTCGCGCGCAAGGGGTTCGGCCCTTAAAAATAGCTGTGAATTTTTGCGTGTCGGGCCAGCATGTCGCCGACTCGGGGGCCCAGCTGGGCTGGCGACTATCGCTCACACAGCCTCGCTGGCTCGACACAGCGGCCTGAGCCGCTGTGTGAGCGTTACGCGAGCTGGGTGAGCGGGGAGCGGGGGGCACCTGGTGAAGCGACAGCCAGCCCATAATTGAGCTGGCCCAGCTGAACAGCTGGCCCCCTCGGCACCGTGCCGAGGGATCACCGAGACGAGCAGCAGATGAACAGTGACAGGTCGGATGCGCTGGACCGCTCAGATGTCTCCGAGCGGCTCGAAATCGCCACCGACGCGCTGGCCGAGTTGCGTGGAATCTTCGCCGGCGAGGAGCCGCTCAAGGCCGCACTGGACCGTGTTGCCACCGGCGCGGCTGGGGTGATTCCGGACGCCGACGCGGTCACCATCACCGTGCTGACCGACGACGGCCCGGACAGCGTGGCCTGGACGGACGAGAGATACCTGGCCCTGGATGCGGCCCAGTACGGCGCTGGCCGCGGCCCTTGCCTGGAATCCGCCAGCTCACACCGGCCGGTTCGCGCGGCGACCTCGGCCAGCCTCGAGCAGTGGCCGGAGTTCTGCGAGGCAGCCGAACATGCCGGTATCAAGGCCTGCCTCGCCGTGCCGCTGCTGCTGGAAGCCACCTCGCCGGCGCCGGGGGTGCCAGCTCGGACAGCGGTCGAGCTCGTGGGCGCGCTCAACCTCTACAGCCACAGCTCCAATGCCTACGACCCGTTCGACGAGGCGTTGATGCGGCTGTTCTCCACCGAGGCGACATTGGCGATCAGCAACGCCCGACGCTGGCAGAGCCTGCGTGACCACGTGCGCAACCTGGAGACGGCACTGATCTCCCGCGCGGAGATCGACCAGGCCAAAGGCGTGCTCATGGCCGTCCACCAGTACAGCGCCGAGGAGGCGTTTGCCACGCTGGTGGAACAGTCGCAGAACCGCAACGTCAAGGTCCGGCGGGTTGCCCAGGAACTGCTCGACTCCATCCGCAAGCCCAGTTGAGCGTCGCGGTCAACGACGGCCGGCCCCCGCTAACGGGCCTCGTCCGGGGGAGCGCGGAGCTCGTGTGCGTAGGCCACCGGATGATTCAGGCCGCGCTCGGTGAAGTGGTCGTTGAGTGCCTGAGCCACCATGTCGTGCTGGTAGGAACCCAACGGTGACTTGCCTTCCAGCGAGGCCTGGAGCTGGTCTCGGTCCAGCGTGCCACCCAGCCCGATGTAGCCGGCCCACAGCTGTTCGTAGGTCAACCCGCTGAGCGCGAGGCCGGCGCGCAACGACATCTCCGAGGCACGCTGATCGACACCGTTGGATTTACGCTCCCGGCCCACCTGGTTTGCCGTACCCAGAGTGGCTCGAGCGCAAACAGGCCCCGAGCGTGAGAGACCCGAGGCCGCCAGTCGGGGGCACGCCTGGCGCCCACAAGGCCTAACCGTGCCTGCTCCTTGAACCAGCCCTGCGCAGTGGCGCGGTCGGTGCCCTAGCATCCAGGGGCCTTTCGCCGGTTGAGCGCACAGCCGGCGGGGATCGTTGATACCCGCCGCCGCCCTCGGTGAGAGGAGCAATGTATGGATCCGTCATTGCCCGAGCAGGACCAGATCTGGCTGTCCGCCACCCAGCCCGCCGAGGAATTGTCCGTCGTACACGTCGGCGGCGAGCTGGACATGCTCACCGCACCGATGCTGACCGACTTTCTCGCCCGTGCGTTGGCCAGCCGGCCCCGGAACCTGATCATCGATATCACCGAGGTGACGTTCCTCGGGTCCTCCGGGCTGCGGGCCCTGCTGGACGGCCAGCACCTGGCCGGCGAAGCGACCCGGGTGGCGCTGGCCGTCACGCCGCGCAGCGCCGCACTGCGCTCCCTGGAGGTGAGCAGGCTGCTGGAGTTGTTCAAGCACTTTCCGACCGCCGGCGAGGCCATGGCCGCCCTGGCCGATCACTCGGTCAAACGTGAACACCCCGTCTAACGGTGTGTCGGACCGTCAGTCCCGCCCTTGGGCGAGGAGTTCACAGACAGCCTGGGGTTCGTCGTGTCAAGAGTTCGGAGCGAGCGCGGGGGAGGCGGGGCCGAAGTGAGCTGGCGGGACGTCGTGGACGGCTTCGAGCTACTCGATGACCCCCGGATCGGTGGCGGAGCCGTGGCCGAATGGCTGCGCGCCGAGGGCGTGGCAGAGGTTCAGGTCAGCCGGGTAGCCGGCGAGCGGGGCGGCACCGAGTTCGTGCGGGCGCTCATCCCCGGGTCGAACGGGCGCACGGCCGGCGGGACCGCGCCGACGCTCGGGCTGATCGGCCGGCTGGGCGGGCTCGGCGCGCGCCCCGAACGCATCGGCTTCGTCTCCGACGGGGACGGTGCGCTGACCGTGCTGGCCGCGGCGGCGAAGCTCGGCCGGATGCGTGCGCGGGGCGACCTGCTGCCCGGGGACGTGCTGATCGCGACGCACGTATGCCCGGACGCGCCGGTCCGCCCGCATGACCCGGTGCCGTTCATGGACTCGCCGGTGGGCATGGCGGCGATGAACGCGCACGAGGTGGACGAGGCGATGGACGCCGTGCTGAGCGTGGACACCACCAGGGGCAACCGGGTGTGCAACCACCTGGGCTTCGCGATCACCCCGACCGTCCGGCAGGGCTGGATCCTGCGGGTGTCGGAGCCGGTTCTGTATCGAAGCGGCCAAGGCATATGGCGCCGGCGCCTGCCGGTGGTACGACGCCCAGGAGTTCGACCGACTCGTCGAGCTCTACGGGCCGATGCGCCGACTGCAGGGCGCCGACGAGCGGACGTAGCGTCAGGGTGTGTCGAAGTGGGGCTGGCCGGCCAGTAGGGAGGACAGCTCGGCCCCGGCGGGCAGCTCGGCCGGTTCGCTACCGCGCTCGAACAGCCGGGCGGAGTGCGGGCCGCCAAGGCTGGCCTTCCCGTCCCCGGCCACCCGCAGCCAGGACCCCTCGCGCAGCCCGAGCACCGGCACGTCGTTCTCCTCGAGGAACTCCAGCAACCGTTCTTCGCGGGTCTCGCCCATGTGGGTCGAGGCGGGATCAGGGTCAAGGTAGTGCGGGTTGATCTGGAACGGGATCAGGCCCAGTGCCTGGAACGACTCCGGTTCCACGATCGGCATGTCGTTGGTGGTGCGCAGCGTCGGGCAGGCCATGTTGGTGCCGGCGCTCGCGCCCATGTACCCCGCCCCGGCGAGCACCGCGTCCCGGATCGGCTCGATCAGCCGGAGTGACTGCAGCGCGTGCAGCAGCCGGAACGTATTGCCGCCGCCAAGGAACAGGACCTCGGCGGCCCGGACGTCGGCCACCAGGTCAGCCGATGAGTGCAGCCCGGTCACTTCGACGTCGTAGCGGCCCAGCGCCTCGGCCACGGTCCGCACGTACTCGGCGTGATCAGCCAGCGCATAGGGCAGGAACGTCACGCGGCGGCCGGCGACGAACTCGACCAGTGCCTCGGCCGCATGCGCGAACATCGGCTGACCCGGCGACCGGGAGTTCGACAACAGCAGCAGCTCCATGGACCCACCGTTCACCTGGTTCGGGCTCCGTCGGGTCCATCGTGGCAGACCTGCTCAACCGGTCATGCCGAGCGCCGTCGGCTTCGTCGCCTCCACAAACGTGGCGATCCCACCGAACTGCGCCGTGTCCAGGTCCCGCTGGTGGGCCTTGGCGAAGTCGGTCGCCGCGGTGCAGCTGACCGACCAGCCTCGACGGCGCAGCCGGTCGGCCGGGTCTGGCCGGCGGTCGAGGTACATCAGCTCGGCGAGGTCGATGCCGAGCAGCGCGGACAGCTCCTCGGACCGTTCCACGAGCAGCCCCGCGTCGACCTGCTCGACGGCGATCCGGCTGCCGGTGCTGGCCAGCGCGTCGATCCGGTCGAACAGGTCGGCCTCCGCGCTGGCCGGCAGGTACGGCAGCAGCCCTTCGACCAGCCACGCGCTCGGATGACTGGGTTCGAACCCGGCCGCGAGCAACGCCTCCGGCCAGTCTTCGCGCAGGTCGACCGAGACCAGGACCCGCCTGGCTCCGTCGCCGTGGCGCCCGGCGAGTACCCGGTCCTTGAACGCCAGCACGGCGGCCTGGTCGACCTCGAAGACCGTGCTGCCTGTCGGCCAGAGCAACCGCAACGCACGGGTGTCCAATCCGGCCGCCAGAATCACCGTCTGAGTGACGCCACCGGCCGACGCGGCGCAGAACTGATCGAAGAACCGGGACCGCACCCCGATGTAGGTCGAGGACATCCCCGTTTCATCGTCGAAGGCGCGCACGACGGGCATCCGCGCCCCGGGTCCCGCCGCGAGCACGAAGTCCTCGGCGTACGGGTCACGCACCAGCCCCTCCGGGCGGCGGGTCTCGGCGGCCCGAGCCGCCGCGACCCCGAGCGCGGTCGCCCCCACGCTCTCGGTAATTCCCCAGCAGTCACCGTCGCTACGCATACTTCGAAGCTAGCTAATCTTAGTAGCGCTAACCAACTAAGTTAAAAAGCGTCAGAGCCTCGCAGGTCAGGGGCACCTATCACAGATGCGGAGAACAGCTCATCGATCTCCGCGGGGCTGACGCCAAGCTCGGTAAGGATCTCGACGGAGTGCTCGCCCAGTAGCGGTCCGGCCCGGTCGAGGCGCGCGGGCGTGTCGGACAGGCGCATCGGTGAGGCCAGCTGGCGTACCAGGCCGAGCCGCGTGTGCGGGATCTCCGGAAAGAACTCACGCTGCCGTAGGTGCTCGTCGGTGAATACCGCGTCGTAGCCGCGGATCGCTCCGCAGGGCACCCCGGCCTGCTGCAGCAGGGTGATCCAGTGATCGACCGGTTCGGTCTCGGTCACCTCTTCGATGCGGACGATCAGCGCCTCCCGGTTCTGGTGGCGGAGGCGGTTGTCGGCGTAGGCGGGATCAGAGAGCAGTTGTTCGAGGTTGAGCACGCGACACAGCGCGGCCCAGGTGGCGGGGGAGGTCGCGCCGAGGGTGAAGTGCCCGTCCTGAGCGCGGACCGCCTGGTAGGGCGCGGAGGTCTGATGAGCAGTCCCCTGAGGCTCGGGTACCTCGCCGGTGGCGAAGTAGCGGCCGGCCTCCCATACCGCGAGCGATACCCCCGCTTCCAGGAGGCTGACGTCGATGTACTGTCCGCGACCGGTGGTGGCGCGGGCGTGCAGGGCGGTGACGGCGGCGAGTGCTCCATAGAGTGCGCAGACCAGATCGCAGACCGGGACGCCGACCTTGACCGGGGCACCCCCGTGCTCACCGGTGATGCTCATGAGCCCGCTCATTCCCTGGGCCATGATGTCCAGGCCCGCCTGTTGTGCGTAGGGACCGTCTTGGCCCCAACCGGACGCGGCGACATAGATCAAGCTTGGGTTGGTCGCGCACAGCTGTTTGAAGTCCAGGCCGAGCTTGGCCATGGCACCGGGGCGGAGATTTTCGACCACGATGTCGGCATCATCGGCAAGACGCCGGAACAGCTCTTTTCCTGTATCGGTCTTCAGATCGAGCGCGAGAGAGCGCTTGTTCCTGTTGAGGCGGACGAAGTTTGACGACTCACCCTCGATGAACGGCGCGGTCCCACGCACCATGTCACCAGCTCCGGGGAGTTCGATCTTCACCACGTCCGCGCCGAGGTCGGCCAGTTGCATCGCGCAAAAAGGACCGGCAATGAAATTGGCGACCTCAAGGACTCGCACGCCGCTCAAGGGGGGCGCCATCACATCTCCTTCCGTGGCCGCCCGGTGGCGATGGTGACGTTGGCGGCGTCCTGAAAGAGCGTGCTCACGAAGGAGTAGTCCGCCTCGGCGCCGGGCCCCTGGGCCAGGAAGCCGTACAACTCATGGGTCAGGTTGGCCAGCGGCATGGGCACTCCGATCTGGCGGGCCAGATCGCGGGCCAGGCCGGCGTCCTTATACATCAACTTGAGCGCGAACCCCGGCTCGTAGACGTCACGCAGCAGGTTGCGCGGCACCCAGGTATCCAGCACCGTGCTGCCGCCGGAGGAGGAGAGCACGATCTCCCGCAGCTGCGCGGGATCCAGCCCGGCCTTGGCGCCCAGGGTCAGTGCCTCGGCGTTGGCGACCATGATCGTCGCGGCGATCATGTTGTTGCACAGCTTGGCTACCTGGCTGGTGCCGAGTGGCCCGGTGCGGAAGACCCGCTGACCCAGCGTGTCGAGGATCCCCGACACGTGGTCGATGTCGGCGTCGGCTCCGCTGGTCATGATCGTGAGCGTGCCGTCGGCCGCCCGCGCCGGGCCGCCGCTGACCGGCGCGTCCACCACTCGGATGCCGTGCTCGGCGAGCCGGCCCGCCAGCGCGGTGAGTCCGTCCGGCGCCACGGTGCTCATGTTGAGCAGGGTGAGGCCGTCGAGCGCACCGGCCACCAGCCCGTCCGGGCCCTCGGCTACCTCAAGCAACTGGGGCAGGTCAGGTACCAGGGTTATGACGACGTCGGTGGCGCCGGCCGCCTCCGCCACGGTCTTCGCGATCGTCGCTCCCTCGGCGGCAAGCGCCTCGGCCGCGTCCCGGCGGCGGTGCGGCACCACGGTGACCGGGTAACCGCCGGTCAGCAGAACGCGCGCCATGGGTTCACCCATGGCGCCGAGTCCGGCCACGGTGACACGAGGGTAGGTGTTCGACATCGGGTGTCCTTGTCTCTGCTGTCAGTGGGTGGGTCGGTCCGGCGGTGTGGCGGCGGTGCGGTCGGCCAGCAGGTCCGACAGCCGTGGCGCGGTGATCGGCAGGTCCTCCACGACCACACCGAACGGGGAGATCGCGTCGTTGATCGCGGCGGTCACCGCGGCGATCGAGCCCATCACCCCACCCTCACTCATGCCCTTCATGCCGCCGGGCGTGCGAGAGCTGGGGGTGTCGCAGTGCAGCACCTCCACCCGGGGCGCCTCGCGCGCCGAGGGCAGCACGTAGTCGCGGAACGACGCGGTGAGGTTGTGTCCCTCGGCGTCGTAGGAGATGCCTTCGTAGAGCACGCCTCCGGCGCCGAGCAGCACCGCGCCGTGGATCTGCCCCTCCACGACTTTCGGGTTGATCAGGGTGCCCGCATCCTCGGCGACCAGGTAGCGCTCGATGTGCACCCTCCCGGTCACCGTGTCGATGACGACCTCGCACAGGTGCACCGCGTTGGAGTAGGTCATCGGCGGCGGATCGTAGGCGAGCTGCGCCACCAGACCCGGCTCCATGCCCTCGGGAAGAGACAGCGGGTCGAGGTAGGCGGTGCGCGCGATGTCCACGACAGACAGCCCGGTGCCTACCCAGTCGTTGTCCTTGCCCCTGGCGATCTCGCCGTCCCGAATGTCCAGTTCGGA
>Ga0193743_1003717_pt1 | contig 10107 bp, 6 predicted proteins | sample L2c2metaG_FD_143038 | JGI IMG/M metagenome (GOLD analysis project Ga0193743, IMG submission 143038) | Soil microbial communities from a riparian zone of the East river system, Colorado, United States - L2c2 | ecosystem: Environmental > Terrestrial > Soil > Riparian zone | place: USA: East River...
TTCATTCGCGGATATCGTATTGCGACCACCGATCCGACAGCGCCGGTTTATATCAATTACGATGCCGATATTCAGGAAGACGCGATATCGAACGGATTCGAACTACCGGATGTGACCCGTCATGGGGCGCCGGCTCCCGCGCAAGCCAATCCCGACGCGTTGCGCCGAGCGGCCGAGCTCTTGGTTAATGCGCAAACCCCGTTGATCATCGCTGATTCGCTGGGCCGCAATCCAAAGACAGTATCTGCTCTGATTGAGCTTGCCGAATTGTTGGCGGTGCCCGTTGTCGACAAAGGCGGCCGATTCAATTTTCCGTCGGTGCATCCGCTCGACGTGACCGACGGTGCGCGTGAGATTCTACAAAGAGCCGATTTCATTCTAGCTCTCGACGTTGCGGACCTATTCGGCGCGTTGACGACGGTGAGCAAACAAACCCGCGAAAGCCAATATATCACTTCTGCCAGTGTGAAAATCGCCAGCATCTCGATGAATGACATGTTGGTTCACTCCTGGGCCAATGATTTCCAAGCGCTGCAGGCGATCGATGTGCCGATGACTGCCGATACTGCGGTGGCGGTGCCGGAATTGACTCGGTTGTGCCGGGAGCTTGTGGGTAGCGACAGCAAGAGAAAATCTGCCATCGAAGCGCGCCAGAAAGAACTGGCGGAGAAACATAAGAGCCGGCGCGGCAAGTGGCTTGCCGATGCTCAGGCCAAAGGCTCGCAAAAAGAAATCTCTACGGCGTGGCTGGCTCTTGAAGTGGGCGAGGCGATCAAGCGGGAAGATTGGGTATGCGTCAACGGCACGTCCAATGGTTGGACACGCAGGTTATGGGATTTTAGCCGACCTAATCAGTCTCTCGGCGGCAGCGGCGGCGCCGGTTTGGGTTACGGCCCCGGCGCTTCGATCGGTGCGGCTTTGGCGCTCAAAGGCAGCGGCAAGTTGGCATTGGCGATCCAATCCGACGGCGACATGCTGATGACTTCAAGTGCGCTCTGGACCGCGGCGAAGCATCGGATCCCGCTTTTGATGGTGATGCACAACAACCAATCGTATTACAATTCCGAAGAGCACGGCATCGAGGTTGCTAAGTTTCGCAAACGCCCGGTGGAAAACGCCGGCATCGGCACGCACGTGGATGATCCGGCGATCGACTTCGCGACGATGGCGAAATCTTTCGGCGTCAACGGCGAGGGACCGGTGCGCAATCCAGCGGATTTGCGCCCGGCCATCGAGCGGGGCGTCAAATATGTCAAGGAGAAGCAGCTTCCATATCTCGTCGATGTCATCGCCGAACCGCGCTAAGTCACGGGGACGCATTGGCATCTGACCCCTACCGCGACTTTCGTCAGGCCGTCGACCGACCGGAAGATCTCATCGACCTCGGTCGCGCGGCCTTGACGATCGCGTTGCCAGATTATCCCGACCTCGACATTCCCGCATGTCTCGCGCAAATCGATGAACTCGCCGTGGCCGTTACCCAACGGTGCGGCGCCGTGGCTGACGTTTATCGTTCGCTCGCGGCGTTGAACTACATGTTGTTTACGGAGCGGAGGTTTCGCGGTAACCGCGACGATTACTTCGATCCGAAAAATAGTTTCCTGAACGAAGTGCTAGCGCGAAAAACCGGTATACCAATTTCTCTGTCGGTGCTTTATATCGAGGTGGCGCAACGGATCGGCTTGAAGTTGTCTGGCGTGGGCTTTCCCGGCCATTTCCTCGTGAAATATGCCGAAAGCCGCGAAGAGATCGTCATCGACCCGTTTGCCGGCGGTGAAGTCCGATCGCGCGAAGATCTCGCAGGCATGATTCGTCAACTTTACGGTGACACGGTTTCGTTTCACGCGGAATTTCTCGAGCCGGTTACAAAGAAGCAGATTCTGCAGCGGATGCTTGCCAACCTGAAGGCAATCTACCGAAAAAAAAATGATCTAGTGAAGAGTCTTACAGTGCTCGACCGTTTGATTATCCTCGATCCGACTGTGAAGGACGATATTCGCGAGCGCGGCGGGCTTTATCTGCGGTTGGAATGTTTCACGCAAGCGCGCGCCGATTTCGAAGCTTATCTCCGTCTCGCCCCCGACGCTGACGACGCGGCGTCGATTCGCGAACAAATCATTAGCTTGGCGAATCAAGAGACACTGCTACACTGACTGAGACCTGTTCGTGACACGTAATCGTGTATAGTCCACGAACACGAGTCACGATCACGAACAAACAAAACCTCTGAGATTGCTTATGCGCGGTTAGCAGCCTGTGAATCTGTTGCGCAGTTATGCACAACGATCCCCCGTGCTACTGCTTGGAAAACTCTCGGAACGTGGCGGCAAATGACGTGGTCAGCGAAAAATCTTGAACCATCGCCTTGGCAAATTTCCACGGACGAATCTGCCAAAACTTCATCTGGCGCAGGTTGCCCGAAGTTTGTGACCAAACCCGGTGCAACTCCTGACGCGAATAGACCACGCGATTGTTGATCACGTCGAACTTCAGCAGACTTAGTCGCGGTTTCGACGGCAAGTATTCGCGCAGGTGGGAGTAGGCTTCCTGCCATTCTTGGATGCGATCGCCGATCCGGATGCTCGCCTGAATGCTATTGATCTCATCGAGCAGGCGCCGGACCGCTTCACTTTCCCGGGGCCGAAGCTCTTGAATCTTGTCCCTCAGGCCGTCCCACTGGCGCAGGAAGCGATTGAGATCTCTGCGGCTGGAAACCACCCGCGAGGAAAGATCCTCCAAGGGTTCAAGCATTGCCCTCGCCCGCTCAGGTAAGGTTTCTTTCGCGTTGCTGTAGAGCTTTTGGATGTCCGCGATTCTCAGAGCCTGCCAAATATCGGCTTGAATCTTTTGGATTTGCTCCAACCAGCGAGCTTCCGTCTCGCTTTTCTTGCGCGTTTGCAGCCAGACCTCTTCCATTTCTTTAAGAAACTTTACCCAGGTGATCAGCAGCGAAGTGATTTCTTTGGCCCGTTTCCAGGAGTGTACCGGCAAGGTGTCCACCGCATACCCGGGCCGGCGCGCCGTACGATCTTTCAGACGGAAAAAACCCGCCACCATCGGGTGTTCCTTTTCGATGAGTGCGGCATTTTTGTACCAAAAAAATATCGACATGAGATTCCAATAATTTTTGGGACTGTTGGACCAGCGTGAAAGACTCTTGATCATGTTCTCTTTGCTGTAGAACGTCTTCCAGGCGGTCTCGTAGGCTTCGGTCCACTCGTCTGCGGTCATGAGCGGATGCTTGATGGTCGCATGAAATGAGTCGCGCTTGTTAAAGTCCGGATCCATCCAGTCCCCGCGTTTTTTCATTTCGCGATGATCGTGTGATCCCGGCAGCGGTGTGAGCATAAAGAATGACGCTTGATCCGGGCCGACTTCGTCTTTGAGGAAGCGCATGTCTTCGGCCACCTGTTCTTTGGTGTCCCAAGGCAAGCCGATAATGTAGCCCGTATGGACCAACACATTGGCGTCATGCCATTCTTTGATGATACTGCGGTATTCTTCGACTTTGTTCTGTTTCTTTCCTTCGGCCTCGAGGTTCTGCGGATTGACACTCTCCATGCCGATAAATACCTGGGTGCAGCCCGCTTTGGCCGCCAACTCGACGAAGTCCTTCGGCTTCTTGGCCAAATCGACCTGCATCATGAATGAGACGTCGAGCCCTTCGTCGCGCAGCTTGATAATTTCTTCAAAGGTTTCGCGCCAGAGCTTCTTGCGCGCGAAGTTGTCGTCGGTAAAAAAATAAAAAGACAGTCCGTGGCTGAGATAATTTCGGCGCATCATCGCCGCGATGCTCTGCGGGCTACGCTCGCGCATCTTGCGGCCTTGCACGTTGATGATCGTGCAAAAGGTGCAAGCGAAGGGGCAGCCGCGCGAGGTGTCGGCGGTGGCGAAGCTTGGATAGGCGAAGTGTTTCATCGTTTTGGCGCTGGTTTGCGGCAACGGCGCCATTTCGATATCGACCAGATTCTGCAGATCTTGGGCGAAGCTATAAAGCGGTTTCAGTTGACCTTGTAAAAAGTCTGTGAGAATGCCGTCCCATTTGCCTTCGACTTCGCCGGATACGACGCAGATACCTGCGCGGAACAGTTCCTGGATATCGGGTTCTTCGGCGCTCAGCATGTTGATAGTGCCGCTAGTGTGGAATCCCCCCATAATGACGGTGATTCCTTCGCCGCGAAAAACTTTTGCCATATCGAAAGCGCGGGGAAATTGATTGGTTTGAACACCCACTAGACAAACCAGCAGGGTCGTACCTGGTTCTTTGCTCCAACGGATAATTTTCTTCAGTGGTATTTTCTCGGCGGTTTCGTCGAAGGTCGTGACCTCAATGGGTAGATCACCGAAAACTTGCCGTGTTCGAACATCCTCGGTCAAGCCATGTAAAACGTTCAAAGTGTTGCTCGGCAACACCCCTTTCCAAAAACGAATCACATAGCCGTCGTCGTCGTACTTTGAGGGTTTGATCAAAACAATATGGAATTTTTTTTGTGACTCCAGCATCGGTCTAGTGGCCTCCCGAGTGCTTGTAAGTTGATGTGCCATCTTTTATAGATAAATGAATAAATTCAAGCTTTTGGCAACTCTAACAACCGCCTAGTTTCATGTCAAGGTGTTTTTTAAGTAAATATCGATTCTCGCTGCGGAATTTGCAGTTTTAATGATTCAGCTGCGCAACGTCTCGAAAACCTATGCGCCGAACTATCGAGCGCTCGCCGACATTAGTTTTTCGGTTGATAAAGGCGAGGTGGTTTTTCTCGCGGGACCGAGTGGCGCCGGCAAAACGACGTTGTTGAAGCTATTGTTTCGCGAAGAAGAGCCCAATGCGGGCCAAGTGCTCGTCGACGGCATTGACGTCACGCAGTTGCGCAGTCGCGGCGTCGCCCAACTCAGACGCAAGATCGGTTTGGTATTTCAAGAATTTAAACTGCTGTCCCAGTTAACGGTGCTGGACAATGTCGCATTAGCCGCGGAGGTCATCGGTGTATCGAAAGCCCAAAGCCGCATGAGGGCCCATCAGTTGCTGCGCGATCTTGGATTGAAGGAACGCAGCGGCGCTAAGCCCGCTGAGCTTTCTGCCGGCGAGCAACAACGCGTTTCCATTGCCCGCGCAGTGATTAACGATCCGATGCTGTTGCTCGCGGATGAACCGACCGGAAATCTCGACGCCGACATTGCCGACGAAACCATGCGACTGTTTCTCAAGATCCGTGATCACGGTGCGACCCTGATCGTGGCGAGCCATGACTTTGGCATAATCAACCGCTATGGCACGCGAATCCTCTCCTTAGAACGGGGCGCTTTGGTCGATGATCTATGCCGCACGGGCGGCGAGGATCGCCGCCCGTGAAAGTCAGTTTAATCGGTTTTGTGCTGCGCCGAGTGCGCCAAAGTCTTTGGCGGCTGCTTTGGACTCACGTATTGACGTCGGGCACCATGGCGATGACGCTGTTCGTGTTCGGCGCTTTTATTTTGGTTCAGGCGAATCTTGATCATTTGCTCAAGGGCTGGGGTGACCAGTTGCAAATCATCGCGTATTTGAAGAAGGACGTGAGCACCGAAGCCGTGCAGCGGTTAATTTCACGGGTGCAATCCTTTCCTGAAGTCGAACGGGTGAGCCATACCGGCCAAGAACAAGCATGGCGAGATTTTCAAACCGCGTTGGGCGCGCAGTCCAGTTTGCTCGACGGATTACCGCGCGATCTCCTGCCGGCTTCCATCGAAGTACAAATCAAATCCGCGCATCGTGACAGTCCGGTGGTCGAACAACTCGCGCAACGGCTAAAGGACGAAGCAGAAATCGCCAGTGTCGAGTATCCCCAGGAATGGGTCGAGCGCTTGGCGTTGATCGTTCTTGCAGTGCGCTGGGCCAAATGGATCGTCGGCGGCGTGTTGTTTCTGGCGACGTTTTTTATCGTCGGCAGCACCGCGAAACTGGCAGTTTTGGCGCGTCAGGACGAGGTGGCGCTGATGCAAATCATGGGCGCTTCGGAAGCACTTGTGCAAGCGCCTTTTGTGGTTGAAGGAATGATACTTGGCCTGAGCGGCGCGGCGATTTCCGTCGGCGCGCTTTGGGGCGTATTTCTAATTTTGCGGCGACAGCTGTCGGCATTAGGCGGTGTGTTTCTCTGGACCGGCGATTTGCAATTTATCGATCCGGCGGCTGGCTTGCTGATTGTCGCGATCGGTTGGTTGCTGGGCGCGGCAGGTAGTTTATTCTCGCTGCGGAGTTTCATCAGAACATGGAAGCCTTTGCGTGGCGCAGCCTAATATTCGTCTGGCGATCATTAACCGTGCTCGCGCTTCTTGGCGCAGGCGTCGGCAACCAGGATCTCGAGGGGATCAAAAAGAAAATTGAAAGTGAGAAAAAAGGATTGTCGCAGTTGCAGATCAAAGAGGGCTCGGTGCGAGAATCCTTGAGCAAAGTCGAAACTGAATTGGCCGAGAAGAATCGGCAGCTAAAAACGGCCAACACTCGGTGGGCGGCGCTGCAGGAAGAAATGGAATCAAAGAAACTCGAAGGCGAGCAGCTCGATCACTCGGTCTCGGCGCGGCGAGAACTTTTGCAGCAGCGCGCCGCCGCGCTTTATCGCTGGCAGCGCGGCGGAAGCCCGCTGGTGATTTTGAACGGCGCGGCGTCTTTGAGTCAATTTCTGCGCCGTCAACACTACCTCCAAGGGGCGATTTCTTTCGATCGAGATCTGGTGACGAAACTTCAGGACGAAAGCGCGCGTTTAGCCATCGTACAGGAACAGTTGGCCAAGAAGAAAAGCGAACTGGACGGGCAGAAGCAGGCCATCGCATTGGCCCAAGACGCGGTGCGTCAGGACGCGGAGAAAAAAAAGATTCTGTTGGCGAACTTAAGCCGGGAAAAAGAAACCCGCCTGCGCGCGCTCAAACAGATGGAAGCGGCAGCGCAGCGATTGCAAAAGATGATGGATGAAATTGCTCGGCGCGCCGCCCTCAAACCCCGTGAAAGATCAGCGCCGCCTTCCTCCGGTATCGGGTTCGATGGGTTACGCGGCAGATTGGATTGGCCGGTGAAGGGCGAGATTGTGGCGCCCTTCGGCAAGTTCAAGCATCCCGAGTTCGCTGCTGAAGTAGTTCGTAAAGGCATTGATATCGATGCGCCGCTGGGCGAGGGCATCAAGGCAATCGAAAGGGGCAAAGTAGTCTACGCCGATCGCTTTTCCGGCTATGGTCGGATGGTGATTATTGATCATGGCGAGCGATACTATACAATCTATGGCCATCTCTCTGAAATCCTTAAGAAAACCGGGGACGAGATTCGTCGCGGTGAGATCCTGGGCCGGGTTGGTGACAGTGACTCCGCGGCGGGTTCGAGACTTTACTTTGAATTGCGAAAAGACGGTCATTCGCTCGATCCAATCCCATGGTTTAAGAAGCAATAGCTATTTCATTTATCTTGCGTTACACTTTCGTCATCTGGGCCTACTCATACGAGGGAGAAAACGCGATGCGCATGTTTCGTAAACACGGCAAGCCGCTGGTTCTTATAATGATCGGCGTGGCTTTGGGATTTTTTGTTTCCGCCCGCTGGGTGCCCAATGTCTCGGCGGTTGGTCGGCAGGACTACGAAAGCCTGGAAGCGTTCAGTAGCATCCTGTCGATCGTCAAGAAAAACTACGTCGAGGATGTCGAGACCAAGAATTTGGTCAATGGAGCGATTAACGGCATGCTCAGCTCGCTTGATCCTCACAGCGCATACCTGACTCCGGAACTCTACAAAGATTTGCAGAGCGATACCCAGGGACGATTTGGCGGCTTGGGGATCGAAATTACCGTCAAAGGCGGCATCTTGACGGTGGTTTCACCGATCGAAGATACGCCGGCGGCGAAAGCTGGAGTCAAGCCCGGCGACCAAATCTTCAAAATCGAAGAAGAGTTCACGAAAGACATGTCACTGGTGGATGCTGTCAAGAAAATGCGCGGGTTGAAGGGCACCAAAATCAATCTGACGATCAAGCGTGAAGGGACTCCCGATCTCATCGACTTCACGCTGGTGCGCGACGTTATTCGCGTGCAAAGCGTAAAGAGCCGCGATCTCGAGCCGGGCTATGGATATATTCGGCTGGCGCAGTTTCAGGAACGCAGCGACCGCGACATGCAACGCGCTTTGGAAAAAATGGCGGGGGAAAAAGGTGGCATCAAGGGGTTGGTACTCGATTTGAGAAATAATCCCGGTGGTTTATTGACCCAGGCCGTTCGTGTTTCGGACATGTTTCTTGACTCGGGTCTGATCGTTTACACCGAAGGGCGTATCGAGGCGCAGAAACAAAAATATTTTGCACAAAAGGACGGCACCTGGATGGACTTTCCGGTGGTGGTGTTGGTCAACGGCGGCAGTGCCAGCGCCTCTGAAATTGTCGCAGGCGCCTTGCAGGATCACAAGCGGGCCATTGTTCTGGGAACCAAAACTTTCGGCAAAGGCTCGGTGCAAACCATCCTTCCGCTCGATGACAATTCCGCGCTGCGACTAACGACGGCGCGTTATTTTACGCCGAATGGCCGTTCGATTCAGGCGACGGGTATCGTTCCGGACATCATTGTCGAAGCTGCCGCCACCACGACGCCGGAAGGCAAAAGCGATGACCGTAAACGCCCGAGCCTGCGCGAGGAAAACTTGCCTGGTCATCTGTTGAATCCGCAGGGGACTCCGCTCACACCGCAAGAGCAATTGGACAAGGAAAAAGAAAAACAAATTCCTTCTTCGGCACCGACGGGCGATGAGACGATCGACAATGACGTTCAACTCAAGCGGGCGCTCGATCTATTGAAGAGCTGGGATGTCTTCAAGCAGGTGGTGCAGAAGAAAGCGGCCTAAGCAAGATTGTAATCGCGCGACTTCATTTTGATGGTCCTAGATCAGCCCTCCCCTCGGAGGGCTGAGTTTTTTGTGCTAGAGTCGGCCGCATATGGCGCGCAGTTCTACTAAAGATTCCGAGCTACCGCTCTTTAGCTTCGAAACGCGAAAGTTTCTCACCATCAGCGAATTGAACGAGCTCATCAAGGGCACGCTTGAAGCTCGGCTCGACGGACTTTGGGTCCAAGGCGAAATTTCCAATTTTCGTGTGCCGCCTTCCGGTCACTGTTATTTCACTCTCAAAGACGACCGGAGCCAGATTTCCGCGGTGATGTTTCGTCGCCAAGGCGCCGCGCTGCGCTTTACACCGGAAAATGGTTTGGCGGTGTTATGCCTGGGCCGGGTGAGCGTCTATACCGTGCGCGGCGACTTGCAGCTTTACGTTGAAGAAATGGAGCCGCAGGGGCAGGGCGCGTTGTTTCTTGCCTTCGAACAGCTCAAGAAAAAACTTGCCGCGCAGGGTTTGTTCGCCGATTCGCGAAAACGCACGTTGCCGTTTCTACCCGACACGGTGGGCATCGTTACTTCCAGCAAGGGCGCCGCCTTGCACGATATGTTGAGAATTCTGCGCGATCGTTTTGCGGACCGACGGATCATCATCCGCGCCGTGAAAGTTCAGGGTGACGGCGCGGCGCGGCAAATTGCCGAGGCGATTGCCGACTTCAATCGGCTCGGCGGTGTCGACGTCTTGATCGTTGGACGGGGCGGCGGCTCTCTGGAGGATCTCTGGGCATTCAATGAAGAAGTTGTCGCGAGAGCCATTTGCGCGTCAAATATTCCAGTCGTTTCGGCGGTGGGGCACGAGATCGATTTCACCATCGCCGATTTCGTCGCAGACAGCCGCGCTCCCACTCCAACCGCCGCGGCAGAAATGATCATACCGCGAAAAGTCGATTTGCTCGAGCAAGTCAGTCAACTGGAGATCCAACTGCTGCGATGCATGGGTGCCAAATTGGGCCTGCTGAAACAAACCTACCGCGGCTTGGTCAAACGCCTTGCCGATCCAGCTCGTAAGCTTAGAGAAAACCAGCAGCGCTTGGACGAATTGTCGCTCGATTTGCTGCGGCGATTTCAACAAACGATCCGCCAATGCAAGGACCGCTTGGCGGAGGTTGCCGGCCGTCTCGGAGCGTTGAGCCCGCTTGCGGTGCTCGAGCGGGGTTACAGCATCACGCATAAATTGCCCGAGGAGACGATCGTCAAGAATACCGAGTTATTGGGAA
>Ga0193743_1003718_pt1 | contig 10104 bp, 9 predicted proteins | sample L2c2metaG_FD_143038 | JGI IMG/M metagenome (GOLD analysis project Ga0193743, IMG submission 143038) | Soil microbial communities from a riparian zone of the East river system, Colorado, United States - L2c2 | ecosystem: Environmental > Terrestrial > Soil > Riparian zone | place: USA: East River...
AAAGCGCCGACGCCACCGAGACCGTCGACACCGGCCCCGAGCCCGATCGGCAGCCGGGCCGCCAGGGCGAGCACAACGAAGAGGTGCTGCGGGAACTGGGTTACGGCGACGACGAGATCACCGACTTCACCGCCCGCGGGGTGTTGGTCCACAACAGCGACACGAAGTGAACGACCCGACTACAAGGAGATTCGAATGCAGATCGTTGCGTATGACGATGACGGGGGCCTTCCGGCAGTGGGCATCCGCCTCGAAGACGGCGTGCTGCCCTCCGGTCACACCGACCTGACGGCATTGATCAAAGCGGGCCCGCGGGAACTGGACCGGTTGCGCCAATCAAGTGAAAGCCCAAAGCAATTGGTTCATCCCCAGCGACTGAGGGCTCCGATATCTCCGACATCCACACTCCTCCTAGCCGGCGGCAACTACGCCGACCACCTCGCCGAAACCGGCCTACATCCCGTCGAGCCGGTGTTCTTCTCCAAACTGCGCTCAGCGGTCATCGGTCCCGACGAACCCATCAGAATCCCCACCCCCGAGACGCACACTGACTGGGAAGCCGAACTGTCCATCATCATCGGCAAGCCCGCCTATCGGGTACCCGCCGAGCGGGCCCACGAATACATCTTCGGCTACACGATGATCAACGACGTCAGCGCGCGCGACGTCATGGATCGCGAACCCTTGCAGATCACGCTGTGCAAGTGTCCGGACACCTTCTGCCCCGTCGGCCCGCACATCGTGACCGCGGACGAGGTGCCCGATGTCAACGTGCACCCGCTTGAGCTCAGCACCCGGGTGAACGGTGTGTACAAACAGCGGGCCACCACCGACACCATGATCTATTCCATACCAACGCTTCTCGAGTTCCTGACTCGCACTGTGACGCTGCAGCCGGGCGACCTGATGAGCACCGGCACAGCAGGCGGAACCGGTGTCGGCCGCACACCCCAAGAGTTCCTACACCCGGGCGACACCGTCACGGTCGGAACGACCGGCATTGGATACCTGCGCAATCCAGTCGTGGCGCGATGGCCAGAACACATCCGGCCACCAGGCCACGACTGACCATTCGGACTGTCCACAGGCGGATACGAGCGCTCGCCGAACGCATGACACTGAACAGGAGTAGTCGCCGAACGTACATCCCCACCAGTACCGATGGAGTTCACCTTGAGCATCTGGTTCAACGGCATCCAGCCGCAGTTCCGGACCATCGACGGGTTGTCGATCCGCTTCGCGCAAAGCGAGGACCGAGACGATCACGCCCTGTTGCTCAGTCCGTGGCCCGAGAGCCTGTTCGCCTTCGAGCCGACCTGGGCGCGCCTCGCCGAGGACACCCATCTGGTCGCGATCGATCTGCCGGGCTTCGGCCACTCCCAGCGTCGCGATCAGCTGATGTCGCCGCGGGCCATGGGCAAGTTCGTGATTCGGGTCGCCGACGCATTCAGGCTCGAGAGCCCACATGTGATCGGCCCCGACGTTGGCACCGCGGCCTCGCTGTTCGCGGCTGCCTTGTATCCGGGCCGTCTCCGTAGTCTCATCGTCGGCGGCGGCGGCGCGGCGTTTCCGCTGAGGTTGGGCGGGGTGCTGAAGGAATGGGTCGAGGCCCCCGACGTCGAGCGATACCGTCGCGTTGACCCGCGCCAGGTCGTCGCCGGCGTACTGACCTGCATCGAGCGGTATGCCCTGTTGGACTTCGTCCGCGAGGACTACCTGTCCGCTTACCAAGGCGACCGGTTCGTCGAGTCGATGCACTACGTGCGCAGCTACCCCTCCGAACTCCAGTCGCTGAGCGATCTCATGCCGCAGATCCAGACGCCGGTGCAGATCATCGCCGGGGCGCGAGACCCGGTGGTGCCACCGGTCAACGCCGAATTCCTCAACCAGCGGCTACCAATCAGCAAGGTCAACATCCTCGACACAGGGCACTTCACCTGGGAGGACGCAGCCGACGAGTACGCGGCGCTGGCCACCAGCTGGTGGCAAGGGGGCTATGCGACCACCGCATCCGCGGCAGCACGCTGACCGGGATCACGTTCACCTGACCACACTGGAAGAGCCAAATGAGTACCACACGACCACCGTTGCCGCCGTTCGATCTGCAGACCGCGGTGCAGAAGGTGCAGGCGGCCGAGGATGCCTGGAACACTTGCGATCCCGTAACGGTCGCACTGGCGTATACCGCAGATTCGGTGTGGCGCAACCGCGATCAGTTCGTCACGGGTCGAGCCGAGATCGTGGAGTTTCTGTACAAGAAGTGGGAACGCGAGCTGGACTATGCGCTGCGCAAGGAACTTTGGAGCTTTCGAGAAAACCGCATCGCCGTGCGGTTCCAGTACGAGTGTCACGACGGCAACGGGCAATGCTGGCGCAGTTACGGCAACGAATTGTGGGAGTTCACCGACGAGGGGCTCATGTGCCGGCGTGAGGCCAGCATCAATGACGTCCCCATCGCCGAGGGCGACCGGCGGATACACGGCCCTCGGGCTGCCCACGAGCGTGGACTGCTACTGCCCCTCCGGTGAGCCGGAATCGCGATTGCGCGTGCAGACGACCGGGTAATGAGACATCGCAGAGGAGATTTCGATGGGTGACGCGCCCAGTGCCGGTCATGTCCGGTTTCGGGTTCAAAGCTGCGGAGTCTGTCACAGCGACGTGCTCGGCGTCGAGGGCCAGCGCCGGAACCACCGGCGTAGGCCACGACTGGCCACTCACACTGTCCAGAGGCGGATACGAGTGCGGGCGAAGCAAAGAACACTGGGTGTAGTCGCCGAACCGGATAGTGCCAGCCATCAAGGGGTGCCACATGCGAATGAAACTTGGTACGTCACACCGTTGATGGTCGCTGTCGCAGACGAAGGCGATACGCCGGCTGGTACCGGTGACCGGACTGCCGAGCGAGCGTTGAGCCGACCGTAGGACGGATCAGGGCCTGAGCACCGCTTTCAACTATCACAACACCAAGGGAGAGCACCCATGTACGTCTTCGAAGTCCGAAACGCAGAACTGATCGAGTCCCTCACAAAACAGGCTGCCGAACAAAACATCACCTACGCCGCCATCGTCGCCCTCATCGGCGCCATCGACAGCTTCACCGTATCCACCAACCCCGCCGACGACCCCACTGCACACACCTACTCCCACTACCCGCTGCCCGCCGAGATGACCGCCACCGGTGAGATCGTCGACGGCAAGCCCCACATCCACGCCGTGATGGCCGTCCAAGGCGACCGGACCATCGGCGGGCACCTGCATACGGCGCACCTCGGCACCTCGTTCGCCCGCGCCTACGTGATCCCCTCCGAGCACCACGTCGCCGTGCCTGCGCACGAGCAGATCGTGTTCGCACAGTTTCCGGATGAAAACGCCCCTCAGGGCCGGGGGCGCAACAACGACACCCGGGTCGCGGTGCCGCCCCCGGCAGCTACCAGCACGCCGCCCGCGCCCGGGCCCAGCTAGCAGAGCAACTGAGCTTCTCGGCGAAGTGAAAATTTGACTGGCCGAGTCAAGATGCCCGCAATCCACAGACGCGCTCCACACCCGGATCGTGAAACCCAACAACGGAGAAGGTAGTGAACACCATGTCCGCTCAGACGACATCGACCAAATACGACGGAGTCCTCGTCACCATCCGTTCCAAGAAGTCCTTCTTCGAGGTGACCCAGGCCATCGAGTCGAGCCTGCAGCGGTTCTCGGTTTCGCGGATGATGGAATACGTTGGGCACGCAGACCGCGCGGGTTTGGAGGCCTACGTCGACGAGATCTCAGCGCCGAGCAATTTCTCCATCTTCTGGGAAATGGAACAGGGCCCGACGATGAGACTGGCCGGAATTCCCATCGAGTCCAAGTTCTACCTGGTCGGAAACGCCGTCATCGCCAGGGGCCTGTTCCGCTATACGGGCGCCGCCGGTCTTGGAGCGCCGGTGCGTATCTGCGTCTCCCAGCGCGACGGTGAAGAGACCCGCATCGACTTGGACCAGGTCGCCGCCTTCTTCTCCAAGTTTCCTGAAACGGCGCCATCAGATGTCCCCCAGCGGCTCGACACCGAAATGGTCAAGGTCTTCGAAGACGCCGCCGCCTAGCGATCTGATGGATCCCGCGTTGGCCAGTACTGGCCACTCGGACTGTCCAGAGGCGGATACGAGCGCGGGCTGACGAAGTAACACTCGGTGTAGTCGCCGAGCCACTCCGTGCTAGCCGTGAAGGAGTGCCATCTTGCGAAAGAACCTCAGCTACACCAGGTGTGACGTCCTGAAGGAGCGGCAATGACGCGGCGACACGATGTGGAGTTCACCGTCGAGGGCGATGTGACGTTGCGCGGCTGGTTGTTTCAGCCTGAAGGGACCGGTCCGCATCCCGGCATCACGATGGCCCACGGCTATGCCGGGGTGCGCGAGCATGGGCTGGAGCGATTCGCCCGCGTGTTCGCCGACGCCGGATTCGTGGTACTGGTGCACGACCATCGCGGTTTCGGCCACAGCGATGGCGAACCGCGCTACGACGTGGACCCACGGCGGCAGATTGCCGACTGGCGCCGGGCGATCTCCTATCTGGAGAGCCATCCGACGGTGGATCCGGATCGTATTGGACTGTGGGGCACCAGCTACGCCGGCGGGCATGCGATCGTGCTGGGCGCCACGGACCGCCGGCTGCGTGCGGTGGTCGCCCAGGTGCCCACGATCAGCGGCTATCAGCAGAGCCTGCGCCGGGTCCCGCCGGACCAGGTGCCCGCCCTGGAGGCGAGCTTCATCGACGACGACCGGAGCCAATTCCGCGGCGAACCGCCGGCCACTCAGGCCGTCGTCAGTCCCGATCCGGCAGTGCGGGCGTCCTACCATTCTCAGGACGCCATCGCGTTTTACAACCAGCCTGCGCCTGAGGGCGTCTGGCAGAACATCGTCACGGTGCGCTCCACCCGCGCCGCCCGGATGTATGAGCCGGGAACGTGGATTTCGCGGGTGTCGCCGACACCGTTGATGATGATCGTGGGGCTCAGCGACGCGATGACGCTCGCTGACATCGCCCTGGCCGCCTACGAGCAGGCCCTGCACCCGAAGAAACTCGTGACGATCGCGGGGGGCCACTTCGACCCCTATCTGGATCGGTTCGACGAGTCCAGCAGCGCCGCCTGCGCCTGGTTCGCCGAACACCTCACCTGACCAAGCCCTAATAGTCCTGCCCTGGAAAGGAATACGGTCATGGCCGAGCTGCGCTACGAGGTGCTGGTGAACGACGGTGTGCGGCGTAACCGGACCCAGCGGCTGCCCGACGGTAGTCCGATCGTGTCCTCCCCGTTGGCCTCCACGTTGATCTTGGGCGAACACGACGCCGTCCTCGTCGACGCGCCGTTTACCCGCGAGCAGGTGCAGCGGGTCGGTGACTGGATCGAGCGCTCAGGCAAGCGGCTGGCCTTCATCTACGCCACCCACGGGCACGGCGATCACTGGTTCGGCACCGGCCTGCTGATGCGGCGCTTCCCCGGCCCGATTGCGTATGCCACCGAGGGCACGATCGCGATGATGCACCACCAAGCCACCGAAGGCCGGGCCGAGCGGTGGGACGTCGATTTTCCCGGCGTCATCCCGGACAGTCCGGTGGTCTACCAACCGATCCCCGCTGAGGGGTTCGAGGTGGAAGGCCACCGCCTGATCGCCATCGAGACCGGCCACACCGACACCGATGACACCACCGTTCTGCACGTGCCGTCCATCGGCCTCGTTGTCGCCGGAGACGTCGCCTACAACGGCGTGCACCAATACCTACTGGAAAGCGCCGGAGGCGGAATTGAGGCGTGGCTCACGGCGATCGACAGGGTCGCCGCCCTGAAGCCGCGCGCGGTGGTCGCGGGCCACAAGAACAAAGACCTACCCGACGATCCGGTCATTCTGGTACAGACCCGCGACTACTTGCTCGACGCGCAACGGCTGCTGGCCGACGAACCGAGTCCGCGTGAGTTCTACGACCAGATGGTCGACCTCTACCCAGACCGGCTGAACCTGGGGCCACTCTGGTACGGCGCGGTGGGGCTGCTGTCGTGATGGCCGCCGATCAACCGCGACGTGGGGGGATCCGTTGAGCGAGTCGAGGTCCGGATCATCGGTGTACGACGACGTGACGGGCTGGTTCTTCGATGACTACCTTCCCCACTGGGTCGGGGTGGGAAGCGGCACGATCGCACAGGGGCCGCAGTTCATCCTCGACTACTGGGGAGTGCCCCTGCACCACTGCACCCCGGGCGGGGGCGAGTGGCTGCTCGATGCGACCGGCGTGGTAGGCCTGCTGGAGCGCAATCACGATCGATTGCGCGCGCAGGGCTACGCGTACACCGCTGTCCCCGACCGGAGCGTGAGCGTGTATCACGACGCCGGCGCCGCCATTAACGTGATCTGGTCGCGCTGTCGTGCCGATGACAGCGAGATCGAGCGCCTGGCCGTGCATTTCGAGGTTGCGCGGACATCGGCGGGCTGGCGCGCGGTAGGGATCCAGACAGCACCGACGACCGCGAACTCGTTGAATACGGCGTGGCGCGGGACGAAGTGAGCGGGCGCGCTGTGTTCGGCCGACTGGTGTTCATTCCGGGGTTCCTCGACGACGCGGCGCTGTGGCGTGGTGTCATCGACCGCCTAGCCCTACCGGGTTGGGAGTCGGTGCCGGTGAACCTGCGCGGCACCGGCCGCACCGAGCCGAGGCGTGGCGCCACACTCGAGGCGTACCGCGATCAGGTCCTCGAGGTGCTTGATGCACTCGAGCGCACGTCAGCGCGGCCGGTGATCGTGGTCGGCCACAGCATGGGCGCACAGGTCGCCGAGTTGGTGGCCGGGTGTCGGCCGCACAGCGCTGTCGGGCTCGTTCTCGTCACTCCCATCCCATTGAAGGGTTTTCCGCTATCCGCCGAGCAGGCTGCCGCCTTCGACAACGCGGCGCGCAGCCGAGATCCGGCAGGGGCCGCCGCCGGCAGGAAGCCGTTATTGGTGTCCGACTCGCCCGACGTCCTCGACGCACTGGTTCGGTCCACCCTGGCGACCCCGCCCGAGACCGCGCTGGAAGCCCTCCACGCCTGGACTTCCGGCCACCCGCTGGGCAGCCGACCGTCTCTCGTGACCGCGCCGACGTTGCTGATCACCACCGACGACACCTTCGCCTCCCGCGAACTCGTCCGCGACGCCGTGGCCGCCCGATTCCCTCACCCGAGACCGCCTACGTGCCCGGCGCCGGGCACTGGCCGCACGTCGAACAACCCGCGGCCGTGGCGGCCATCCTCACCCGATTCGTCATCGGCATCACCCACAACGAGATGGAGGCCAAACGATGAAGGCGATACAGTTCGCCCACCACGGCGAGCCCAAAGACGTTCTGACAGTTACCGACAAATCGCTTCCCGAGCCCGGGGAGGACCAGGTGCGCGTGCGGGTTCTGCTCAGCCCAATCAACCCGTCCGACCTGCTGTACGTGCGCGGGCACTACTCCGGGGTCACCCCCACCTTTCCGGCAGCCGTCGGTTTCGAAGGCGTGGGCGTCGTTGACGCCCTCGGGCCCGGCGTCCAGAATCTCACCGTAGGCCAGCGCGTCTTTGCCCGAAACTCCCAGGGCGGCAACTGGGCTGAATATGCCGTCCTTCCCTCAGCGAAGGCGTTTCGGGCTCCCGAGGGCATCCCCGACGAGCAGGTGGCCTCGTTGTTGATCAACCCGGCCTCCGCGATTCTGATGGTGCGTCGGGTGCTTCGCGTGCCTCGCGGGGAGTGGCTGCTGCAGTCGGCGGCGGGTTCTGAGCTGGGTCGCATGATCATCCGGCTGGCCAAACGCGACGGCATTCGGACCCTGAATGTTATTCGAAGAAAGGAGGGTGCCGCCGAATTGGAGGCACTCGGCGCTGACGCGGTGATCGTCTCGACCGACGGACCGATCGACGAACAAGTCAGCAAAATCGTTGGGCCGGAAGGAATCCGGTACGCCATTGACCCCGTCGCCGGACAGACCGGGACCGAGATCTTCCGGTCACTGCACCGAGACGGCAGAATGCTGGTCTACGGATCGCTCACCGGCGAGCCCATCCGAGTCGGAGAAGATCCGCGCTTCACGCTGTCGGGTCGCCGCACCCTCGAGGTGTACTGGCTCGGCTACTGGCTACAACACCTCGATGAGAGCGGCTTCTATCCCAGCGGAACCCCGGCCATGGTCCAGCTGATCGACGAGATCGCCGACCTCATGCGGGAAGGCGTCCTCGTGACCTCCCCTGGCACAAAGTATCCGCTCGACGAGATCCAGGCTGCCGTCATTCAGGCCGAGTCGGTCGGACGCAGCGGCAAGGTGCTCCTCGCTCCGAGCCAGCCGCATTGAGCCCGCATCGACCGAGCCGACGGCCTGCCCGAAGTCCACACGCCGCACCCGGCCTGCTGTCGGCGCTGGATCTTCCGCTGATCACCGGCACCGGTCTGCTCAAGCAGGCACGCGGCGCATCGCCGGGCAGCCGGGTGGTCGGCGCCAGCGAGGCAAGTGGCGCGTCAGCGCACGCCGCGCACCAACCGGCCGGGTCGCGCTCCCGTGTCGATCCCGAAGCGTCGGGTCACCACACCGCTGACCACGGTCGCGTCGTAGCCGCGTGCGCCCTGTACCAGCCGACGCCCGCCGGCAGGCAGGTCGTACACCATTCGCGGCACGTCGAGGGTCAATGCGTCCATGTCGATCACGTTGAGATCGGCCTTCCTGCCGACGGCGACGACACCGCGGTCGGAGAGGCCGAACAGCGTCGCGGTGTCGTGAGTCTGCTTGCGCACCATGTATTCCAGTGAGAAGCGGGGACCACGGTGCCGATCGCGCGCCCAGTGGGTCAACATGTAGGTCGGGTACGACGCGTCGCAGATCATCCCGCAGTGCGCTCCCCCGTCCGACAGCCCCGATACCGCCGCCGGGTGGGCGATCATGTCGTAGATCGCGTCGTGGTTGCCATCGGCGTAGTTGAAGAACGGCAACATCAACATCGCCGTCGCGTTGGACTCGAGCATCAAGTCGTACATCGTGGCCAACGGATCCTCGCCACGACGGCGCGCGATGGCCGCAACGGACATTTCGGCAGTGGGTTCGTAGTCGGGCGGGTCGCCGATCGCAAACATCTGGTCGATGCTGAACTGAGCGAGGCGGAAGATCCCGTCGAAAAGTGGCGTCGGCTGCACCGGCAGGTCGGGCTCGGACAGGATGGCCGCGCGCACGTCAGGCCGGGCGAGACGCTCGGCCAGCTCCTCGCGGCCGAGCTCGGCCTTCAACGCGCGATACGTCGGGCGGTGGGTGAAGGCGTGGTAGCCGGGAAAGCCGAACAGCATCCCGAATGGTCTGGCCGCGAACTGCGCGTAGACCGGGATGCCCTTGTCGACGGCGTTCCCGGCGAGGTCCAGCTGCTTGCGCCACAGATCCGGTGCGCCCGCGGTCTGCACCATCGCGAACGACACCGGACGCTCGATCTCCCTTGCCATCCTCGCCATCCAGTCGAGTTCGAGGATCGGCGCCTCGCCGCCCTCCCCGACCGCACCGGCCGGTGCGACCTCGAAGACGGCCTGACCACCTGCGGCCATCGCTCGGCCGAGGCCGAACAGTTCCCGCTCCGCGGCATAGGTTCCCGGCACGGGCTCACCGTCGACGGCGCGATGGCCCTCGGTGCGCGACGTGGAGAAGCCCAGTGCACCGGCCTCGACCGCTTCGCGCACGATGCGCGCCATGGCCGCGACGTCCCCCTCGTCGGCTTCCTCGTTGCGAGCGCCGCGCTCCCCCATCGCGTAGCCACGGACCGCACCGTGCGCAATCTGAGTGCCGAAATCCACTGCAAGATGGCGCTTCTCGATGGCGTCGAGGTACTCGGGGAAGCTCTCCCACTCCCAGGTGATGCCTTCGGCCAGCGCAGACCCAGGGATGTCCTCGACGCCCTCCATCAGCTCGATCAGCCACTGCTCCTTGCCCGGGCGCACCGGGGCGAAGCCGACACCGCAGTTGCCGCTGACGACGGTGGTCACGCCATGCAAGCTGGACGGCTCCAACGTCTCGTCCCAGCTGACCTGACCGTCGTAATGGGTGTGAATGTCGACGAATCCGGGGGTCACGACCCGACCAGTC
>Ga0193743_1003720_pt1 | contig 10098 bp, 8 predicted proteins | sample L2c2metaG_FD_143038 | JGI IMG/M metagenome (GOLD analysis project Ga0193743, IMG submission 143038) | Soil microbial communities from a riparian zone of the East river system, Colorado, United States - L2c2 | ecosystem: Environmental > Terrestrial > Soil > Riparian zone | place: USA: East River...
TTACCTGCAGAGAAGATCCAAGCGCGACGAATCGCGATAATACTCGTGCCTTCGCCGTGCAACCGGGTAAACCATGATCGATCGTCAGCTTTTATTACGACATTCTCTGTAACACCGGCAGAGACATGCTGTACTCCATTCAGATGCTCGATAGCCTCGGCATCTTCTAGTGTCAATGTGTCTGCACCGCCAAGACCAGCCGCGTTTTCTCCCTGGCGCGCAAGGTCAAGCATGGGATTGCCCGCAGGCTGTCCAATCAGTCTGAAGCGGACGCTCCCGCGGAGCTCGGTAGTACGAAACTCAGCACGGTAACGACCCGGAAGATACGCGGCTGGCTCTTCTGCCTCGCCCTGGCTCGTCCATTGCTGCTGCATCTTGTAGTTCCCTGCAGTTACAACGATGACGTTCATTCCAGCGGCTCGAACCTGATCCTGAATCGCCGTCTGTGCGCCGCTTCCGAGTGCGATCATCGTCAGAACGGTCGCCACACCGATCGTCATGCCGATCATGGTGAGAATTGTCTGTAGCTTATTTCGGCGCAGCGCTCTCCAGGCGATTCCCGTGCTTTTGCGAATAGAAATATAGTCTGCCACGATCTTATTCGAACCGGAGTGCTTCAATCGGATTGAGTTTTGAAGCTCGGTGGGCTGGATAGAAGCCAAAGAAGACCCCCGTTGCAGCTGCAATTCCAAACGATAAAACAACAGCCATAGGGGAAACGGTGGCCTGCCACTGAAGCGTCTGGGTAATGACAAGCGACGCGAGGAAGCCAAGGATAATTCCGAGAACTCCGCCAACGACGCCCAGCGTTACCGCTTCGACCAGGAACTGCATCAACACATCGAACGAACGCGCACCAACAGCACGGCGAATTCCGATCTCTCTCGTGCGCTCCGTCACGGAGACCAGCATGATATTCATGATCCCGATGCCGCCTACGACGAGTGAGATCGTCGCAATCGCAGCCAGCAGCGCCGTCATCGTCTGACCCGCGCGGTTCAACGTTCCAGACATCTCCTGCAGATTTACCTGGTCCATCTGGGGCATATTTGCCAGGATGAATGCCGCGACAGACGTATTCAGACCTTTGGTCAGCGCTTCTGATGCCTGAGTCTTTACCGTAAAGTCATCAGGCGTTCCTCCTCCGGCTCCAGCGCCCTGCAGACCACCAAGACCTCCCGGGATGCCGACGTGCTTTGCAGCATCCAGATGGTGTCTCTCACGCAAAACAGGAACAATTCCCTTCGCAACCTGCGAAGCATCCCCAGCCTGTCCAGCTGAGACCATGATGTTGGAGAGATAACTGATTCCGAGCATCTTCTGCAGCTTTGTATACGGCATAATGGCCATCTGAGATTGCTCTTCGTCGTTGGTGCTGAAGACACCTTTCACCTTGAACTTTTCGCCGTGAATCTCGATCTCTTCACCCACAGGATTCTGGCCCGCGAAGAGAGCGTCTCGCAGTCCGGTGCCAATCACTGCAACGTTCTCCGCTGAGTCGATCGCGCTTTGCTTGAAGAATTTTCCCTTCTCGAAGCTCCAGTCATACATGTCGGCATACTCTGCTCCTACACCGTAAACTTGCGTGTAGTTCTTATCGCTACCGGAAGCGACCCAGCCGCGCATGCGGGTGAGGGGAGAGACATGAGCGACGCCAGTCACCGTTCGCAAGGCTGCAGCATCATCCGGTGTAAGTGTCGTTGCCGTGCCGAGCCCTGTGGCGATCCTGGACTCTTCTCCACCGCGTGTGAAGTTGCCTGCACGAACGTTGATCAAGGTCGTCCCAGCGGATTTGACGTCTTTCGAGACGCTTTGCTGTGCGCCGGTTCCTAGCGCAAACATCGTCAGCACGGCTGCCACGCCGATGGTCATGCCCAAGAGTGCAAGGCCCGTGCGCAGTTTATTTGTCTTCAGCGCCTTCACCGCGATCTTGAAGCTCTTTTTCAGCATCACTCAAACCTCAGGGATGTCAGGGGTGCAACACGAGAAGCTTCGCGCGCTGGATAGTATCCGAAGAAAATTCCCACCGCTGCTGATACGCCAAAAGACAGCAAAATTGCCAGCGGCGAGATGCTGGTAGACCACTGCACTGCATGCGAGATCGTCATCGCCGCGATGACACCAATGGCTATGCCGAGCAAGCCTCCAGCAACACTGAGCGTGACGGATTCAAATATGAACTGGAGCAGGACTTCCTTGGCGCGAGCGCCTACTGCACGACGAATCCCAATCTCCCGTGTGCGCTCTGTCACGGAGAGCATCATGATGTTCATAATGCCGATGCCGCCTACGATAAGCGAGACCGTGGCAATGCTCGCCAGCAGCGCTGTCATCGTCTTGCTCGATTTATCGAGAGTCTTGCCAAGCTGATCGAGGGTGACTTTTTCGAGGCCCGCCACGTTTCCCGTGACGGCGGTGGCAACATCGGGCCGCAGACCACCTTTCGTGAGCGCCTTGCTCGCCTGGCTGGCGACAGTGAAGTCGTCCGGCGTGTTGGCGCCGATTCCATGACGCGTCCGAAGAAGGCTCACGATGGACTTCGAGACTCGAGTGACATCACCGGTCGATTCCGTAGTGACAGTGATGTCGTTAAGTTTCGAAAGATTGAGCAAGCTCTGCATTGTGGTGACGGGAATGTAGACGGCATCGAACTGGTCATCACCGGCCTCCGGTGTAACCATCCAGTTGGAGCTCGTCACCACGCCGACAACCTTGAACGGTTGCTTCCAGAGGAGAACGGTCTTGCCGATGGGGCTTGCCGTCCCAAAGATCTTTTCAGAGGCAACGCTTCCCAGTACAACAACCTGCTCGTTCTTTTTTTGCTGGCGTGCGCTAAAGAAACTGCCATGCACGAACTTCCAGGAACGTCGTATCTCGGGGAGTGACGAATCATCTCCATGCACGCGCGTAAACCAGCGAATATCACCGGCGGTGACGTGCACATTCTCATGTATCCCCTCACACGCATACTGGACACCTTTTATCTGTCGGATTGCGTTTGCATCATCAATGGTTAGCGTAGCCGCCGCTCCAAGACCGGCCTCTGAATCGCCTAATCGTTGTCTCGCTGTCGGATGGTCGTGAATCGCGAATGGATCATCCTCCGGATGAAATATTGCCATCTGTAGATGCGGACGTATCTCTTCCTCCGGATTGCGTATGGCACCCATCTCAATCGCGTCGTCCGGCGGACGCTCACGTTGAGCTTGATAATTGCCAGCGGTTACGATGAGCATATTCATCCCCGCAGCCTTCACCTGGTCCTGAATGGCTTTTTGCGCACCACTTCCAAGGGCAATCATCGTCAGTACAGTCGCCACGCCGATAGTCATACCAAGCATTGTGAGCGCGGTCTGGAGTTTGTTTCTACGGAGTGCCTTTAGCGCGATGATGTAGCTGTTCGATAGTGCCACTAGACAACTCCTTCGAGTGGAACCGGGGAAGCTTCCAACTCCCCGCTGGCATGTCGGCGGTTTTGATTAGGAACGTCCGAAACGATATTGCCGTCCTTGAAGCTGACAATGCGTGAGCCATACTCCGCTACGTCCATCTCGTGCGTGATTAGAACAATAGTGATACCACGCTCTCTCTGTAACGATTGGAATATCTCCATTACTTCGATCGAGGTTTTGCTGTCGAGATTACCCGTAGGCTCATCCGCCAGAAGGATGGAAGGATTGTTCAACAGTGCACGGGCGATGGCGACGCGCTGCTGCTGGCCACCGGAGAGCTGATTGGTATGGTGGTCGGCACGCGATTCCAGTCCAACAGCCGCCAGGGCGGCCATAGCTCTTTTCTTACGCTCCGAGGTGGAGATGTTGCCTGTTCCATAAAGTAATGGAAGCTCGACGTTCTCAAGCGCCGAAGTGCGGGCCAGAAGATTGAAGCCCTGGAAGACAAAGCCGATCTGTTTATTGCGCACGAGCGAGATATCGTCATCGCTGAGGTGGGAGACATCACGACCATCAAGAAAGTACTGACCACTCGTCGGCTGATCAAGACAGCCCAGGATGTGCATCAAAGTCGATTTTCCCGATCCGGAGGGTCCAATGACGGCGACGAACTCGCCGGGGCTAACATCCAGCGAGATGGAGCGAAGAGCGTTCACCTGATGCTCGCCAACGTGGTACGTCTTGGTAAGGTCACGTACGGAAATTACAGGATTCATGATGGATCACTGTCCTTTCGGATATGGGCATCCGGAGCACACACTCCGGATGCCGCCCTACGTTCGCCTACTTTCCGGCAGTGGTCTTTGGCTTACGTTTAACGGTAGTGGTCATCGCATATTCATAAATACTCGCAACGACGATCTTTTCCGCGCCGGCGATACCACCGTCCCATTTCTCTCCTTCGATGGCATACCATTCGTTAGCCGCATGAGCCCGGCCGCCTGCACCGCCTCGTGCGCCCATGCCCATCGGGATAGAGACACTGCCTACTTTCTGGCCGACTTCGCCGTCTGCAAAGAGATACGATGGCCAGTAACCTCCAGTCGCCTCGGCTTCGGCTACGCCCAAAGGCTTCTCTTCGCCCAAGTGGTTATAGTGAGAGGCCATCATGAACCGATTGTCTTCGCCGGATAAGCCGAGCATCCCGGTAGCCTTCTTATGTGCATTCGAGATATCGGTGTTTGCTGATGAGCCGCGGGACCAGGGCACATCGCCGATGAGCTTGATTTCGACGTCCTTGTATCCGTTTTTGTCGAGTTGAGCGCGGAGCTTTTTGATCAGGTCAGGTCCATTCATCTTCGGAACATAACGAAAGTTATGCTTCGATGTGATCTTGTTAGGCAGAATCGCGCCAGCTCCTCCGGCGTACATGTTGCCACCCCAAATGCCATCTAGATTAAAGCTGGTTCCAAAGCGGCCATCTTTGAGCACCTCAAGTGGGACATCTGACATATATCGTGCGACGCCCTGCGCTTTTGCCATCTTGACCAGATCTGTCTTCGCGGCGCGTTCCTGCAACTGCTTCATCTGTTCCGGGGTCGGCTTTTCCATATTGTCGAAAAAACCCTGAATGAGAGGCGTATTGCCATCGGGAGATGTCAGCGAGGCCAGCATATGGATATGGCGCCACGCCGGACTGTCCGTCGTACGTTTCATAACACCGTGAACATCGCTCTCAACCGGACCACGCCCCCAGCTCTTGCCGCTGGTTGTGAGTTCAACGTAGACGCAGCCTTCAGATGGGCCACCTGCATACAGCGCGTCGGCCTCCTTCAGCAAATCGGAGTGATCTGCAATAAATTTCCGTAAACCGATGTCCATACGTTCTTCATCGCCTTCTGCGATGAAGATCAGGTTGACGGGCAGCTTGCCCATAACTTGCTTGTAAGCCATCAGCGCGTTCCATTGCGCCATCTCGGGCCCTTTTGAGTTAGTGGCGCCACGACCGACAAGGACACGCGGAACGTTCGGAAGGCCTGCGGTTTTGCCATCAACTATGCGGCCTTCAAAGGGAGGCACAACCCAGAGATCCGGCTGTGTAACCGGCATCGTGTCATATTGCCAATAGATAGCGACTGTTTTAGGTGCGCCCTCATCGCATTTCGCATACACAACGGGATTGCCTGGCGTTCCATACTCCGTGATGCCCACGTCGAATACGCGGGTCGTCTGGCAGCCAAGCTTATCGAAAAAACCTTTGACCATCTCGGCAGATTCAGGGATACCTTCGCCGCTATTGGAAATGGATGGTTGTTGTATCCACTTCTGAAGATTCTCTACATGCTCATCGATGTGATCGTCGATGTAGGCGAAGATTTTTTGCAGATCGGGAGGTACCTTGCTCATATCTGGCTTCACGCCAGAGGAGCCATAGGGATTGACCCCAAGTTTCGGTTTTGTGACAGTTGTAGCAGTTTTTGAATCTTTTTTGTTGCACGCAATCGTCCCCGCCAGAAGGCCGATCATACAAAAGCACATTAACTTGGATCGCATGAGCTTACACATCTCCCTGATGGATACAGCGATAGCGCAGAAACCATCTGATGAATTCGCAAAGATTTTGCTTGGATTGAGACAGTGACTACGAACGTAAAACTGCCGGCAATTAACTCACTGCAATTTTGTGGAAGCTCAAGACTGGTACGGGATGGACGGGATACCTTCCCTGTAAGCATCGACGAGGATGGTCAGGGCCAATCTTTTCGGGGCAACCTGGAGCTGTGCGTGATATGGCAAGCGTATGAGCGAATAGCGAACCGTGTCAAGGGTGTAAATAACGCCAGCGTTGCTACAGGGCAATCGATGAGGTTCGACAGACCACAGGACTTCGGATACACTCAAGCCACAATCACTCATTTTGGTGGTGGAGAGCTCCTGAGTAGGTCGATTTCAGGGGGGTCGCAGCACCTCAGTAACTGAACAAGCTATCACAGCAGTCTATCAGTACCCCTAGCCGGAGCACTGCATGAAGGCACTGTCGTCTACATTTATTGCCGTTCTTCTCATGAGCCTCGCTACCTGCGGAGCGCAGACGTTCAAGGGCGTCTCGGCCTTGCAGGGGGAAACGGCACAGACGGAAGGTTTCCTGAGGGCCACGGCAGTTGCCCACGATCCACTCGAACAGAAGCTTGATTTCTGGATGACACCACCTCACTCCACCATTCCCATAAAGCGTTACCAGGTGGAGATGACTCAGAAGCTGCACGTGGTATTGGTCAGTGACGACTTCAAAACATTTCTTCATATCCATCCTCAGCTCACATCAACAGGACATTTCACGATTACGCAGAAATTTCACGCGGCCGCTCTTTACTACGTCTATGCGGACGGTGAACCGAATAATCTCAATCATCAGGTCTTTCGCTTTGAACTTCCTATAGGAAAAACCAAGAATAGAAGCCGAACGCTTCCCTCAACTGGAATGGGCGTTCACGTTGGGCCCTATGAGGTAGATCTCTCCACTGTGCGATTGCACTCGGGCCAGATGGAAATGATCGATGTTGAGATCCTGAAAGACGGTAAGCCGGCAAAAGACCTGCGTCCCTATCTAGGTGTGCCGGCCCATGCTGTATTTCTCAACGACAAAGATCTCAGCTATGTTCATGTGCACCCCATTGCAATGGGAGGCGATATGGATATGTCAAAACCGGTCGCGACCATGCAGGACACCATGCAGTCACCTCCTGAAATGATGCTGCACGTTTCTATCAAGGAAGCGGGAACATACAAACTCTGGCTTCAGTTCCGCGGTGCCGGAGATAAACTCTACATTGCGGAATTCACTATGCTGGCAAGTTAGTCCAACATAATAAAAAGAGAGTAGCGGATGACTCCTGTTCCTAAATCTATTTCAATTCTGGCAACTATTTTATTCATAACCCCACTGGCTTGGGCGCACGCGAAGCCAAAGACCATGATCCCCGCCGCCGACTCCGCTGGTCCCGCTCCGACCAAGATTATCGTTACTTTCTCAGAGCCCGTAGAAGCCAGGTTCAGTTCCCTAACGGTTACTGATGAAAAAGGTGTTCCCATCAGCAAGGAGCATTCACTAGCCGAAGAGAAGGACTCGAAGACGCTGACTCTGGCGCTGCCATCTCTTGTACCTGGCGGTTACTTAGTCCATTGGGTCAGCGTCGCTCCAGATGGACACCGCATGGAAGGCGAATACAAGTTCATCGTTAAATAAGCTAGATGGATAGCATACTGCAAACTCTGACTGCGGGGTGCAATGGGATCGCCGACCTACTTTTCAGTCTTCTATGTGGCATGGTTTGCGCCATGCTCTGGGGTGAAATCTCCACGGAAACCAGACAACGTCTGTATGCTCCGCTAGCTGCTAGTGCTGGACTTCTGAGCTTGTTATCCGTGATCCGTACTTATTTGCTTGCAGCAACGATGCTCGGTACCAATCATGCTAGGACTACCTTCCATGAATTTGGTGACGTTCTGCTATCGACGCATGCCGGACGCGTGTTGTTACCTCAATTCTTCATTGGGCTTGTAATGGCCGCTTGTACCTTACTTTTCTCTTTAAGACGCTTTTACTTACTACTGATCACTGTATTGCTCCTGCTACTCTCCATCTTCCGCTCAGCTTCAGGACACGCATCGTCCGACGGTAATTTCTCTCCACGAGAAATCTGCCAATGGATACATTTGGTTTCCACTGGCGTCTGGGCGGGAGGAGTAATGGTTGCCAGTTTGTTCATCTTCCGTAGCCGGCACGTCATTTTTCCGGCCGCTGTCGCCCTGCGCCTATCGCAACAGTCTCTCCTCGCAGTCGTCTTCGTGATTGTGAGTGGCGTTTGCAATACCTGGCTCTCAACAAATAGCGCACTAGCGCAGATCCCACATTACGCTTGGAGCTGGGTGCTGGCACTTAAGCTTATGCTGGTAGCAATAGTACTGACGCTCGGCGGAGCCAATCGCCAGACACTTCGCGGGATTGCTGAAAATAGCGCAAACGGAGATCGCTTCAAACGTCGGTTGCGGAGAGAGGCTCTCCTGATGGTTTTTGTCCTGATAATGTCTGGATGGCTCGCAACTCTCCCACCAGTTGGAGACTAGCCTAAATGCCTGAAAGTTGGATTCATCGAAATAAAAAGACATGGATGACGCGATACAGCGTTGAGCTTCCCATCGATGCGCTTGAGCGTGGACTTCTCCATATGTGGCACGAATCAGTGGGGTGGGCATAGCGATCGTTGAGCGCCGGAGTAGCGTTCCGGTTGGTTGGTCGGCAAAGCAAAACTTAGGTCGCTCTCGGAATCGCAGAATTGAGGTTTGCGAGCACCTCACTCGACCATGATCAAGAGAGGTTTTCACATTCGCGAGAGTCCATATCCTGTCGTGCCCAAGATATTCAAACCGAGTTTCGGTTCCCCAATACATTCGACTCTCACTCCGTTTGTTTGTGACATAGCTTATGGAGCGATTCAGAGGAACTCATAAACCGTCGTTTATGAAAGGGAGTAAGCTGGCACAGCAGGTTACTCGGATCATGCGACTGGGAATGATGGAGAAGCCGTTCGTTCTTTATGTATTAGGCGGTACATGGTTAATAGTAAGCATTCTTCTATGCTGGGGAGCTTGGCACACTGTTGCAGGGTTGATGAGTCCTGCTTATTCTGCTGCTCCTGATGCAGCGAAGAACACGATGCTGATAAACGCAATACTAGAGACCGTTGGTGGCGTCTTCTTCATAGTCAGCGGGGCAGCGGCGCTGAAGGTATTCACAGCGCGTTAGTGCAACGCGCGGTTGGCGAGCTGATTGGACCGATGCTGATGCGGGCTTTCAAAACTCTGTTATTTACTGTCTTTTCTTTGCATTAATCTTCTCCCGCGCCAGCTTCTCTGCGGTCGTCAGAGCATCCGCTGCGGCTACCTTCACATCCGGCTCTACACCTGTGCCTTCCCAGTTCGCTTTTGTCACTGGGTCAAGCGATTTCGCAAATGGCACGCCGACCATGAAGTAATCAGCAACTGTATGTCCTGACACAGGGTGCGCACCGCCGCCGGTCGTCTCCCCCACAATCGTGGCGCGTTTCTGGTTTTTTAGTTCAAATGCAAGCCCCTCTGCGCCTGAGAACGTCCACTTCGAGGTCAGCACAAAGACCGGCTGTTTCGCTAGCCTCTGTCCTGGCAGATATGAGAGCGTCCAGTCCTGCGTCGTCTTGTTCTCCTTGCGGTTGTAAATGTCGATTAGGTGCGTCGGTTGATCAAACAGGTAGCTAGCAATTAGCGTCACCATCGCCGCCCGGCCACCGCCATTTTCCCGTAGATCGAAAATCACCGCATCAGTATGCGCTACAAAACCCATCGCTGAAACTACTGTCGGTCCGCAATAGGCGGCGTCCATAAACTCGTCAAACTTTATATACCCGATATTGTTCGGCAGGATTTCGACCTTGTCGAACGCGCAGTTCATTCGGTCCATCTGTTGATGAAACCGCGCATCGTCTTCCGGAGAGGGATTCCTAGGCGGCATCTTGAATGGGGTAAAATCCACGCGCAGGTGCTTGTCATGGCTCACCGCGCGCATGTCGTCTGTCAGCCTCGCGGCAAAATCATCGCCATCGGTGATCGCACCATAGTCGCCTTTGGCCTCATGCGCTTTCAGCGCATCCGTCATCTGTTGGGCAACCGC
>Ga0193743_1003722_pt1 | contig 10093 bp, 8 predicted proteins | sample L2c2metaG_FD_143038 | JGI IMG/M metagenome (GOLD analysis project Ga0193743, IMG submission 143038) | Soil microbial communities from a riparian zone of the East river system, Colorado, United States - L2c2 | ecosystem: Environmental > Terrestrial > Soil > Riparian zone | place: USA: East River...
CACCTCGACCCGTTGCGCGTTGTCGATCACGTGGTTGTTCGTCAGGATCAGTCCCTGCTTGTCCAGGACGAACCCCGACCCCTGCCCCTGCTGTGGAACCGCCCCATAGAAGAAGTCGAAGGCCACCGCAGTCGAGGTGATATTCACCACCGAAGCCAGTGCCTTCTTGTACACCGCAATGTTCTGCTGCTCCTCCGTATCGAAGGCAGGCGCAGCCGAAGCCTGCGTCAGCTCGAAGCTCCCCAAAGGTCCGCCGCCCATCGAAGCCGTATTCGAGCCGGCCGGGTCCCCTGGATGGGTAACGCGATGCAGCCACGGCGCAAGCGCCCCGGTCGACGCCACATGCGTCGTCAAGTAGTAGAAACCGGAGAGCAAAAGAAGAACAAGCAGAACTGGGCGCAGTTTCATGGTGGACGACCTATTTCCTTCAATGGCAGGCGGTATTTACTGCTTATAACGATTGTATCGAGGTACGCCCCCTCTAGTCTGCCCGTTCCATCGACGCAGCCTTCAGAATCGGCCAAAGCTGGTCCACCTGCCACTCCAGCTCCGCCAACGCACCGCCATTCGTCAGCACATAGTCGGACAAAGCGCTCTTCTGTTCATCCGGAATCTGTTGCGCCAGCCGCCTCCGCGCCTCAGCCTCAAGCACTTCCGACCTCTCCGCAGAGATCGAACCATGAGGAGCAGACCGAGCCACAAACCGCGCAATCTTCACCTCTTCAGGAGCCGTAACCAGAATCACCCGGTCGAACCGCCCCCGCCACCCCTCATCCAATCCGCTGTGCTTCGTCTCAAAGATAAGCGCCGACTCAACCATCACGACAGCGCCAGCATCCCGAGCGAAGATCTCTTCAGCCAACTCCATCTGTCGAGCGATCACCGCAGGATGCACAATCGCATTCAGCTCTTCGACGCGCCCCTCCGCGAACGCAATCCGAGCGAGCGCCCCACGATCGAGCCTCCCATCAGCCGATACAACTCCTCCGCCGAAGTGAGCCACCACAGCCGCGTAAACCGGCTGCTCCGGCTCCATCATCTCTCGCGCAATCGCATCCGCCTGCAGCACATGCGCCCCATGCGCTGCAAACAGCTTCGCCGCGGTCGACTTGCCGCTTCCCAGTCCACCGGTAAGGCCGACGCGCAGCATGGCAGCTATCGAATCCCGCGCCGCAGCTTCGCCGCCGTAACGGTATTCTTCATCAGCATCGCAATCGTCAGCGCACCAACTCCACCAGGAACAGGCGTGTAGGCCCCCGAGATCGCAAACGCCGCCGGATGGACATCGCCCACCACCACCGACCCACGCTTGGCGAACGCAGCTGCCCGCAGCGCATCCCCCGGGAAGAACTCTTCCACCTCGGCAGCATCCGTCACCCGGTTGATCCCCACATCGATCAGCGTAGCTCCCGGCTTCACCATATCCTTCGTAACGAACCCCGGCCGTCCAATCGCTGCCACCAGCAGATCTGCCCCCCGCGTAACACTGGCCAGATTGACAGTCTTGCTATGACACACGGTCACGGTGGCCGACTCATTCAACAGCATCATCGCCGCCGGCTTCCCCACAATATCCGAGCGCCCCACGACCACAGCATTCTGTCCCGTGATCGGCAGACCGCTGCGCTTCAAAATCTCAATGATCCCCGCAGGCGTACAGGGAGCCAGCGCCGGTTGCCCTGACTGCACCCTCCCCACATTCACCGGATGAAACCCATCTACATCCTTATCTGGCGAAACGGCCTCGAGCAATCGCTTCGTATCCACATGCTTCGGCAAAGGCAGCTGGATCAGAATGCCATCGATGTCCTCCCGTGCATTCAACTCCGCCACCAGCGCCAACATCTCATCGGTCGTGATGCTCTCCGGCGGCGTCAGCATCTCGCTATAGATACCCAGCTCACCACACGTCTTCACCTTGCTCCGCACATAGATCTGCGAAGCCGGCACCTCGCCGACAAGAATCACGGCCAACCCCGGAACTACTCCGCGGTCCACAAGTTCCCTGACCTCAACCGCGACCTCCGCCTTGATCTGCCCGGCAATCGCAACGCCATCCAAAATTCGAGGAGTCTTTGTCATCTCTTCCATGGTATCGCGCCCCCACACGCTGCGCTCCACCAGGCACATCGCTAAGATAAAACCATGAGCATTCGAACATTGACGGCAGAGGATCTGCGATGGCTCGCATGCCCAATCTGCCATCAGCCCCTGCAGCTTAAAACAGCCCATGTAACCTGCACAGGGTGCGCACGCAGCTATCCCATCGTGGATGGAATTCCCATTCTGCTTGCAGAGCGCTCCATTCAGCCTTAGTCACGGAACTTTCTGCCACTAGACTTGCGTAACGTAAAAGGACACAAGCCAGCGCTATTGGCCCAATAAATGTGGGGAGTAACACCACAACTTAGGCTCAATAGTTGCGTCTAATTTCATAGGAGAATTGCGGAGCCCCGGATGGGAGAAGCGATGACAAACGCCAAAAAGATCGAGAAGTTTACTGAAGCCGATCTCGCTGGCCTGCGCGACGATCTTCTGAAATCCGGCATCGACTCCTGGCAAGCCGCCGATCTGATCAGCAGCTTCCTCTCCGGCCGCGGCTATGGTGTCTCCAACCACGCAGCGCGTAAGGCGGCCTCACGCATCGAGTCCATAGGCTGCTCCCTTAAATGCCTGCAGGAAGAGCTCGAAAAACTCGCGCTCGTCATGTAACGGTCGAGACGCTCGCCACCGCAAGACTTAGCCGTCGCTTTTGTCCTTCGCCTCCTGCTTCACGCTGTAGAACACCTGCACCAACCCAGTCGAATACTGCTCGCAACGAAGCAACTCAAGCTCTATCTCAGGATAAGGCGGCGGAAACAGAGGTATCCCCATCCCCAGCAATCGCGGATGAATGGTGAGCACAATCTCATCGACCACCTTCGATACAAGAAATTGCCGCACCAGATTGCCTCCACCCATCAGCCAGATATCCTTTCCCGGCCTGCTCCGCATCTCTGTCACCCACTCTCTGACAGCCATGGAGATGAACTTCACCTCCCCATCTCGCTCTTTTGTCGAGGTGGAAAAAACATAGTTCTCCATCCCCGGAAAAGATGCCTGTTGCGGAGCCAACTCACGCATTTTGTCATACGTCTTCCGCCCCATCACGGCAACGTCTACTGACTTGAAAAACGCAGCCATGCCGTAGTCCTGATCCATAAAAAGCCAATCGACGTTACCATCGGAGCGTGCAATAAACCCGTCGAGACTGCAGGCAACGAAATATTTCACTCGTCTCATGCACATAAGCATAGGCTGCCGGTCATATTCTGCTCTATCGACGATGACTGATGTTCCTGAAATTCGTATGAGCACGCTGTCATAACCCAGTAAGCCTCGTCTGCTACCGTGACCGGCAAGGAGACAACCCATGCGCCTCGCCCCCATTCTGCTGGCCTTTGCTGTCTTAACTTCGCCTTTCGCCCACCCCCAAACATCAACTTCTACTCAGCAAACAGCACCCGTCTGCGACGGAAGCTACAACGTAATCCGCGTCTCCGAGATCAAGCCCGGCATGATCCAGAAGTTTCTGGAAGCCGTCGCAGCCCATCAGGCCTGGTACAGAAACGCAGGCGGCTCCGACAGGATTATTGCCTTACGCATCATCGATCGGAATCCCGATACCAAGATCCAAAGCATCTCTGAGACCCAGGTTGTCACGAGTCACATCGAACCGGCGACCAGGGCGCAGAGCCTGCCTGGCAAAGATGACGCCTACAATGCCTTCGTCAAGATGTATCAGGAGAGCTCGACCATTAAATCTGAGTTCCATACCTGCATGCCAAAGATGTAGCCATAAGTTCATCTCGCGGTTTTGCGTCTGTCTTGAGACACCTTCCTGCATCACATCCATCGAAGCCGTATGCAATGGATGGGATGTAGGCTGCACCGCCTATCCCCAGTGCATAATCATTAAATGTCGTCCCTTTGGACTCCTCCCAACTGGCCCCAGCGCCTCGCCGAACTTCAAGCACCCACTGGAGAGCTCAAAGAAGCTCCCCTCCGGCGAGACGTCCGCTCGCTCGGCATGCTCCTCGGCGAAGTCCTCCGCGAGCAGTCCGGTGATACCCTCTACTCCGCCGTAGAAGACCTCCGCCGCATCGCCATCGCCCGCCGCGAGGCCGACTCCAAAGACGACCCAGCCTCAGCCCGCGCTCATCTCGATCAAGCCCTCGCCCGCGTCCACACCCACTCCAACGACCTCGCCACCGCCTACCAGCTCGCCCGCGCCTTCAGCTTCTACTTCGAGCTCATCAACCTCGCCGAGACCAATCACCGCAAGCGCCGCCGGCTCTCCAACCAGCTCCAGCAGAACGCCGCTCCCCAGCGCGGAGACCTCCGCGGAACCCTCCGCCGGATCCGCGAAGCCGGCATCACCGCCAGCCAGGCGCACGAACTCCTTCGCCGTGTCTGCATCTCGCCTGTCTTCACCGCGCACCCCACCGAGGTCGCGCGACGCTCCGTCATGTTCAAGCGCCGTCGCATCTCCGACCTCCTCGAACAACTCGACCGCATCCCCGTCCCCGAGCCCCAGCTCGAAGCTCTCGAGCGCGATCTCACCGCCGAGATCACCGCCCTCTGGCAGACCGACGACGTCCGCAGCGCCCGCCCCGCCGTCCGCGACGAGATCCGCATGGCCCTCGACTACTACGAGTCCAGCCTCTTCGACACCCTGCCCGTGCTCTACTCCGAGGTCGCCGCTGCCCTCGCCGCCGAGTACCCGTCGAATAATGCCGTCATTCTGAGCGAAGCGAAGAACGCCCGCATTTCGCCCGAGGCGCCACAAATCTCTCCGGAAGAGCAAGCCTCAACCCCATCCATCTGCGAACTCCCCCAGCTCGTCAGCTTCGGCTCCTGGATCGGCGGCGACCGCGACGGCAACCCCTTCGTCACCCCGCAGGCCACCCGCGACGCCCTCGCCATGGCCCACTCCCTCCTGCTCACTCACTACCGCCGTCGCCTCCAGAACGTCTTCGAGCAGTTAGGCAGCTCCACGCAGCAGGTCCCCGTCTCCGTCGAGGTCAACGCCCTCCTCAAGCGCTACCTCACTCAGCTCCGCAGCGCCGGCCAGACCGCCCTCGAAGAGCGCTTCCACTTCGAGTACCTCCGCTTGCTCATCGCCTGCATCATGATGCGCCTCGGAGCCACACCGCAATCCAGCGTCCCCCTCCCGCCGCATCCTGCTCTCGCCCCTTACGCCCGAGCCGCCGACCTCCTCAGCGACCTCACCGTCCTCCGCAACAGCCTCCTGCAGAACCGAGGTCATCGCCTCTCCGAGATGTTGATCGACCCTATCCTCATGGAGGTCCGCACCTACGGTCTGCACCTCCAGACCCTCGACATCCGCCAGCACGCCCGCGTCCACTCCGCCGCCGTAGCCGAGCTCACCGCCTTCCAACCTCAGGAGATGGAAAAAAACGCTGTCATTCCGAGCGCAGCGAAGAACCCCCGCATTTCGCCTGAAGCACCACAAATCTCCACGTCTTTTACCTCGCTCCATCTCCCTCCTGCCCTGACCGCGCAGACCACCGAAGTCCTCGACACCTTCCGCGCCATAGCCGAGCTCAAGCAGACCTACGCCCCCGAGTCGATCCGCCAGTACGTCATCAGCGGAGCCACCAGCGCCGAAGACGTCCTCAACGTGATCCGCCTGGCCCGCCTCGGCGGAGTCAAAGTCGAAGCCGACGCAGCCGCCAACGACCCCGGCCTCCAGCCCGTCCCACTCTTCGAGTCCATCGAAGACCTCCAGAACGCCCCCGCCATCATGCGCGAGCTATGGACCAGCGAAGCCTACCAGCCCCTCCTCCAGAGCTGGAATCACCATCAGGAGGTCATGCTCGGCTACTCCGACTCCAACAAGGACGGCGGCATGATCACCAGCACCTGGGAGATCTACAAGGCCCACCGCGCCCTCCACCAGGTAGCTCGGGACTGCGGCATCACCCTGCGCCTCTTCCACGGTCGCGGCGGGACCGTGGGCCGTGGCGGCGGCCCCACCCATCGCGCCATCTTCGCCCAGCCCATCGACAGCTTCACCGGCGAGCTCCGCATCACCGAGCAGGGCGAGGTCCTCAACTGGAAGTACTCCGACGTCATCCTCGCCGAGCGCAATCTCGAGCTGATGATCGCCGCCTCCCTCGACGCCCTCGCCCGCCCCGACGCCATCCTCCAGACAGCCGATGGCACAGCTCCCCACCTCACCGGCGAAATCACTCCCGCGTGGGAAGCCGCGATGGACCAGCTCTCCACCACCTCCTACGACTTCTACCGCCAGCACATCGTCGACAATCCCGACACCTTCACCTACTTCGAGCAGGCCACCCCCGTAGCCGAGCTCGAGCACGCCCGCCTCGGCTCCCGTCCCGCCAAGCGCAGCGGGAAAAAATCCATGGCCGACCTCCGCGCCATCCCCTGGGTCTTCGGCTGGATGCAGTCCCGCCAGCTCGTCCCCGCCTGGTTCGGCGTCGGCCACGCCCTCAGCCAGTTCGCGCAATCCACCCCAGACGGCCTCGCCCAGCTCCAGACCATGACCTGCGACTTCCCCCTCTTCGTCGACATCGTCCGCAACGTCGAGATGGCCCTCGCCAAATCCGACTTCGGCATAGCCCGCCTCTACGCATCGCTGGTCAAAGACGAAGCCCTCCGCGACCGTGTCTTCACCACACTGGAGGCCGAGTTCAATCTCACCCATCGCATGATCCTCGCGATCACGCAGCAAAAGACGCTCCTCCAGACCAACCCCGTCCTCGAACGCTCCATTCGCCTGCGCAATCCCTATGTCGATCCCATGAGCCTCCTCCAGGTCGAACTCATCCGCCGCAAGCGCGCCGGCGACGACTCCCCCGAACTCAACCGCGCCATCTCCGCCACCATCAACGGCATCAGTGCCGGCCTCCGCAACACCGGCTGATCCTGCAACTCACCCAGCGCACAAAGGCCCAGGCGGTGTAGTCTGTCTGTCCCAGGGGGTGGATTATGCTTCCAAACCCATTCAAGAACAAGATCCTCCGAGCTCTCGATGCCGAAGCCATAGAGCGCCTCAAACTAAAGCCCCTTAAGCTCGAGAGCGGCCGTCAAATCGAGAACCCCGGCGAGCCCATAAACAATCTCTTCTTCATCGAAGACGGCATCGGCTCTATGACGAGCACCTTCAGCGACGGCTTCCAGGTCGAGGTCAGCATGTTCGGCGTCGAGTCAGTCATGGGGGCATCCGCACTTATCGGAACCCGCCGCAGCCTCAACAAGGTCTGCATGCAGACGGCCGGCTACGGCTTCTCCTGCACCACCGCCGCAGCCATACGCGAGTTCTCCCGCTTCGATCGCTTCCACGACCTCGTCCTCCGCCACGTCCAGGCCCAACTCGTCCAGGCCTCCCAGTCCGCCGGCTGCAACGCCCGTCACAACGTCTCGCAACGCCTCGCCCGCTGGCTGCTCCTCTGCGCCGACCGCTCCGAGTCCCCCGTCCTCGCACTCACCCACGAGTACCTTGCCGACATGCTTGGCAGCAATCGCTCCACCGTCAGCATCGCCGCTGAAAATCTTCAGCGCAAGAAGTTCATCCAATACTGCCGGGGCAAAGTCACGATCGTCGATCGTCCTGGCCTCGAACACAGCTCCTGCGAGTGCTACCGCGCGGTGAAAAATCATCTCGACAACTATCTCGAAATCCAGCAGGACTAATCCGCGCCTCTTGTCGGATCCAGGAACTATCCTTCTTCTACTCAAGACAGTGCGTCATTCTGCGCCGGCGAAGAGACCCGCACCTCGTCTCTGCTTATGCTTGAGGTTAACTTCAGCATCTTTTAGCGTTGTCATTTAGCATCTCCATCGCCATCTCCATCGCATGGACTCTTCGGTTCCTTCCAGCGCTTCTGCTAACCTGCTCTGACACACGATAAGGAGTCTCTCCATGCGCGTCTTCCACGCCACGGTAGCTGTACTTGTGCTCGCCGCCATCCCCACCCTCGCTCAACGCCCCCAGCCGAACCTCACGCCTGAGGAGCGCAAGGCCCTCATCGAAAAGCGCGAATCCATCGAGAAGCAGCTCGAAGACATCGCCGTCATCGAGCGCAAGGTCATGGTCCCCATGCGCGACGGCATCCGCATGGCCGCAGACATCTACCGCCCCAAAGACTCCAACGACATCAGCAAAAAGTACCCCGTCATCTTCTCCCGCACACCCTACAACTTCAACTTCTGGGACGTAAAGCTCGGCACCTACCGCGACATGACCACCGAGCTCAACGCCGTCAAACGCGGCTACACCATCGTCGAGATGAACGAGCGCGGCCACTTCTTCTCCGAGGGCAGCTACGACATCCTCGGCGCGCCCCTCACCGACGCCGACGACCAGTTCACCTGGATCTCCGCCCAGCCCTGGTCCTCCGGCAAGATCGGCCTCATCGGCTGCTCCTCCACCGCCGAGTGGCAACTCGCCGCCGCATCCCTCGGCAACAAGGCCCTCACCACCATCATCCCCCAGAGCTTCGGCGCCGGCGTCGGCAAGGTCGGCCCCTACAACGAGCAGGGCAACTGGTACCGCGGTGGAGCCGTTCAGATGCTATTCATAGACTGGCTCTACGGCGAGCAGAATCAAGTCCGCCCCACCTTCCCCAAAGACACCACCCAGGCCGACCTCATCAAGGCCTCGAAGATGTTCGACCTCGCCCCCGCCATGCCTCCCATCGACTGGGCCAAAGCCTTCGAGCACCTGCCGGAACAGGAGATCATCTCGAATATCGACGGACCCAAGGGCATCTACTCCGACAGGATGGACAACACTACCGGCGGAGCCATGATCCAGCGAACTCCGAACGATCCCGCATGGCGCAAAGGCGGTATCTGGCAGTCCGACACCCAGCCCATCAACGTCCCCGGCTTCTGGTTCATGACCTGGTACGACGTCTCCACCGGCCCCAACCTCGCCGCCTATAACTTCGTCCGCGAGCACGCCAAGGGCGAAGCCGCCGACCAGCAGTATGCCGTCATCGCCCCCACCCTGCACTGCGGCTACAAGCGGGCAACAGAGAACACGGTAGTAGGCGAACGTAGCATGGGCGACGCCCGCCTCGACTACGACGCCCTCACCTACGCCTGGTTCGATCACTTCCTCAAGGGAGAGGACAACGGCTTCCTCGAGAAGCAGGCCAAGGTCACCTACTTCACCATGGGCAGCAACAAGTGGCAGCACTCCAAGTCCTGGCCGCCGGAGGGCGCGAAGCCCGTCACCCTCACTCTTACCAGCGGAGGCCACGCCAACACCCTCCACGGCGACGGCGTACTCCTCTTCGCCCCTCCTTTAGCCGGTAAATCAGTCCATAAGAAAGAAGTGTCATCTCGACCGGAGGCGGCGCACTTTGCCGCCGTAGCCGAGAGACCTGCTTCTCCTCCAGCCACGCCCCGCACCCTCACATCCCTGAAAACCGATCTTCCCGACCTCTTCCTCTACGATCCCATGCACCCCACCCCCAGCTACGGCGGCAACGTCTGCTGCGCCGCCAACACCATCCCCGGCATGGGCGGAGCCCTCGACCAACGCAAGATGGAAGAGCGCCCCGACATCCTCGTCTATACCTCTGAGCCCTTCAAGGAAGACACTGAGGTCTCCGGCCCCATCACCGCCACCCTCTACGTCTCATCCGACGTAAAGGACACCGACGTCACCGTCAAAGTCATCGACGTCCTCCCCGACGGCACAGCCTACAACCTCGACGAGACCATCCAGCGTCTTCGCTATCGCGATGGCGACGACCACACCGTATGGATGGAAAAGGACAAGGTCTACAAGGTCACCCTCTCGCCCATGGTCACCAGCAACCTCTTCAGCGCCGGACACAGCATCCGCATCGAAGTCGCCGGCTCCAACTTCCCCCGCTTCGACCGCAACCTCAACACCGGCGGCAACAACTACGACGAGACCACCGGTGTAGTCGCCCACACCCAGATCCACCACTCCACCCAGTACCCCAGCACCCTCACCATCTCCGTCGTCAAACACCAAACGAAGGACTGATAAGGAACATCGACCACGTGGCTGTGTCTCAGCACCGAC
>Ga0193743_1003723_pt1 | contig 10087 bp, 13 predicted proteins | sample L2c2metaG_FD_143038 | JGI IMG/M metagenome (GOLD analysis project Ga0193743, IMG submission 143038) | Soil microbial communities from a riparian zone of the East river system, Colorado, United States - L2c2 | ecosystem: Environmental > Terrestrial > Soil > Riparian zone | place: USA: East River...
CTGTCCCTTTTTTCTCTTCGGATCGCGCTCTCCCAGCGGGTCCGGCCGAGCCGTCGCTACTCTCCGTGAAGGGTGACCTAGCGTGACGAATCCACCGGGACCGATGTTACGGGCGGTATCGTCCGCGCTGGACAAGGCGGCCCCCGATAGGCAGGACGCTGGCGCCGTCGCGCTGGCCAGGCATTACGCCCGCCTGATCGATGACGCCGCGCCCGCCGCGAAGTACCGCAAGGATCTGGCCAGGCTGGCTGCCGTGGTCGAAGACGACCCGTACGCCGCTGGCCCGGGCGGCAGTGGCGAGGCGCTCGACAAGGTGCGCGACGCGCTCGCGCAACACAGCGTGGCGTCCGACCTGGGGCCCAAGCTGCTGGCCGCACTCGCCGCGCTGGGGTTGACGCCCGCGGCACGCAAGGCAGCGACGAAGGGATCAACCGATGGCGGCGCCGGCACCACTCCAGTCAACCCACTCGACGGACTCCGGGATGAGGTTGGCGAGCAGCGACGCAAGCGAGGTTCTGGGTAGCACCCTGCCGCGGATCGTCACGCCGCCGCTGGTCACTGGTCCGCCTGGGCCCTGCGGGTGCGGGTGCGCGCTGACGCCCGAGACCAGCTACGGCTACGGCGTGATCAAGTTTGGCCGCGACGTCATCGGCATCCCGCTGGACCCGTGGGAGGCGTACGCGGCCATCCACCTGGGCGAGCTACTGCCCGACGGCCGGCCGCGGTTCGCCACGATCCTGATCCTGGTGGCGCGGCAGAACGGCAAGACCACCCTCGCCAAGATCCTTGTTCTGTACTGGTTGTTCGTCGAGCGCGTCGGTTCCGTGCTCAATACGAGCACCGACCGCAGTTACGCCAAGAAGTTCTGGCACCAGGTGTGCGCTCTGGCCAAGGGGAATGAGTGGCTGTCGCGGCGCCTGGGTCCGGACGCTATCCGCTTGACGATCTCCGAAGAGATGCTGACCACGCTCGACAGCGCGGTGTTGGTCGACGGCGACCCCGTGCAGTTCACGTTCGCGGCGAACAACGGGCGCGCCGGTCGCTCGATGACGCTGACCCGGTGGTTGTGCGACGAGTTGCGCGAGCACACCAACCGTGAGACGTGGGACGCGGCCACCTACGCGCAGAACGCCGTACCGGGATCGCAGACGGTGTGCATCACCAACCAGGGCGGCGACTCCGCCGTTGTGCTCGACAGCCTGCGCGAGAGCGCGCTGAAGTTCATCGAGACTGGCGTCGGCGACCGGCGCGTCGGGCTGATCGAGTGGTCCGCCCCGGACGGCGCCGACCCGGAGGACGTGCACGCGCTCGCCGCGGCCAACCCGAATGCCGGCCGTCGGCTGCACTGGGATGATCTGCTGGGCCCGGCGGCCACGGCGAAGGCCGCGGGTGGCGAGGACCTGGCGGGCTTCCGCACGGAGGTCATGTGCCAGCGGGTGCGGCAACTCGACCCGGCGATCGACCCGGACGCGTGGCTTGCCGGGCTTGAGCTCGGCGACCTGACCGCGGTGCGGTCGCGGGTGGCGCTCGTGCTCGACGTGGCGCCGGACGAGCGGCACGCCACGCTGACCGCTGCCGCCGTGCTGCCGGACGGCCGCGCCCGCGTCGAGCCCGTCGCCTCGTGGGACGACATGCGCGTGATGCGCCGAGAGCTGGCAGGCAAGGTGGCCCGGGTTAGGCCACAGGCGTTCGGCTGGTTCCCGAACGGCCCGGCCGTCGCGTACGCGGCGCTGCTGCGCACGACCCGCAAGGGGTGGCCCCTGGCCGGCGTGGCGGTGGAGGAGATCAAGGGCGACACCCCGGCCGTCTGCATGGGGTTCGCGGAACAGGTGAGAGCAGGACAGATCGTGCACTCCGGCGACCCTCTACAGGATGCCCACGTGGCCGGCGCCGAGAAGTTCTACAAGACCGGCGGTCTGTGGATCTTCTCGCGCAAGGGTGGGCACTGCGACGCCGCGTACGCCGCGGCCGGAGCCGTTCACCTGGCCCGCACCCTGCCGCCGCCCGTCGGCCGGCCGCGCCTGCTAGTCGCCGAGTGAACCGGCGGGGGAGTTGCATCCTCGGCGCGGTTCACTCCCGCTCCTGTCCGAGGCATCCCCCGCCGGGGGCCAGTGCACTACCACGCCATCCTCCCACGTTCCTAGTCGCTGAGCAACTAGGTCTAGTCGGGACGTAACTGGATTGGTCACGACCTGATGTACCATCCGGTACGTGGGAGTCTGGCGGCGCGTCGGTTCGTTCCTCGGCGTGTCCACCCACCGATTCTCCGAGAGCGCTCCCCGCCCGATCGATCAGGTCATCTGGGAGATGTCCGGCCGCGGCACGGGCAGCGTCAGCCGTGAGCGGGCGCTCACCGTTCCCGCCGTGCAGCGCGGCCGCAACCTGATCTGCAGCGTGTCCACCTTGCCGCTCGTGCAGCGCCGCGCCGACAACACCCCGGTCCGCTCGCCCTTGCTTGATCAGATCGACCCTGACGTCGCCAACGTCGTAACCATGGCGATGACGCTCGAAGATCTTCTGTTCGAGGGCATCTCGTGGTGGGAGATCCTGGCCACCGACGGGCAGAACTACCCCGTCAGCGCGCGTCACGTCGATACGGACATGGTCACCATCGACCCACCCACCGACGGCCGGTCACTCAACCCATTGCCCGCCGGCTACGCCCGCAACGGGCCCACGGTGTGGGTCGACGGCACCGAGGTCCCGGCCAGCCGGGTGATCCGGTTCGACTCCGCCAACCCCGCCGTGCTGGTGGCCGGCGCCACCGCGGTCCGCCGGGCGCTCTCGCTCGACCGCGCCGCGGCGATGTACGCCGACGACCCCCGGCCACAGGACATTCTTGCCCCGGCGGATGGCGCGGAAGAAGTCAACGATGACGAGGTCCTCAAGATCCTCGCCAGGTGGAAGACGGCGCGGCGCAAACGGTCCACGGTGTGGCTCCCGCGTTCCATGAAGTACGAGGCTGTCGACGCGCCCAACCCGCAGCAACTTCAGCTTGTCGAGCTACAGGCGCGCGCCGCGCTCGACATCGCGAACGCGATCGGGGTGGACCCGGAAGAGCTGGGCGTTAGCACCACGTCGCGCACCTACGCCAATGTGATCGACCGGCGCCGCGACAAGATCAACGACGTTCTGTCGTCGTTCATGCTCGCGATCTCGCAGCGCCTGAGCATGGGCGACGTGACCCGCCGCGGTCACCGCGTCGAGTTCGACCTGAACAACTACCTCAAGTCCAACCCGACCGAGCGGTGGGCCGTATACAAGGCGCGCAAGGAACTCGGCGTGATCGATGCCGCCGGCATCCTGCGCGAAGAAGGCGAGCCCCCGTTGCCGCCCGACTTCGAGAAGCCGGCGCCGCCCACCCCGCCTGTGCCGCCGCCGGCAACCGATCCGAACGAGGAGCCCATCGTGGACGAGGCGACCGTGGACGCGTCGCTCGCCGCCATGCGAGTTCAGCTTCGCAGGGATGGCCTACGCCTGAGCGACGACGAAGACGGCAAGCTGCACTTCGCCGACGTGCCCGTGCAGCACTTCGCGGTGGACACCAAGCGCCGGATCATCGAGGGTCTCGCGCTGCCGTACGGCGTGACCGTGTCGAAGTACGGACTCAAGTTCGCGTTTCTTCGCGGGTCGCTCAAGTGGAACAGCGTCAACCGCGTCAAGTTGCTGCGCGATCACGACATGGGCGCGCCGATCGGCGTAGCCACCAACCTGACGGACACGGCCGCGGGCCTGCGCGTGCGGTTCAGGGTGGCCCGCGGCGCGGCCGGCGATGAAGCCCTGGCGCTCGCTGAGGACGGTGTGCTTGACGGGCTGTCGGTCGGCGCTTACTTCGAAGCCTCCGACGCCGTGATGAATGACGACGGCGTGATGAACGTGCACCGCGCCGATCTGCGCGAGGTGTCGCTAACCCCGATGCCCGCATTCGACGACGCTCGCGTGACCAAAGTGGCCGCGAGCCGCACCAATCAAGGAGGCTCCACAGTGGAATGCGCCACGTGCGGTCAGGTACACGCCGACGGCGTGGCCTGCCCCACTGCTCCCCCGGCCAACACGCCGCCGGCACCCGCCGGCCTGACGCTGTCCGCCGACCAACTGACCACCCTGCTCTCGCAGCCCGGCGCGATCCAGTCGCTCGTGGCCGCGCAGCAGGCCGCCGCCGCTCCGGCCACCCCGACCCCGGCCGGTGGGCTCACGCTCTCCGCCGAACAGGTCCAGGCGCTGATCAGCAGTGGCGGACTGGGTACCCTGCTGGGCGTCCCGCAGCTCACCCCGGCGCCCGCGCCGGCCGCGGCCGACAAGCCCACCGCCGTGGACCCGACCCGCCGCAAGGTGGCCGTGACCGCCACGAAGGAGCCCCTGCCGTACCGGTTCGATCGTCAGGGCAACCTCACCAGGGGCGTGCAGTACGACTTCTCCACCGACCTCGTTTCCGGCGCCGCGGGCGACGGCGAGGCGATGAACCGGGCGCAGAAGTTCCTGCTTGCACAGGCGCACCTGTTCACGAACACGGAGGCCGCACGGGAGTTCGCGGTCGGCACCGACACGACCGACGTGGCCGGGCTCAACCCGAACCGCAACCGGCCCGATCTGTACGTCGATCAGCAGGAATTCAGTTACCCGATCTGGGATGCCATCAACAAGGGCACCCTGGCGGATCAGGTGCCGTTCGTGCTGCCGAAGTTCGGCACGTCCACCGGCATGGTGGCCGCGCACGTGGAGGGCGTGGAGCCCACGACGGGCACGTTCACCGCGACCGCGCAGACGATCACCCCGTCCGCCAACTCGGGCAAGGTCGACATCACCCGCGAGGCGTGGGACGCCGGTGGCAACCCGCAGCTTTCCGGGATCATCTGGCGCCAGATGCTGCGAGCGTGGTTCGAGTCGCTCGAAGCGTCCGCGGTCGTCATGCTCGACGCGCTGACCCCGACCGGCATCACGCTCACGGCCGTCGCCACCAACGGTCAGGTCCAGGTCGGTGAGCTGAACGCCGCGATTGCGGCGCTCCAGTTCATCCGTGGCGGCATGCGGATGCGGGACTTCTTCTTGCAGGTCGACCTGTACAAGATGCTGGTCGCGGCTAAGGACAACGACGGTAAGGCACTGCTGCCGTTGCTCGGCCCGGTCAACGCCAACGGCCAGGTGTCGGAGCTGTACGCCGACATCAACGTGGCCGGCCTGCGCGGTCGTCCGGCGTGGGCGCTCGCGGCAACCGGCATCGTGCCCGCGTCGTCGTACCTGTTCGACCGCAACGACGTGCACGGTTGGGCGTCCGCCCCGCAGCGTCTCCAGTTCGAGTACCGGGTGTCCCACGTGGACGTCGCGATCTGGGGTTACAAGGCGCTGGCGAACACGGACCTGACCGGCGTCCGCGAGATCATCTACGACCCGTCGGCGTCGTAAGACTCTGCGCGAGAGGGGTCATCCCCCCGGAGCCCCTCTCGCGCAGCCACCCGGTAGCCGCTCGACGAAAGGACACGACGTGCCGACTCCCAACCCCAAGCCGGGCCCACCCGGGGTGACCACGCAGGACACGGCCGCTCTCACTGGCACGCCGCCGGCACCCGTCAAGGCGACGCCCGACAAGCGTCAGCGCATTGTCGTCTCGCAGGGTACGTACGACGACCTGGCGCGCCTGCGCAAGGTGACCGATCCCGGTAGCGGGTACGAGCTTCGCGTCGGCGACGACGGCGCGGTGACCGCGTTCGACCGCGGGACCGACAAGCCGGCCGACGTTGACGTGGTCTGCCCGCGCGTCCCGCCAGTGAAGGAAACCCCGTGAAGCCCAGCCTCGGCCGCGTTGTCCTAGCGCGGGTCAACCCCGCCGAGAACAACGGTTCCGACGTGGCGCCGGCCATCATCACGCGCGTCTGGTCCGACGTGCTGGTCAACGTTCGCGTGTTGCTGGACGGCGAAGGCATCCTCTGGCGGACCTCCGTGGCCCTGTGCGCCGACGAAGAATCCGCACGCCGGCCGGCCGCGGGCGGCCACGCCGTCTACTGGCCGCCGCTCACTTTCCAGACACCCTGACCCACGCACAACCCGACGACCCGCACGGAAGGAGGTGAGCGACATGCCGTGGAAGCCTGACTACATCGACGAGCAGGACGCGAAGGACTGGGCGAAGATCGACGACACTCTCGACGACGCTGAGATCGCGTTGTACGTCGCCACCGCCTCCCGCGCCATCGACGATCACACGAACCGTCAGTTCGGCCAGTTGGCCGTGGCGGCACAGTGGCGCTACACCCCGACCTACGACTACGAGCGCGGCGTGTGGACCGTCGACATCGACGACCTGCAGGACCCGACGGGGCTCGCGGTCGTGGTGGAGGACGTCGGCACGATCGACGCCGCCGACTACACCCTCGAACCGGTCGACGCCGTAGAGAAGGGCGGCGTGTACACGTCGCTGACGGTCCGCCGAAGCTCGGCGGTGCAGCCGACAGGGTGTGACCACGAAATGCTGCTCACGGCGCTCTGGGGCTGGACGGCGTTCCCCCGGCCGGTGGTTCTCGGCACGCACCTGCAAGCCTCGCGGTTCGCCGCCCGGCGGGACTCCCCGTACGGCGTCGCCGGTTCACCCGACGACGGCAGCGAGATGCGCCTGCTCTCCAAGCTTGATCCCGATGTGGCCGTGTCGCTGCGCGGCCTCGGCCGTCCGAGGCGGGCGGCATGAACCTCGCAGACGTTATGGACGCCATCGGCGATCGGCTCGACACGATCCCCGATCTCCGCGTGCACCGCCACCCACCGGGCAAGGTCACGCCGCCGGCCGCGATCGTCTCGTTCCCCGAGTCGTACGACTTCGACGCCACGTACGGCCGCGGCATGGACACGATGGTCCTGCCCGTCGTGATGGTGGAGGGCAAGCCGACCGACCGCAGCGGGCGTGACCGCCTCGCGGAGTACGTCAACGGGTCGGGCGCGCGCTCGTTCAAGGCCGTGCTGGAGTCCGGCACCTACACCGCGTTCGACAGCATCCGCGTCGCCGGCGCCGAGTTCGACGTGGTGAGGATCGGCAACATCGACTACATGGCGGCACTGTTCACAGTGGAGATCGCTGGACAAGGGAGCGCGTGACATGTTCATCCACGGCAAGGGAACCTTCATCTCGCTCAACGCCGTGAACCTCTCGACGTTCACTGACGCCAGCGAGTTGGAGCGCAACGCCGACAAGCACGACGTGACCACCTACGGCAAGGATGATCACGTTTACCAGGGCGGCCTGGGCGACGGCAAGGCGTCGATGTCCGGGACCTATGACAACGGCGTGGCCGGCCCCCGCGCCACCATCGAGCCACTCGTCGGCACGGTGGTCACACTGATCCGCCGGCCGGAGGGCACCGGCTCAGGCAAGCCTCAGGACTCGGTCAGCGTGCTGGTTGAGAAGTACGTCGAGACCAACCCGGTGGCGGGCATGGTCGCCTGGTCCGCCGAGCTGCAGCCGTCCGACGCCGTCAACTCCACACCTCAGGCATAGGGGATTCGCGATGGGTGCATTGGCAGCGACTACACCCACCATGGCGGGGGCCACGTCCGCGGGCGCCGCGGTGGCCGCGTCCGACACGATCAACGTTTCGGTGATGGGCCCGTTCGGCGCGATCTTGGAGATCATCAACGGCAACGCGTCGCCCGACGTCATGTCGATCTCGGATGCCAGCCTCACCCCGACCGGCGCGGCAGCCGCGGCCAACGCGCCGACGGTCACCAACGGCACGAGCAAAGTCTTCAAGATCGACCGCAAGCAGGCGGCTCTGGCCACCGGGAACGTGACCATCACGCACACCCAGATCACGACCGTGACCTACAAGCTGTATCCGATCGGATGAGGGGGGAGTCCATTATGGACAAGGGGCTGCTATTCACGCCGCGCCTACCGGAGGAAGACGTCGAGATCCCGGGCGTCGGCACCGTGCGGGTGCGGGCGCTGTCCCGCGGCGAGGCGCTGCGCACGCAGAGCGCGAGCGGTGTCGGCGCCGTCGAGCGGGCCATGGTCGCGCTCGCCATGATCGACCCGCCGCTGACCGAGGATGAGGTCAAGCGTTGGCAGGAGGCCTCGCCGGCCGGCGAGCTTGAACCGTTGACCCGCGTGATTCAACGCCTGTCCGGCATGGAGGACGGAGCCGACAAGGCGGCGTTCAAAAGCGCTCCAGTCGACGCCGGGTCTTGAGTTCGAGTTCTTTCTGACCGAGAAGCTCGGCGGCATGACCGTGGCCGAGATGCGCGAGCGGATGGGCCAGCACGAGTTCCTGCATTGGTCGATGTATTACGCGCGAGAGGCACAGCGTCTGGAGCTGTCGAAGCTGAGGGGAGGCTGACGTGGGTAAGGACACCATCACCATCGATGGCCTCGCGCAGTTCGCCAAGGGCCTCAAGAAGATGGACGCTGACCTGCCCAAGGGTCTGCGGATCGCGTTCAACGGCGTCGCGAACATCGTGATCGATGACGCTCGACCGCGCATCCCGACCCGCACGGGGCGCGCGGCCCGCTCGCTGAAAGCCAAGTCCACCCGGACCGCCGTGCGGATCTCCGCCGGCGGCAAGCGCGCGCCCTACTTCCCGTGGCTCGACTTCGGCGGCGCCGGCCCGAACAACCGCCCCGCCCGCCGCCCGTTCTACACCGACGGCCGGTACGTGTGGAAGAGCTTTGCCGACAAGCGGCCTGAGGTTCAGGCCGCGCTCGAGCGCGCGCTCGCCGGCGTCGCGCAGTCCGCCGGGTTGGAGGTGAGCTGACCGTGGCCAACGAAATCAAGATGACCTTCGCTGGCGACAGCAAGGATCTCGAAGGCGCGTTCGGTCGGCTCGGCACCGCGGCCACGTCGCTCGACGGCAAGGTCGGCAGGCTACCGTCCACGATCGGCGACAGCGAAGAAGCGTTCGCCGGCCTGGGCCGCGAGGCGGGCAAGCTGGGCGAGGGGCTCGACCGGGCCAGCGGCGCGAGCTCGATGCTGTCCGGCGGTATCGGCGACGTCGGTGGCGCGCTGACCGCGGCGTTCGGTGAGGACAGCGGGATCGGCAAGTTCGGCGAACAGATGGAGACCGTCGGCACCGTCGTGATGGGCTTCACGGGCGTCATGGACCTGGCGATCCTGGCCAACACCGCGCTGAGCGCGGGGCACCTCAAGAGCGCCGCGTCCGCCACCGTGCACGGCATCGCCACCACCGCGATCGCGATCAAAACCGGCGTGTGGACCGCCGCGCAATGGCTGCTCAATGTGGCCCTGTCCGCCAACCCCATCGGGTTGATCATCCTCGGCATCGTGGCCCTCGTCGGCGTGATCATCCTGATCGCCACCAAGACCACCTGGTTTCAGACCGCGTGGAAGGTGGCGTGGGGCGCGATCAAGGCCGCGGCCGTCAACGTGTGGAACTGGTTGAGCGGCCTGCCCGGCAAGATCGGTTCGGCGTTCGGGCGGGTCGGCAACCTGATCAGCTCCCCGTTCCGGTCGGCGTTCAACGCCGTGGCGCGGGCGTGGAATAACACGGTCGGCAGCTTGTCGTGGACTGTGCCCGGCTGGGTGCCGTTCGTCGGTGGCAACTCGATCAGCGCGCCACGCTTGCCCGAGTTCCACACCGGCGGCATCGCCAGCGGCGCGCTGGGCGGCGAGTTCCTGGCCGTGCTCAAGGCCGGCGAGCGGGTCACCGGCGGTAACGGCGGGTCGTCCGGTGGCGGCGGCGTGCTGACCGTGCAGGCGTCCGGCGGCGGCACGACCGTCGAGCGGGCGATGGCCGAGGTGGTCGCCGAGCTGATCCGCAAGAAGGCGCTGACCCTGCTGGTCATCGACGGCAAGGTGGCTAGCCATGCCTAGGCAGGACGTCACCGTCGAGCTGTTCTACGGCGGGGTGTGGAACAGGATCCCGGTCTACACCCGCAACCCGATCACGATAACCCGCAGCGCCGACGGCACTCCGTCCGCAGCCTCGCTGACCATCGACGACCGCGCCAGCATCCACAACCCGCGCAACCCGATGTCGCCGCTCTACGGCCTGGCGGGGCAGAACACCCCGATCCGGATCGCGTTCCCCGGCGACATCCGCATGGCCGGCGAGGTGGCCCGCTACGCGCCGGACCGCACTCAGGACT
>Ga0193743_1003724_pt1 | contig 10085 bp, 9 predicted proteins | sample L2c2metaG_FD_143038 | JGI IMG/M metagenome (GOLD analysis project Ga0193743, IMG submission 143038) | Soil microbial communities from a riparian zone of the East river system, Colorado, United States - L2c2 | ecosystem: Environmental > Terrestrial > Soil > Riparian zone | place: USA: East River...
TGATGAGGATGGACAGCGCTGGAGGCATGGAGCGGATGAGGGATCCGCTGATGAGCTGGAACATGCGCGTGCTCGATCCTGTGCTCCGCAAGGTGCTGCCGTGGATGTATGAGGTAAGCGATAACGAGATTCGCTGGTTCCTGTTCGCTCTCGCGGCGTTCATCATCGGTTGGGCAGGACGCCGCTTTTACGTCAAGGCGTGGTCTGCTCTTCTGCACAAGACGGCGGACATGAACACGCTGGTCGCTCTGGGCACGGGTGCCGCATTTCTCTACTCGACGGCAAGCACGATTGCGCCTGGGTTCTTTGTGGCGCATGGCATCGCTCCCGACGTTTACTTCGAAGCGGGGATGCTGATCATCGGCCTGGTGCTGGTCGGCAACACACTGGAGAGCCGGGCGAAGGGACAGACAGCAGCCGCTCTGCGCAAGCTGGTGCAACTGCAACCGAAGACCGCGACGGTCCTGCGGGACGGCGTCGAGAGCAAGGTATCGCTGGAATCGATCGGCGAGGGCGATGTCATTCTGGTGCGCCCTGGCGAACGCATTCCTACGGATGGAGAGGTCGTCTCGGGCAAGAGCAGCGTGGATGAGTCGATGCTCACGGGAGAGTCGTTGCCGATCGAGAAGGCGGCGCGCGACCGGGTGATGGGGGGCACGCTCAACCAGCACGGATCGCTGCAGTATCGAGCGACGTCGCTTGGAGCCGGAAGCACGCTGGCGCAGATTGTGCGGCTGTTGCGTGACGCACAGGGATCTCGTGCTCCGATTCAACGCATCGCGGATCGCATCAGCGCAATCTTTGTGCCCACGGTGTTGGGAATTGCCATCGTTACAGTCTTCGTGTGGAGGTACTTCGCTCCGGATGCCGGAGTCATGCAAGCCTTCGCGGCCGCGGTCACGGTGCTCGTGATCGCCTGCCCCTGTGCCATGGGATTGGCCGTTCCGACGGCAGTCATGGTCGCGACGGGACGGGGAGCCACCTTCGGCATTCTCATTAAGGGCGGCGAAGCCTTACAACGGTTGGAGAAGATCGACACCATCGTGCTCGACAAGACCGGAACGATCACCGCCGGACGTCCTCAGGTCACCGACGTTCTACTTGCCAGGTCAGAAAGCAACGGCACAGCTGAAGATCAGATAATCCGGATCGCGGCGGCCCTGGAGCGAGCGAGCGAGCATCCTCTCGCGGAAGCTGTGGTTCGCTACGCCCACGAGCGCGGACTGAGCCTCACGCAACCGGAGACGTTTGAGTCGCTGACCGGCCTCGGCGTCGTAGGCATGATCGAAAGCGACGTCACCCTGATTGGCAACGCCGCGCTGATGCAGAAGTACAGTATTGCCTCGGAGGCTTTGCAGGCGGCGGCGCTGCGTTTGTCCGAAGCAGGCAAGACACCGCTCTGGATTGCCGTCAATGGCGCGTTGGCGGGCATGATTGCGGTGGCTGATACAGTCAAACCCACATCAGTCCAGGCCATTCGGCAGATGCATGCAGAAGGACTTCGCGTAGTTATGCTTACGGGAGACAATGAACGCACCGCGAGTGCTATCGCGCGCATGGTCGGGGTTGACGAGGTGATTGCCGGGGTGCTTCCGGCAGGCAAGGTCGATGCCGTCAGGCGTCTGCAGGCAGAGGGGCGGGTCGTTGCCATGGTGGGCGATGGAGTCAACGACGCTCCCGCGCTAGCGCAGGCCGATGTCGGTCTGACGATGGCCAATGGAGCAGACATTGCGATGGAAGCCGGCGACGTGACGCTGATGCGGAACGATCTGACCGGGGTTCCCATGTCCATCGCACTCTCGCGCGGAACGATGCGGGTGATGCGGCAGAACTTGTTCTGGGCGTTCGTCTATAACGTAATAGGGATCCCGCTCGCGGCTGGCGCACTGTATCCGGTCTTTGGCTTGCTGCTGAGTCCGGTGCTGGCAAGCGCCGCAATGGCGCTCAGCTCCTTCAGTGTTGTCATGAACAGCTTGAGGCTTCGTCGTCTGAAGCTTGCATAAGGAATGAATATGGCTACGAAAAGAACGTCTCAGAAGAGTATCTCAACCACAAACGAGGGCGTCTCGTGCGGGATTGATTCCACCGAACGCAAAGCTATCGGCGTGGACGCCGAGATTAAGGCTTCGAACCTACGGCGGCTAGGCCGGATTGAAGGTCAGATTCGCGGAATTCAGCGCATGATTGAGGACGATCGCTACTGCGCGGACATTCTCACTCAAGTCTCCTCGGCGCAGGAGGCGCTGCGCGCCGTGGCCCGCGCCTTGATGCGCAATCATCTTTCGCACTGCGCCACCCATGCGTTCAACTCCGGCTCGGCGCAGGACAGGGAGGCGATGTACGACGAACTGCTGGACATTATCTACAAGAACGCCCGCTAACAATCGCACTGATTCGTAAAGACTCGAATTGCCTCTTCCAGGAACTCGCATGGAAGTGCTAGTGATTTTTTTGTCTCATAGTATACCCCATATGCAAACAGTAATGAAGAGAAATACTGCGAGACTTGTGGCTGAGGCTTTGGTCATCACCTATATGGGGCTCATCGCATATGCAGCCCATATCTCAGGCATTTATCTGCTGCTTTTTCCTGAACTCGCCGCCTTATCGCATGATGTAATCACGCGCCCTCGCGGGAAATGGGCGAGCCAGCCGTGGCGGATGATTTTCACTCCGACGCTGACCGCAATTCTTGGCCTCTTCGTTTCGCGACATGTCAGCTATGGCGCGATTGCCATTGCCGCGGTTGCGCTAGGGAGCCTGCTCATCATCAAGCTACTGCGATCGGCCATTGCGCCAGCAATCTCTGCGGGTGTGCTGCCGATCGTGCTGGATGAAAGGAGCTGGGTTTATCCGGCTGCGATTTTCGCTGGCCTTGTGGGTCTGGTAGCGCTCCTGTTGTCGTGGCGACGGTACGGCCCTCGCACGGATCATTCATCGACCAACGAGGCGGAGCACTCCAGGCTGGTCGATGCCCTTGAAACCGAGTCCCATGATCGCTTCTGGGTAATTACTCTTCTCGCGTTTGTATTGGTGCTCGGATTAGTTGCCGAACACACCGGCCTTCGCTTTCTGCTCTTTCCGCCGCTCGTTGTGATGGCATATGAGGTCTTTGGACATCCCGAGGTCCCCGGCTGGATGGCGCGTCCTGCTTTGTTTCCTCTTGTCTGTTTTCTGACCGCATCCATCGGACTCTTCGCGTGCCTCACTCTTCATGGCACCTTCAGCGGTGTTGCACTGACCATGATCTGCTCGATTGGGATTCTGCGAGCGTTCAAGGTGCATATGCCTCCTGCACTGGCGGTCGGCATATTGGCATTCGTGATCAAGACCCCCAACTTCTGGTATCCGATATCCGTGAGCATTGGCACGGGTGGATTAATGATGTGCTTTTGGGTACGTGGATACGTTCAGGGATTATTCACGAACAAAGAAATCGCTAACATCCCAGCATTTCGCAATCAAGCTGGCCAGATAACCCAATCCATTGAACCCTCGGCTGAAGAAGAACTCTAAGCCGGCCAGAGGAGGCATCATGCATAAAGAAAAGACTACGGACGGCAGGCGTATTCTTCCCATCAGCCGCCGGAGCTTTGTCCAGAAATTAGCTGCCGGTGGAAGTCCCGTCTTCGGGGAAACGCAGCATCGGAATCCAGATACCTCACCGGAACTCACTTCGATTAGACCATTGATTATTTGCCGGTTAACTGGCGCAGCAGCACACAATTAACCCGATGGCTGGAGGATGATCGCAACAAAACCGGAAGCCCAATTTCTGTATGGCGGACCATTTATCCGCTACGCACTCCGTACTCTAGCGTAAGCGAAGCTAACTATATATAGAGTGTTCGTCTTCACAGCTTTGCTGAAGTCCCTGCGATCCTTCTCCTGGGTGAAGATGTCGATCCCGTAGGACTCGTCGATGGCGCTATACGTCAGGTGCTCCACGATCACCGTGGCCTTTTGCTCGTTGATGAGGCGGCAAGCGACCCGCAAAAAGTCCTCGGGATTGACCCGATAGAGTGCGAACACCCTGGGGCTGATATTTTTCAGGATTGCTCCGATGGTGGCCCGTGTGAGCTTGGTTTCTTCGACGAGCTTGCCGATCAGGTCATACTTGACCTCTGAATGGACCGAGGACTTGAGCTGGGCGGTCTGAGTTTGTTCCAGTTGAACGGCCTCGCCTGCTTTCAGTGTCTCGTATGTAGTCTCTGTCGCCTGCTCGCCGCGTTGAACCACGTAGTGGAGCGGTGCGACTTTCAGCTCTGCATCCAATGTTTGAACACACTTGGAGATCAATTCAGCGGTCTCGAATTGGACCGAGTAGATGGCCTTCTGATGGATTCGGCTCCACAGCTCGCGGAATGCCTTCTTGTGGAAGTTAGCGTTCAGCGGATTCGGCTGGCCTTTACGACCGTCTTCGATCTCCGGCAGTTGTTCCTTGCTATAGACCGAATCGATGAGCTGGAAGATTTCGCTGGCGTGAGCAGCCAACTTTGCCGGCAACGCAGCGACCGTGCCGGCCTGCTTCGCATCGTGATAAGTGGGCGTGATTTTGTAGGTATCGTCCACGTAATCGTTGCCAAGCAGGTAGGCCGTGACCATCGTGGCCATTTGCGGCGTAACCGGAACATCTCCCGTCGCTGTCTCGAGCACCTTGCCAGTGAAGAATGCTTTGTCGGCCTTTTGGGGCGGGCCGACAGCACTGCGGCGATGTCCTTCTGAAGACCAGCAACGAATTCCCTGTAGCCTTCACTTGCAAAAACGGTGAGCACATTCAAGTCGTGAACGGTCGCTGGATCGTCCATACGATCACCGTTCTGGTTGACTGAGAGCCGCAAGCCACGTCCGACTTCCTGCCTGCGAGTCGTCGTGTCGTCGCTTTTCTTCAACATCCCTATGACGAACACGTTGGGGCTATCCCAACTTTCGCGAAGTGCTGAGTGCGAGAACAAGAACCGCACTGGCTCATCAAGTGAGAGCAACCGTGCTTTGTTCTTGAGGATCAAGTCGTAGGCGTCAACGTCATCCGAATCCGTTGAGCGAGCCGCGGTCTCCGGGTCCACTAGGCGCTTGCTGCGCTTGTCCACGGAGAAGTAGCCCTCGTGTGTCCGGTGCGTCGTGATCCCCCGAAGGTATTGGTTGTACTTGCTGTCGTCCAGGGTCAGAATCTCGTTGAGTCGGGCGTTGTACTCCTCCTCGAATAGCTGGGCGTACTCGCCCTGTTGGGCGCTTCATCCCCCTGATAGACGCGGTATTTTGCAACTTCGTCGATGAAGAAGAGCGAGAGAACCTTGATCCCTTTCGCAAAGAGTCGCTGTTCTTTCTCGAAGTGAGCAGCAATCGCCTCACGAATCTGAAGTCGGCGAAGCACGGCTTCGTTCACGTCACCCACAGCATCGCCAGCCGAAGACGAGGGTTTCCAGTCCTTGGATAAACTCCAGCCTGTCGGCCACAGTCTTGGAGGCGCTGATAATTGCCGAAAGCGGGGTGCGGTCAAAACATGCCCGATAATTCGAGTTGCTTATCAGCGGGCAAGTCGAGAACCTCGGAAAGAATCTTCGACAAACTGCCAGGCGCGTGCTCGATCGCATGGCGCAGCAAGTGAAGCTCGGTGGCTTAGGTCCATTGTTTCCCGACATTCGACGAGCAGCCTCCCTTCTGCTCTCTACATGCGATCGGCAGGCCCAATGTGTCGACGAGGATGTGGCGCTTGCGCCCTTTTACTCGTTTGTGCGCGTCAAAGCCACGAACGCCGCCGCGTTCTGTTGTCTTTACCGATGGTCCGTCCATGATTACCACCGAGGGACACGCAGACCGACCGGCTTTCCTGCGAACTTCCTCATAGATTTCTCGTTGCAGGCAAGTCCACACACCGGAGTTCTTCCACATGCGGAAATAGTGGTACCACGGTGCCCCACGCTGGAAACTCCCGCGGAAGAAGCGCCATTGACAGCCGGTGCGAAGCAAATAGAAAATCGCGTTGATCACGGCGCGAATATCGGTTGTGCGCGGCTGGCCACCGGGCCGTGCTGCAGGTAAAAGTGGGGCGAGCAGTGCCCACGCTGCGTCGCTCACGTCCGTGGCATAGTAATTGTCTGGCGCTCTCCAGTTTCACGGAAACCACACTCATTCCCTGCAAAGCGGCGTAAGACTTTTCAAACATCCTCTTATATCCCATAAGAGTTTCTGCTTAGACTCAGGCGCCTCATTGAACGATGCTCGTACATAGAAGTCACATTCGCGGGCGCTCAGTGGAACGCCCGCTGTATTCAGGTCAATTCATCAACCTTGCAATACAGAACTTTTGAAAGTGAGGATACTTAATGTCAAAACCCGAACGCTTTACCAATGCAACCGGTGCTCCCGTAGCGGACAACACAAACATCATGACAGCCGGTCGTCGTGGTCCCGCTCTACTCCAGGACATCTGGCTGATCGAGAAGATGGCGCACTTTGATCGCGAGGTCATTCCTGAGCGCAGGATGCATGCCAAAGGCTGGGGGGCGTATGGAACTTTCACGACGACTCACGACATCACAAAGTACACCAAGGCAGCGATGTTTTCGAAGATTGGAAAGCAGACACCTATGTTCGCGCGCTTTTCGACCGTCGCTGGGGAACGCGGGGCAGCCGATGCGGAGCGCGATATCCGCGGGACTGCTCTCAAGTTCTACACCGAGGACGGAAATTGGGACATCGTCGGAAACAATACTCCAGTCTTTTTCTTCCGCGATCCTCTACGCTTCTCTGACCTCAACCACGCTATCAAGCGCGATCCCCGCACTGGTCTTCGGAGCGCTCAGAATAACTGGGACTTCTGGACTCTTCTTCCAGAGGCGCTCCATCAGGTCACAATCGTCATGTCCGACCGCGGAATTCCAAACTCCTTCCGGCATATGCATCTCTTCGGAAGTCACACCTTCTCGATGATCAATGCCGAGAATAAGCGCACTTGGGTGAAGTTTCACTTCCGCTCACAGCAAGGTATTGAAAATCTCACGGACGAAGCTGCTGCTGCGGTTGTGGCAAATGATCGCGAGAGCAATGGCCGAGATCTACTTGAGGCGATCGACAGTGGAAATTTTCCGCGTTGGACCCTCTTCATCCAGGTAATGACAGACGAACAGGCAAAGACACACAAGCACAATCCTTTTGATGTGACCAAAGTCTGGCCCAAAGCAGACTACCCTCTGATCGAAGTTGGGGTAATGGAGCTCAATCGTTATCCGGAAAATTACTTCGCAGAGGTGGAGCAAGCCGCCTTCTCCCCGGCGAATGTAGTTCCCGGAATTAGCTTCTCTCCTGACAAGATGCTCCAGGGCCGCCTGTTCTCTTATGGAGATACCCAGCGATACCGCCTCGGTATTAACTTCAATCACATCCCTGTTAACGCGCCGAAGTGTCCCTTCCGCTCCTATCACCGCGATGGCCAGATGCGCACAGATGGAAACCTCGGAGGGACGACGACCTATAACCCGAATAGCCAGGGATTATGGGACAACCAACCGGAATATGCTGATCTGCCGCTCGCGCTCGAAGGCGACGCTGATCACTATGACCACCGCCTAGAGGACGATCACTGGGAGCAGCCGGGCAACCTCTTCCGGAAGATGACCCCTGAGCAAAAGCAGCTGCTCTTCGACAACACGGCTCGCGCGATCAATGGCGCCTCTCAGGAGGTCCTGGAGCGGCATGTTGCGAACTGCAGAAGAGCCGATCCTGCCTATGGCGATGGTGTGGCACGAGCATTGAATCTGAATGTTTTAGAGACCGCCTAACATCAGACGAGACCGGGGAGCAGGTTAGCAACTCCTCCCCGGCCTCACACGCTGGCAGCGTAGTGTCATGAAGCTGTTTACTTGCAATTGGGATCTTTTTTGCAACGGGCTATCGCAATCTTCTTCGCATCAGAATCCTGCCGAATCTATCGGTTTCAGCAATTCCGACACAGGGATAACACAGAGCGTGCTATGGGCGACGCCGACAAGGAATTGAAGGACCGCAACATTGAATTGAAGGACTGCCTCATTCACAATTGCACAAAGGCGGCCCCCGCGTATGGTGCAGGTGTAGCGGAAGCGCTGACGCGCTTTGGCACATATTCAACTTCCTATTTAACACCAGCCTGAGTCGATGGACCCTATTTGCCCGGGACCTCTAAGTAGGGCAACCGAAGGGCCGTTTCGGAGACCAACTCAACAACCTAGGTCTTGTGTGACCGCGTCGCGAGCCGAAGCCACGATCGCTTCACTGAAGACGTCCCAATCGAAAGTCAAAGGAGGTAGTTTATGAACAAGTACTTCGCTGAATTAATCGGAACCTTTTTCCTGGTTCTGACCATTGGGTGCACGGTCATCAGCCACGGCGCCGGTCCGCTCGCCCCGCTAGCAATCGGCTCCGCGCTCATGGTGATGATTTTTGCGGGCGGTCATATTTCCGGAGGCCACTTCAATCCAGCCGTTACGCTGGGCGTCTGGCTGCGCGGGAAGTGTGAGACCAAAGATGTAGCTCCGTACATCATTTTTCAGGTCATTGGAGCGGTGCTGGCGGCCTTGATCGTCAAGTTCTTAAAGGGAGGGGCCGCTGTTGCACCACTCCATCCGGCGACCGTACCCGCGCTTGTTGCGGAATTTCTGTTCACCTTTGCGCTCGTTTACGTTGTGCTGAACGTCGCTACTTCCAAAGACACGGCCGGGAATTCCTTTTATGGCCTGGCGATCGGATTTACGGTGCTCGTTGGAGCGTTTTCCGTCGGCAACATATCCGGTGCGGCCTTCAACCCAGCGGTCGCGGTGGGCGTCTCCGTTATGGGACTGTCTTCGTGGCCCAATATCTGGATATACTTGTTGGCCGACTTTGCCGGTGCTGTGGTTGCTGCGGGAGCTTTCAATATACTGAATCCCCTCGACCGTGAAGATGTCCATCCATCAGAGTCAAGGGTCGAGGTGGAGCAGCTAACCGGAACTCAATGACGTTCAGCATAATAGAACTCGAGCTCAACCGTGAGTGCCGCCAATAACTTATCGGGGGATGTTGTAAGTGAGTATTCGCGTCGCCGTGTGCGACAGAGACACAAACTATGGAAAGGAAAGGTAATGAAGCTATGTCCAGCAGAACAATGAATAGAACAGAAATAGGGTCAATCTCAGGGGTGACCATCCCCGACAGCAAGCTCGCTCAAGAAGCAACGGGACTGGTGCACTACACTGAGTCGTCGTTGCTGTTCAACCACTCGACTCGCGTGTATTACTTTGGCGCCCTTGGCCCGCCGCAGTGTTCCCGGGGAGCCGCGCCTCGGCCACCCAAACAACGGGAAACGTGGTCACCTTCTACTCCGTCCTCAATATCCAGGACTCGAATATCCCACTCCCACAGGTGAAGTGTGTCGCAGATGTAGAGGAACTTTTCCTGTCGACGAAGCTTCAGTTCGTGCAATGCTTGCGACCGCGTCTTCCGGCGGAAGCTGTTGACCTCTTGGCCATGGACGCGAATGATGTATTCGAGATCGCCGTTCCAGCCAAGAATGGCGCGGATGACTTGGTGGAATTCTGGGAAATTCATGTCATCCGGGACTGAGACAAGGCCGATGACCATGGGGCTAACCTTGACGGAGAACTGCTCGCAAAATCAAGCGTTTGAAGGGAACTGTAGTGACCATCTCCAAAGGCTACTCGCTTTTCACAGCCCCCCGACTTTTTCACGGACTCCATTTACCAGCAGTCCGGATTTAAACTTGTGCAGCAGCAGGCAGCCCACTGCTTCCGGGCTGACATGCTGGTTTCAGGAGCCGAGCCCCGCTCGTAACTCCTCCATCAGTGAACGTGCCCTGCGATCGAATTGAGGCCGCTCACGCGCGCTTCATCCTGAATTATCTGCGGTGAAAGAGGTGTCTCCATACTCTCTCAGGTTCTTGCTCCCACCGAGGAGCCAGTCACACTCACGCCCAGGGGCTCTCCGCAGCACATCACGAAGCATGACAACGTGAAAACTTAGCAACCACACCGTAACCTCTGCTCCACAACCACTCACCGTAGGATCTATTTATGAACCGTCGTACTTTTGTTTCCGGCACCGCCCTCGCT
>Ga0193743_1003725_pt1 | contig 10084 bp, 5 predicted proteins | sample L2c2metaG_FD_143038 | JGI IMG/M metagenome (GOLD analysis project Ga0193743, IMG submission 143038) | Soil microbial communities from a riparian zone of the East river system, Colorado, United States - L2c2 | ecosystem: Environmental > Terrestrial > Soil > Riparian zone | place: USA: East River...
GCTCTGCACGCGGTCGCCCTGGCCGCGACGGCGTGCGTTGCGGTGGCGCGGGCGGCGGCGGTTGGAACGATTTTCGGTTTCTTCCTCGGCCTCGCGATGGGCGCGCTCATCGGCTTCGATCAGCGCCTGACGATCGGCGACCGGGATTTGATAATAGTCGGGATGGATTTCGCTGAAGGCCAGGAAGCCATGGCGGTTGCCGCCATATTCGATGAAGGCCGCCTGCAGCGACGGCTCTACGCGCGTGACCTTGGCGAGATAGATGTTTCCACGAAGTTGTTTGCGTTGGGCGGTCTCGAAGTCAAACTCTTCGACACGATTGCCGCGGACCACAACGACCCGGGTCTCTTCCGGGTGGGTGGCGTCGATTAACATTTTGTTGGGCATTTTTGAACTCTTGACGGCGGCGGGCGCGTATTGCGGTGCGCGCGTGTCGCGCGGCCGGGTGACGCGACGGTCCACCTGATTCGGGGGTGAGGGGAAGGCCAAAACGCAACCCGGAGCGCCGCGCCGAACATGTTCCTCGCAGGGCAAGGCGACGCGCAGAGCTTTTGCTCCGCATCGGCGCGGTTCCTTGCTGGATCATGGTCGGCAACACAGTCTGGCGCATCAAGCGTCGGCCCGTCTGAACACGTTGGCGGCAAAAAGCGCCGCCTTGTCTGTCGCTGAAGGCCCGGCGTGGCGCCGAAGCGCTCGCCGGCCATCGCATATCGATGCCTTGCGGCCCGGTATTCGGTTATGCCGTGTCTGAAGTCGTCCCTGCACCAGGATGGTAACCTGGGACCGGACGCCGCTCGGGCTCAAAACCGCCACTCCATGTCAGCCGCGCGCTGCACTGGCTGGGGAGGGTTCGGAAAGACGCTGGAAACCCCGAAAAGAACCGAAGGTTCCGGCGCTGCACCGGGAGGCTGAACGCGACACAACCGGGAGTATTAGCCGTCAGCCCCTCGTACATACGTGGAATGACGCCGAGGTGCAAGGACGTACAAGGCAAGCGTCGCAACACGGCAACACTCACCGGGTATTCTCGTTAACCTCCTTAAGGCACGATTAACCCTGCAGTCCTATTGCGGTAAGAGGGCTGGTCGGAGGCACCGAATCGTTGGCGAGCCGCGCAAATCATCGTATTTTGCTGGGATGTGCGCTCTTGTGCGCCGCAGCATTCCTGTGCTCCGATATCAATCTGGTTCAGGCCGATGAGGGACAGCCGGCGAGCCCTGTTCTCGCTTCAGGCTTTCCCGTTGCCTCGGATGCCCGGCTGGCCGGCGACGCCAAGCAGACCCGTTTTGTTCTCGACCTCGACAAAACCGTGCAGTTTCGCGCCTTTACGCTCGCCGATCCCTACCGGGTCGTGGTCGATGTGCCCCAGATCAACTTTCAGCTTCCGGCCGGGGCCGGTACGGCCGGACGCGGACTGATCAAGGCGTTCCGTTATGGCCTGGTCATGCCGGGCGGTTCCCGCATCGTGTTCGACCTGACCGGCCCGGCCAAAATCGCCAATTCCTACGTGCTTGAGGCCGCCAACGGCCAACCATCGCGGCTGGTGCTGGAGTTTGCGGAGACAGACCACACCACCTTCATTCAATCGCTCACGACCGAGAACCGGCCCGAACTAAGGCCCGCCATCGCCGATGCCGTGGCCAACACGCCGGCCGAGGCCAAATCCGACACCGGGCCGGAGCCCAAGGCAGATTCACAGCCTGACTCCAAACCGGAGGCTGCCGATTCGCGCCCGCTGATTGTGATTGATCCCGGCCATGGCGGTCCCGACAATGGCACCCAGGCCAACGGCCAAAACGAGAAGAGCCTGGTGCTGGCATTTGGGCTGGCGCTGCGCGACCGCATCGAAAAAGGCGGCAAATACCGGGTCCTCATGACCCGTACCGACGACACCTTCATTCCGCTCAGCGACCGGGTGAAGATCGCGCGCAGCCAGTCGGCGGCGCTGTTCGTGTCGATCCATGCCGATTTTCTACCGCACCGTGAAGGCGATGTGCAGGGGGCGACGATCTACACCGTGTCCGACCGCGCCTCCGACGCCGAGGCCGAACGGCTGGCGGAAGCCGAAAACAAGGCCGATGCGATCGGCGGGGTCAATCTGACCGAGGAACCGACCGACGTCGCCGACATCCTGATCGACCTGGCGCAGCGCGAGACCCGCACCTTTTCGAATCGCTTCGCGCGCCTGCTCGCCGGCGAGATGAAGAACGCCACGCGGATGTACAAGCACCCGCTGAAGTCCGCAGGCTTCCGTGTGCTGAAGGCGCCCGACGTGCCGTCGGTGCTGGTCGAACTCGGCTATGTCTCGAACAAGAGCGATCTCGAACATCTGGTATCGGAGAACTGGCGTTCCAAGACCGTGGACTCGATGGCGCAGGCCATCGACGCCTTCTTTGCGAAACGTCTGGCGACCGCGGGACCTGCGAACTGAAGTGCGGGCCTTGCGGCGACGTAAGCCCTAGTTTGGCCACAGCGGCGGCTTTATAGAAAATACCGCAAGGCCTTCGGAATCGATCGGGATCCGGCTTCGGCAATGTTCTTGGACGACGTTTTTGGACAATGGTATTGTGAGCCCCCGCGGGGAGGGAACATCCGCAAGCAGCCTCAAGCACCAGGGCATAGGCCTGATGTGACGGCGTCAAAAGTTGAAACGGACGATCGATAATGCGCTTGCTGGTGCGGTTCCTTGGTTTCCTGTTCGCCGCCGGAACCGTTGTGTTCCTGGTCGGCGTCGCCGCGGCGGCGGGGTTGATCTGGCATTTCTCCAAGGATCTGCCGGATTATTCGCAGTTGCAGGATTACGAACCGCCGGTGATGACGCGCGTGCATGCCGCCGACGGCGCGCTGCTTGGGGAATATTCCAAGGAACGCCGGCTGTATCTGCCGATCCAGGCGGTTCCGAAACTCGTGATCAACGCGTTCCTCGCCGCCGAGGACAAGAATTTCTATGAGCATGGCGGCATCGACTACTCGGGCATGGCGCGCGCCGCGATGCTTTACGCGCAGAACTACGGTTCCAACCGCCGGCCACAGGGTGCCTCCACGATCACCCAGCAGGTGGCGAAGAACTTCCTTCTGACCAACGAAGTCTCGTTCGCCCGCAAGATCAAGGAAGCGCTGCTCGCGATGCGGATCGAGCGCACCTATTCCAAGGACAAGATCCTCGAGCTCTATCTCAACGAGATCTATCTCGGCCTCGGGGCTTACGGCATCGCCGCGGCGTCGCTGGTCTATTTCGACAAATCGGTGAACGAACTCACCGTCGCGGAAGCCTCCTATCTCGCCGCTTTGCCCAAGGCGCCGGCGGCGCTGCATCCCGTTCGCAACCACGACCGCGCGATCGAACGTCGTAACTACGTGATCGATCGGCTGCTGGAAAATGGCTGGATCAAGCAGGCCGATGCCGACAAGGCCCGCAAGGATCCGCTGATCGTGACCAACCGCACCAATGGCGCGCATATCTTCGCCGGCGAATATTTCGCCGAGGAAGTCCGCCGCGACATCTTCGAGCGCTATGGCGAGAAGAAGCTTTACGAAGGCGGGTTGTCGGTCCGCACCACGCTTGACCCGAAGATCCAGGTAATGGCGCGCACCACCATGGCCGCCGGCATCGTCAACTACGACGAAGCACAGGGCTGGCGCGGTCCGCAGAGCAAGCTCGATATTTCCGGCGATTGGGGCGTCAAGCTCGCCGACGTCAAGTCGCTCAACGACATCTCGCCCTGGCGAATGGCCGTGGTACTCGAGACCAGCGATCAATCGGCGCGGATCGGTTTCCAGCCGGGCCGCGAACTCGGCGGTGCCGTTAGCAAGGCCCGGCAGACCGGTCTCATCACGCTGGATGGGGTCAAATGGGCAAGGGCCACCGCGGGGCCTGCGCGCGGCAAGACGCCGACGGCGGTGTCGCAAGTGCTGTCGCCGGGGGATGTGATCTATGCCGATCCGCTGATCAAGGACGGCAATGCGGTCGAAGGCCAATTCAGGTTGCGCCAGTTGCCGGAAGTCTCCGGCGCGATGGTGGTGATGGACCCCTGGACCGGCCGCGTGCTGGCGATGGTCGGCGGCTTCTCCTTCGACCAGAGCCAGTTCAACCGGGCAACGCAGGCCTACCGGCAGCCCGGTTCGTCATTCAAGCCGATCGTCTACTCATCCGCGCTCGACAACGGATATACGCCCTCCAGCGTCGTTGTCGACGCGCCGATCGAAATCGATCAGGGGCAGGGGGCCGGCGTCTGGCGTCCGGAGAATTTCTCGTCCGGGAAATATCAAGGGCCGACCACACTGCGTAACGCGCTGAGATTGTCGCTGAACGCGGTGACGGTGCGGCTGGCGCAGGATATCGGCATGCCGCTGATCGGCGAATACGCCAAGCGCTTCGGCGTCTATGACGAGTTGCCGAACTATCTGTCCTACGCGCTCGGTGCCGGTGAGACCACGGTGATGCGGATGGTCACGGCGTACTCGATGCTCGACAATGGCGGCCGCCGCGTCAAGCCGACCCTGATCGATCGCATCCAGGATCGTTACGGCCATACCATCTTCAAGCACGACGCGCGCGAGTGCCGCGGCTGCGACGCCCCCGGCGGCTGGAAGAGTCAGCCCGAGCCGCAATTGATCGATCGCCGCGAGCAGGTGCTGGATCCGATGACCGCCTACCAGATCACCTCGATGATGGAGGGCGTGGTCCAGCACGGCACCGCGACCGCGGTCGCCGCCGTCGGCAAGCCGATCGCCGGCAAGACCGGCACCACCAACGATGCCAAGGATGCCTGGTTCGTCGGTTTCTCGCCGGATATCGTGGTCGGCATCTATCTCGGCTATGACAAGCCGCGCACGCTCGGCAAGGGCAATGCCGGCACCGGCGGCCATCTGGCGGCGCCGATCGCCCGCGATTTCCTGAAACTCGCGCTGGCCGACAAGCCGGCGATCCCGTTCAAGGTTCCCGCCGGAATCAAGCTGATCCGCGTCGATGCCAAGACCGGCATGCGGGCAGGTCCGGGCGATAGCGGAAACATCATTCTCGAAGCGTTCAAGCCGGGCACCGCACCTCCGGATAATTATTCGGCGATGGGCGTTGCCGATGCCGATGGCCGCACGCTGACGGTGTCGCCGGACGCCGACCGGACCATCCTGCGCTCCGGTACCGGTGGCCTCTACTAAAGCGTTTTCGAGCGAAGTGGGTACCGGTTCGCGTAAAGAAAACGCGTCAAAACAAAAGACTCTCGCTCTTTCCCAGGCGGGCGGATTGCGCTTTGCGCCGCCCGCCGCTACATCCCTCCCAGCAATTTAATGGCGGCGTCAGCCGCGGATCGAGAAACCATGCGCGCCGAAGTCGAACGCCTTGTTGAAGAGATCAAGCAGTCTGTCGGGCTGCTGAGGAGGCATCTTTGACGTCGATGCATCCACGGCGCGGCTTGCCGAGCTGAACAAGCTCGCAGAGGACCCCAACCTCTGGAACGATCCCCAGAAGGCGCAGAAGCTGATGCAGGAGCGCACCTCGCTGGAGGATGCGCTTAATGGCATCGGCAAGGTCGAGCGCGAACTCGAGGACAATATCGGCATGATCGAGCTCGGCGAGGCCGAGAGCGATGAAGGCGTCGTGGCCGAGGCCGAGGCGGCGCTGAAAGCCCTCAAGAAGGAGGTCGCGCGCCGCGAGCTCGAAGCCTTGCTCAGCGGCGAGGCCGATCGATTCGATTCCTATCTGGAGGTTCACGCCGGCGCCGGCGGCACCGAGAGCCAGGACTGGGCCTCGATGCTGCTGCGCATGTACACGCGCTGGGCCGAAAAGCACGGCTTCAAGATCGAATATCTCGAAGAGACCCAGGGCGAAGAAGCCGGGATCAAATCCGCCACCATCCAGATCAGCGGCCACAACGCCTATGGCTGGCTGAAGACCGAAGGCGGCGTGCACCGGCTGGTGCGGATTTCGCCGTTCGATTCCAACGCGCGCCGGCACACCTCGTTTTCCAGCGTTGCGATCTTTCCGGTGGTCGACGACAGCATCAAGATCGACATCAAGGAATCCGACGTGCGCACCGATACCATGCGCTCCGGCGGCGCCGGCGGTCAGCACGTCAACAAGACCGAATCCGCGGTGAGACTGACGCACATTCCAACCGGCGTCGCGGTGGTCTGCCAGGCCGGCCGTTCCCAGCACAAAAATCGCGCGCAGGCCTGGGACATGTTGCGGGCGCGGCTTTACGAAATCGAATTGAAGAAGCGCGAAGCGCAAGCCGCCGCCGACCAGGCCGCCAAGACCGATATCGGCTGGGGCCACCAGATTCGCTCCTACGTGCTGCAACCTTATCAGATGGTGAAGGATTTGCGCACCGGCGTGCAGACCTCCGACACCTCGGGCGTGCTCGACGGCGACCTCGACGAATTCATGGCGGCGACGTTGGCGCAGCGCGCCTTCGGCACCACGCCCGGTGCGGTCGAGGATGTGGATTAATCGATGACACGTGTTGCTTTCATCGGGTTGGGACGCATGGGCCATGGCATGGCCGGGCGCTATCTCGACGCGGGCTTTACGCTGTCGGTCTGGAATCGCAGCAGGGCGAAAGCCGAAGACCTGATTGCGCGCGGCGCCCGCTGGGCGACCTCGCCGGAAGATGCCGCGATCGATGCCGATGCGGTCGTGACCATGGTGGCCGACGACCAGGCGTCGCGCGCGGTGTGGCTTTCCAAGGATGGCGCGGCGGCGACGATAAAAGCCGGCATGCTCGCGATCGAATGCTCCACGGTGTCCTATCAGCATGCGCTCGATCTTTCGCGCGAGCTGCGTCACCGTGGCCTGGTTTATATCGACAGCCCCGTGACCGGTTTGCCGGATGCGGCGGCCGCGGGAAAACTGACCTTGCTGGTCGGCGCGGACGCGGCCGACCTCGAGCTGGCGCGGCCGTATCTGGTGCCACTCTCCAGCACGATCCGCCATTTCGGTGCCGTCGGCTCCGGTACCGTCTACAAGCTGATCAACAATCTGATGGGCGCGATCCAGATCGCCGGCGTCGCGGAGGGCCTTGCGATGGCCGAGCAGGCCGGCCTCGACATGAAACTGGTGCTGGAGGCCTTGGAAACCGGTGTCGCCGCCAGTCCGCAGGTGGTCCGTCATTCCAAACGCATGGCGGCGCGCAATTTCTCCGGCGCCACGTTCACCGCGGCGCTCCGGCAAAAGGATGCAGCCTACGCGGTGGCGTTGGCCGAGAGCCTGTTGTCCGCGGCGCCGATCATGGGACGGGCCGCCGTCGAGGCCTACGACCGCGCAAAAGCCTACGCGCCCGATGACGATGAAGGCAAAATGATCGAGATCGTGTCACGCGCCAAGGGCAGCGCGACCTGATCAGACGACCTGCTGCGTCGCATTCCACTCCGATCATCCATCACAAATCGCGGAGGCCAGCGATATCGTTTCGCGCCGCGGAATAAGCGGCTGAAGTGGCGCAGGCCGCTGCTTGCATGCCTGCGCCCGACTTGCGAGACTTGGTCAAAATAAGGGACTTGGTCAAAATAACAGACTTGGTCGAAATAAAACGCCAGTCGGGAAAGAACGATGCCGGTTCGTATCCAGAGCCTTGTTGCCCTGATGGTGTTCGGCGCCGCGGCAATGATCGCGACCCCATCCAGCGCGCAGAAGAAATACGGTCCGGGCGCCAGCGATACCGAAATCAAGATCGGCAATATCATGCCCTATAGCGGGCCCGCCTCGTCCTATGGCGTGATCGGCAAGACCGAGGAAGCCTTTTTCAGGATGATCAATGCGGAGGGCGGCATCAACGGCCGCGAGATCGATTTTATCACCTACGACGACGCCTACAGCCCGCCGAAGGCGATCGAGCAGGCCCGCAAACTGGTGGAGAGCGATGAGGTCCTGCTGATCTTCCAGCCGCTCGGCACGCCATCCAACTCGGCGATCATGAAATACATGAACGCCAAGAAGGTGCCGCAGCTCTTCGTCGCCTCCGGCGGCACCAAGTTCGGCGATCCCAGGAACTTCCCCTGGACCATGGGCTTTCAACCCAATTACCAGAGCGAGGGCCGGATCTACGCGAAATACATCCGGGATCATTTTCCGGAGAGCAAGGTCGCGGTGTTCTGGCAGAACGACGATGCCGGCAAGGATCAGTTCAAGGGCTTGAAGGACGGTCTCGGCGACAAGGCCAGCATGATCATCGCCGACAAGTCCTATGAGGTCAGCGATCCCTCGGTCGATTCGCAGATCGTGGCGCTGCACGACTCCGGCGCCGATATCTTCTTTTCCTGGGCGGCCCCCAAGGGATCGGCGCAGGCGATCCGCAAAGTGGGCGAACTCGGCTGGAAGCCGAAATTCTTCCTGGCCAACACCGCGACTTCGGTTGCCTCGGTGCTCAAGCCGGCGGGCCTGCAATATTCCAGGGACATCATCTCGACGGCCTATCTGAAGGACCCGACCGATCCCACCTGGAACGACGATCCCGCGGTGATGAAGTGGCGCCAGTTCATGGACAAATATTATCCCGACGGCGACAAGACCAATGCCAACAACCTCTATGGCTACGTCGAAGCGGAAGCCATGGTGCAGGTTCTGAGGCAGTGCGGCGACGATCTCACGCGTGAGAACGTGATGAAGCAGGCCGCCAACTTAAAGAACTTCCGCTCCGACCTGATGCTGCCGGGCATCATGGTGAACACCTCACCGGACGATTTCTTTCCGATCGAGCAGATGCAGTTGATGAGGTTCAACGGCGAGGCATGGCAATTGTTCGGCGATGTGATCACCGGCGAGGTCGGACACCAGATCGGCAATTAGAGCCAAGCCGATTCAGCCCGCGCTGAGGCGGACGCCGGCGCGCAGGAACTTCTGCGGATCGACCGCTTCGCCATCGATCCGGGTTTCATAATGCAGGTGCGGACCGGTCGATCGGCCGGTTGAGCCGACCGCGCCGATCACCTGTCCGATCTTGATGGCGTCGCCGACCTTGACGCCGATCTCCGACAGATGGCCGTAACGGGTCGACAGGCCGTTGCCGTGATCGATCTCCACCATGCGGCCATAGCCGCCGGCCCAGCCCGCGGATGCGACCTTGCCGTTGGCGGTGGCGCGCACGGGATCGCCGGTCGCGGCCCGGAAGTCGAGGCCGGTATGCATCGCCGGACGGCCGAGGAACGGATCGCTGCGGATCCCGAAACCGGACGTGAATTCGACTTCGCCGATCACCGGCTTGCGATAGGGCACCAGCGCCAGCACCCGGTTGAGCCGATCAACCTGGGCGCGGGTGATGTTGATCCGGTAGAGCTGGCGCTCGAAAGGGCCGGCGTCGCCCGGAAGTTTCACCGGAATGAAGGGGCCCCCCATGCCGGCGCGCGGGGTTGCGGCCTCCAATTGCGCCATGTCGAGACCGAGATCGGAGAACACGCCGCGCATCCGGCGCACCCGCGCTTCCATGCCGTCTTCGACCGAGGTCAGCGCCGCGATCTGCCGGCTCTCGACCTGATCGAGCGAGGTCTGCAGGCGGACCAGCACATTGTCGACGACGCCGGCTTTGGCGAACTCGGTGGTTGGCGGGGCGGCGACGACCGGCGCGCGCGATTCGAGCCGCGCCTCACGATCCGGGGGTGCCACGAAAATCACGGTATCGCTGATCGGAGAGGGCTTCGGCGTCGCCTGGGACGTCGCATCGCTGGGCGCCGCGCCGCGCGATTGCGATGTCGGCTTGATCGATCCGGTGACCAGCGCGTCCGGCATGGCGCCGAGCGCCGTGGCGCGGGTTTCCAAGGTCGCTTCCCGGCGCATAATCTGGTCGAGCTTCTTGTCGAACTGCTCCTGGTCCAGCAATTGGCGGCTGGTGGTGCGATCGACCTTGGCGCGCAACTCGGCGATCCGGTCTTCGTAGGCGTATTGCATCTCTGCTTGGCGTGCGATCAGCCGCGTCAGGACGTCGTCGCGGAACGCGAAATAGGTCGCGGTTGCCGCCGACCACAGGCCAAGCACGGTCACCGTGCCGACCACGATCCAGAACACCACCGGGCCAAACCGGACCTGCTTGCCGGCGTGGACGATCGTATAGCCGTCCTGCGCGCCGGAAGCTGCCGCGGAGACATGGCCACC
>Ga0193743_1003726_pt1 | contig 10084 bp, 12 predicted proteins | sample L2c2metaG_FD_143038 | JGI IMG/M metagenome (GOLD analysis project Ga0193743, IMG submission 143038) | Soil microbial communities from a riparian zone of the East river system, Colorado, United States - L2c2 | ecosystem: Environmental > Terrestrial > Soil > Riparian zone | place: USA: East River...
GCGCGAGCGGGCGATCAAGGTCGCGGGCGTGGGTTTCTCGGGCGGCATGTACCGCGAACTCGACCAGCCGGGCCTGACCCGCGCCGCCGCCGACAAGGCCTACAGGATGGCGGGCCTAGGCCCGCAGGACATCGACGTGGCCGAAGTGCACGACGCCACCAGTTTCTGCGAGATCTACCAGTGCGAGATGATGCGCTTCTGTCCCGAAGGCGAGGGCGGCAGGTTCGTGGCCTCCGGCGCCACCGGCCCGGGCGGCAAGATCCCCGTCAACACCTCGGGCGGCCTTGTCTCCAAGGGCCATCCGGTCGGCGCCACCGGCCTCTCCATGCTGGCCGAGCTCGCGACGCAACTGCGCGGCGAGGCGGGCCAGCGCCAGGTCAAGGGCTGCGAGATCGCGCTGGCGGAAAACGGCGGCGGCGTCATCGGCATGGAAGAGGCCGTGGCGTCGGTGGTGATCTTGCAGCGCACTTGATTTTCTTGTACTTGTTCACAAAATGAGAACATGCTAACAGGCGGCTCGTGCAGATCATTGCCAAGCGCACCCTGCGAGAGTTCTGGCTGCGGCAGCCGAGCGCCGAGACACCGCTGAAGCTCTGGTACGCTCGGGCAGCGCGGGCACGCTGGCGTGGTCCGGGCGAGATCAAGGCTCAGTTCGGGACGACGGTGGATTTCGTGGCCGGGAGCCGGGTGATTTTCGATGTCGGCGGCAATAAATTCCGGCTCGTGGTCAAGGTCGACTACGCGGTCGGTTTGGCACTTATTCGGTTTGTCGGCACGCATGCCGCTTATGACCGAATTGATGCGCGGACAGTATAGGAGTTGGATATGGCAACGCGCCCCATTCGAACACGTAGGGACCATGCCAAGGCTTTGGGCGAGATCGAGCGTCTGATGGGCGCCCGTCGCGGGTCGCGGCAGGCCGACCGCCTCGCCGTGCTCGTGGCGCTGGTGTCGGCCTACGAAGCGACCCATGATCGGATCGATCTGCCGGATCCGATTGAAGCCATTCGCACGCATATGGAAGAGCGGGGCCTCGGTCAAAGCGACCTGGCCAGCTTGCTCGGCTCGCGATCCCTGGCATCGTCCATTCTCCATCGGAAGCGGTCGCTGTCGCTCTCGGCAATTCGCAAGCTGGCCGCTGCCTGGGACTTGCCGACTGATATACTCGTCCAGCCTTATGAGCTCGACAGCGGCGGCCTCAAGTCCGCCGCTTGACCTTCAGGAGAAGAATGAAATGACCATCCGTTTCGACAATCGCGTCGCCATCGTCACCGGCGCCGGCAATGGCCTCGGCCGCGCGCATGCGCTGCTGCTGGCGAGCCGCGGCGCCAAGGTGGTGGTGAACGATCCGGGTGGCGCCGTCGACGGCAAGGGGGGCGACAGCGCGGCGGCCGATACGGTGGTGGCCGAGATCAAGGCGGCCGGCGGCATCGCCGTGGCGAATTACGACTCGGTGGCCGAGGCCAAGACCGCGGCCAACATCGTCAAGACCGCGGTCGATTCCTTCGGCACCGTCGACATCGTCGTCAACAATGCCGGTATCCTGCGCGACAAGACCTTCCACAACATGACGACCGAGGATTTCGACTTCGTCGTCAAGGTGCACTTCCTGGGCACTGCCTATGTCACCCACGCCGCCTGGCCGATCCTGCGCGCCAAGGCCTATGGCCGCGTCGTCGTGACCTCGTCGAATTCCGGCATCTACGGCAATTTCGGCCAGGCCAATTACGGCGGCGCCAAGCTCGCGGTCGTGGGCTTCATGAACGCGCTGCGCCTCGAAGGCCAGAAATACAACATCATGATGAATGCGCTGGCGCCGGTCGCCGGCACGCGCATGACCGAGAGCCTGATGACGCCCGAGGTGCTGGAGAAACTGAAGCCCGAGTTCGTGTCGCCGATGGTGGCTTACCTGTGCAGCGAGCAGTGCCAGCGTACCGGCGAGATCTGGTCGGCCGGCGCCGGCTATTTCGCTCGCATCGAGTATCGCGAGGCGCCCGGCCTGCGCATCACGGGGCGGCCTCCGACGCTCGAGGATGTGGCCGAGAATATCGACAAGATCGCCGACCTTTCCACCAACACCGTATACCGCACATCGTCGGAGGAGGTGCAGGCGGTGGTGGGTGGCTAAGTCTTCGCAGATGGCCGATGCCCTGCCTGCCGCGGACGCTCCGCCATTGGCAAAGGATTGGGACGTCGGGCCGGCCATCAGCTGGCTGGTGCATGAAGGTCGGCTGATTCCCGACGCGGCCAAGCTGATCGACGAACTGGCCAAGCACATGGTGGCCGCCGGTGCGCCCTTGTGGCGGCTGCGGCTCGGCCTGCAGGCCATCCATCCCTTGTACCGCACGATGGGCCTGGTGTGGCGGCGCGGCGAGCCGATACAGCAGGAAGGCCGGCCGCACGGCATCGAAAATACGCCGGCTTATATCGGCAGTCCGATCCAGGAGCTGGCGGACACACGTCGGCCCGTGCGCTATCATCTCGATCAGCTCACGCCCGAAAGTCACGACGTGTTGCGCGAGCTCGCGGCCGAGGGCGGCACCGATTACTACGCGACGCCGCTGGTGGTGACGCACGGCCGCACGCCTGCGCTCACCTTCGCGACCGACCGCAAAGGCGGTTTCACCGACGCCGACATCGCGAAGTTCCGCCGCCTGCTCGATTATCTCGCGCCGATCGTGGAAGGCCATATCAGCCATCGCGTGACGACCACGCTGATGAACACCTATCTCGGCCGTATCGTCGGCGAGCAGATCCTGAGCGGACAGATCAAGCGCGGCGACGGCCAATCGATCAACGCCGTGCTGTGGTTCTCCGACCTGCGCGATTTCACCGGCCTCAACGAACGCCTGGCGGCTCCCGACGTGCTCGAGCTGTTGAACAATTATCTGCAGCTCGTGGGCGATGCGCTGGGCGCCCATGGCGGCGAGATCCTGAAATTCATCGGCGACGGCGTGATGGGCTACTTCCCGGCGGAGGATGCGCTGTTCCTGCCCATGGTCACCGGCAATGCGCTCAGTGCGGCACGTCGGTTGATCGACGATATCGACGCCGCCAACTCAGCCCGCGCGACCTTCGGCCACGATGCGGTGCGTTTCGGCATCGGCTTGCATGTCGGCGTGGTGACGTTCGGCAATATCGGCACCGAGGACCGGCTCGATTTCACGGTCATCGGCCCCGCCGTCAACCGCGCCGCCCGTCTCGAGAGCCTGACCAAGGAGCTTCACGTGCCGGTCTGCGCCTCGGCCGAGTTCAACGATGTCTGCATGACGCCGATGCTCTCGCTCGGCAAACACATGCTGAAGGGCGTGCCCGAACCGGTCGAGGTCTTCACGCTGCCGTCGTAGGCGATGAGGGAAAGGTCCCTCACTTCGTTCGGGATGACAGCATTTTCTTCATCGACGCTTCGAGTCAGCGCACGCTGTGCAACCCAACAAAATTGTCATCCCGAGCGTAGCGAGGGACCCTTACGCGGCGCGCCGATCAGACCAGCGTCTTCCAATCCTCGACCCAGGCCAGTGCCTCTTCGTCGGGCAGCGGTTGCACCGAGGCATCGACTTCCAATCGCTCGCCGATTTTCGTGGCGCCGCACAGCGCCAGGACCTTGTCGACATTCTTGCCGCCGCCGCAGAACGTGTCCTGGTAGGTCATGTCGCCCAGCGCGATGACGCCGTAGCGGTGGTGCGAGAGGTCGGGCCGGTCGCGTTCCAGCGTCTCGGCCAGCGGCAGTATGTTGGTCGGGATGTCGCCCGAGCCGTGCGTGGCGCAGACCACCAGCAGCACGTCGTGGCTGGCGAGGTCGCCGGCGGTCGCGGCCCTGTCGCTGACATCGACGCGATGGCCGGCGCCGGCCAGCACGGGCTGGATTGCGTCGGCCACCATCTGGGCATTGCCCGATTCGGTACCGACAAGAATGAGGATGTTTGCCATGGACTGCCGACATAGAGGCCGCCAAGCCGCGATGCGACGCGACCGGTTGGCGCGGGGAGGGGATGATGGCAGTCTCCGGCCATGGAAGAAACACCTGTCCTTGCCACCCTTGAGGCCGGCATCCTCACGCTCACCCTGAACCGCCCGCAGCGCCTCAATGCCATGAGCCACCCGTTGATCGAGGCACTGATCGGCCAGCTCGGGCGCGCCCGCGACGACGCCGAGGTGCGCGCCGTGCTGCTCACCGGCACCGGGCGCGGTTTCTGCGCCGGCGCCGATCTGGCCGGCAGCGGACCGGGGGATGCCGGCGCCGATGGCAAGCCCGACCTCGGCACGGCGATGGACCGCCTCTTCAACCCGATGATTCGCGCCATCCGCACGGTCCCGAAGCCGGTGATCGCGGCGGTGAACGGCGTGGCGGCCGGCGGCGGTGCCAACCTGGCGCTGGCTTGCGATATCGTCCTGGCCGCGCGCTCGGCCCGCTTCGATCAGGCCTTTGTCCGCATCTCGCTGATCCCCGATCTCGGCGGCACCTGGTTCCTGCCGCACACGGTGGGCGATGCTCGCGCTCGGGCGCTCGCCATGCTCGGCAGCTCGCTGCCGGCCGAGCAGGCCGAGCGCATGGGCATGGTGTGGCAGGTGATCGATGACGCCGCCCTGATGGACGAGGCGCGCAAGGTCGCGGGCCGCCTCGCCGCCGGTCCGACGCTGTCCTACGCCGCCATCAAGCAGGCGATGAACAGCGCCGGCACCAACAGTTTCGACGCGCAGCTCGACCTCGAACGCGACCTGCAGCGCGATCTCGGCCGTAGCGCCGATTTCAAGGAAGGCGTCGCTGCCTTTCGCGCCAAACGGCCGGCAAATTTCACGGGGCGATAGACAAATGACGTTTGAAAAGATCCTGATCACCAAGGACGACGGCCTCGCCACTCTGACTTTCAACGCGCCGGACCGGCTGAATGCCGTGTCGCGCAACATGATCGCCGAGATCAAGACGTGCTGGGAGGAGCTGGCGGCCGACACGTCCGTGCGCGCCGTGCTGCTGACCGGCGCGGGCCGTGGCTTCTGCGCCGGCGCCGACCTCGCCGATCCCGACCGCGAGGCGAGCGCCACCGCCGATTCGGGCGCCGCGCTCGACAAGTTCTTCAATCCGGTGATGCGCGCCATGCGCGCGCTTCCCAAGCCGATCGTATCGGCGGTGAACGGCGTGGCCGCCGGCGTCGGCATGAGCTTCGCGCTCGCCTCCGATATTGCCATCGCCGGCAAGTCGGCCTCCTTCCTGCAGGCCTTCGCCCGCATCGGCCTGCTGCCCGATGGCGGCAGCACCTGGTTCCTGCTGCGACTTGTGGGCGATCAGCGGGCACGGGCTCTGGCCATGCTGGCGCCGCAGATCACCGCGCAGCAGGCCAAGGAATGGGGCCTGATCTGGGACGTGGTCGAGGATGCCGAGCTGATGAAGACCGCGACCGATCTTGCGCGGAAGCTTGCCGATGGCCCCACGATGGCGCTGGCGCGCATCAAGGCCGCGCTCAACCAAGCGAGCGACAACGACCTGTCGGCGCAGCTCGACGTCGAGCGCGATTTCCAGCGTGAGCTCGGCCGCAGCGAGGACTTCAAGGAAGGCGTGGCGGCATTTCTCGCCAAGCGCAAAGCCGATTTCAAAGGAAAATAGGGGAACCGCTCATGACGCCGCACAAGGAAATCACTTCGGGTCTCAAATTCCCCGAGGGCCCGATCGCCATGCCCGACGGCTCTGTCATCCTGGTCGAGATCGCGCGCGAGACGCTGACCCGCGTCATGCCGGACGGCAAGCAACACATCGTCGCCAAGCTGGGTGGTGGCCCCAACGGCGCGGCTATGGGACCGAAAGGCAAGATCTACGTTTGCAATAACGGCGGCTTCAACTGGATCGAGCGGCCCGACGGGCGGCTGTTCCCGGGTACGCAGTCGGCCAGCTACAAAGGCGGCTCGATCCAGGTCGTCGATCCGGAGACCGGAAAGTTCGAGACGCTCTATGATTCGTGCGACGGGCGGAAGCTCAACGGTCCCAACGACATCGTCTTCGACAAGGACGGCGGCTTCTGGTTCACCGATCTCGGCAAGACGCGCGAGCGCGACAACGACCGCGGCGCCGTCTACTACGCCAAGGCCGACGGCTCGAAGATCGAGGAGAAAGTATTTCCGCTGGAGCGGCCCAACGGCTGCGGCCTGTCGCCCGACGAGAAGACGCTCTATGTCGTCGAGACACCGACGGCGCGCCTGTGGGCCTTCGAGCTCTCCGCGCCCGGCGCCATCAAGGATGCCAACGGCCCCTATCGCGGCGAGAAGGGCCGCGTCGTGGCCGGTCTCGGCGGCTATCAGATGTTCGATTCGCTGGCTGTCGATTCGGCCGGCCATGTCTGCGTCGCCACCCTGATCACCGGCGCCGTCAGCGACATCTCGCCCGACGGCAAGAGCGTGACGCAGTTCAAGCTGCCCGATCCGATGGTCACCAACGTCTGCTTCGGCGGCAAGGACCTGCGCACCGCCTTCGCCACGCTGTCGATGACCGGCAAGCTGGTGAGCTTCGAATGGCCGCGGCCGGGGCTGGCGCTGAACCATTTGAACAAGTAGGCGCCGACCCCATGGGATGACGGAGGCCGCCATGCGCGGGAAAATCGCCGGTCTGGCAATCTTCGCGGCTCTGTCCGTCAGCGTGCCAGCGTCATCCCAGGACGCCGATCAATTGTGGGGCTGGTGCTTCGGCGACGCCACCGACGATCGAACGATCGCAGGCTGCGATGCGGTCATCGCCACGGCGCGCGGCTCGCAGAAGCAGCAGGCCGGCGCCTTCTATAACCGCGGCGTCGCCCATCGCAACAAAGGCCAGCTCGAGCTTGCTTTGCAGGATTATAGCCAGGCCATTCGGCTCGATCCGACGGACGCCGACATTTTCTACAATCGCGGCGTTGTCCTGCAGAGCCTCGGCCGGGTCGATGCCGCGATCGCCGAATACGACGCAGCGATCGGGCTGAAGCCGAACTTCGCCATGGCCTTCAATAATCGTGGCGTCCTCCGCCGCCTGAAGGGCCAGTACGACCGCGCCCTTCAGGACTACGACCAGGCCGTCCGCATCGATCCCCGGCATGCTGCCGCATTCAACAACCGCTGCGCGTTGCGCGCCATCATGGGCCAGCTCCAGGCGGCGGTGGCCGATTGCGACGAGTCGCTGCGGCTCCGCCCCAACGTTGCCGACGCCCTTGCCAGCCGCGGCCTCGCCTACCTCAAACGCACCGAGCTCGATGCGGCGATCCGCGACTACGACGCAGCACTCAGGGCCAAGCCGCAGATGGCCGAAGCGCTTTTCGGCCGGGGCGTGGCCCGGCGTAAGAAAGGAGACATCGCCGGCGGCGACAGCGACATCGCGGCCGCCAAGGCGGCTCAAGGCAACATCGGCGAACTCTACGCTACCTACGGCATCAGCGGATTTTGAGCTGTCCGCCCCTTATCCCTTCGCCAGCGCCCTGATTTCGCGGCTTGTCGCTACCAATCTTCTCCTCTCCCATCATATGCAGGGCTGTCCGGGGAAAAGTTCTGTGAGATCAAAGCCACCAAAGGCTCGGGACTCTTAGTCCTCTCCCATCATATGGGGGAGGTGGCCCGATAGGGCCGGAGGGGGATAGGACGAGGTCTGTCGACGACGTCACATCTTCGCCATAGGCGGTGATCATCGTCTGGATCGATGAACGACTTCGCACGCACCCTCCGGAGTTCGCCGACCGAAGCAGAACGCCTGCTGTGGTACCGTTTGCGACGCCGCCGGATCGGTGGCTTCCGCTTCCGACGGCAAGTTCCTGTCGGCCGCTATATCTGCGACTTCGTTTGTCCGCAGGCCCGACTGGTTATCGAACTCGACGGCAGCCAGCATTTCGAACGCGGTGACTATGATGAGCGGCGCACGGACTTTCTGCAGTGGAAGGGCTATCGTGTGCTTCGTTTCTGGAATGTCGACGTGCTGAAGCATCCCGATGAAGTGCTCACGGCAATCGATGCCGCCTTGATCGATCCGAAGATGAGTGGGCGCCTCGACTGATCCTGTCCCCCTCCGCCCGTCGGGCACCTCCCCCATAGGATGGGGGAGGACCCATGAGTGCGAGCAGACTTTCCCCGGACACCCCTGTTGCAAGGATTTTTGACCTGCGGGCAGTTCGAGATGACGGCCAGCGCATCCATCTCCGCGCGCAGCGCCACCTGGCAGCCGGGCGGCGAGATGCCCGGTGCGATGGCCGCGCCGCCATCGCCGCCCACCGGCACGCGCATGAACCAATTGATGTTCGGCACGATGTCGCGCCGGCCAAGTCCGTGGCGCGCAAGCGCGGTGAGGAAATTCTCCCGGCAGCCCGGGCAATTAGCCACGCCATAGAGCATCCGGTTCGACGGCGCACTGCAGCAGCCGCCGATCGTGTCATGCCCGCCGAACTGGTCTTCGATGATGGTGAAGATCGGCCGGGCGATGTCGGAATAGAGCTTGTGCCCGGTGGTGAGGAAGATGCTGCCCGCAGCCTTCATGGTGTTGGGCGCATGGTAGCGCTCCTCGGGCGCCGCCGCGTTGTAGCAGAGGAAATCCACCGCCTGCTGGCCCTCGAGATCGGTGATGCGCAGCACCTCGCCGGCGCCGACGATGCCGGACCAGGGCGCGCCGGCAGGGATGATCGCGTCCAGCATCAGGCGGGATCCAGCACGCGGTCCAGCACCCAGTTGTCGATGGCGTGGACCAGCGGCTCGCGGTAGCTGAAACGGCCCGGCCGGCAATAGGGCGAGGCGACGCCCTTCTGCTGCCGGTCGGAGGCCACGATGTCCTCCTCGATGGTGATGTCCCAACGCTTGTAGTAGTTGGCCGCCAGCTGCTCGAAGTCGGCGCGCTTGGTGCGGCTGCGCGGAAACAACGCGCCATGCACCAGACGCGTGCGGTCCGGACCCAGCGGATGCAGCTCGAGGTACCAGGCGCAGTCGATCGTGTAGGCGAAGTAGGTGCTGGGATAAAGCAGCGGTGCATAGGTTCCGCCGGCCTCGCGCCGGCCGGCCAGGCTTTCGATCGGCGGGAAGCCTGCGTCGCCCGCCAGCAGCGCCATGCTGTTCTCGTGCTGCGCGAAGGTGACGACGTATTCGCCGGTGGGTTCCTCCACCCAGTAGCCGGCGCTGCGGACGCTGGCGTACTTGTTGATGGTGGCCTTGTGCACCGTGGCGATGTGATAGGATTCCTTGGCATTCTCGACGAAGAGCTTCCAGTTGCAGGCCATGTCGTAGACGCGACGGCGGGTCAGCACCATGTCGTCGAGATTGTAGCATTCCAGCTTTTCAGGCAGCCCGCCCAGCCAGGTTGCCAGCGGTGGCGCCGTGTCGTCGAAGCAGACGAACAGGAACCCGCCCCAGGTCTCCAGGCGCAGGGGGACGAGGCCGTTCTTGGCCGGGTCGAAGCCTTCGGTCTTTTGCATCTCCGGCGCGCCGGCGAGCGTGCCGTCGAGCGCATAGCTCCAGGAATGATAGGGACAGACCATCAGCTTGCAATTGCCGCTGCCCTCGTCGAGCAACGCCGAGCCGCGATGCCGGCAGGAATTGGCGAAGGCGCGGACGACGTTATCCTTGCCGCGCACGATGATGAGCGGCACGCCGGCGAACTCCAGCGCCACATAATCGCCGGGCTTGCTCACCTGCTCGACATGGCCGAGGAAGTTCCACGCCTTGCGCCAGATGCGCTCGACCTCGCGTTGGTAGAAGGCGGTGGAGGTGTAGCACCAGGGCGGCAGGGTTTCCGCCTGCAGCAGCGGCTTGCGCACCGCCGCGTAGTGGCGCGGGTCGAACAAGTTGGCTGGCTGTTGCATGGTGCTGGCCTCCCTCAATAACCGGTGGCGGGGTTCACCGCGTTCTTCAGTTTCCTGCCGGCGCGCAGCCTCGCCAGGTTGTCGAAGGCGAGGTCGAGCGTCATCGGCAGGTAGTGGTCCAGATCGTCCGACGAGCAATGCGGCGTGATGATGAGGTTCGGCACCTTCCACAGCGGCGAGGCGGCCGGCAGCGGCTCGGGGTCGAACACGTCCAGCACCGCGCCGGAGAGCTTGCCATCGCGCAGGGCGTCGCCCAGCGCATCGTAATCGATCACGCCGGCGCGGCCCACATT
>Ga0193743_1003727_pt1 | contig 10082 bp, 11 predicted proteins | sample L2c2metaG_FD_143038 | JGI IMG/M metagenome (GOLD analysis project Ga0193743, IMG submission 143038) | Soil microbial communities from a riparian zone of the East river system, Colorado, United States - L2c2 | ecosystem: Environmental > Terrestrial > Soil > Riparian zone | place: USA: East River...
AGCTATGCTTACGATCTGATCTACGACGATTCAGCCAGTATCAGTCTCTTTTCAACATTCCCCGATGGGAGCACAGCTGATACTGCCTGGTAATCTGCGAAACAACTCTTTCGATTTAGCACAACGTTAAGCAGCCGTCGCATCCCGCAGCGCCTTTACCTTATCGTGTGACTGCACAATGTGAGGTTGTTGTTTCTTCAGAATGCCGCTGATGGAAGCGGGGATTCCACTCACTTTGAGTGCCTCCTCGTACGCTTTCTTGGCCACATCCTCTCCCTGCTCAGCCGTCTCCAAAAGGGTGTGATCTCCGCCGCCCATCTTTCCTTTCATCTCACCCCACGCCCTGTGAACCGCACCAGAGGCCGTTCCGCCTTCTTGAATTGACTTGCCCGTTTCCGCACTCAACGCAGACTCCAGATCAGTTGCAAACTTGCCTCGCGTCGCAGCTTCTTCCTGGAAGAACGCTCTCGCTGTCGAGTTCTTGATCTCTTTGCTTAACGACTGAAAACCGCGTTCTCCATCGTGGAGCACTTCAATCACTGTTCGAACTGCCTTTTCTTCAAATGCCATTCTTCACCTCTTGACTGTAGGATGGGGCATCCACTGCTGCGGTTTGGCTCCAGGCCACATTCACGTTGATAAAAGTGAAATGTACGGTGCCCACATCCTCTGCATGTGATGAGAGTACAATTTGCCGCAATGACTGAACGCTAACTGCCTATGCATAAGACAATCTTGTTGGTCTCACGAGACGAAAATCTCCAAAAGAGCCGGGCGCTCGTTCTGGAAGGGGTCGGCTACCAGACAATAAAGACCGGCAGCCTGATCAGTGCGGTGCAGCTCTCTTCCCATTGTCAGATGTCGATTATCGGTCACACATTCAGCCCTGAAGAGCAGGATGAATTCATAGACCGTGTTCACGAGGGAAATCCGAGCGTGTTCATTCTTTGTCTCCGCTTCGGATTGAGTCAACCCCAGGCGCTCCTGACCGCTGTTGCCAATTGCTTCGATACACAGCCTGGAGGTTCCAGGGTATGCATCCTGGAGGAAAGCAACGTCATTGCCTGGCCGAAGAGGGCGTCTTAAGCTTCTGACTGCTCAAGCGCTGTCGGACACAAATTATTCCGGATCGACTGGCTTTTCCTTAGCCTCGTCTTCCTGCCGTTTCCTCTCATCCTCATCGGTTAACACTGGTCTTCCTTCCGTGTCGCGCTTTCCCTGTTTTTCATCCGTCTTGGGATCATTTGGCATGACTCCACCTCTATCCGTTGGATGCTTTAAATCAGGCTATGCGTACCATAGAAGACCCGCTCGCTTTACTGACCGTTTCCATCTCTAGCGCATCTAAATTGTGCAAGAGGTAGGTACCTATGGGATCACAAAGCCTTCTGGCACTCACTTCGAGGCGGGCAGAAATCTCCCAATGCATACGTCTCCTGGAAGCTCGCCCATCCGCACGGGCCGATCTAGCCGCGAATCAATTCTTAGAGGGTTTGCGTCGTAAGGCCGACTGGCTGGATAAGCGCATTGATGCTGAATTGCGGGAATCAGATCCGTTGGAACAACCGCGCGGCGCCAAAATCAATCCGGATAGCCACGTTGCCTAAGCGAGAGTGAAATCAATCACTACCGGCCCGAGCGTTCATTCAGCCGGCATGGAGCGGTGGCGGTAGCAGGCATGGCCTGAGTTCGGCGCTCCGTGTCAATCTGGTTTTTTTGTTACCGAGGTGGCCCTGCTGCTCGGTTTTCAGGACGTTCGTGTGACAGAGACGACTACACTTCCCTGTGTATGTCACTTTTGGGACAATCGTCGAGTCTCTTCAAGATCAGGATCGCATCGGGCGAGCACCAGGGATTCTACGTTGGTCCCGCGAGTAGTGGTCTTTTGACGCGGCCGAAGGCGGATGCCGATGAGGCTCTATTGCTGAAGGGCTTCACTTACATGCTTTACACACAAGAGGGCGCAGCGATTCATTTCGGCAGCTCAGTTGCACTCCAGGTGCAAGCTGAACTGCGCGACCTTGGCGTTGATTCCGAGCTGATCTAAGACGGCCATCGTTCCATTTTTGGAACTTAGGCGTTTTTACCTCCCATTCACGTGACGATGCTATTCAATCGAAGGCGTATCTCAAAAGTAGAGGAATTGGCATGACGTCACAGCGACTTCTAGCAGAGATGGCGCGGGAAGAGCGTCTCCAAGAATGGATGCGCGAGCTTGAGAGACGAATCTTGGTCGAGAGGCGTACCAAGGTGTCGGCAGCTCTTCGCAGCGAACTCGAAATGTGCAAGGCCAGAGCAATCGCCATACAGGAAGCGATCGCATGTCTGCAGGAAGACGAATCGGAATCACAAGCAAGCTAAGCGATTCCTACAGACAACATGAGAATTTGACGAGCTGTCTTCGCGGCATGGTACGGGCTGCCGCCATGCGAAGAGAGGCCGCCCATTGCATCGATAGACGACGATGCTGCCTTTTCTGTGGCTCTGCGCCGAGCCGCATACTGCGATGAACGGATTGACTACGAGCAGCTCGGACCCATTGATGCGATGTTTCGCAGTTGTTCACGGGAGTTGGAAGGTGCCCAAGGGACAACTCAGAGATGAGTGGTGGAAATAAGGCGCTGATTGAAGTAGTCCGAACGATCTTCGGTTGGCTTTTAATGAAAATCGTGTGAGTGGACCTCAATCTCGCTCACTGACAGGCGTTCTACGCGATGCGCCTTTACGTGGACTACCGTGTCTTCGTTTTGCAGTTTGCCTTCAATCAGCAGAAACCTTCCCGTACTGACAAGGATGCGCTCCCGCTCATAGAGATCGGGATGGATGATGATGTTCGATATGCCGGTCTCGTCTTCCATCGAAAGGAAGATAAAGCCCATGGCGGTTCCGGGACGCTGACGGGCAATCACGCATCCCGCCGTGCGAACGTAGCTGCCATCTTTGAGTGAGCGCAACTCACGAGCTGAACATATGCGTTGTCGTTGCATCTCGGCTCGCCGGTAGGCCATCGGGTGATTACCCACGGTCAATCCTGTACCGGCGTAGTCCGCTACGAGACGCTCCTCTGTCGTCATCTTCACAAGAGGCGAATCCGCACTCTTCGTGGTCGTCAAGGGCTCTGCAGCGCGCAGCAGCGGTCCAACTGGCTTTCCGGCCTGCTCTACCTGCCAAAGCGCATCGCGGCGATGACCGACTGCTCCGAGCGAATTGAGTGCTCCGACGGTAGAGAGCTGCGTCAACTCTTTTTTGTTTAGAGACAATACACGGCGCGTTAAGTCTTCAACGGACAAAAAGCCGCCAGAGCGCCGCCGTTCGTCCTCGATTGCCAAGCCACTCGATTGACGCAGTCCCTTGGCATACATCAGGCCAAGACGGAGTGAAACGCTGTCGTCTGACTCGTGCTCCAGGGTGCATGACCAATCAGACTTCTGGATGTCGATGCAGCGGACCTTCAGGTCGTGTCTCTGAGCATCTTTCACGATCACTGCAGGCATGTAGAAGCCCATCGGCTGGTTGTTGAGCAGTGCACAAGTAAAGGCAGCCAAGTACCTCACTTTAAAATAGGCCGAAGCGTACGCTATCAGCGCAAAGCTGGCGGCGTGCGATTCCGGGAAGCCGTAGAGTGCGAAAGAACTGATGCTTTGCACAATCTGCTCTTGTGTTGCTGCTGGAATCTTGTTGACTGTCATCCCCGCACGCAGCTTCACCTCAAGATCACGCATGCGCTGCATCGAGCGCCGCATCCCGACTGCACGGCGCAGCTCTTCAGCCTCGGCGCCAGAAAAATTGGCGGCGATCATGGCGATACGCAGCAACTGCTCCTGAAACAGCGGCACGCCCAGCGTTCTCTCTAATACAGGCTTGAGATCATCATGCGGATAGGTGACTTCTTCCTTACCCTGACGCCGCCGCATGTACGGGTGCATCATCTTGCCCACAATGGGGCCGGGACGAATGATGGCAACCTGCACCACAATGTCGTAGAACCGCGTTGGCTTGTTGCGTGGAAGTGAGGCCATCTGGGCGCGGCTCTCCACCTGGAACATGCCCACCGTATCGGCTTGCTGCAGCACCTTGTAGATATCTTCTTCCTGTGGAAGCTGTGCGAGGTCTACTGGATCGCCGTAGTGCTTCGGAATCAGTTCCAGGCAATCCTTCATCACAGCCATCATGCCAAGACCGAGCAGGTCTACCTTGATGAGTCCGAGATCGGCACAGTCCTCCTTGTCCCACTGCACAACCGTTCGACCGGGCATCGAGGCACGCTCGATGGGCACTACGTGATCGAGTTGCCCTTGACAGATGACCATCCCGCCTGAGTGCTGGCCGAGATGCCGGGGCATATCCTGCAGCCGTAGGCACAGCTCCAGATACTTAGCAATACGGGGATGAGCGATATCGAAGCCTGCATGGCGGAACTGATGGTCCATCGTGTCATTCGGTCCGCGCCACTCCCAATGACCAACGAGACTAGAAAGCTGGCTTAGCGTGGCAGCATCGAAACCTAGTGCCTTGCCCACCTCTCGCGCAGCTGACTTCCCACGATAGGTGATGACGTTGGCGGTCATCGCTGCGCCCAGTTCACCATACCGCTGGTAGACATACTGGATAGCCTGCTCGCGTTTGTCGCCCGAAGGAAGATCGAGATCGATGTCCGGCCATTCGCCGCGACTCTCGCTCAGGAAGCGCTCAAAGAGCAAGTCCATAGCGATGGGATCAATGGCAGTGATCTCCAACGCGTAGCAGACCACTGAATTGGCAGCACTGCCCCTACCTTGAATAAGGATGTCGTTGCGCTTGCAGTAGTGAACGATGTCCCACACGATGAGGAAGTAGCCAGCAAAGCCAAGCTGCTCTATCAATGCCAGCTCACGTTGTGCCTGTGCCGTGGCCTTCGCCAACATGCTGCGTTTGCCTTGATGGCCATAGCGCGTGCGCACGCCTTCCATCACCCGTTGGCGTAAGAAGCGCTCCATCGTATCTCCCTCGCCTACTGGATAGCGGGGAAACTCGTAGCCAAGATTGTCCAGCGCGAAATCCAACCGTTGTGATATTTCCGCTGTTCGCTCCAGTGCATGTGGCAGATCACTGAAGAGGTTCTGCATCTCTTTCGCAGATCGGAGATGCCGCTGCGCATTCATAGACAGGAGGCGGCCTGCATGAGAAAGATCGAGGCCATGACGGATGCTGGTAAACACATCCAGAATCTCGCGGTCGTACTGCACCGCATAGCGAACGCCATTGGTCGCCACTACCGGAAGCTTAAGTGAGTCTGCAATCCGTAATGCAGCCTGATTGCGCCACTCTTCCTGCCGTTCCTGGTGCCGCTGCAGCTCAATGTAGACATTCTCTCGTCCGTAGATCGAGACCAGACGTTCTACAGTACGTCTCCCTTCCTCTTCACCACTCCTGACCAGCGCTGAAGCCAATGGCCCCTCATCGCCACCCGTCAGACATATCAGGCCGTCAGCAAATTCTTCCAACTCGTCTAGACGTGCAGCGCCCTCTGTCTTCGTTTCTTCTCTCAACTTGAATCGGGTAATGAGCTGACAAAGGTTCTGATATCCGGCTCTGGACTTACAGAGCAAAGGAATGCGAACAGGTTCTCCCGTGCGCTCATGCCCCGTCCAGAGCGGAGGAACTATACGCTTCCCAAAGTCCAGAGCGGCTATCTCTGCACCGACATGCGGTCTGACCTTTAACTTCTGGGCCATCGCGTGAAAGCGAGGCGATCCATAGAAACCATTTCTATCGAGCAATGCCATCGCTGGCATATCGAGCGATGCAGCCTGCTCCACTAAATTCTCGGGGAGTGATGCCGCCTCCAAAAAGGAGAAGGCGCTGGCGGCATGGAGTTCGACATAGGGTTCAGTCATAGACACCCTCCAATCGCCATGCCTGAGCGACGAGGTCATGAACTAACAGAGCATGCAACGGCATGGGCGCACTCTCAGTTCGCAGTATGACTTCCCATTCTTCACGCGCCCAAATATCGCTGTTCCACCAATCGCCACTGCTGTACCAGGGCCCATATGCGTGCTTTACACGGAAATGCCGGTGCTCACACACGACGTGCGATGGCCGAGATGCTTCTTTCGTTACACGCGCAGGCCACGGCGGGCGAAGCCTGCGACATGCCATTCGCACGGGTGACAAAAGGTCATCTGGTAAGGACTTAGCAGGCTGCACCCGAAACGGCACGATATCGAATTGCTCTGGAGCGTGCGAGTCCTTGAGTTGCGCAGATCCTACATTGCCTTCGCCAACGATGGATTGAATACGAGCGAGCGTCACATCTAAACGAGAGACATCGGGCAATTGCGGAGCAAAAAGGCCACCTTGCACCCGCGATGGTGGAGCGGGCTCTGCCGTCAGCTCAAGGCCAATTACGGCTGATCCAGGAGGATGCGCCGCCAATTCGAGCTGCAGCAATTTGAGAAGGAATTTACGGTCTGTGGAGGGTAGCGCGGGACGCACAGAGATGGTATGCACCATTGCTGTATCCAATTTGAGTGTGAGTTGTACAGAGAGCAGCGCGAGCGCCTTTGCTGTCGCCAGTGCGATCAATCTGTCGAGCATTGGCCCAAGTACGAAGAGTAATGAATCGATCAGCTCGATAGGTTCCTCGAATGCGACTTGCGCCTGCAAAGAAAAAGTCGGCTCTAACGGCCTGAAGTGATGTCGATGCGTACCTGTCGCAAGTTCGTGCAGTCGCTTCCCACTTTGTCCCATGCGGGAGACCAGTTCATCTATAGGTAGTGCTGCGAGTTGTCCAAGCGTCCGGATTCCCCACAGCCTAAAGGTTTCCGCCTGCTCTGTATCCGGCTCGATTGCGCTCACTGGCAGGGGAGCAAGTGAGGACCGTTCCTGACCGCTGGGAATCAATGCAGGAACACTATCACTGCGGAGAGTCCGCACCATCGCCAATGCCGTCGGCACATGATCACAGACACAAGCTGCCGCTTCGATGTTCAAGACTTTCAATTGCTGCTGAAGCCGTCTGGTGACTTCCACAGGAGAACCGATGAGCCGTTCCGTTCCAGCCAGATCGAGCACTATAGAGCAGACGTAATCAGAGCAGACGTAATCGCTGCTCATCTCCTCCAGACGGGGAGTGAGCTGCCCTGACAATGCCATCAGAGCGTCGCGTAGAGATTGCTCTTCGTTCACAGATCGCCGTAAACCGGTGATGTCTGCGATGTTTTCCATTTCGACGCGCGTCATTCCATGTCGCACACCCTGCTGAAATGCACGAGCATTCATAGAGCAGACGCGCTCCAATGGAGGCTCATGCTCCAGCACTGCTATGGGCTGACGGCGCATCTGTGGACGCAAAGACAGGAGTGTCTGAACAGGAAACTCTGGCACTCGGATGCAGAGATAGCTCATTGTCCTCCTGTCCAAATGGAGTGGGCTTCCCATTCGACGGTTGCTACACGTTGTGGTGGCTTCCGCATCGAGACAAGAGACGAGTGTGCCGGTTGTGCGCTGAAACGCTGACGTCCCACCTCAACTGAAAAGCGCAGCCCAGGAAAATACGTCGTATCCTCCGTTGCCTTCAGTCCCTCTGTTTTGAGCACCAGCCCTGCGCTGCTGCCTGTGCAAGCGTGCTGAGTAAGTACTACGAGCGCAGACTGTGCATGCTCTGCGCCAGCGCGAAAACGGAACCAGGTCGCCATCGGCACCCGTGAGACAATCTCTGCTGCGATATCTGCCAGATCGAACACGATGATGCTGAACCCGCCCGCCTGCAACAACAGGTCGGTAGCTCGTAATGCCTGATCGATTCGGTTCCATGGCTTGCTGTTTTGTGATAGCTGTCTGCGCATAGGCACTAACTCACCTGCTGCAGCCATAGCGTCGGTGAATCGTTCTCTCTGATCCAACACATAGGCTCCACGGCGAGAGGGTTGGCGGTCTGTACCCGCCTGCTCGATTCGCGCAGGGAGCCTGCTGCGTGGAATTGTCGTCTGTTGAAGCGGGCTGTTCGGAGCACCCGGTGTACCGGTCACACGATCTCTGCGGTATTTGGCAGGCGCTGCGAGCAGAGTCTGCACCGCCTCGGATAGTCCACGCTCCTCTGACCGTGGGTGCGGACTGTTGCCACCGTGTTGGACCCGAGCTGTATGTGGCGTTGCAAAAGCTGTCGTAGCAAAAGATGGAACCGACCCGTGAACGCTTGAGCCCTTTTGTCCGCACCGTACCCAAAGCATTCGATCAAGGCGTATCTCATTCGCGGCAGCCGATTCAGGATCAAGCGCACAGGTGACATCGATCCAGGCCGCCACTTGTCCAGCTTGTGTCGCCGTCGATACAGCGGCAAGTGCCAATGCGGTTCGCCCTGATCCTTGAACACCCGTGATCTCTGACACCGCCCCGACCGGCAAGCCATTCAGCAACTCGTCTACTGCTAAAACTCCAGTGGAGATATACGACGTATGGAACCGGGCGCCTGGTGTCAGAGCAGCGGGAATCCGTTGCGAAAGCTGACTTTCGATGGCAATTCGCAGCTGAGAGGCAGAAGGCATCTTTCGCCTTATATTCGCCCCCATGGCACCCTGTGTGTCAATCGGCCTATGCACAAGGGAATGTGCAATTTAGCGCTGACGAAGGCCCTGTCGCGTCTGCTGCAGAATTGATTTCAGACACTTACGAGCTGCTCTATTTATTTACAAATATCGAAATGAATCCATAGAGATACAGAGCAGAAGCCCGGCGCGGGCGCTCCACGATATCGGACTCGATTACGATTGCGCGCATGGTGGTGGAGGCGAGCAAAGCGAATCAGTAAAGCGAATGAACTGGGGTGCGACTCGAACGTCCCTATGCCGCTCGCTTCGTAAGTTCGTTGGCTAATAAGTCGATGATGCCCGCCTCAAGTCGAGCGATCACCTGCGCTCGTTCTCCAAACATGCTGGGCATCATTTCGTAAATTCGCTCTGCCTCGTGACAGGCAATATTGTCCACCCATAACGGTAGGGTATCGATCTGGTTGGTCTCGGGCATGCTCACTCCTTGTGGCCCATTCGATTTTTCGATGCCGAACAGCGTAGACATACTGATTGACCTGAACTAACAATGGTTGCCCCTGCAACAATTTTCCCCTGCCCTCGCTCCCACTTACATAAGCGTAGCCGAGGCTTATCCGACAAAGATGCATCTTATCTGTCAGCTTCGAGGTATCGCCGATGTCCGAGCCCCTTGTCACTTATCTGAATGACCACCTTGCTGGTGCCCAGATTGCCGTTCAACTTCTGGAGGCAATGCGGGATCAGAACGATGATCAGGAGTTCCGGCAATTCGCGAGCGTGCTCCTTCCTGAAATTCAGGCGGATGACCAGATGCTCCGCCGCATCGCGGAAGAGATAGGCTCGGGGCCAAGCGGGCTCAAACAAGTTGGCGGTTGGCTTCTGGAAAAGGCTGCGCGTCTGAAGCTGGGCCACACCGGCTCGAAGAATTTCGAGTTGTTCGAGTCGCTGGAACTTCTCGCGCTCGGCGTGCAGGGCAAACTTTCTCTTTGGAAAGCTCTGCGAACGGCCTCAGGCCAAGACGTTCGTCTGCGCGAATATGACTTTAATAGTCTCATCGTGCGTGCTGAGAGGCAGTATGACGAGGTGGAGGATCAGAGACTGAAGCTTGCCCAAACTGTCCTGTCACCGACTGCTGTTGAACACACCCAGTGAGTTGTTGGGGTTTCAGCTCGTAAATGATCCGATGTGCGGTCGCTGCGTCCGTCGCTCTGATAAGCAGAAGATTGCCGAACGCTTCTCGGTGCAGGGCCCTTGCCTGCCTGACTTCGGGCCGAGTTGGAATGTTGCCCCGCAGAGTTTTCAACTCATAGTCCGACTGAATCGCAACACGGGCGAGCGCGAGATTGTTCTCATGCGATGGGGACTGATTCCTTCTGGATGATGTTGGCGAATTCAGAAGGAGCTCCTGCAGTTTCCGAAAAGCGGACTTGAACGAAGCCGCTTTGAGAGCGGCGGACGCTTGAGCGTGGGCTGAACGAGCGGTGGTGGTATTGGGATAGGTTGTGTCGCAGAGGAGGGTATCTCTGTGACTCGTCTACGTCAGATCATGCT
>Ga0193743_1003728_pt1 | contig 10080 bp, 9 predicted proteins | sample L2c2metaG_FD_143038 | JGI IMG/M metagenome (GOLD analysis project Ga0193743, IMG submission 143038) | Soil microbial communities from a riparian zone of the East river system, Colorado, United States - L2c2 | ecosystem: Environmental > Terrestrial > Soil > Riparian zone | place: USA: East River...
ACCTCGTCCGGATCGCAGTTGGTGTCCAGGATGGCCACCACCGGGATACCCAGCTTGCGGGCCTCGCCGACCGCGATGTGCTCCTTCTTGGTGTCCACGATCCAGACGGCGCTGGGCACCTTGGCCATGTCGCGGATACCGCCGAGGGTGCGCTCGAGCTTGATCTTCTCGCGGGTGAGCATCAAGATTTCCTTCTTGGTGCGCCCCTCGAAGCCGCCCGCCTGCTCCATCGACTCCAGCTCCTTGAGCCGCTGGAGACGCTTGTGCACGGTCTGGAAGTTGGTCAGCATGCCGCCCAGCCAGCGCTGGTTGACATACGGCATGTTGACTCGCTGGGCCTCGTCCGCGATGGCTTCCTGGGCCTGCTTCTTGGTGCCGATGAACAGCACCGAGCCGCCGTGCGCCACGGTCTCCCGGACGAACTCGTAGGCCCGGTCGATGTAGGACAGCGTCTGCTGCAGGTCGATGATGTAGATGCCGTTGCGCTCGGTGAAGATGTAGCGCTTCATCTTGGGGTTCCAGCGGCGGGTCTGGTGCCCGAAGTGCACGCCGGAATCGAGCAATTGCTTCATGGTGACGACGGCCATGGCTGCCCTCACACCTCTTTCGTCTGGCGCCGCCGCCAGGTTTGCCGCGGCGCGGGCGGTTGTGCGCGGCACCGGGTGGCGCCGCCCCTGGCGCCCGCACCGCCGCCCGGGCCCGCTGGCATGTGGAACCCTGCCCAGCGGGACCGCCCGGACGCCGTCCCCGAGCGGCCCGCCGGAGGCGGACCAACCACAGGGTGCGCGGACGCGCGAAGTCACCTCGTGGCACACGAGGCGCGTATCTAGTGTACGCCGGTCCGAGCGCCACCCTGAGCCGGGTCATGCCTGATCGGCGGGGGTTATCCACCGCCGGGCAGCTGTACACAGGCCCGGCGTCGCTGAGCTCTCCCGGCCCCGTCCCCGAGGGACTCTCGAAGCATGGTGCCTCGGGTAAGGATCGCGGTGGGACAGAAACGGGCGGGGCCGGCCCGAGCTGGGCTGAAGCGCACGGCGCTGACGCGAGCGGCGCTGGGCGTGGCCGTGCTTGCGTTGGTTGTCGCGCCGGCCGCACTGGTGCCGGCGGTCACCGGACCTCCGCCGGTTGCGGGGGCACCGATCTCGGCCACGCTGACCTCGGCCGCGCTGACCTCGGCCACACCGACCTCCGCCGCGCTGACCTCGGCACCGATCTCGGCGGCACCGATCTCGACGGCACCGATCTCGGCGGCGCTGAGCTCACCGCCGGTCGGGCGCGGGGCCCCCGAGGCGGCCGACCAGGTCGTGCCGCCCGGGCCGGGTGAGCGGGAGCGGCCGCTGGCCGGATTTGGCTGGCCGCTGGCGCCGGCCCCGGGTGTGAGCCGCCCGTTCCAGCCGCCGTCCCAGCCGTACGGCCCGGGACATCGCGGGGTGGACCTGGTGGGCACGCCCGGCCAGCCAGTGCTCGCGGCCGGCGCGGGGGTGGTCGTCTACGCCGGCCCGCTCGCCGACCGAGGGGTGGTGTCGATTGATCACGCCGACGGGCTGCGCACCAGCTATGAGCCGGTCCGCGCGGCGGTGCGTCCGGGGCAGCTGGTGCGGCTCGGTGAGCTGGTGGGGTCGCTGGAGGCCGGGCATCTCGGCTGCCGGTCAGCGGCCTGCCTGCACTGGGGGTTGCGCAAGGACGGCCAGTATCTCGACCCGCTGCTGCTCGTTCGCCGCATCCGGGTGCGGCTGTTGCCGTGGCTCACCGACGAACAGGCCGGCTGAACCTGGCCGCTCGCGCGGCTAGCCCAGCCCGGCCGCGGTGCCGGCCAGTTCCGCGAACTTCTCCCGCAGCCGGCCGATCGCCCGGCCGCGCAGCTGGCAGACCCGGGACTCGGTGACGCCGAGACGGCGCCCGATCTCGGCCAGGGTCAGGTTCTCCACGTAGTAGCACCAGAGCACCTGGTGATCCCGCTCGGGCAACCGGGCGAAGCTCAACGCGAGCAGCCGGCCGGTCTCCCTGGCCTCGAGCATGATCATCGGGTCGGAGTCTTCCTGGGCCAGCGTCTCGGCGAGGGTGACGGTGCCGCCTCGGGCGGCGGCCCATTCGTCCAACGCATCGATGCTGATCATTCGGATCTGGCTCAGGATGCCCCGGACCTCGACCGGGCCGACCCCCAGCTCCTCGGCGAGTTCGGCCGGGGTCGCCGAGCGCTGCAGCCGCGCCTCGACGTTCTCCTTGGCCTTCGCCAGCTCGCGGGCTCGGTTGCGGATGATCCGAGGGACCCAGTCCTGGGCGCGCAGTTCGTCCAGGATGGCTCCCCGGATGCGCTGGGCGGCGTAGCTCTCGAACCGGATGCCCAGCGCCGGATCGAAACGCTCGATCGCGTCGATGAGACCAAACACGCCGGCCTGGATCAGGTCGGCGAGTTCGACGTGCGGGGGTAACCGGGTCCCTACCCGGCCCGCGACCTGCCGGACGAGAGGCTCGTAATGCAGCACCAGACGGTCCCGATGGTCGCGGGCGCCGCAACGCTCGTACTCCCCCCAGAGCACACCCGGCTCGACCGGGGCGCTTTCCGGTTCGGAATACGGCACACGCCGCCCACCCGAGGAGCGTTCACGCTCGAGGATGAGCTTGGTCATGAATCGCCTTCAGACGCTCGACTGTGACGTGTGTATATAGCTGTGTCGTGGAGAGCGTAGCGTGACCAAGCAACTCCTGGACGCTACGGAGGTCCGCACCGCCGACAAGTAGGTGTGTCGCGGCGCTGTGCCGCAGTCCGTGCGGCGACAGTCCGGGGTGTCCTGGCACCGTCGTCGCGGCCGCATTCACCACCGAACGAGCCACTCTGGGGTCCATTCGGCCGCCCCGCACGCCGAGCAACAGCGCGGGTGGCGACGCCGGCCCGGCCATGGTCGAGCGCGGCCCGTCGAGCCAGCGCCGCAGCGCCCGCTCGGCCGGAATTCCGTACACGACGGTTCGCTCGCGGTCGCCCTTGCCGATGACCCGCAGGGTGCGCCTCCGCTGCTCAACATCGGACAGGTCCAGCCCACACAGCTCAGAAACCCGGATCCCGGTCGCGTAGAGCAGCTCGAGCAGGAGGAGGTCGCGCACGGCCACCGGGTCGTCCTCAGCGGCGCCCGAGGTAGCGGCGGTGAGCATGGTCTCCGCCTCCTCCACGCTGAGCACCGAAGGCAAGGTGCGGTGCGGTCTGGGCGCTACCAGCCGTACTCCCGGGTCGGCGGGCAGCCGGCCGGTGCGAGCGGCCCACGCGGTGAACACCCGCGCCGCCGAGCCGCGGCGGGCCAGCGTGCTCCGGCTGGCTCCCCCGCTCCGCTGCTCGGCCAGCCACCGCCGCAGCGCTGCGGCATCCAGCCCTGCCAGCCCGCCGCTGTCCCGGGCCACGGTGCCGAGCAGCCCGTCCACGTCGCCGAGATACGCACGGACCGTGTGCGGGGAGAGCGCACGCTCGAGCGCGAGGTGCCGCTCGAACGCCCCGCGCGCCTCCACGATGTCCCGAGGCATCCGCTCGGTGTCCGCACCGGGGCCCTCGGCCGCCGACGTGTACTCCGTATCCAGTGTCCGGGGGCGAGCGCGCCGAGAGCTCATGGCTGGCACGGTGCGCGCGATGATCGACCACGTCAAGTACCGCCACGCGCCTCGTGCCGGACCCGCCGGCGCCAACCGCCGTCCGCCTTGTCAACCAGGCCGGCGCGAGCCAGTTCCGGCAGCGCCGCGCGCACCACCTCCAGCGGCAGCCCCGATTCGACGGACAGCCGGCTGACATCCCGGACGATCCGGTCGGAGAGCGCCTCGTGCACCCGAGACGCGGTGCCGGACAGACCGTCGGTGACCCGTGCGGGCCCCACCGGGCGCCCGACTGGCGCCAGATCCACTCCGATCCGGCCGACCTCCTCGATCACCTCCTCCGCGCAGGTCACCGCGACCGTGCCCGGCTCGCGGAGCAAGCGATGACAGCCCACGGACAACGCCGAGGTCACCGGACCGGGCACCGCCATGACCTGGCGCCCCAGCAGGGCGGCGTCCGACGCGGTACGCCGCGCGCCGCTCCGCCATCCCGCCTCGACCACCACCGTGCCAGCCGCCAGACCAGCGATGATGCGGTTGCGTACCAGGAAGCGGTGCCGAGCTGGCACCGCGCCGGGCGGGTACTCGCTCACCACCAGCCCGGTGCGCGCTATGTGGCTGAGCAGGCGCGCATGCCCGGACGGATAGGGCCGGTCAACGCCACAGGCCAGCACGGCGACGGTGGGCCCCTCGGCGGCCAGCGCTCCCCGGTGCGCCGCGCCGTCGATCCCGTACGCCGCGCCGGAGACCACCGTGCACCCCAGCTCGGCCACGCCGAACCCGATCGAGTTGGCGACGTGCTTGCCGTACATCGTGGCGGCCCTGGCGCCCACAATGGCCACCGAGCGCTCGGTCAACTCCACCAACCGGGCCGGGCCGCGCGCCCACAGCGCCAGCGGGGTGGCCAGGTGCCCATGGCCGGACCGGGCGAAGGACAGGAAGGGGCCCTCCGGCCAGTCCCCGTCCTCAGGAGTGAGCAGCCGGGCACCGATCTTCTCGGCTGCCCGCAGATCGGTAGCCGACCTGTCCCATTCGCGGCGTGCGCTGGTCTCCGTGGCCACCGGCTCGGGCACCTCGCCTCGGCGCACCTGTGCCGCCGCATCGACCGGGCCGAGCGCCTCAACGAATGCGGCCAGGGCGGGAGCCGGTGGTTCCGCCACCGCGGCCAAGTACGCCCTGGCCAGACGGATGGCGCTGGAGCCCGTCATGCGGCTCGCTGCTCCTTGAACAGGATGGCTTGGTCAACCATCGAGTCGTCGGGCCGATCACGGCCGGCCAGGTCGGCCAACGTCCAGGCCACCCGCAACGCCCGATCGGCGCCGCGCGCGGTGAGCTGCCCTCGGCGCAGCCCCTCGTCCAGTGGCCACACCACGGCGCGGGGCAGCCGAAACGCGCCACGCAGCATCGGCCCGGGCACCTCGGCGTTAGAGCGCCAGCCGTACTCCGCCCACCGCGCCTCGGCCGACGCCCTGGCGGCCACCACCCGGGCCCGCACAGTGGACGTGCTCTCCACCGGCTCCACGTCGACGGCGGAAAGGGCAACCACCGGCTCCAACGCCGCCCGCAGATCAACCCGGTCCAGCAGCGGACCGGACAAGCGGGCGAGGTATCGGCGCCGGACGGTGGACGGGCAGACACAGTCGCGGTCGTGGGCGGGCGCGCACGGGCACGGATTGGCGGCCAAGACCAGCTGAAACCGCGCCGGGTAGCGCACCGAACCATCCGTGCGGGCGAGCCGCACCTCCCCCTCCTCCAGCGGGGTGCGCAGCGACTCGAGCAGGTGCGGGGCGAACTCGGGGGCCTCGTCCATGAAAAGAACACCGCGATGCGCCAGCGAGACCGCCCCTGGTTTGGCCAGCCCGCTGCCGCCGCCGACCAGCGCGGCGACCGAGCTGGAATGGTGCGGGGCGACGAACGGCGGGACCATGGACAGCGGGCCGGTGGAAGGCAACTGCCCGGCCACCGATCGGATCGCGGCCAGCTGTAGCGCCTCGTCGGCGCGCAGCGGCGGCAGCAGCCCGATCAGCCGTTGAGCGAGCATGGTCTTGCCGGTGCCCGGCGGCCCCACCAGCAGCAGGTGATGACCACCGGCGGCGGCTACCTCCAGGGCCAGCCGGCCGACCTGCTGGCCCACCACGTCGGCCAGCTCCGGCGGCTGGTCGACGGGCGCGGCGACAATGGGGCCCGGGCTGGCCAGGGCGCCGTCGCCGGCGAGCCAGGACAGCACGTCGTTCAGACAGCTGGCGCCAAGAACCTGTAGCCCCTCGACCACCGCTGCCTCGGCCAGCGTGTCGACCGGCACCACCACGGTGCGTGTCCCCGCCCGTCGCGCCGCCAGTAGACAGGGCAACACCCCGCGCACCGGCCGGATGCGCCCGTCCAGCGCCAGCTCCCCGATGAGCACGGTGTGCTCGAGACGCGGCTGCGGCGCGCCACTCGCGGCGGCCAGCACCGCGCAGGCCAGCGCCAGGTCAAAACCGCTTCCGGCCTTGCGCAGGGTGGCCGGTGAGAGCGCGAGGGTGATCCGCCGGTTCGGCCAGTCCCAGCCGGAGTTGACCACCGCCGAGCGCACCCGGTCCTTGGACTCGTGCAACGCCGCGTCAGGCAGGCCCACCAGGTGCACGCCGGGCAGCCCGATCCCGATGTCCGCCTCGATCTCGACCAGCCGGCCGTCCACCCCGTACAGCGCGACCGACCACGCCCTCGCCAGCTTCATCAGAAGGCCGACTCGTAGTGCTGCATGGTGACCGGGCCACCCGGTGGGGCCAGCACGGCGACGACGTCGAACCGGATCTCGCACCAGCGCACCTGGTGCTCGCTCAGCCAGGCCTGGGTGACCCGCCGGATGCGCGCCGCCTTGCTCCGGGTGACCGCCTCGGCCGGCTCGCCGAATGCGGTGCCGGACCGGGTCTTGACCTCACACACCACCAGGCGCGTCTGGTCGACCGCCACGACGTCGAGCTCGCCGTCCCGACATCGCCAGTTTCGGGAAAGTACGACGAAACCTCGCCGTTGCAGGTACTCGACGGCGAGATCCTCACCGCGCCTGCCCAATGCATCTTTTGCTGCCACACCCGCCACGGTGGCGGCCAAACGGGGTCATGGCCAGGCCAACTGGCCGGCCTGTGGATAACTAGGGCGGTTGTGGATAACTACGGACGAAACGGGCGATCAGCCAAACGCCTCGCCCTCCGGCAGCCTAAGGTCGGGCTTGTCGAGCTCCTCGACGTGCACGTCCTTGAAAGTGATAACCCTGACGTTCTTCACGAAGCGCGCCGGCCGGTACATGTCCCACACCCACGCGTCCGACATCCGGACCTCGAAGTAGATCTCCCCATCCGAATTGCGCGGGGCCACGTCCACCGCGTTCGCCAGGTAGAACCGGCGCTCCGTCTCCACTACATAGGAAAACTGACCGACGATGTCGCGGTACTCCTTGTAGAGCGAGAGCTCCATCTCGGTCTCGTACTTCTCGAGATCCTCGGCACTCATGACTCCACTCCCCGGCTGGTCGATCCCATCACTCCCGCGCCCCCGGACGCACCCGCGCCAGCGAACCTCGGACCGTGTACCTCCGAATTGTGGACCACATCCGCCAAGGCGCGAACGGCGCCGGCACGACCGACGTTGACGAAGGAGAAACGATGCACCGGACTGGGCCCGTACGTGCTCAGCGACTCGTCGTGCGCCGACGTGCAGTAGCCCTTGTGCTCGGCGAATCCGTAGCACGGCCACTCCCGATCCAACTCGACCATGATTCGGTCGCGGGTGACCTTGGCGAGTACCGACGCCGCGGCCACACAGGCTGCCGCCTGATCCCCCTTGGGCACCGCGAGGCTGGGCAGCGCCATACCTGGCACGGCAAATCCGTCGGTCAGCACATACCCAGGGGGCGCGGTCAACCGAGCCACCGCCCTACGCATGCCGTCCACATTCGCCGCGTGCACGCCCCGACGATCGACCTCGGTGGGCGGGATGATCACCACCGACCAGTCCACCGCCCTTCGCACGATGAGATCGTAGAACCGCTCCCGAGCGCTCGGGGTGAGCAGTTTGGAATCCGTGAGCCCTTCCCAGCGGGCCGCGTCTCCTGGCCGCGGCACGCACGCCGCCACCACCAGGGGCCCGGCGCACGCACCCCGGCCAGCCTCGTCCACACCAGCGACCGGGCCAAGCCCGTAGCGGTGCAGGGCGGACTCCCACGCCCAGATGCCGGTGGATCTGCGGATTACCGCGCGTTGCGGACGCGGCCACGGCACCGAACCGGCCGCGACGGATCGAGCCATCTCCTCAGCCGACCGTGTCGGGCCCGGCCTGGCGGGGAGTGCGGCGACGCCGCCGCAACCTCCACCATCGTCGACCGGTGGTCAGCGGAACAGCCCCGATCACCCCCAAGGCCAACGGTGCTCCGCTGGGGATTCCGCTCGGGGCGGACAACGCCACCCGCTGCGGGTTGGTGTCGTCGATCGACTTGATGCGGGAGAGCGGCAACACCACAAACCGCGCCTTCCCGATCACGTTGGCGACCGGGATGGGGCCGTGGCCGGGCACCCGTGAGTCGGCCGAGTTGTTCCGGCTGTCGCCCATCACCCACAGCTGGCCGTCGGGCACCTTGACCGGACCGAACTCGGATTGCACCGGCGGACCCGCTTCCGGGAGGTAGTAGATGTACGGCTCGTTCAGCGCCTTGCCGTCCACGGTGACGCGGTTCTGCGCATCGCAGCACACCACGGTCTGCCCACCGACCGCGATCACCCGCTTGATCAGGTCCTTCTCGTCCGGGGGCGCCAGCCCGACCAGCGAGCCGACCGTCTGGAAGCCTCTGACCAGCACATTGCTGGAAGGCGTGGCCAGCTGCGCGCCGTCCTCCCAGCTCGTCGGGCCGCGGAAGACGATGACGTCACCAGGGGAAGGGTCACCGAATCGATAGCTCAGCTTGTCCACCAGCACCCGGTCGTTCTTGCAGCCGGTGCAGCCATGCAACGTGGTCTCCATCGAACCCGAGGGGATCTCGTAGACCCGGGCGAGGAAGGTCTGGATGAGGACGGTCAACAGCAACGCCACCAGGATGAGCATGGGCAGCTCACGCCAGAACGTCGGGCGGCGTCGACGGCCACCCTTGGAGCGCTTGGCGCTGGACGGCCGGGTGCCCGCGCCCGCCTCGGCGCGCGCCCGATGGTGCCGGCCCGAGGTCGAACGTTGGCCGGCGTCCTCGGTCCCGGTCTCGTCGACGGTATCGGCGGCCTCAGCCAGATCTCGGTTGCCGGTGCGCTCACGCTCCGGCTCGAACAGGTCGACCCGATCCGCGCCGTCGCGCTCCAGCGGCGCCGCCGATGGAGCACCGAAGGGCTGGAAGTTGGCGGGCGATCCGATGGACCGATAGGCGCCCGACTGCCGCGCCACCGACTCGGTCGGCGAATCGGCGACCAGCCGCTCAACCGACAGCTGGCCGAGCGGAGTGCCGTTCTCGACGGGTACCGGCCCCGGTCGGCCGCGGGGCACCAGAGTCCCTGGGCCGAAGGGTGAGCCAGGCCCGCCGGGCAGCCCGGCACCTGGTGCCCATCTCCCTCGGTCAGTGCCGGGGGGGAACCGCCCGGGGACGCCCTGCCTCGGGACGCCCTGGCCGGGTACGCCCTGCCTCGGCGGGCTGCCCCAGTCCGGCCCGCCCCGCTCCGGCCCGCCCCGTTCCGGCCCGCGCCGGTCCGGCCCGCCTCGGTCCGGCACGCCTCGGTTCGGCACACCTTCGTTCGGGGTGGCCTGCTCGGGGACACCGTGGCCCGGAGCGCCTCGCCCAGGGATGACCGGCCCTGGCGCGGTCTCCTCCAGCGCGAGGTGTGCTGACGGTGAACCGTCAGGGTGTCGGTATCGGCCCTGGCCCTGCCCGGTGGGCGCAACCGTGCCGGGGCCACCGCCGGAGCCCTGATCGGCCCCTCGACCGTTGGGCTGGCCATAGCCGGGAGCCGCGCCCGGATCGGCACCGTCCGGGCCCACCGGCTCGCCGATGCGGGGCGAGCCGCCAAAGGCCGTCGGTGGTGAGCCCGGGCGGCTGCCCGGTGCTCCTGGCTGCCCGGGTGCGCCTAGCTGCCGGCCGTACGCCTGGGGCTGGCCGTACCCCTGGGGCTGATCCGGTGGCCGCGCGTCGCCATAGGGCTGCGACTGGTCCCATGGATTCGGCTCCGGCGGGCGGCGCTGCTCGAATGCGTCCGGGTCGACCGATGCCTGGGGTTGGCTGAACGACGGGGGGTAGCCCGGAGTGGACGGCTGCGCCGGAGGGAACTGACCGCCCCGGGACTGCGCCCACTCGGGCGGGGGCGCTTGGTTCGGAATCCCCTGTGGCGGCCCGAACAGCCCGGAGGGCGACGGCCCGCCCTGCCGAGGGTCATCCGGCGCTGGGCCCCGCGGGGGCTCCCGGTGGCTGCCTCCCCCGGCCCATGGCGGTGGCGGTGGGGCTCCCGCGTCTGCCGTGGAGGGGAATCGGGTGTGCCGCCCCTGAGGAGATCCAGG
>Ga0193743_1003729_pt1 | contig 10080 bp, 9 predicted proteins | sample L2c2metaG_FD_143038 | JGI IMG/M metagenome (GOLD analysis project Ga0193743, IMG submission 143038) | Soil microbial communities from a riparian zone of the East river system, Colorado, United States - L2c2 | ecosystem: Environmental > Terrestrial > Soil > Riparian zone | place: USA: East River...
GACGAGATATTGACGATTCGGCCCCATTTTTTCGCGCGCATCGCCGGCAGCACGGCCTGGGTGCAGAGAAAGGCTGATTTCAGATTGGTCGTAATGGTCTGGTCGAAATCGCTTTCGGTCAAGTCATCAATGCCGCGCACGATCGCCATGCCCGCATTGTTGATGAGGATGTCGATCGGACCCAGCACCGAGGTGACGTGCTCGACCATATTTGCGACGGCCACGGCCTGCGATACGTCGGCGGCGGTCGCGATCGCGCGGCCGCCCTTCTCCTTGATGTCAGCCACCACTGCATCGGCGTCACCGGCGCGTTCCCGGTAATTGACCGCGACCGCGGCGCCGGCTTCGGCGAGGGCTGCGGCAATCGCCGCTCCGATGCCGCGCGAGCCGCCTGTCACCAGCGCAATGCGGCCATTCAAATCCGGCGTAATGGTCATGATCGAAGTCCTTGTTGGTGGCGCAGTCCGCTGTCAATCTAGCGGAAGCCTGCAATGACGGCCACTTGGTCGACAGCCGGCGCGAACTCTTCGCGTTGAGACGAAGAAGGCAATAGCGGCAGGGATCGATGGCAAGACCTCTCTCCATTGCGATCATTGGCGCCGGCATGGGCGGGCTCGCGAGCGCGGCGGCGCTGCGACGGGTGGGCATCGATGTCACCGTGTACGAGCAGGCGGCGCAATTCACGAGACTCGGCGCCGGAATCCAGATCGGCTGTAACGCCATGAAGGTTCTGCGCGGGCTCGGGCTCGAGTCCCGATTGCGCGGGCAGTCGTTCTACCCGCGCTCCTGGAACAACCGGGACTGGCGGACCGGCGAAGTCAAATTCGACATGATTTTCGGTGAAGCCGCCGAAGCGAAGTTCGGCGCGCCCTATCTGCTCGCGCATCGCGGCGACCTGCACGCCGCGCTCGCCAGTGCCGTGCCTGACGAATGCGTCAGGCTGAGCCACGAACTCGTTGGGTTGGACGAGTCCGGCGATGGCGTTCGATTGGCCTTTGCCAACGGCGCGACCGCGGCCGCCGATGCGGTGATCGGCGCCGACGGCATTCATTCCGTGGTGAGAGACATATTGTTCGGCGCCTCATCGGTGAACTTTACCGGGCGCATCGCCTACCGCACCACCTATCCGGCCGCGCTTCTTGGCGGCGAAAGGATAGATGACTGCACCAAATGGTGGGGCGAAGACCGCCACATCGTGATTTACTACGTCAAGCCGGACCGCAGCGAAATCTACGTGGTCACCAGCCAGCCGGAGTCGAACTTTCGGATCGAGTCCTGGTCGGCCAAGGGTGATGTCAGGGAATTGCGTTCGGCCTTCGCGGGCTTCGACCGCCAGGTCGAGAACGTGCTGGCCGCTTGCCCGGATGTGCACAAATGGGCGATCGTCGATCGGGATTCCCTCAAGTGCTGGTCGGACCGGAGCGTGACGCTGCTCGGCGACGCCTGTCATCCGATGACGCCTTACATGGCCCAAGGCGCCGCGATGGCCATCGAGGACGCCGCGGTGTTGTCGCGTTGCCTCGAAGGCGTCGAACGTGACGGGGTGCCGACCGCGCTCCACCGGTTTGAGGCGAGCCGTAGAGACCGCACGGCGCGTATCCAGCAGACGTCGCGAACCAATACGTGGCTTAGCGGCAAGACCGATGCCGACTGGGTCTATGCCTATGACGCCTGGACCACGCCATTGGCGGCTTAGCTGTCCGTCTCAGACGTTCAGGTTCATCCAGACCGCCTTCGGCTCGGTAAAATTATCGATCGCCGCCGTGCCGTGCTCCCGGCCGAAGCCGGAATCGCGCACGCCGCCCCACGGCAACCGCACATCGGTATATCCATAGGTGTTGATCCAGACCGTGCCGGCCTTGGCCTTCTTCGCGAAGCGTTGCACGCGTCCGATGTCGCGGCTCCAGACGCCGGCGGCCAGGCTGTAGGCCGTGCCATTGGCGATGCGCAGCGCGTCGGCCTCGTCGCGGAACTTGATGACGCTCACCACCGGACCGAAGATTTCCTCCTGCGAGATGCGCATCTCGTGCTGGACGTTGGCGAAAACCGCGGGGCTGATGAAATAGCCGCGGTCGCCGACGCGCTTGCCGCCGGTCGTCAGCAGCGCGCCTTCCTTCTCGCCGATATCGACATAGTCGAGGATGCTGTTCATCTGCTTTTCGGAGATCACCGGGCCGAGCGCGGTGGCGCGATCGGCGGGATCGCCGATGCGGATCGCCTGCGCGCGTTGCGTCAGCCGCTCGACCACTTCGTCGTAAACCTTCTCATGCGCGAGGACGCGCGAACCTGCCGAGCAAACCTGGCCGGCGTTGAAGAAGATTCCGGATGCCGCCGCCTTGGTCGCAGCCTCGATATCGGCATCGTCAAAGATCACGTTGGCGGACTTGCCGCCGAGTTCGAGCGACACGCGTTTGAAATTGCCGGCCGCGCCGCGCAGAATGCCCCGCCCGACGCCCGGCGATCCGGTGAAGGTGACCTTGTCCACATCGGGATGATTGACGAGGGCATCGCCGACCACCCGGCCGGGGCCGGTGACGATATTAAGCACGCCCGGCGGCAAGCCCGCTTCGAGCGCGAGTTCGCCGATACGCAGTGCCGACAAAGACGTCAGCTCGGCCGGCTTCATCACAATCGTGCAGCCGCAGGCCAGCGCCGGGGCGAGTTTCCACATCCCGATCATCAGCGGGAAATTCCAGGGAACGATGACGGCCACCACGCCGACCGGCTCGCGTACCGTGTAGGTGAGTGCGTCGTCGCGGGTGGAGACGACCTCGCCGCTGATCTTGTCGGCCCAGCCCGCGTAGTAGGTCAGTGTGTCGATGGCGGAAGCACGCCGGAGATTGGCTTGCCGGCATCGAGGCTTTCGAGCGCTGCGATTTCATCGGCGTGCTTTTTCATCAGCTCGACCAGCCGGAGCAGGATCTGTCCGCGCTCCGACGCGCGCATGGTGCGCCACGGGCCTTCGAAGGCGCGCCGCGCCGCGGCGACCGCGCGATCGACATCGGCTTCATTGCCTTCGGCGACCGTGGCGATGACCTGCTCGGTGGCCGGATTGAGGGTCTTGAAGGTGCGCCCGGAGGCCGACGGAACCTGCTGGCCGTCGATCAGCAGCAGGCGGGACTTGGAGATCGAAACCGGGGGCGTCGCCTCACGGGAATAGTCATATGCAATTGACATCATATCTCCTCCGTTGTTGTGACTAACGTGGGGCAGAGATATGGCGTAGTAAATATGATATGATGTGCCTATGGCATGCTTTAATATGAAATGGATTTCATAACAGGTGACCGATGCTGCAAATCGAGATCGAAACCGTCTGGCGATTTCGGAAGGAGGGCAGTCCACAAACGATCGTGGTGATGCTCGCAATCCTCAACGAGATCAGAAACACCGGAAAACTCACCAGTGCCGCCAACCACGCCCGGCTTTCCTATCGTCACGTCTGGAATCTGGTCGAACAATGGTCCGATTTCTTTGGCGTGCCGCTGGTGGAAACCCATCGCGGCAGGGGCACCACGCTGACGGCATTCGGTGAAAAGCTGGTCTGGGCCGGACAACGCATGCAGGCCCGCCTCGGACCGCAGCTCGAGAATCTGGCGCAAGAACTTGCGACCGAGATCAAGCCGTTCCTGCACCAACGCCCGTCCGTGATTCGCGTTCATGCCAGCCACGGCTACGCCGTGTCAAAGCTGCGGGAGCTGCTCGACCATGAATCCGGCATCGGCGTCGATTTGCGCTATGTCAGCAATCAGAATTCCCTGGTGTCGCTGGCGCAAGGCGCTTGCGATCTTTCAGGCGTGCATCTGCCGCGCGGCGAGCTGCGCGCACAAAGCGTTCAGGCCTGCAGGGAATGGCTCGATCCACGCGAAGACCGTGTGATCCATTTCGTGACGCGCGAGATGGGGTTGATGCTCAAGCGCGGCAATCCGCTCAAGATCACGTCGTTGAAGGATATCGTCGACCGCAAGGCCCGCTTCGTCAGCCGCGACCATGATTCCGGTACCCGCCTGCTGTTCGACCAGTTGCTGGCCCTGCACAAGATCGACGAGACCAAAATCAACGGCGCGCAGCAGATGGAGTTCACCCACGCCGCGGTGGCCGCCTATGTCGCGAGCGGCATGGCCGACGTGAGTTTCGGCGTCGAGGCTGCCGCCCGGCAATTCGGGCTCGATTTCGTCCGGCTGCTGACCGAGGATTATTTCTTTGTCTGCCGCCGTGCGTTTCTGGAGACCGAGCCGATGCAGCGCATCCTCGGCGTCATGAAGGGTGGCGAATTTCACACGGCGGTTGCAGCACTTCCCGGTTATGTCACGGTCAACACCGGATCGGTCAGCACCGTCCAGCAATTCCTTGATAGCGTCGACGCAAAGACGGTTGTTTCCCGGAAGCGAAAGAACTGAAGTCGCGGCGATACCCGAGCAGATCAGCCCGCATCCAGCACGGCCAGCCGCTCGGCCTCGGCGATGTCATCCATGGTATTGGCGTTGAAGAATGGATCGAGCGGCGTGGTCGGCCACGTCACGGTGGCTAGTCGATAACGCGCGGTCCAGCGGTCGATCTTGCGGATGTCTTCCACAACGAGCGCGTGGTGCAGTTCCTCGCGCAAGCCAACGCTCCATAATCCGATCACCGGATGCGATTGCCCGTCGGAGGCCGCGACCGCGAGCTGCGCATTCTCGTCAGTGCGGGCGCGATGCAGGCGCGCGACCAGATCGCGCGGCAGGAACGGGCAGTCCGCCGCCGCGCTCAGGATGAATTCAACATCCGGCCGGTTGGCCGCGGCCCAATCAAGCGCCGCGAGAATGCCCGCGAGCGGTCCGGGAAAATCCTTTACCGTGTCTGATATGACCGGCAGGCCGAACGTGGCGAAGCGCGCCGGATCGCCATTGGCATTGAGAATGAGGCCGTCGCATTGCGGCTGCAGCCGCGCGATCACGCGATCGAGGATGCTGCGGCCGCCGATCTGGCGCATCGGCTTGTCGCCGCCGCCCATCCGTCGCGCCAGGCCGCCGGCAAGCAATACGCCGGGAATGTTATTCATCACGTTCGCCGCCCTTGCGCTTGTGACGCGCGGATTCCTCTTCGACGAAGGCGAGATTTTGGTCGTAGATGATCCGCTCCTGCCCGGACAGCGCGATGAAGCGTTTTCCCCGCGTGCGCCCGACCAAGGTCAATCCGACCTGGCGCGCCAGGTCGACGCCCCACGCCGTAAAGCCGGAACGCGAGACCAGAATCGGAATTCCCATCCGCACCGTCTTGATCACCATCTCCGAGGTCAGCCGGCCCGTGGTGTAGAGGATCTTGTCGGCGGGATCGACGCCGTGGCGGTAGATCCAGCCCGCGATCTTGTCGACCGCGTTGTGGCGGCCGACATCCTCGGTGTAGCAGACGGGCCGGCCTTCTTTGCACAGCACACAGCCATGGATCGCGCCGGCTTCGAGATAGAGCGAGGGCATGGTGTTGATCGCGTGCGTCATCTGATAGAGCCAGGAGGTGCGCAGCTCCGCCTTCGGCAGCGCGACGCTTTCGACCGCTTCCAAGAGATCGCCGAATGCCGTGCCCTGCGCGCAGCCTGAGGTTTGCGTGCGCTTCTTCAGTTTCTGCTCGAAATTGGTGTGGTGTTCGGTGCGCACCACCACCACCTGCAGGTCGTCGTCATATTCGACCTCGGTGACGACATCGTCGTATTTCAGCATGTTCTGGTTGAGCAGATAGCCGAGCGCGAGGTATTCCGGATAATCGCCGATCGTCATCATGGTGACGATCTCCTGCGCGTTCAGATACAGGGTCAGCGGCCGCTCCACCGGGACCCTGATCTCGACAGTAGCCCCGGTCTGGTCGGTCCCGGCGACACGTTCGGTCAGCCGCGGGTCGTCGGGATTCGGCACGATCAGGGGGACGGGGGCTTTGTCGATTTTCATCATATCCGCAGGCTAGCATGACATTACGTGTAGGCTGATATAAGCACCGGAAGAAGCAAGTCACCATTTACTTCGTCATGGCCGGGCTTGTCCCGGCCATCCAGGTCCTTCTGCACTAGCGTCAAGACGTGGATGCCCGGCACAAGGCCGGGCCTGACGACCTACAAAGAAGCGCCGGTTCCGGAGAACAAGATGAACGTGATTGGTCTCGCAGGATGGAGCGGCGCCGGCAAGACCACCTTGCTGGCGCGCGTGATCCCGCATCTGCTCGGCCAAGGCCTGCGCGTTTCCGTGATCAAGCATGCCCATCATGAGTTCGACGTCGACGTGCCGGGCAAGGATTCCTGGGTGCACCGGCAGGCGGGCGCCACCGAAGTGCTGGTGTCCTCCGTCAGGCGATGGGCGCTGATGCATGAATTGCGCGGCGCCGAAGAGCCGCGGCTGCCGGAACTGCTCAAAAAGATGTCGCGGGTCGATCTGGTGGTGGTCGAAGGCTTCAAGCGGGAGCCGCTCCACAAGATCGAGGTGCACCGCACCGCCAACGGCAAGGCGGTGTTATTCCCCGACGACCCTGATATCGTCGGTATCGCGACGGATGCTGCGGTTGAAACCACGCTGCCGGTGGCGCATCTCGACGATGTCGAGGCCGTCGCCGCCATGATGCTGCGGTCCGCGATACCTGTCGAAGACCTGCTGGCGAAAAGCGTCAGTGAAACCTGAGACATAATATGGCGCAATTGTCCGACGATTGCTTTGCCTTCGGCGGGCCGATGATGTCGGTCGATGAGGCCGTCGCCATCATCGCCGCGCGGGTAAGCGCGGTGCAGGACGCCGAGACCGTCTCGCTCAGGAATGCGGATGGGCGCATTCTCGCCGGCGATATTTCCGCTTCGCTGCCGCTGCCGCCTTTCACCAATTCCGCCGTCGACGGTTATGCCGTGCGCGGTGGTGATCTTCCGCAAGAGGCGGAAGCGGCATTTCCCGTGACCGGACGGGTGCAGGCCGGCGCGTCGGCAGGTGCTGCGATCGCGCCGGGTCACGCGGTGCGGATCTTTACCGGCGCGCCGATGCCTGACGGCGCCGACACGGTGTTCATGCAGGAAGATGTCCGGGTCGAAGCCGACAACAAAGTGGTTGTTCCCGCGGGCCTCAAGCCCGGCGCCAATGTGCGTCCGGCAGGCGAAGATATTCCCGTTGGCCACGCCGCGCTGAAAGCCGGCCAGCGGCTGCGGCCGCAGGATGTCGCGCTGATCGCGGCCTTCGGCTTGACCGAGGTCGACGTCAGAAGGCGTATCCGCGTCGCGGTGTTCTCGACCGGCAACGAGCTGGTATCGCCGGGAGCGCCGCGCGGGGCTGCGCAACTGTTCGACTCCAACCGTTTCATGCTGATGGCGATGCTGGCGCGGCTCGGCTGCGACGTCAGCGACCTCGGAATCTTGCGGGACGAGCGAACCTCGCTCGCCGACGCCTTGAAGAACGTGGCTAACGCTCACGACCTCATCCTCACCACCGGCGGCGTTTCGACCGGCGAAGAGGACCACGTCAAGGCCAGCGTCGAAAGCGTCGGCACGCTGGTGCTATGGCGGATGGCGATCAAGCCCGGCCGCCCGGTCGCGATGGGAATTATCGGTGGCACGCCGTTCATCGGATTGCCGGGAAATCCGGTGGCGAGTTTTGTCACCTTTGTCCATGTGGTGCGGCCGACCGTGCTGGCGCTGGCCGGCGCCGCGCAGCAGCCGTTGATTGCGATGCCGGTTCGCGCCGCCTTCTCCTACAAGAAGAAAGTCGCGCGCCGCGAATATGTCCGGGTTACCTTGCGCAAGGGCAGCGACGGCGCGCTCGAGGTGACAAAATTTCCGCGCGAGGGCGCGGGGCTGCTGTCGTCGCTTGTGGATACCGATGGACTGGTCGAGCTCGGCGAGGAGATCACGCAGGTGCAGCCCGGCCAGACCGTTGGATTTTTGTCGTATGCGAGCCTGATCTGAAATCCCGTTGGCTCCGGCGAGATACGTTGACGATGTGGTCTCGCTTCGCCATGTTCGCTCCATGACCACGACCAAACTCGACCTCACCGGTCTCAAATGTCCGTTACCTGCATTGAAGACGCGCAAGGCGCTAAAGTCGGTGAAGCCCGGCGACCTCTTGGAAGTTCATTGCACCGATCCATTGTCGGTGATCGATATCCCGAACCTGATCCGGGAAACCGGCGATAAGGTCGAGATTACCGAACGCGCGGAACACCGGATCGTGTTCATGATTGAAAAAGGCCAATAGAGCCGGCTGAGCGCGCATTCTCTCCGGATAGGTCATTTTCTCCGGACGTATCATTTCGAATTCTTATCGGCCTATCGCAAATGCCCATCGATACGCGTTCGCTATCGCAGCATGAGATTGCTTTATTGATCTTTGGATCGATTCCAACTGACATTCCCGCTTCATCTTAGGCCGAGCAAAGGCGCGGATGAGCCGGTGATCCCGTACGCCTTTCCTGCGCCCGAGCAGGAACGAATGCGTGACCTTAAATGCTTATGAAAGCGCGATATTTTCCTTGGCATCTGGCATGCCACAAACTAGAGTCCGGTATCGCTGAAGGCAAGAACGAGATGTTTCAATGAGTCATAATTTGCAAGAAATCCGCTCGTTCGAACATCCCGGCGAAGGACGCCGCCGGGCCAAATCGACGCCCAAGGGGCGCCAGGTCGATCCGGTTGCCGGGCATGAGATTGAACTTCTGCTCGGCGACCGGCCGCGGCGACGCGATCTCCTGATCGAGCATCTGCATCTCATCCAGGACACCTATCATCAGATTTCCGCCGCGCATCTTGCAGCGCTCGCCGACGAGATGAAGCTTTCGTTTGCGGAAGTATTCGAGACCGCGACCTTCTATGCGCATTTCGATGTCGTGAAGGAGGGCGAGCCTGATATCGCGCCGCTGACCATTCGCGTCTGTGACTCCCTGACTTGCGCGATGATGGGCGCGGAGAAATTGCTGCATGAACTGCAGAACACCGCCGGACCCGGCATTCGCGTGGTGCGCGCGCCCTGCGTTGGCCGCTGCGATACCGCACCGGCGGCCGAGGTCGGTCATCACTTTGTCGACCATGCCAGCGTTGCGAGCGTGCTTGCGGCGGCGAAAGGCGGCAATACCCACGCGCATCTGCCTAAATATGTCGATTACGATTCCTATATCGCCGGCGGCGGCTACAAGCTGCTCAATCGCCTGCGCTCCGGCGAACTGGCAAAAGAAGATCTCTTAAAGGCGCTGGATGACGCCAGCCTGCGCGGCCTCGGCGGCGCCGGCTTTCCGACGGGGCGAAAGTGGCGCGCGGTGCTCGGCGAGCCCGGGCCGCGGCTGATGGCGATCAACGGCGACGAGGGCGAGCCCGGCACGTTCAAGGATCGCTATTATCTCGAAACCGATCCGCATCGCTTTCTCGAGGGCATGCTGATCGGCGCGCATGTGGTGGAAGCGCCTGAGATCTACATCTACATTCGCGACGAATACCCGGCCTCGCGCGAAATTCTCGAGCGCGAAATTGCGAAATTGCCGCCGGGCGGTCCGGTGCTGCATATGCGGCGCGGCGCCGGCGCCTACATCTGCGGTGAGGAATCCTCGCTGCTGGAAAGCATCGAAGGCAAACGCGGTCTGCCGCGGCACAAGCCGCCCTATCCGTTCCAGGTCGGCCTGTTCGGCTTGCCGACGCTGATCAACAATATCGAGACGCTGTGGTGGGTCCGCGACATCGTCGAAAAGGGTGCGGAGTGGTGGAAGGGCCATGGCCGCAACGACCGTAACGGCTTGCGCAGCTATTCGGTGTCGGGCCGCGTCAAAAATCCCGGCATGAAGCTCGCACCGGCTGGCATTACCGTGCGCGAGCTGATCGACGAATTTTGCGGCGGCATGGCCGACGGACATACCTTCCATGCCTACCTGCCGGGCGGCGCCTCCGGCGGCATTCTGCCGGCTGCGATGGACAACATCCCGCTCGATTTCGGCACGCTGGAAAAATACGGCTGCTTCATCGGTTCCGCGGCGGTCATCATCCTGTCCGAACACGACAGCGTGAAGGGTGCGGCGCTCAACCTGATGCGCTTCTTCGAGGACGAAAGCTGCGGCCAGTGCACGCCCTGCCGGGTCGGCACCCAGAAAGCGGCGCTA
>Ga0193743_1003730_pt1 | contig 10078 bp, 7 predicted proteins | sample L2c2metaG_FD_143038 | JGI IMG/M metagenome (GOLD analysis project Ga0193743, IMG submission 143038) | Soil microbial communities from a riparian zone of the East river system, Colorado, United States - L2c2 | ecosystem: Environmental > Terrestrial > Soil > Riparian zone | place: USA: East River...
ATAAGGATGTCTAACTTGTGTTGAGTGTTTGCATCCTTTGCCTGTAATTCAGCAAGGGCTTGCTCCAGGGTCGCGAGTCGTTCGCCTTCCATGGAGTGCAACGGATCCTTGTCGGAGATTACAGTTTTGGGTAGTGCTGAGGAGGGATCGAGAGCAGAGGAGTACATGGAGTTGGCAGAGTCCAAGTCGGAACTGTGAAAGATGACTATGGTGGACTAGCTATCTGCTGGGATCAGTCCTCTGAGAGATCCTTTTCTGATGTTAGGGCAACTGCAGAACAACTTAGTCGAGATCTAGCAGGGGATCCTAAACATATATATAAACATAAAATACGACAGGAAAGCGCACCTAGCAGGGGATCCTAAAAGAAAAGGATAAAGCCCTGCTAAGGTGGGATGCATGTCTATATACCAAAAATTGGAGTCGAAATAATAAAATGATGAAAAATAATAAAATGATGAAAAAGATGGAGAATGGTGACAAGGTGATAAGAATGCTACATCACGTGACCATCGGACTCTGGTATCAGAGCCGTGAGTGCACTCCATCTTGGGCTAGCAATGATGAGGAGGAATATACAGAGGTGATGGAGAAATATCGGAGGAAACATCGGACGAAGCAGAGCGTCCCCTAACACCTGATGGTCACATGATGTAGCATTCCTATCACCTTTTTACCATTCTCCATCTTTTTCATCATTTTATTATTTTTCATCATTTTATTATTTCGACTCCAATTTTTGGTATATAGACATGCATCCCACCTTAGCAGGGCTTTATCCTTTTCTTTTAGGATCCCCTGCTGGTGCACTTTCCTGTCGTATTTTATGTTTATATATATGTTTAGGATCCCCTGCTAGATCTCAACTAAGTTGCAGCTGCAGTTGCCCTAACAGTTAAGGGTTGGAATAGGGCAAAGGGTAAGAGTAGGGCAAAGGGCTAGAAATGAAGGAGGGGTGGTCCATCCGGTGGAGATGAGAAAGAAATTGGTGGGGGTCTACTGGGGACATAACTGTGATTGTTCATAACAGTAGTCCACAAGAGACTTCACAAGGGTGTAAGGATTGTTGAGGTAGATGTTGAAAAGTGACTATATGTGCAATTCTTTTAGCATGGGAAACAACAATGAAGAATACCTGAGCTTGTCTTCAGAAAAAAAAGTGAAAGGTGGTTGGAGTCTGCCTCACTAAATCAGACAGTCAAGATAATCAGGCTATGTCTTGTAGGCATGTAGACATGTAAAGAATGTAGGTGAAAAGGAAAAAGGAAAAAAAGAGAGAGTCGGTACGAGCTCTCCATATATAGGGAGCGCTAAGGGGTGTAGACAAACATGTATAAGTAATACAATACTAGGATTACACCTTGCTGATTGATAAATGAAACTTTAATTGAATATTGACCAAAAAATTCAAACTCCTTCAAGCTACTGCTTGTTACTGTACGGAACCAAACCCGGCAATGCAGTTCCCTTTCGCAATGGGAGCAGAGCCACTCCTCATATAACATATTCTGGCCGCGATGCAGTCACCAACACATGGCGGAGTCAGGACAGATCCTTTGCCTTGCAATGTGTTGAACATCTGTAGGTGCAAATCAAAAATCAGGATCACAAGTTGGCATTGCACAAGTTGAAAAAAAGCTTACAGTAACCAAAGAAGGGTCAGCTTGCATAACTAAGTAAATTCAAAGGACTTCAGAGACTTATGCAACCAAGAAATAAAATTCTTGTACCTTCAGTAACGTGGTGCCACCATGTCGCATTAAGGGGATCATTTGGGCCCCACCCAGTAACATTTTGTCCATATGTCTGACGAGTGTTGTATTCATAAGCGTATGTAGGCCCGAATTGGATCTGGGAATCGAGTGAGGGGAAGGAGTTGACATCAGATTTCCACCTATAAATGAAGCATGTTAGATAGTTTGAACTTGTTCGAGCCTTGTATGGAACGAACGTATGTGCATCTACTATATCGAATGTCTACAATAACCGTCACTGAATAACACGTTCATTTGGTCAGGAACAGAAATTTACCGCGGAGTCCACTTCGTAGACTCTGAAACCGGAGTTGAGGTTATTGAGCGGTGTGATGGAGGGGCCCATCTAACGGACAAAAGGACATTCAATCGCGATGAAGAAAGAATCTGGAAAGATACATACCCAAGAAGTAGTCAGAGCAGTATCTGCTGCAATCACACTTGCATTGTTGCTATAAAATATCTAATGCCTTAAATGGGTTCACGCGTAGGTAGTCAGATATATCAGGTACGTACGCTCAACTGGTCTTCGTGAGTGCTGCAAAAAAAACTCAGTGAGAAGTTCTATGAAAAAATCGAAAGGTTACGCACTGGCCAAAGAATATGTCTGTGTGGGATAATGTGCGGTCAGAGTGTATACATGATCTAAATGTTAATGGGCTCACTGGCGATAACATGAGGAGAGTATCGGTCAACACTTGAGCAGAAATTTAGCCCTTGATAAAACCAGTTTGGATAGAAAAAAAAACAGCCTACATCTGGTAGACTATCAAGGGGCAGTTAGCTCTGCTTTAAGAATAAAACTAGGACATACAAAGGTTTGTTGGGTTGGTCAGACCGTTAGTACCATCCCATCCAGTAAGGACATGTCCAATGATCCAGACTGAAAGAGGTGATCATTTCAGAGAAGTTGCACGAATATAAATTGAAATGAATATGAACCGCGATCACCAGCATCTTCCGCGTCTTGCAATTCATCAGTCACAAATCGTAGCATTCCAGATGTGTCAGGGTTGGTCACATTGATGTAATTGAACCAATTTGCACTGTGCATAGCCATCAAATCACGCAAACAGCTCTCAGTGTTCGAGCTTTCTTACCGATACCCTAGGTAGAGGGCCAAAATCAGCCTTTCCCAATGATTATAGAGAAGCGAGATCTCTTACAAAGATCGGTGTTCAGCGTGATGATACGCAGTCCGTCTTTACGTTTGACCATGTAACCTGCATAGTGAGATCGTGCAAGCTGAACAGCAGTCTCTGGCAGCCAGTCTTCATGCTGCCAGAGGCCAGCGACATGATCATAGTTCCTATACAAAAGAGTCAACGATGATAAAACAGGGCATTCTTTATCACTTACCAACTAAACTGGTTAGCAAGGGCACCACCAATTGCATGCGGCACATCCTGGGCTCTGAGATAGAGATGTAAGTCATGAGCCCCGAAGCTACAAGCTGTAACTGACTGGTTATAACTGTCGTGATTTCCAAGAGCAGCATAAACAGGACCCGATCCAAGAAGCCTTTTGAAAAGGTCGAACACCACAGTCTGTTGAAAGTTAAGATGGATAATGAATTCGATGAAGCTTAATGTGGAGTACCTCAGTATATTCAATGTAACTCCTGTAAAAAAAAATAGATGAACTCCTCTGTCATAGATTGAGAAATGAAGTTGATAGAACGAACCTCGAAAGTTGATTGTCTGGATCATGAGAAACTAAATCACCTGTATATAACGTCCACGCAAAACCATTGTCCTTCGTGCCAGTCAGGGCAGGAATGGTTTCAAGGGCCGCTAGAGCGAGGGCATAAGGCGTATCACTGGAAAATAGTAGCTAGAACCGAGGAGCGTAAGGTAGAGGAAATCCTGAGGCTCGTACCAAAGATATGCACCGAACCTTGGTGCAGGAGAAAGTGTTGAATTTGGACTGTTGTTATTAAAGCCCTCTGCTCTGCAACATAATCCCGTAGTACAATTGGCTTCAGCACCGGTCGCATACCCTATTAGGAAGATTGAGCTATGAGACATTCAGGCTGTTAATGATCAAGCTCACTAGGATCCAGGTGAAAGTCGGACAAATGCAAGACATTGAGTCTTTTCCCGCTGGGCTTTTTCGGAGGTGGAAGAGGAGATGGCTTAGGTTTGGCAAACCAGTTTGTAAGATTCAAAGGAGCGGTCGGTACGGCAGGGCACAGGTTGAAGAAATTTTGACATAATGCCTGGTAGTTGCAACCCGAATTGAGACCTCAGAAAGATTTGTAAACTTTGTGTCCTACCTGTCCGTCAAGACCGCCAACATCGGCGTTGGCAACCACTTGAGTAATGACTGAACCGATCCCAGATAATCCAAACGTCGCACTACATGTACTAGAAAGCTTTGCGACAGTGCAGAATTCAACAAAGAATTCTGGACCTTTTTCAGGAGCGGCCAATGAAACGAATTTCCCAACCTCAAGGACGGCTTGGCAAAGGCCACATTTGTTGCTGGTGAAGGTTGGGTTGGAAAACAGAGATTCGATCTGATTGACTGCATTAGCCAGAAGTGTGGCTGAAGAAGCTACTGGGGGAAGAGGATGAGGGTCGACCGTATTATTGATTGGGATATGGTTCGGGTCTGTGAGTGAGAATGGGTAAACTTTGTGCTGTTGTTGAATGCGGTCGTCAGAACTAGTACACTAAAAGACAAGAACATGGACGCAAACAGTTACTGGGTCCGAAATGACAGGCTGCACTTGTGCAGACGTCGCAGTTGGTGAGTTGAAGTATTTTTGGTAGACCGATGTGGGAAAAGCGCCTGGCGCAGTAAACGTCGAGGGTTGTATTGACTGTGATAGTCCGACTGTTATCTGGACGACCAAGCAGAAGAAACGTCCGGACAACATTTCTGAACTGACTGGACAAAGGATTGCATGGCGCCCATCATGGTCGTTATATAAGTATAACGAACGTGGGGCGGAATTAAGAGGGTGATCATCAGTACTTACACGCGTTGATCCTTTTTTAGCAATATAGCAATGGTCCTGGATCCGCACAGCGCCGTCGGACAATCGTGTGTTCTCAGGACAATCCATACAGACGCTTCCAATGCGCCCGCCACGCCTCCCGGAAATTTGTGAGAAAAAAAAGCGTCTTATGGATGGGTTGCTTGTGGCAACCTTTCTATTATCATTTTGGTATCAAAAGGATGGCTCTAACATTATAGTCTCTGTTGCACTGTACACCAGTCGTATGGCCCGGAAGTTGGCGTTCGTGATCGAACCATGCCAGTGACTACCAGAGGCTGGGCGGTCATTGAGCGAACCTGGGCTTCCGTTGGGCCTTTCGAAATTCAAAATTCAAGTTCAAAGTTCGTGCATCATGACTTGATCAAAATTTTCAGTACGGCTGACTGTATTTTGGTGTCCTGGGATCAATTGAAATCCTAATTGGTGTATTAGGCGCTGCTTGGCTTGGCATTGTTCGTCCGTTTTGCTTCTTGATGACGTTTTTGTGTGGTATGATTTGATCGATTTTGATCATTGATCCAAATTGACGTGAACTTAGCTTTAACTTTAGGATTATGGTTAATATCATGGCAGGCGGCTGAGGGGGCGCTTAACACAATAAATCTCAGTCGAAGTCAAGCTCCTTGTCTGCCTTTCCATAAATTTGGACTAGAGAGGCGCAATCATCGCATGTGTACGGCAGGGTGGGAAAAATCAGCTCACATCGTGTCAACAAATAGGCAACAAGTTGGTAACATAAATACATGTTTCAATGAATGCTGGGTATACGCCTACCAATGGTCAAATTGCACATATTCAGCAGGCAGATCGTTATATAAATACCTAGTAATTTCCAAAATAAAAGAAGTTGTGGAACTGTAACGGTGTTCTACAAAAAATAGCGAATCATGACGTTCAAAGCGAATATATCGATAGTTTATCGTGAGGGTAGGTAGTGATACATCAAAAGGGTTTTGGATTGGAGTCCGTCTGTAGAGCGCAGATGATGGGTACTAGGGGGATGATAGAGTTGTTACCCTTTCCTATCGATGGGTGAATCGCTATAATAAAGACGAGGCCGCATGCATGAGCGACGCTGAGCAGCTGGTGAATTGGCTACAAACCAGCGAAAGAAAAGAGAACGCAACAGCCGACCAGAATAATGGGGGTCTGTGCGGGTTGAAAAAAATTATGTTTGATTATCAGATGGTTGATCAGGTTGGAGGCTGGGATTCGTATTTTCCTTCTCCTTGGTCTCGTCCTCAGCTTCAACCTTCGCTGTTACCCTCGATATTGACGGGGATGCTGCAACTTGTCGTGCACGAGCCTTTTCCTCTGCTATCCTTCTTGTTTCTGTCCACAGACCAAGTGTGTAAAGATGCAAAGAGCGAGCGTAGAGAACGAAAGGATCCACAGCATTATCGGTGGGAAGTGAAGTTGATGAGTTATCCATTCTCTCTGAGATACAGAATTAAGGTTTGGTGGAGAAAGGAGAGCGAGATTTTTTTAAAAAAATTGGAGTTCAGCAAAAACACACTGTGACCCTGGGTAATCGGTACACCTATGGTGGAGCGAACTGAGAGAAAGAAAAGGAATTTGTGTTATTTTTTTGGAAAAGTTGTCCGGATCAACTTACCATCTAAGGACTCCCAGGGCCGAAGATTCAGTAAGATTCAGTGCATGACCCTCCACAATAAAGCCTTCTGGAATGAATATAACGTTGAACTTTCAAATTCCGTCGCTCCACCTGAAGGCTCCACGGAGGGCTAGGCCATGGCCATCAGCCATGCCACCCTCGTTTGCCGCCTGATTGCCGACAACGCTGCAAAATAGTCACTATCGCAGACACTATTTTGCGCCGTTGTTTCGGATTTTTCATTCCTGGCCAACTTCGTCGGCATGACGGTCAAGGCCAACAGCACTACGGCTGACCAAGTGCGAAACTTCCTGTTTTAGAATCGATAATGACGTCAACATCATCCATAGGTCATGTGAGATGAGATTCTCGCAAATATTTTGTGGCTAAAAGCTCCTTCCCCTACCTGGGCTACAGCCTGGCGCAACAAGACTCTCTAAAATAGTTTTGTGGCAAGTGGCTTAATATTGCATGCGTAGGCTGCAGCTCAAGAAATTTCCCCAATTTCCCCCCAAAATTCGCACCCGATGTTTGAGGATTTATGTAACCTCTTCTATGTCCCCTGTTCGGCGGTTCGCCGAATCGTCACTTTTAGAGTTTCACAGTATCCACATTCTGGATGTGTCCCAAACTTTTCAAAGACTCTATTAGTAATGCTGTGATGTATACCGTATCTTTTTATGAGTGAAAGGGATGAGACTGAGGATATAACTGTCACTCTAAGATCACGTTTGCCGAGGACAAATCGTCAATCAGATTATCGGAGTTTAAAATAATACGATGCCATGAGATGCCGGTTGTGACACCAAACAGGTGATCCAAGTATATTTGTCTATAGGTAGATGACAACCAAAGTCAACAAAAATTTTGAAGGTTCTGGAAAGATATCAGAATTGACACGGAATGATGAGGCACTTATTTGATGGATACTATCAAGCCAGAACTACCAAATAAAATTCTCAGACCCTCAAAAAACTGGCCAGTTCAAGGTTGCTCCTAAAATCAAAAATCTGTGTAATCGATTCCTTTTTGATGACCCTGTTGTTAGGGCAACTGCGGAACGACTTAGTTGAGATCTAGCAGGGGATCCTAAACATATATATAACCATAAATACGACAGGAAAGCACACCTAGCAGGGGATCCTAAAAGAAAAGGATAAAACCCTGCTAAGGTGGGATGCATGCTGTTAGGGCAACTGCGGAACGACTTAGTCGAGATCTAGAAGGGGATCCTAAACATATATATAAACAGGAAGCGCACCTAGCAGGGGATCCTAAAAGAAAAGGATAAAGCCCTGCTAAGGTGGGATGCATGTCTATATACCAAAAATCGGAGTTAAAATAATAAAATGATGAAAAAGATGGGGAATGGTGAAAAGGTGATAGGAATGCTATGTCACATGACCATCAGACTCCGGTATCGGAGCTGTGAGTGAACTCCATCTTGGGCTAGCAACAATGAGGGGGAATATACAGAGGTGATGGAGAAATATCAGAGGAAACATCGGATGAAGCGGAGCGTCCCCTAACAGAGATCACATCTTCTCAATTGGCCTTGTTCCAGCACCAGCAGAGATCTGAGCCACTTCCAGTGTTTCTCAGTGCTTAGCTGAAGCATTCAAATGTAACTCCAAAGCTTCTGCCCCCTCCAGTTGGTCCATTCTGGAGTATCTGAAGGAATTTGACAGTGTCTTTTCCAAGGAGTCTTTCAATGCCCTACCAGAGCCTGAGAAATGGGATCATGCAGACGACATCTTCAATGACTTGATAACGGAAGGAGTTGTGGTGGTGTACCTGGACGACATCCTAATATTCACGGAAACTCTAGAGGAGCACCAGAAGGTCACTCAGAGAGTTATGGAGTTGCTCTGGAAACACAACCTCTTCCTTAAACCCAAAAAGTACAAGTTTGAGAAGACAGAAGTGGAGTACCTCAGAGTGATTATTTCCCAGAATTCAATTAAGATGTACCCATTCAAAGTAGCTGGAGTAACGGAATGGCCTACTCCATCTAACAGGAAGGAAGCGCAGTCCTTCCTGGGCTTTACCAACTTCTACTGCAGGTTTATCCAAGGGTTCTCCACCTAGCCTGTCCCTTATTTGATCTCATGTGGAAGGACACGGAGTGGAGATGGAGAGCAGAGGAGCAGTCAGCATTTGATGCACTCAAGGAATGGATTACAACAGCTCTGATTCTCGCCCTGCCAGATAACTCATGACCTTTTCGGATCAAAGTGGACAGCTCGGATTTCGTGACCGGAGCCGTATTGTCTCAACAATCACCAGAAGACAACAAGTGGCACCCTGTAGTGTTCCTTTCCAAATCCCTTTCTCCGGTAGAGCGGAATTACAAAATCCATGACAAGGAGATGTTGGCAATCATGAGAGTGTTGGAGGAGTGGAGGCATTTTGTAGAAGGAGCGGAGCATCGCTGTGAGATTTGGACGGATCACAAAAACTTACAATATTTCATGACAGCCAAGAAGCTCAACTGGAGGCAAGCTAGGTGGTCCCTACTCTTAGCCTGATTTGACTTCATCATGCATCACCATCCCGGAAAGAGCATGGGGAAGATGGACACTCTGTCCTGTTGGTCCAATCATGGAACAGGCTTGGAAGAAAATGACAATGTGGTCCTCCTTACTCCAAATTTCTTCGTGGTCCAAGCATTGGAAGGTTTAGAGGTGGCAGGAGAGGAACAAGGAATACTGAAGGATATCTGAAAGGGAACATGGGACAGAGAGAAAGAGGAGCTGGTGGCGAGGGCTGCGAGAGAGTTACAAGGTTCATCAGCTTGCTCTGTTAAGTCTGCAGAGTGGTCCCTAACCGATGGACTTCTGTATTTCCAAAGGCGAGATCTGTGTTCCAGACACTTCCAATCTCCATCTCCGGATCATCACACTTTCTCACAACTCTAGGTTGGCTGGTCACAGTGGAAGGTGAAAGACATTGGAGCTGGTGTCTCGGAACTACTGGTGGCCACAGATGTCAAGGTATGTTGGCAGGTACGTCTCCACCTGTGACATGTGCCTTCGGACCAAATCATTCTGACATCCTCTGACCAGAGAACTCCACCCTCTTCCCATTCCATCTGCTCCATGGGATACCATCAGCGTGGACTTCATTGTTGAGCTGCCACAATCTGCAGGGCACGATTCCATCATGGTTGTTGTTGATTCCGTCACAAAGCATGTGCATTTCATTTCCACTGTCACTATGATCTCTGCTGCCAGAGCCGCACACCTTTTCCTCAATCATGTGTGGAAACATCACAGTCTCCCTTGGAAAGTTGTCCCTGATAGAGGTCCCAAATTTGTAGCAGAATTCACCTGGGAACTCTACCAGTTGCTCGGAATTAGGTTGGCAGCCACCACAGCCTACCACCCTCATGGAGACAGACAGACAGAACAGGTCAACCAGGAACTGGAACAATATCTCTGACTCTTCACCAACCAAAGACAAGATGATTGGGTGGGGCTTCTGCCATTTGCGGAATTCCAGTATAACAACCAGGTTCATTCTTCCACTCAACACCCTCCTTTCCTCCTTGACACCGGGGGTGTTCCTCAGATGGGCTTTGAACTGGACCAACCTTGGTCCCATGTGGAATCTGTCAATGAGTTCAGAGACCGGATGGAGGACACCTTGGAGGAAGTGAAGGCGGCTCTGGCCAAGTCAAAAGATGACATGACGCTCTACTACAAT
>Ga0193743_1003732_pt1 | contig 10074 bp, 10 predicted proteins | sample L2c2metaG_FD_143038 | JGI IMG/M metagenome (GOLD analysis project Ga0193743, IMG submission 143038) | Soil microbial communities from a riparian zone of the East river system, Colorado, United States - L2c2 | ecosystem: Environmental > Terrestrial > Soil > Riparian zone | place: USA: East River...
TTGATTTCTGCATTTGACACCATCGCGAAGGTCACTTCGGATGGCTTCGGGCCACATCGTCGTTAACTCGTAAATATTATACCTAAAGAGCACCAAATTGTTATCAACTTGCTTTTTGGGATTGTATTTTATTACAGGGCTTACACGCCATATGCCGTCAGGCCAACCCCGAGAGCAAGAATAACAGCGTAGGTTGGGGGCAAGCGACTGCTCTCTGGCAATGGGTCAACTTGAGGAGGTTCTGTTCCGCCAAGCTTTTCTCCCTTCGCTTGGTGCTGATTGGGCTCAAGCGAAGACCGACGACTTGTAGTGAACATTGTCCTCGATGTTCGGGCCAAGAGCCATGATGACCATATCGACCTGGCACCTCGACGCAAAGAAAATTTTGCTAGAGTTTGAAGGCGCAACATCGACGAGTATTATGAGCGCACTGTCGTGGACGAGGTATAAGCTAGGGGAGACTCACCAAAGACTCTCAAAACAATCTCAAAAGTAGGAGAAACCCACGGATGTGCGGGCCGGCGTGTGGGACTTGTCATTGGACTGATTGCAGCCTGGATTTTTTCTTGACCAATATGCTACCAGCGATGCTCAAACGAATACGACGGCCATTTCGTATACAACTAAGGAACTTATCAACTCCAAGTAATCCATATAATAATTATACAAAAATAAGAGGTCAGAACCTCTCATTCTCCATCGGATATCTATATATTCAGCTCAAAATTTCATAGCATTTCCCTTCGAAGTTCCTCCAGAGACTGCACAGAGACTTTTGTCGCCTTTCGCTGCAGTGGCATGTGATTTTCAAAAAATGTTGCCTTCATTAGGTGCACACGTTCTACCTTTTCTCAATTTCGATTTCCTACGCCCTGCACGCTTCTCCGCCGTCTACTTTCCGGCTTGGTTTGTCAATGGTGAAGTGGAGGCTAACGTCACTTACAAAGGCATCCAGGTCCATTCCATTTCTGTTCTTTATATGGATTTGAACTAATTCCTTTGATTTCTACAGAGCAAGGAATCTGCCTGGTTCGAGAATACGTGCGTGAAACTATATCATGCTGCGTAGCTGCCTCTTCTTCCTCACCTGGAATTTTCTCCTAGTTATATCCCAGGTATCTTTCTCCTTACTTGAATGATACCCACCCTTTCCCAGGTCATTCTAACTGTCTATCTAGGATCCGACATGGCCGTTCTTTCAGCAGCACCGCTCCGGTGCCCGTTATTTCAGTACACAGAGACCGTCCCATTCGCCGAATCCCTAACGCATCAACATGGAGAGTCTGTCCAATGTATCCCATTCTCGACCTCACCCTTCTCTTTTTTGGACATAGCTTCTTCACATCCACCATCTCATTCTATTATGATCAACGAGGATCTAAGTATCAACCCATCTTCAGTGAAAACAAACCTGGTAAAACCTAATATCCATTTCTCTAATATTGGCGGTTTCATTTAATATTACAGATATCTGCATATCCAGTCTTATTACCTCTATACCTGGCTCAATACGAGATACAAGGAGGAGAAGACAGCGCCAACAATATGATCACTTTCCTTCTCCAAGCTCATTGTGAACCGGTAAGCCCTGTCATATGGTTCTTCCGTCGCTAACCATAATAAACAAAAAAAGGCCACTATCATGTGCGAAAACCTGTCAAGAATCAATGAATCATCCAAAAAGACAATTGAGATGCTCTCCGAATTCGTTGGTCACGAATCCTCCGGCGAAATATATACATTTTCAAACATAACCCCCCGAGTATCGCTCCCCGACATATCCATGTCGCCGCAAAAGAGTATAACAAATTCCATAAAGGAATGGTTGGAGGAATTGTTGAGCTCGTCGAGGAATATTGAGAAGTTGGCGGAAAGTTCGCTAGGCTCACTAGTAGAGGGAGATGACGATTTAAGGATTAGACAGATGATTGCGGAAGAAAGAGAGTCCATGGAGAGGTATACGGAACTTACGGTGCCGATCATGTTCTCCAAAAGGCTTATGAAAGTAAGTTATGAATCTTCCCAAAAAAAACAAAAGAAAACATCTTTCTTATTTATCCACACGTTCCTTTTATTCACGTCTATCACCCCATCCTTATCCTTTTCCTCTACCAGACCTTAAGCAGACAAGGCGAAAGGCCCGCCATTAGGATCCACTTCCCGAACACACAAAGTCAAGAGCTCGCAAAGGAGGTCAACGAAATGCCAAAGAAGGTCATTGGAAAAAACTTAGAAAACTTAGAGGCCCAGAGGGCTGAGGTTGCACCTAAGTGGTGGTTGGAATGGTTGTCTTTGAATCGACCCGAGTCAGAGATTAAGAGTGGTGGGGGTGGGGATGAGAGTGCTGGGACTCCTCGTCCATCAAAAGACCAGGTTGATTGATCAAGATGTACCCTATCTATATATCTATTTTGGTTTGGGTGTTTCCAATACCGCGCGAGTGTTCGTGAACCTTCAGTTTTTTTTTTTGCGAAATAGCGCGCGCAAGCACTAGACCACAGGCTGGAATAGTAAAAAAGCGCAAGGTATTGCGTACGATGGATCGGATTCCCCCTAGTGTTTACATTACCGTTTAGCTACAGAATATGCACAAGGGGCGCCAGAGACACCACCGGAACACCGCTCGAGCCACTAGGTATCGTTACACCTCTGAAGATTATCTTTGATTTAATTTGTAATAATACACAGAGAGCAAACGAAAAGATGCTCAAATAACGATACCAATAATATCTGTCCAGGAAAAGAACATAAATGTCCAGAAAAAATGCACAAAGCTAACTACAATAACCAAAGATAAAACATCAATATCAAATCTACTCCTAGCACTCGACCACCCAGGTGGTATCCCCAGCGTAACAGTGGCAGGAGGGACAGTAGACACACTCGTGGCCACAGCTCCCGACGCATCCGTAACAACCAGCGTAACAACCTGACGCGTAGGATTAATCGTCGGCAGCGCAGAAATGTTCGCTAAAGTCGTATGTCCACCAAACAAAGCGGTATACGTGCTGTTGGCCAATCCGGAAGATACAATTCCACCTATAGAGGCTGAAACTGACGTGTTAAGGGCATAGGGAGGGGTGGTAAATGTAGGTGTAGAGAGGACAAAGTTGGGTAGAGTGGTGGCGATTGGAGGGGAATTGACAGATAGGTAGGAGCTAATGACAGCTGGGGTCTCTGTGAGATTAGATGCGTTGTGACGTGGGTACAGGCCGATTAGGGGAGGTTCTTTGCCGTTGATTCCGAAGCTGGATGACGGGCGTCGCCCGGGTTAGCACGATTCCCTGCTTTCTTGAGACGACTCACCTAAAGATTGTATATACCGTTCGAAGGAAGGTGGCACCTAGAAACATTGAGAGGTCAGTGTCGATGAAACGATAATGAGAACATAAAATTACCCATTTGCCAATCAATTCCATCTGAATTCGGAGGAAGAGCTCTTGGCCAGGTCAAACACAAATCCGGGTTTCCTGACGCTGGTCCAATTATATAGTCAGTTGGTTGCAAAGTATAGTTCTTCTCCCTAAAATAAAAGGCTCAGTCAGAATACATACGGAATTTTACAAAAAGTTGAAGTACCCAAATGTAAAGGCCAATGGTACTGAAGCCGAACATGGGATGGCCCATTGCCCATTCGGATCCACGAGACGTGCATTGTTAATCATTGCATACAAACGAGATACCTGAAAGTAATCTCAGGATCCAAGAGACCACAGATAGTAAATGAAACATACATCTTGGAATGGACCATAGATACCGGATGCTCCACTTGTGATATGAGAGGAGATGAGCAAAGACCCAGTAAACGCAGATGGCAGCAACTCACACATCAAACAAGGCTAAGGAATGATTCTGGCTATTATTTGTGTAGGTGGGTAGCGGCGTGAATTGGGTACCGTTCACCTTTAAGGTGAAGTTGAGTCAAACCCTCATGAAATACCGAGATGTAGTTACCGAGATGCCAGAGAGAGGGATTGTCCATTGCAAGTAGCTGGAAATATTGTTTTCCGCAGAAAACGGTGGGAATTGAGCGACTTTGTTCCAACCAACTTGACTAACGTTAGTGACCACAGAAGAATCAATGGCACCTAGAATGCAAGGCTCCTGTCACACGTCAACAATACTGATCAACTGAGTTGACAAACCTAGCGTTAGTGTGCCACTGGAATTTGTCGTCAAGCTCAATGCGAAGATGGGGTATTCCAAAATGCCCTTTTGGGCCAGGTTGGTGAAGAAAGGTAAGGCTAAATGAAGGAACTCGATCATAAAATGGTGATTGACTGAGAAGGAGGTTGCAAACCATTGGGCCCCGAGGTTGAGATAGAGGATAGACGAGGAAACCCGAGTCCCATGATCCCACTGGCCGAATCCGTAAGAGTAACAGTCGAATTGGTAACTAAACCAAAGACTTGGTTGGTCAGAGTGAGGTTGGACAGTTCGATTGTTTCCCTAGCGACAAACCCAGAGGCGACTACAACATGATGTGAATTTGTACAAAACACTAGAAAAGACTATACATACACGTTTTGTCCGCATACTGAGCACCAAAAGTTGTTTTGTTGTTATTTACAGTCAGAAAAGTTGGACTCTGATATGTGAGTGGGTATCGAGGAACCTTCCTACAAGTATCAGTTCCGCACGCAGACGAAACAATCCACAGATCCGACGATGCTGTGTCTAAAACAACCCGCAAGCTTACAACGCCCGTTTTGATAACAGCGTAATAAGATCTGTAACAACGCGCAATACAGTCAGTCAGAGCGAGGGCAAGCTTGTTGACTAAGACGTACTGTTTATCGCCCGAGAGAGTCACCCCAGCCAAGCCTGCTCCAAAGGTAGTGTTATCCGCTAGCGAACGAATACTCAGCTCGGAGTGCTTCGAATCAGTATTGGCGTGAATGTGAATGGTAATCGGATCCGAACGAGGGATCAAGGAAGGCGGGCTCCAAGCGTTTGTAATAAAAGCCTCGGCTGCTAGAACAAGAATAAAAGACAGAAAGCGCAGCGTAGCTGCTAGGGAGTATCGCATGGTGTTTTCAAGGAAGGAGAGGAAGTCTTGTCTTGTTTACAAGTTCAATGAGAAAAGTGCTAGGATACTACGGCCACTAGCGGAGACATAAATGAAGGACGCGTTTAAAATATCAAAGAGCGGCTAGGCCTAGCGCGGTGAGTTGGCAGAAGACAGAGACAAGGAAGAGCGTACTAACAACACGATCAATCAGAATCTAATTCAAGTTAGCCTCGTGCCTTTGGAACGTCATGTGGGTTATGAATTCTGGATTCAAAAGACTGTACGGAGACAAACAACAAGGCAAGTTCAGAGGGAACGCGTGTTACACAGAACGAAGGGGCAGACAATGATACATCTGGTATAATGAGGGGGGAATGAATTTCAGACGAATAGAATAGAAAAAGGGGATCATAGAATGCATAATACTTACATAGGGGGGGGAAAAAAGGTCTATAGAAGGAGAAAAAAAAAGCAGAGGGACAGGCGAAATCGAATGGGTAGCGCCATATAAACAGAGTACGTGTATACGTACAAAAAAAAAAAAGAGAGAAACGATAATGCAAAAAGAAAAAAAAAGAAACAACAAATAACAGCTGATACAACAAGCAGCAGCCAGCAAATTACCGCTTGGCAAATACTTTCTTCAATAACCCAAGGACTTTCGGTACATTCAGTTGAACATATTCCAAGTCCAATAAATGTTTGTTATCTTTTTGCTGTAAAATTATCAAAGCAAGTCAGTTCGGACTCAGGGTCGCAAATGGGGTAACCGACCTTCCAACAAGTCGTCAATCTTGAGATCCATCTCCAGGATAGCCTTCTCTCGACCCTTATAATGAAGCGCGATAATAAACGTCCCGGGCGTTGGCGACGTGATATTAAAGTAAATATTTGGGCGTCTAACCAAAAGGATAAGCAAAAGAAGCGCAACATAATGAAACTTTGCCACATACCGATTATCTGGGACATTACTTTCCACAATAATCCCCTCCTTCTCTAACTGCGCATGTGTGAACCTATATGGACCCAATACAACGGCTTTCGCCGGCTTCTTCTCCTTCCCTCCAACAGTGACCACCCCCACACCCGTCGTCACCCCTTTATCGTTCGACGACGTCAGTCGTACATTCTGCAAATACGCCTTGTACTGCTCCAGTTGCGACCTCATATAATTATTATGATCGCATATCGTCTTATACACCGCTTCCAACGACTTGGTTTCCAACACGACTTTTTCTCGGAGATTTCCAAGGTGGACGAGCTCAGCAGCAACTTCTTCTTGCATGAGCTTATATCCATCGGCTGGTTCCACGATTTTTTGTTCCTCGAGTTCACGGAGCATTTCTTTGACTTTGATCCCTTTGCGAACAAGGACAGCATCCTTAGTCGTGGCAGCTCGTTCAGCGATCGTCGCCAGGTTGTATGGCCGTTTCTCGGCAGCGTGGGGTAAGGAACGGATGAGCTGTACGAAGATCGACTTGGTTTCCATGTAGAGCATGTCACTTGACGACACAGAGTCCATTAGTGCACTTTGAATGTCGTGCACCGGAGTTTCCCATCTACTGTACAGATTTAGGTCAATCGTTCGATTTTCTTTACGGGGTACTTGTGGTGGAGCTGCTCCAAGCTCGTCGGTGAGAATGCGTAGATGTTGTTTGTCGTTTGGCGACTGAGGGAGGACAACATATATTAGGTCAGAACGCGTGGAGGGATATGAGGAAACGCACTAATGTTTCAACATGCTGAAGTATCAAGGAATGAGTGTTGTACAATTCGTTCAATGTGATATGAATCATGAGGTCTTTTTTGGAGAGCGCCATGTATTGGTCCATCTAAATTTGACCGTTACTGTTGTCCAAAATGAAGAGAACGAGAAACGGACCTCCAGGGTATCATAAAAATCCCCAACCTCGCACAAGCTGTTAAGAAATTGGTTGATACGAGCCTTATTATTCTCAACGAAGGGGTTAAGGGTCATCATATATGCCTCCTTCGCATACGAAGGCTTGTTGGCAAGATTTTGTAGCATTTTCGCAATCTGAATTGACTTCAATACATTATTCCCATGGTGAGAGATTGGAGAATACATACCAAAGTGAGAGTTCGACGGGGATGCTTGGCGGGAACGCCTTCGACTAGCATATATGCTTGTGGTGTGACAATGGCCGGGTTGATGAATCGAAGGAAGAAAAAGCCGCCAATGAGTGAGCAGATAGCATAGTCAGTTGCTTCGGGATATTTACGCTGAAACACAAAGGTTAACCAAATAAGGCAAAGGACTGAAAATGCACAGATACCCTTGTCAAGCTCCGAATTTGTTTACAAATCCAGCGGATTCCATAAGGTACGCTATCCATGCTCTCTATTATGGTCAATAAGAAGCTGTTAGCGATCTCCATGAGCATGGTCAGTCGAGGAGCAATGATTGCTTGGACATCAGGATTTTCTGCGGCAATTTCTGGAGCTACTCCACGAGGGAGGTTGGACGGAAGCGACCCTGTCTCTTCCTCTATTTGGTTGATCATTTGTTCGTAGACCTGACGACAAAATATGGGTGCCGAACGACAATGGTTAAATTGAGTGAGACCAAGTGCTCACCTTGACTGGATTGATCTCCAGATTGAGGTCCTTATGTTCAATCAAACTGTTAATACGCTCGGCAAGAACGCTCTTCAAGTAACTCTGGCCAGGGCCACGGCGGGTGTAAGTTGTCATCATGCGAGAAACAGGAGTATTGGCACGAAGTAGGGACCCAAATTCGGTAGCAGTCTCGAATTGCGCAGAGAGTACAGATTGGAACATCGTGAGGAGAAGATGCTCTTCTCTGCTTTCATATTGGTTTCCATAAAGTGTGAACATGACGGTTTGGAGGAGGGTGTCGATTTCTGAGAGAGAGACAAGACGACAGAGGGCAGCAATGTGTCTGGGCTCTGATTGTAGGAGGAAGAAGAGATTAGAGTACTGTTGAAGCTTGCGATCATCCGGGTAGTGACCCTCTGTTGGATCAACTTCTTCGAGAGTTCTCTCTACTTCACGTTGCTGGATACGGGAGATAAGCCCATTGCGCCAAGAGTAAAGATACGTTTTTCCAAGCTACTTACTTCATCCAATGCCATCCTATTCTGAATGAGCAGAGCGATACGAGAATCAAGGTATCGAACATCTCGCTCCAGGACGAAATTCTTTTTAGACTGAGCGGAAATTCTTCCCTTCAAGTCTCGCAGACGCTTCTGAGCTGTTTTTATCACCGTCATAGGTAAATAGTTAGGCATGAACAGAGCCCCTGAACACGAACCTCGAGCTAAGTCATCTTCAACCTCGACGTCCTGCTCCGCTGCCATACTAAAGAGAGCAGTGACACTATACCGATTGGTATTCCTGTTAGTCATGCGACGAGGCGATGACATTCCAGGAGATGATGGCTGATCAGGATAAGCCATTATGTTGGTGTAAAATTGATATGAGACTGGAGAGGGTGCGAAGGGAAATATGCCGCTAATTGAACCAAAAAAAGAGATTGTTCAGTGAAGACAACCTTAAAACGATGCCAGCGTTTGTGTTGAGGTGGGAGGGTATATCGACGTGGACTGTTAGGAGCTGAGGTGCCAGTTGTTGTGAATCAAGCAGGCAACGGTGAAAATGCTTATTATTGACACAGCCACATTCCGTTGACAATGTTCATCATGACCAACGGGGTCCACCGTCCAGCTTTAACAACTCTTAAAGTGCCTTCTTAAGGAATATCAGATTTCAGCGCCCTTTTTTTTTTCGAACTTCAGCTGCGCTCAGCGCCCAAGAGCCTGTCAGTTATTTGCTGAGCAACCTACGTGAACTGGGAACGGGACCTTTCGACCGAAATCGAGGTAAGTGCCAACGTCATTTTAAAATGCTCTCATTTATTGTCTGAAATCAGCCATCAAACGTATCACCATCGTTCTAATTTCGCTCGAGTCTAGAATTCGCGATCTTTGGTTCTAGCTGCTAGCAGGCGCGATGCCACGCACCACATTGGAATTGGAAATACCATTGTGATCTTGTCTCATTGTTCACAAAGCTTAAAAATAAATCTTTTCATGGCTGACAGGTGGACGTCATTTCCTCACTTCACGGTATTTTCACCTGACGAAGACACATCAGACAACATCTAGATGGCGGGTGATTTTCCAAGTACACATGGAAGGTGTACCTGAAATAATCTCACGAACATATTGACTCGACTGGCTCGAGCCTCGCGCCCTGTCATACCCACTAGTACCACGAACCCCGCGGCCAAGCCGTTCAGGAATCCAGGCATTGGGGTCACGAATGCATCCAGTTTCTCCTCCAAGTACATCAAGCCTCAAAGCTATCCTCACAACGGTGTAAATTTCCGTGGCAGTGATCAGAGCTTACCAAGTACAACAAGTAGACTTAATGGTTTAACATTGCACGATCGCCTATGCAATGGATGTGTATTGGAGTTTGGGCTCGTCTCTCAATCTGCGCATGGCGTTCATGCACCTAAGAATCAATATCTAGCGTCTTCGGGCACAATACGCCAATGCCACGCCTAGTACTTTGTTTTCTGCGACCCTGGATGGTAGCCAAGTGACCCAAGCGGACGAATAGACGCTCAGATACGTTCCTTCATTGTATCCCTGAACTCCAATCTGGGAACCGTGATCGCTGGTCTTCTTCGTCCCCTCTCCAGCCGTCCCCAACAGCTTGGGCCTCTATTTGGTTTCAGCTTGTCTTTTCTCCATCAGATATCCTACTCGCAGAAGGCCGTGGCTTACGATGTGGCGTTGAATCCTTTTATTCGGAAACATCCCCATATGTTGCCGCATCTCTACACATTTGAAACGGCCGTTCTTCATATCCGTCTTTTTCCATTTTTCCGAATTCGAAGAGCTATATCTTCTAATTGTTTTCCACACCTCCACATGTCGGCGGCCGCTCTAACTTTAGGGCAACTTCACTGTTACCGGAATCTCGCAAAATAAATGACCCTTGCCTATATCTTGTCCTCGCGTACAATACGATACCGTCGCGATCTCCTCGCTCCATCCAGCCATTTATTCTCT
>Ga0193743_1003733_pt1 | contig 10070 bp, 17 predicted proteins | sample L2c2metaG_FD_143038 | JGI IMG/M metagenome (GOLD analysis project Ga0193743, IMG submission 143038) | Soil microbial communities from a riparian zone of the East river system, Colorado, United States - L2c2 | ecosystem: Environmental > Terrestrial > Soil > Riparian zone | place: USA: East River...
TCATTTCTGATGCTGACGGACGTTAATCAGTTCGATTCATGCCAGATTAATGTCGCCACAGATGTTGGTGCGGTGACAGAGGCCATATCTAACCATCTATCCGTGGCCGTGAGCAATCTAAACGACTAGGGAAAGTCCTGAGGGCGTATATGTCTTTTTAAACTTGACTAACTGACGATACATGATTTGTGAGATGTACTTTTTTGACGATCAAGAGGAAAAAATTAAATGTGTGAAATTTGGAGATATGGAACTTGAAGCAGGTTCAAACGTGCTCGTTCATCATGATCACACACGTTGGTTGAGAAGCAGACAGTTTTTCATGTCCTTTTTCGTGATGTAATAACATGCAGTAGTGGTGTGTTAGTCGAAAAAATAACGCACCGTTGAATGAGAACTGCAATCAATTAGCAGAGTTCGATGCATTCAGGAAATTAATTGAATATGGTCGCGTAAAGATTGAATGGAAGTTAAATGGAATTAAATAAACAAAGATATCAGTCATCAATCGATTCTTTAGAAGCGAGGCAAAGAGACTGAAACCAGCGATGTCATCTGGATCCTTATCGAACCCGACGGGAGACTTGTCTACCATGAGAAGAAGAGCGCTTGGAGACAAATTCAAAGAGAAAACAACCTCCAAGTCCACTGCTACTTCAACTGACCGATGTTGCTTGATGAACGTCCGAAAGTTGGGTAACTGGAACGATTTTTGGTGTCAATCCTGTCTCGTTGAATGGAATTTAACATGGTGGACACATTGGCGTGCCAAGATTCAACGAGCCCTGATGACATACAGACGCGGTGGGGTTTTATAACTCTTCTGAGCCTTGAGCTAGTGCTGGAAGGGGGAGGGTATGGCACCCAAGTCGTTATCAAACGGGTAACAGGTTGTTCATAGAGTCAAGCATCTCGAGTACAGCACAGGTAGAATCGTACAATGTCTATGTGTCCCAATCTGAATATGACGGGGATCAGAGGTGAACATGAAATTGGGAGGGTTCAAACATCACTTTCAGATGAAAAAGCTAGTCAAACTTCTCTCTCCCACAGTCTATCGACACATACACCATTTGTTTCAGCAGATCAAAAGAGCCGCACCTTGAACTTGATAGATAGCACGAGGGATTCTATGAAGTTGATGTTATCGCAAAAGGGAGGGACTTACTTGGTCACAAAAATGAGTTTCGAGATACGCGGGGCCCAGCGATGTCTTCTGGCTTCTCAATCATGTACCTGGGTATTCTTTCGCCCCTGATATGGATTAAGACGTTGTCCTCGGGAATTGAAGAAACGAGTGCTCATGGCCTCGAAAACGGCCTGACGGTTCACCGAGTGCGTCTCCTACGGCGTCACAATGAAAAAATGGGGTTCAAGGGTTGTTTGGGAACGTTTACGCGTCGTTGGCATTTACAAACTAGCGGGATCAGCTCGAAACCTCGACGGTCCCAAGTCATAGTAACGGGTAAAGCATTAAGTGATCTCAGATACACAGCAGTTTTTTATTGAGTGATGAAGGGTATTTGCGAGGGTGGGATAAAAAACCTGCCACAACCAGCAGCCGAACACCGTTTGACCAGACCATTGTCACAGTCTAAAATAAACAAAATGTCGGGTACTACCAGTGTTCCACCTACGGTTACCACATGACGTCTCTAATTAGAACTGGTCAGTGATCGATTGACCACCTCTAAGGGGAGGGCTTTGATCGATCATCCCCCAGTTCAGTTAATTGTTCAATATCTCTTGGGGACTTAGACAAAAACTCTCCCTCCTCACCGGTAAACTGCAGCCCATTGCCGGTGTCCTGTCATCCCTTCCCAGGACCTTTCCCTCCTGCCCATCACATCTATTTCGGGAACACCATCACGTCGTCCTCCCCTCTCCTCCCGCCGTTGTTCCACACAGCGAGCTCGCCGTTTCCCTTCCCTTACATTTATAAATTCCGTAAAAATTACCATAAATTCATAATAACGAATACAACAATATATAGACATAAGCTATGAGTGGGACCCTTCGATAACAAGACAGAAGGCATCTGCTGCCTCTGCTGCTGCTTGATCCTCCTCCTCCTCCTCCTCCTCCTCCTCCCCTCCTGTGTGCTCCTGTGGTGTGGGCCGGTTAAGGCTGTCAGGCTGCTGAATGGCAGCATCCAAAGCAGTTCCAGGCACTATGGTGCCACAGAAGCCAGGCAGAGAGGCGAGCTTCTCCAACCGACGGATATGAAGGTCGTTGGATCGGATCAGTTTGAGGCGTCGCAGACGAAGTTGATGAGACAATGGGGGGTCGCTCTCCAGCAAGGCTTGCTCGTGTTGTAGCAGAAAAGCCTCCTCATCGCGTATATAGGTGGTAAGTCTGGGAATTTCGATGTTGAGCCGTGCGATTTCCTCTCTCGCTTGTTCCATTTTGAAATGCTGGTCCATTAGGACTCGAGAGGCAGGTTTTGCCCATATCTTGAGGCATACGTCAGAGCGTGTGTCAGAGAGGAGGTCGAAGTCGGCGAGGAAGGCATACTCTACAATGTTGTCCCATGATAATGGGGCTCGCGGAGGGACGAGAGCCTGGGCAGCAACATTGTAGTTTTGGAGGGCAGTGCGTACAGCCTTTGAGCGTGCTTTGAGGGCATTTCCAATGTGCTTATGGAGCTTATACCCTGGACTTGATGTTAGATAGATAGATAAAGGCGAGGGTAGCCACATACCGGTTTGGGACATATTCATTTTCGTCAGTTCAAACATCCTTGCTACAACTAGACCCTCAAGCGAATCAAGGCACCTCTGGTACCTTCTCCTGCCAACCATCGCTGCTGCTTGCTTCCATTCGTCGTTGTCAGGGCCCCATCGGTTCACGATGCCCATCCGCACTTCAAGGTTTTGGACGACAAGTAGGTCCTTAGCTTCGACCTCCTGTGCATGCCTTCTCTCAGTCTCCAAGGATTGAGTGTAGTCCCGAGTGTTTGTGATAGACTGGGGAGTGAGGACCGTCCAGGTGTTCACTGCTGCTGCAAGTCGCCGTCTAGAGACCAAATCCAACCTAAATACACCAACATACTCACAGAAATGAAAGAACTTACTGGCTGGCTCCCAGGTTTACCAGTTTCTGCCAATATTCCATAGCCAGAGACTCTTGAAGAGGCTCTCGGGAGAGAGCCTCCAAGTAGGTTTTTTCTTCAGCTAGCCAGTCCTGGAAGACGGATGTATTGGTAACGCCCTGATCACGCATTTGCTTGGTGAAGGCGGCGTCGCCATTGAGGATTCCGATGGCCTGCTTGTAGTTATTCACCAGGAATTCACCTGGTTTATTAAAGTCAGTGGCGGCGAGCGATGGGCAAAAATGGTGGGCTACATACTCAGGTTCTGGTACGTTTCGTTTTGGTCCATGTGTTTGGCAAACTCCACGATCTTTTGCTTGCGATTAAAGATGCCAGCATGGCGAATTGAGGAAGCCAGGGCATTCGATTTGGAGAAGAAACGTTCGCCGCCTTCAAGGTCTTCTAGGCCCATGCCTTTGACATATGTGGCAAGGAATCGGAGTTGGCACAAGCGGTTGTGTGCATGTCCGTGGAAGCTGCCAACTAAAGCTTTGTAGTTGAGATTTTTGGCTCGGCGTCCGAGAGGGCTACGACCGAGGGTGATACCAAACTTGCAACCGATGTCGTATCCACCTCCAATGTTGATTCCAAAGGCGTCGAGCAAGACTTTGACAGTCGCAAGAGGATATTTGGAACTGTTAACAATAAGTTGGTGTGGATGTTGTAGGGTGAAAAGGAAAGGGCTCACAGCTCGCCACTTTGCACCATGTCGATGATTACCAGCACAAAGCCATGGCGACAGAAAGCCAAGAAACCTCCGGTTTCATCATACATTCCTTGGGTCTTTTCATTCTTGTCGTTGATCATATTCTTCCACCGGTCCTCGCAGGGGGTAAACTCTTCACCCTCGCTCGGCTGCATAGACACCATCAAAAATAAAAGACCAAACAACCAGTAGAATAAGACTTACAATGTCATCGTCGTTCTCGTGCTCTTTTATCCATTCTAGCACAAGCTCCCGGCTCCAACAGTCCACTTCCTCTCGTGTAATGTAGTAGCCGGCTCCAATAGTCCTCTCATCCTTGCGTTCATTAGGCTCTCCGATCACAGCGGCATCTCCTTCACCTGGATCTAGAGGCGCAGGTTTTCGACGTTGAATGCGTTTGAGGGAGTCATTGCCATCCATAGTGACAAGGATGCTGAAGACAAGCTCAGCCTCTCCAGTGAGTTTATATGTGCAAGCGGGACAAGCGTGACGAAGCCTCCATCCAGGGTTGTCACGCTGGAGAACAACTTGGATCCGTTGATCCACACAGAGACGGATGGCAAGGTAGATGTCAAAGCAGATAGAGAACTGCTTGCGGAGGTAGGGGCGGAAAGGGGTGCCATGGAGGTCACAGAGAGCCTTGACAAATGAATTGATTGCGAGATGGGGGCACCGGAGGCTGGCGTTGCGGTAAAGCTCAAGGACACGGATGGTAATGGCAAGGGTTGGCAAATGCGGAGCACAGGGAATGAGTCCCTCACGTACAAAGGCAGCAGGCACACTGAGATCACCTTGACGCAGAGCAACCTTCCTCTTACCAGAGGCTTCGAGTTGAGAGATTGTGATCAACAACGACACAAGCAGAGACCATAGAATCCAGCTTACCATAGGCATCCAACACCTCAACGGGGTAATATTCTTGGAGCTCGCATGATGAAGGGGTTGGATTGTCATTCGCTAAACCAGCATCACCCAGGGAGGATAACCAACTAAGGTAGGTGTCCGTCATTCCCTCCATCTGCCATTTAAAGGCTTCATTTTGTCGATGGACTTGATCGCGTCGGGTCCTGGTATCAACGCGACGCTGTCTAGAAAAATAAAAGGGAGTCAGAAAAGTTTGAATGTAAGAAAAATACCTTACCTTGTGGTCTCAACACAGTGTTCCACAAGTTCATAAAACTCTCCTCCTTCGTGGCTGAGATCTACCATGCTGTTCCGTCCAGTATTGAATCTACATCCATGAGATCATAGGACACATCGAGCCAGTCACCTTCAGCTGCAGGTTCAGGCTCTCTGAGATGATCAAATGTCTGCCTTTCTTCTTCATTCATAGTGAGCATCCGGTCGGCTAGGTCCTGCTCTCCTCGTTCACGAAATTTTAGAGATTGGGACGGCGTCATAATCTTACCTGATGATTTGGTGTTGTTGGATGATGTGCCGCAGAGACGGACTCCTTTGCGTGCCATGGTGGAAGTGAGCGACTAGTGAGTATCGGTGAGTATCACAGGACGTGGCATTGTCACAGTGACGGCAGTGATGGTATTATACTTTTACACCTCCTCGTCTCTGCGCAGCCTCCAAGTCTCCCCTTTTGTTCCTGAAGTCCTTAACATGAAAGCGTCTGTATACTGAGAAAGCTGTCATAAAGGAAGACCATGCATATGTAGAAACCTTTGTAGAGCCTTCTTAGTAAACTGAAAGACCTATAATTAATACAACAACAATTGTTTTAATTTCCACACACGAGAATTTGTTCTGGTGGCCATGACCCCATCTTGATGCTTAACTTACAATTCAAATGGAAAACATTGATGGCATTGCGTTGTTTTCAAGCGCCTTTTGCATTATCTCACTAACCTACCTCATGATTTCTTCTATTCTAAGCAGGTTTTGAAGGGGGACATGTGGCTATTTTAAAGAATTTTGTTTCCGCTGTCTCCTGTATAAACTGTGCAAGTTATCCTTGTCTCTGTGATGCTGCCCCGAATATCTGGATTTTCATGTCCTCCAAAAATAACAAAAGTAAGTCAATTTAGAACATCGTAACATAGGCTATATATTGGCAATGTAATTTGAGTAGGTCATAGGTCGTAGGTTGTGCCCAGAGTTTGCTGGCTTCAAATCAAATAAAAGGTCTCATTTTATAGAGTGCCAATGAACAGTCTCCTGGCCTTGTGGATGGATATATAAGCTCAGAAAGATGCAGTGTGGGTAACATATATTTCCCAGAACAGATATCTTCATCTTCATTCTTTTTATCTTTGCCCATACAATTCACCGGCGAAGTAAATAAAGAAATGGACTTCTGCACGCCCAAGCATGCTGATTTATTTATTCCACAGTTGGATTTCAGACAACATTAAAGTTTTCTATCCATACCGGAACATCCGCAGACTTCAAGACACTTCTTCAAAATCCATTGGTAAAGGCGTAGGTCACCATAATGTCCTAATATGGTGAATATATTTGAATTCGGAGCTGTAACCATTTCTGTCATACACAAGTCATTAGGATGGTTTTATTGGATTTTGAAAGGGAATTAACTGGTGATGAGTATGATCTTTGATCGATTCACTATTACAAGTTACAAAAGTAAAGATGATAAAATGGTGACAAGAGCAGGGGGAGAGATAGTGAACTAGACAGCAATGAGGAGTAATACTAAATACTAGATGACGACAAGCACATAACCCGGTTCTACAACAATAGAAATAGAGGAGATGACTAAAGATACACTAATTTACCGGCCATGGACTTTTCTACGAACATTGCATTGGCCGCCTCTTTGCTCGCGACCAAGCAGCAGAGGCCTTGTTTGTCGGTGCCAACAGCGGCAAGTGCAGACACACTTATTTTGAATCTTAGCAAGAATAAAAGAAACAGGCAGAGACAAACCAATTTGAATAGACACCAGGCTTTATTCCACGGACAACAACATAGTGGGACGTCAGGTCAATGTCGTTCATTGCAGTGATGATGGCAGCCAAGCGAGCCTCCGAGCCACGAGCAGATGATGTTGAGCGTGAGGAGCGGGCAGCATCGGGACACTCCAGGTCGCGAGAGGGGGTTGTCGAGGGGGTAAGGGTATCAGTGGTGAGACTGATAGAAGGGGATGTAGGAGTATCAGGCATAGTTCCCATTGCCTGACGAGACGGTGTTGGAGGTGGAATCAGAGGGTTGGGGTTCATCGTTCTTGCTGCCCAACGAGACGGCGTGGAAGGTGGAACCGCAGGGGTAGCGTTTGCTGGCGTGCGCCTAATCGGGGTGATGGGCGGTTGAACAGGCGGTCCAACCACATTATTGGCTATGGCAAGGTCCCAGGCAGTAATGGCCGCCTCGACGCTAGTGTAGCCCTTGAAGCAGCATCCAGGGAAAACTTTGACTTGGGATTCTGCAGAACTCCTAACCAGTTAGAAAGAAGTACAAAGAAACGAGGCAGTAACATACCATTCCATAAAAACACCAGTTGACCTACCATAAAAGACAGAGTAGGCGACCTTCTTGGACTTTCCTCCATTACAGGAAGCAAAGAGGCGGGAGCCAGGAGCACCACCTTGCTTGGCTTCAGAGTCGGAAACATCAACTACATCTGTATAAGGTTTGTTAGAAGATGTGCTTACAGACAATAAAGCTAGCTTACCATCTGCACCATCTCCAGCTTTGCCGCCTGGTACAGAGAAAGATGGCCCAACTCTGATTTGGTCGTTGAAAGAGGCATGTCAAAAGAAGATAAGATGGTGAGTAGCAGTGAGGCCTTACTGAGGAATTGCATGAGAGGAATGAAGCAACAGAGGTGTATAGGTAGTGAAGATGAGTGGGGGAAAGGAAAGATGGTTGACGTTCGTTCAACGTGCCAACTGTCAACAAACAAATGTCATGTGATATTTGATTTCACGTGTGTGTATAAGTGGTCTATGATGTACTGTGGACGCGTCGCACATTCATTGTTGAACGCTGAGCCAGTATAAAGGTGAATAAAGATTATTAACGCGTGAGTTTTAAACTTTCAATATTTAAACATTGACATTAACATGGACATTTCCTGCTTGATAATTCACCCATCTCCTTCTGCAGTTCCATTGGATACACCATCGACAGTTCTCCTACAACCTTCCCTTCCTAACGTCTCACCGTCTCCTTCTGAGTCTCCTCCCACAGTTGCTTTCCTTCCAAGCGGTGTGAATTCCGTGCTTGTAGTTTCATCCCCCCTTCCACCGGCACAGCCAGCTCCACCAAATGCACAGCCCGAAAAACCTGTCGGACCCTTGACAATAATCCCTCTATCTACTCCATCCTTGTCTACTGCACCAACCCTATCCAAGCAAGCCTTTGTTGACACAGGGGGAGCCACCTGCTTTGCAGAACGAAACCCTCTCAAGGATGTACAGCCATCGAGGTTTCGAGTGCGTACATCCCAGAGTGACGCTGTGAAGTTAGGACAGGCAGAGAGGAAAGCAGCACGGTCACAGAAGGCGGATGAATTGAAGGATGGAGTTGATGCCATTGTCAAGAGCCGAGATGACAGGATCAAAGACCTATCAGAACGACTCTCTGTGACTGAGAAGGTCATACGTACCCTCGTTAATGGAGAGACACATTACAAGAAGCACCGCCAACCCAACGTCTTCAATGCGCTTGTTCATAGAGCAACAGACGAGATGAATACAGGTAATGTTGCCGCCACCGTTATTTCTAGGAAAGCTGACAAACACTCTCCTCCTAGACCTTGGCCCTGGTGATCGTTACACCCTCAAGGATATTCAAGAGACCGTGAAGTATGGAATGAAGAATGATGCCTTCTCGGAGGCCTACAAGAACGAAGCCTTGCAAGCACTAGAGGATTCCCGAGGAGTCTGGACCATGGGCTCCAGATCAAGTAACACGGCGGCTTATGCTGATGCTAGGGCGACGGCTGTCTCTTTAGCAGACGAGGTAAGCCCTTCCTACCATCCATATATCTTCTCACACTTGATTATGTTGCTAGTTTGTGGGTTTAGGCATGCAAACAGGCGTCACAGGCCTTGCAATACTTGCTAAAAGCCACATCCACGACGACTTCGCCGATACCATTGTGGAGTTTAATGGATCATCAACATTTTTTCTCGACGTGTTTAACATGCAGCCTGCGGATGTGTGTAGCAGGTTTCAGCAGTGGGTCTGCAACCGGAAGTCAAGTAAGTTCAAGTTTTGCACCGCTATCCAATTTGTTTACTCTGAATGTTTGTTCCAGATCCTGAAGCCCCCGACAACCTTCAAACCACCCAAACCAAATGTGCCGTGTTGATAAAGAGAGGACTACATAAGTCTCAAGATGAACTACTCCTCATTGTCTAACTGCAACTCTACAGGTATGATCACCAACATACCAAACCTTGGGATGAACTATGTGAACTACAAGACCTCTATTGTACAAAAATATCATGTCCAGCTCCTGGGTTGGCCTTCCGCCATCCCTTTCACAAACCCACACCAGCTTACTGCCGTCGCCCCTGCTAGGTCTCTTCTAAAGGCCCTTACAGTGTCTACATGCAAATGGGTAGCCATGTCAAAGCGACAACAACAAGAACACGCCGCCACGCTGGCAGCCGATGTTGAAGGAGGACAGGCAGTTGGCAAGAAGCGAAAGCCACGCTCAGACAAAGGGAAGAAACGCAAGCGTGCTATGGCCACCGATGATGACGATGACGACAATGACGAAGGCGAGGACAAGGAAGAGGAAGAGAACAATGATGATGATGAGAATGAGCGGCTGTTACTCGCTAAGAAGCAGAAGTCAGCTGCAAGTAGCAAGAAACCCAAAGGCCCTGCTAACAAGTCCAAGGCTGCCACCACACCCAGTAAATCCAAGGCCAGTGCCGCTAAGAAAGCAAAGCGGGTGGCAGGAACACTCCCTCCCACTGCTCCAAAGAGCAAGGAATTCATTGACACCGAGGATGAATCCGACCACTGAAACCTTGTTCCACCCCGTATCTACCCTTGTTGGTGTCATAGCTACCTTATTGCCTGTTGCTTCACTTCGTACCACTTCTCTTGTAGCTTACTTTGTAGTCATTCAATTTAATCATGATTTACAGTCCTGATGATGTGTGAATAAGGCATGATATTTACTGGACATTCTATCTATTAATTTTTACGGAATTTATAAATGTAAGGGAAGGGAAACGGCAAGCTCGCTGTGTGGAACAACGGCGGGAGGAGAGGGGAGGACGACGTGATGGTGTTCCCGAAATAGATGTGATGGGCAGGAGGGAAAGGTCCTGGGAAGGGATGACA
>Ga0193743_1003734_pt1 | contig 10068 bp, 9 predicted proteins | sample L2c2metaG_FD_143038 | JGI IMG/M metagenome (GOLD analysis project Ga0193743, IMG submission 143038) | Soil microbial communities from a riparian zone of the East river system, Colorado, United States - L2c2 | ecosystem: Environmental > Terrestrial > Soil > Riparian zone | place: USA: East River...
CTGGTCCCTTCTTCAAGGCCTACCTGGCCAACCTGTTGCCCGGCCAATTCGTGCAGCCGTTCGTCGACGCGGCGTTCTCCGACCTTGGCCTGGACCCCAACACGTTGCTGCCCTCACAGCGCGTCGATCCGCAGATCGGCCAGCCGGGGACGCCCGCACTGCCCGTGCCCTACCCGCGCACCGGTCAAGGCGGCGAGCCGAACCTCACACTGCCCGACGCGATTACCGGCAACCCGGGTGACCAGGGTTGCGGGCCGCCCGGATTGCCGTTGCCCGGTCCCACCGGCTGTTATCCCTACCGGGAGCCGTTGCCTGCCCCGCCGCCTGGCGGTCCGCCGCCTGGCCCACCGGCGATCGTCCCGGCTGCGCCGACGCCCAGCGCGGTCTTCGAACCGGCACCAGGTGAGGTGGCGCCCGGACCGGCACCGACGGAGGCAGGCCAGTGAGAACACGCAACGGACGGATCGCCATTGCTGCCGCCCTGGTGTTGGCGTTGATCGCCGGAATCGTGGTGGTGGCCTGGGGTGGCGGAGTGGTCGGTCGCACCCACCTGGTTGCCTACTTCGACAACAGCAACGGGATATTCGTGGGCGACGAGGTGCGCATCGTCGGGGTGCCGGTCGGCGAGATCGACAAGATCGAGCCCGAGCCGCAGCGGGTCAAGATCAGCTTCTGGCTCGACGACCAGTACAAGGTGCCCGCGGACGCAAAGGCAGTGATTCTGTCGCCCACCCTGGTGACTTCGCGGGCGATCCAGCTGACGCCTGCCTACACCAGTGGGCCGGTGATGGCCGACCACACCCTAATCGGACAGGACCGCACCGCCGTTCCGGTGGAATTCGACGACTTCCGCAACCAGCTCCAGAAACTCAACGACGCACTGCAACCGACCCAGCCCGGAGGGGTGAGCCCGCTCGGTGCTCTGGTCAACACCACTGCCGACAACCTGCGTGGTCAGGGCGCGACCATTCGCGACACCATCATCAAACTTTCCCAGGCGATTTCGGCACTCGGCGACCACAGCAACGATCTGTTCACCACGCTGAAGAACCTGTCGATCCTGGTATCGGCATTGCACGGCTCCTCGGACCTGCTCGCCCAGCTCAACCAGAACCTGGCCAACGTCACGCATCTGGTCGCCAACGATCCCGACGAGGTCGCCAACGCCGTGCGTGACCTCGGCGACCTGGCCGGGGATCTGAGCAGCTTCGTCAACGAGAATCGGGAATCGTTGGGCACCACGTCGGACAAGCTCGCATCGGTATCCCAGGCGCTCAAGGACAGCATCCCCGACATCAAGGAAGTCCTGCACATCGCCCCGAGCACGCTGCAGAACTTCCTCAACATCTACCAGCCCGCCCAGGGCACGTTGACCGGGGCGTTGTCAGTCAACAACTTTCAGAACCCGATCACGTTCCTGTGTGGCGCGATTCAGGCCGCCTCACGGCTTGGCGCGGAGCAATCGGCGAAGCTGTGCGTGCAGTACCTGGCGCCGATCATCAAGAACCGCCAGTTCAACTTCCCCCCGCTGGGGCTCAACCCGCTCGCCGGGACCACCGCTCGGCCCAACGAGCTGACCTTCAGCGAAGACTGGATGCGCCCGGATTACATTCCGCCGCAACCGCCTCCGGCCGCCGATCCGCCGCCAGCCGCCGATCCGCCTCCGGCGCCGCAGGACGCCGAGGCGCCCCTGCCGGCGGAGCAGGCCGCGGCGACCAATCCGGCCGACGGTCTGCCCGGATTGATGGTTCCGTCAGGAGGTGGCGGATGACGATTCGAGGACTCCGAGGTCGGGATCTGCGCAGCCTGATCGCCGTCGCACTTGCCCTGGTCGTGGTGGCCGCGCTGTCCGGGTGCGGCTGGCACGGCCTGAACACTCTGCCGCTACCCGGCACCGCCGGCGGCGGTCCTGGTTCCTTCACGATTCAGGCTCAGCTGCCCAATGTCACTAATCTGCAACCCAATTCACGTGTCCGGGTGAACGACGTGACGGTCGGCAACGTCACCAAGGTCGAGATGCAGGGCTGGCACGCACTGCTGACCATGACGCTCGACCGCGACGTCGACATGCCGGCCAACGCGACGGTGAAGCTGGGCCAGACGAGCCTGTTCGGCTCGCTGCACGTCGAGCTGGCCCCGCCGACCGACGCACCGCCGCAGGGCAAACTGCACGACGGATCGCTGATCCCGCTGGCGGCCGCCAGCACCTACCCGAGCACCGAGCAGACCCTGGCGGCGATCTCGCTGGTCCTCAACGGCGGTGGGGTGGGCCAGGTGCAGGACATCACCGAAGCGCTCAGCACGGCGTTCGCCGGCCGCGCCGACGACCTGCGCAGCCTGATCGTGCAGCTCGACAAATACGTCGGCTACCTCAACGACCAAAAAGACGACATCATCGCCGCCGCAGACAGTCTCAACAACCTCGTCGGCCAGATCGCCGCGCAGAAACCGGTCGTCGATAGGGCGCTCAAGACGATTCCGGACGCGCTGGCGGTTCTCAACGACCAGCGCAACACCATCTCCGACGCGATCACGCAGCTGGGTAGGTTCTCCGCGCTGACCGCCGATACGGTCAACCAGACCAAGTCGGCACTCGTCCAAGAGCTCACCGACGTCGGTCCGGTGCTGAAATCGTTGGCCGACGCCGGGCCCGCGTTGACCCGGGCGCTGGGTGTGCTGCCGACCTACCCGTTCCCGAAGGACACGCTCACCAAGTGGAATCGCGGCGACTACGCCAACCTGACCGCGGTCATCGACCTCACCTTGAGCCGGATCGACTCGTCGTTCTTCACCGGAACCAGGTGGGAGGGCAACCTCACCGAGCTCGAACTGCAATGGGGACGGACCATCGGGCAACTGCCCAGCCCCTACACCGCAGTGAACCCGCTGGTCGTGCCCTACAACTTCGATCAGGGGTCCTAGCATGTATCTGCCTAGGCGGGTCGTCTCGCAGATGGCGATCTTCACCGTCGGCACGCTGGTCGCGGTGTCGTTCATGGTGTTCCACTACATGCAACTGCCGAACTACCTCTTCGGTGTTGGGCATTACCGCGTGACCTTGCAGCTGCCGACCGCGGCTGGTCTGTATTCCTCCGGCAACGTCACCTACCGCGGCACCGAAGTCGGCCGCGTCGAGAGTGTCGCGCTCACCGACAGCGGCGTCGACGCGGTGCTGTCGCTGGACTCGGGTGTTGCCATCCCCGCCGACCTGGATGCCGAAGTGCACAGCCAGACCGCGGTCGGCGAACAGTTCGTGGCACTGCGCCCCCGCAGCGGGAACGGTCCGGTGCTGAAGAACGGTGACGTCATCCCGGTCGACCGGGCGTCGGTTCCCCCCGACATCAACTCGCTACTCGCCGCCACGAACCGTGGCATTCAGGCGATCCCGCACGACAACCTCAAGACCGTCATCGACGAGGGTTACACCGCTGTCGGCGGCCTTGGCCCCGAGCTGTCCCGGTTGGTGAAGGGGACGACGTCGCTGGCGATCGATGCGCGCAAGAACCTCGACTCGCTGATCGCGTTGACCGATCAGTCCCAGCCGGTGCTGGATTCCCAGACCGAGACCTCGGCGTCCATTCAGGCCTGGGCGGCGAACATCGCGACGGTTACCCGAGAACTCAAGACGCAGGACTCCGCCGTGTCGGGGCTGCTGGACAATGGTCCGGCGGCGGCCGACGAGACACGGGCGCTACTGGATCGGCTACAGCCGTCCCTGCCGATCCTGATGGCCAATCTGGCCAGCCTCGACCAAGTTGGCATCACCTACCAAAACGATCTCGAACAACTCCTCGTCCTTCTGCCGCCGGGCATCGCGATCCTCCAAGGTGCCGGTCTGGCCAACCGAAACACGAGGCAGGCCTACAAGGGTGGATATCTCAGCTTCAACCTGAACCTGAATCTGCCGCCGGCCTGCACCACCGGATTCCTGCCGCCCCAGCAGCAGCGGGTGCCGACCGACGTGGACTACCCGCCGCGCCCGCCAGGCAACGTGTACTGCCGAGTGCCCCAGGATGCGCCATTCAACGTCCGTGGCGCCCGCAACATCCCGTGCGAGACCAAGCCAGGCAAGCGCGCCCCGACTGCCGCGATGTGCGAAAGCGACGAGAATTACGTCCCGCTCAATGACGGTTACAACTGGAAGGGCGACCCGAACGCGACCATGTCCGGTCAAGCCATCCCGCAATTGCCGCCGGGCACACCAGATTCCGCCGCGTTACCGCCTGCGCCGCTCGCGGTGGCCGATTACGACCCGGCCACCGGTACCTACATCGGGCCCGACGGCAAGACCTACACCCAGGCGAACCTGGCGCGCGGTGCCGACCAACACCAAACGTGGCAGGACATGCTGCTGCCGCCGAAGGGACAGTGACCCCGTTGTCGTCGACGCGAAGCGCATTGCCGTGACGACGGTGGCCGACGGCGCGGCGTCGCCGGTCGACATCGAAGCCGAGTTCGACCGATTCGCCGGCGCCATGATGCAGCTCGCCGCGCGGCAAGCGGATGGGCCTGGTCGTCGCGCACCCAGCGACGGAAGGCGACGCGGTCCTCAGCCGTCGATCTCCGCGGAGACCATCTACGAGCACACGCTCGTCCTCCTCGATGCGGAGGGTGCAGGGGCGGTGACCGTACGACGTCTCGCCGCGGACCTCAAGATCTCGACGCGGACGCTCTACAAGCGGATCGGCAGCCGCGACAACCTGATCCGAAACGTCGTCGAACTCCACCTTGCCAATCTCAGTCTGAACTTCCGTGAATGCGGGTCATGGGAGTCGACCGCGTCGAACTGGTGTCTTGGACTGCATGGGACGTTGTGTGCTCATCCGCACCTCACCGATCTGATGACCGACGACGACGTGCTGATCCTTGGCGACTACGTCAAGGCCCTCGCCAAAGCCACGGTTCAAGAAGGTATTTCACGAGATACCGCGGCCGAGTGCTGTCTGGCATTGGCCAACGTCACCGTCAGCGATGCCATCAGGGAGGTCCGCGCCATGCGCCGCTCCAATGGCGCCCCGCAGGCGGACCGGAAGGCACTGGGGCCGTCGCGGAGTTTCCGGGAGTCTGTCAGGTTGATCCTCGCGGGCGTCCGCGCAGAAGCATCGGATCGCCATCGGGTGCAGTGAGCAGACCTCATCCGCGGTCCTTCCGGATCACTTGGTGATGGCGGCGCCAGGCGCCTGGCGCGACGCCATGGTGACGAGCGAACGCTCGGCTTAGTGCAGTACCCGTCTGGTAGCCGATCTGACTGGCGATCTGCTGCAGGCTCAGCGAGGTATCCCGAAGCAGTGCCTTTGCGCGATACATTCGCCATGAATCCAGGTAGCCCAGTGGGGTATCACCCGTTTTGGCCTTGAACGCCGCGGCGAAGGCAGAGCGCGACATGTGCGCCTCTCTTGCCAGCGCGTCGACCGTCCATCGGCGCGCGATGTCGGCATGCATCGCGCGCATCGCCGGTGCCATCTGCGGGTCGTGAAGTGCGCTGAGCCAGCCGGCTTCTCCGTCGATCGCCGAGGCGTGCACCGCGCGAAGCGCCTGAACGAACAATATGTCGGCGAGCCGGGTAACGATGAGGTGCGTTCCGATGCCGCCCGCCGCCGTCGCCTGTGCCAGGAGGTCGAATGTTGCTTGTAAGGCTCGGCACGACGGACCGTCCAGATCCAGGCGGACGGTCGAAGGCAGGCGCGCAAACAACGGCTGGGCAACGTCGGTATCGACGGGAAAGCGTCCGAATATCACCTCCGTCAGCTCACCCTCGCCGCCGTGAGTGACGTCGTAATCGGTGAGAACGCCGTCGCAGCTCACGACGTCGTCACCCAGTTGGTGCTGCAACGTGAAATCACAATCGGGTTGCATCAGGTAGCAATCACCGGTGTTCAGCCGGACCGGCGAATCGGCGGACGTCATCGTCAGCCAGCACGAGCCCCGAGCGATCATCATCAGGTGTGCCGCGTCCTTCGGGTGAAATGAAATACCCCACGGTGCCCGCGCCTGTACACGGATGTATCTCGAGTTCTCGATGTCCATCGTGGCGAGCACGTCGTCAAACGGGTCCATGAACCGGCTCGTGGACGATGGGGTATCAATCACGGACGATATGCTATCGATCGTCCAGCTCGGAATCCATACGCTCTGGGTATGCAGTCGTTCAGAATCAACAACGCATCCTCAATCGACCTCGTTGAAGAGCCCGTGCCCGTGCCGGGTGCGGGCGAAGTCCTCGTTCGCATCAGAGCGGCTTCGCTCAACGCGCGCGATCGGATCCTCCTCGATCAGGGCCCCGCAGTGGGCAAGATTGCGCTATCGGATGCGGCTGGCGTGGTCGAGTCGGTCGGCGAGCGCGCGACCCGCTTTCAGGTGGGCGATCGCGTCGTCAATTCGTTCCATCCCACGTGGTTCGGTGGTGTCAGGCGCGGTCACGCCCCGACGTACGCACTCGAGCTGGACGGATGGCTGACCGAATTCGTCGTGGTCGGCGAGGAAGCACTGGTACGCATACCCGACCACCTCAGCTTCGAGGAAGCTGCCACGTTGCCATGCGCCGCGGTTACCGCGTGGTCCGCACTGGCAGGTGTGGGGGCTGGGGACACGGTGCTCGTTCAGGGTTCGGGCGGTGTCTCCATCTTTGCCGCACAGTTCGCCCTCGCGGCCGGAGCTCGCGTCATCGCGACCACGTCGAGCGCCGAGAAAGCCACTCGCTTCGGCGAACTCGGTGTCCAAGACGTCGTTAACTACGTCGATACACCGGCCTGGGGTATCGAAGTACAGCGGCTCACTGGCGGCCGCGGTGTGGATCTCGTGGTGGAGATCGGCGGCGCAGGATCGCTCGCGCAGTCGATACGAGCTCTCGCGTATGGAGGTCGGATCTCCCTCATTGGCAATCTCGCCCCGTCCGGCGAAGACATCGACCTGATGCAATTCTTCTGGAATGGCTCGTCATTGCGCTCGATCGCGGTGGGCAGTCGCAGCGACTTCGAGGACATGAATCGCGTACTGGCCCAACATCGAATTCACCCCGTGATCGACCGCGTCTTTCCGTTCAGTGAGGCGCGCGCTGCCTTGTCCCATTTCCGTGCCGGAGCGCGGTTCGGCAAGGTCGTGATCAGTCACGGTCAGTCCACATGAGCGCTGGTCGGTGAACGCAGGCGTGCCTCAAGGCGTTCCGCCCATCGGGTGAGTTCGGCGGGCAGGTCGAAATCGGGCTCGACGATCCAGAAGTAGGAGTAACCGATTGCGGTCGAGAGGAACTCCCGAGCCTGTGTGTCGGCGTCGAGTTCGGCGGCAATGCTGGCGTCCGACTGGCCCGTCCGGACTGCGTCGGCGACGCCGCCGAGGAAGTGATCGAGCCATCGCCGGATCCGTGCGCGCAGCGGATCGTCGCCTTGGGCAGCCTCGAAATTCAGTACAAGCATGGCCCGGAGCAGCTGGCCGTCTTCCTCGGCGAAGCGCCGCATCCTGGCGATTCGGCCGAGAACACGCTCGAGCCCGGATTCGCTTGGGTCGTCCGCGGCGTCGAGTCGGCTCTCGTACTGGGAGGTGAGGATCGTATCGAGCAATGCTTCCTTGGTGCCGAACCGCACCCGGACCATGTCGCGGCTGTAGCCCGCGCGCAACCCGATCTCCTGAGCAGTGGTCGCGGTGTAACCCTGTTCGGCGATCAGCGCGATCGCGGCTTCGGCTAGCCGGCGCGATGACTCCCCGACGCGTTCTCGCTGTGTGCGGCGCGGCTTATCGGTCACGAGAACACGATAGGCGCATTACTCGGCGGTGACGGAGAGCGCGCCGGTGTCTTCGATGATGGCGAACGCCCGCTCCATCAGCGCATGCAGCAGTTCACGAGCGCGGTCGGTGAGAGTGTCCCACGACAACATTGCGGAGAGCGGGAAGGTGATCTGAGCCAAGGCCGCGGCCTGGAACTGCGGCCACGCCTTGTCGAAGGAGTAGCCGCGGACACCGTGTGCGACAAGGGCGTCGACGTAGCGCTGCACGAGCTGCTTCTCGCGACCATCCCGCTCGGACGGCGTCATCCCCTGCCCGACGAGGTAGGCGACGTCCCAGATCCCCGCGCCCCGCATCACGAGTTGAAAATCGACTACTACCGGGTTGTCGTCGGCATCGAAGAACAGGTTGTCCGCCCGCAGATCGCCGTTGAGCAGCGTTGGCGGATCGCTGACCTCTGCAAGCAGGCGGGGGAGATGCTGCGGGAAGTCCGCCATGAACTCCGCGAGTCCCTCGGGGGCACACGCCCTTCCATGAATCTCATACGTGGCCCAGCCAGGTGCTACACCCATCGTGTAGAGCCCGACCGTGACGGGATCGGCGAGCGCCGGGAACACCGATGCGCGCGTCGCCTCGGGACGCAAGTTCCACGCCCAGGCATGAAACTCCGCGAAGGCGTCGATGACCCGCTCGACCCGCTCGAAGGCAAGTCCGTCCAAGTGATCGGCCGCGTCGAGTGCACCGAGGTCGTCGAGCAGCAGCACGAAGTCGGTCGTCCCCTCCGTCTGTCGTGCGACATGCGCCCGAGCAGCCGTCAACGGTGCAATGGGTGCGACGTCGGCGTAGAAGCGCACCTCACGGGCGTAGGCCCCGGTCGCTTCGGCGAACTGGAGATAGGCGTTGTCGATGGGAAGTTTGGCCACCAGCGTCGATGGTCCGGACCCGTCGACGTCGAGGTGAAGTCGGTAGACGTAGGAGAAGAAGCCCACCCCTTCGGCGATCTGTTCGGCCCGTACCGCTCTAACGGACGTCGCCGAGTCGATGGTGCCGGCATCTCGAAGCGCCTCCGTCAACCAATCGGCGGTGAGCGCGTCAACGGTCGTCGGAAGGGTCTGCGATGAAGCGGTCATGAGCGCCGATGTTACTTGTTTGTTTGGACACAAACAAGTAACATCGTGACCGTGCTCACTCCATCGCCGCTTCCCGTCGCTGCTTGGACCAGACGAGGTAGCCAACCCACCAGCTGGAGCCGAACATGAAGATCGACGGCTCGAGAGTGCTCATCACAGGGGCCAGCCGCGGTATCGGCGCCGAACTGGCACGGGGCTTTCGCGCCGCCGGCGCCGAGGTCGCGCTCGTCGCCCGGGGCGCCGATTCGCTACGCGCACTTGCCGATCAGCTCAATGGCCGGGCATATCCCACTGATCTCACCAACAGGGCGGAGCTCCGCGAGCTTCTCGACCGAGTCGAGGCGGACGGGCCGGTCGACATCGTCGTGAACAACGCCGGCGACGAGAAGATTGGGCCGTTCACCGAGATGGACGCCGACACGCTTGAGTTCATCGTGGCACTCAACGTCGTCGCCGTCGCCGAGCTGCAGCGCCAGGCGCTACCACGGATGATCGCCCGCGGGCGAGGGCACATCGTGAACGTGTCGTCGTTCGCCGGCGTGATCTGCCCGCCAAACCTGGCCACCTACGCAGCGACCAAGGCGTTCATCACCCACCACACCGTCAACCTCGCCGAGGAGCTGCGGCATAGTCCGGTGGGCTTCACGAAGGTCGAGATTGGCGAGGTCGCCGACACGGGCTTGATGGACAAGGGGCGCACCGACCCGACATTCACGGCGCTGGTGCAACGGCTGTACCGCCTGCACCTGAGCAGACTCATCACGCCACAGGAGATCACCAAGCACACGCTCGCCGCGATCGAGCGGGGACGTCTTTCGGTGCGTCTACCGCGACGCCTTGGGCTGAGCTCCTATCTCGCCGACGCGCCCCGCACCCTCAGTGCACTTGTCGGACGAGACTTGCGGTGCGGCGCACGACAGGGGGCGGCGTGAGCATCACGCGGGACGTCGTCGAGCGGTACAACCTGGAACTCTGGAACCGCCGCCGTTTCGATCTGGGGCACGAACTCCTGGGCGAACAGGTCATCCGTCACGGGCCGCCCGGGCGGGAAGTCCTCAGCCGGGAGCAAGCGATCTCGCGGGTTGAAGAGCTTTGGAGCACAGTCGAACACGTCGAGTTCACGCTAGTGCACACCGTCGTCGACGGCGAGTTCTGCGCCGTCGTCTACCAAGCCGAGATGCGCTTGCCAGGGGGAGCCAACGACGCCATCGCATCCATC
>Ga0193743_1003735_pt1 | contig 10067 bp, 9 predicted proteins | sample L2c2metaG_FD_143038 | JGI IMG/M metagenome (GOLD analysis project Ga0193743, IMG submission 143038) | Soil microbial communities from a riparian zone of the East river system, Colorado, United States - L2c2 | ecosystem: Environmental > Terrestrial > Soil > Riparian zone | place: USA: East River...
CCAACCGCCCGGCCCGCTATATTGGCTGCGACTTATGCACTGTATCGGCTACACCGCCGTAGTGATTATGTTGCGCCTAAGGTGATCACCCGGGGCTCTCGACACTAAGCGCTCGTTCGCTAGAATCGTAATCAAGAACCTCCTGCCTGGTCAGCGATTGGCGAGTGTGAGGATCGCAACTCATTAGGAACGCATCCACCGAAGGCCAATGCCGTCAAGGCCAACTGTGGCAGATAGTTCCGTCATTTCGGCAAGTAGCTTTTCCAGCGTGCTGGCCATAACCGGAGCAGCACATCCCACAGCAGATAAAACAGGAAAATGGAGTTGTAGCGCAGATAGCGCGGCCCCAAACGGAGCGGCTCCCGGCACAGCCGATAAGCCCACGTCAATCCCATCCGTTGCATCCATGACGGAGCGAACGGGCGCCGGCCACTGAGCAGCGCAAATGCGTCCCCGACCGCAACGAACACGCCTTTCCGATATCGCGCCTGATTGTCGATGATCCACCGTTCCATCCGTACCCCGGGCAGGGCCACCCAGACGAAGTCCGGCTCTGCGCTATTGATGGCATCGGCGAACGACTCCTCGTCCCCCGTTGTGAAGGGCCTGAACGGAGGGCTGACCATCCCGACGATGTTGATGTCCGGTTGCAACTGAAGCAGCACTCGCCGCAGGTCGGCGAGGCATTCCTCGGAATCGCCGAAAAAGAAATGGCGCCAGGGCCGTGGGGTGTGGCGCAGCACATGTCGCATGAAGTAAGGCCCGTATACCCGATCCTTGAGCGCCGCCCCACGCAGGTTGAGCGCCCAAACGATCGGCATCCCATCCGGTAACACCAACTCGAACCGGGCTAGGATCCGGGCGAACGCCACATTGTTCCGCGCCTCGCCAATGATGTGCGTGTTGGCGGGACAAGCCGCGGTAGGCCGCGCTTCACGAGCAAGTACCTTGATGCGCGCCAATGCCGAATCGTAGGTGGCACAAGCGACCGGCGTTCCCAGGAGGCGAACGTATTTCAGCGATCCATCGGGAAGATACGAAGTACCGGGCTGCGAAGCGCAGGGGCGACCATCCATGATCTCGACTCCCCATTGATATGACGTAAACACTCGCTTCCGGCAGCAACGAGCCGGCGTCCCTCGTGCAGTTCGGCACAGAAGCGATTATCTTCCTCACTGACTTGCCTCGGCGCTGCCGTCGCCATCCACAACGATGAAAGCAATGGACGCTTCATCTCCTCGTCTTTGATGCTTTGAAGTTTTTGAGCGCAAAGTCATAAAGGGCTATCATGTTCTTGTACGCGTGCTCCGCACTGTATGTGTCGAGGAAGATCTTTCGCGCAGTTGCTCCCATCTTCGAGCCGCAATCCGGCAGTTTGAGAAACTTCTCTACAGCCTCGACCAGCGATGCAGGGTTGCCCGGATCGAAGAGATACCCTGACATATCGGGCTTCACGTATTCGGCAAGTGATCCCAAGCGAGAAGCAATCAGGGGGGTGGCTCGGGCGAAACTTTCGATCACGGAAAGCGGGCCAGCCTCGATCCATACTGACGGGGAGATCACGACGGACGCTGCTCCGAGAGCTTCATCCACTTCGCTGCGGCTCCGCCAGCCGAGCCATCTGACCGCCCCGTCAGAGGACTCTGCGGCCGACGCCACTTCGTCCCGAAGCGGGCCATCGCCGAAGATGGTCAGCGGCAGCTTCGAGCCAATTCGCTTCCATGCTGTCAGCAGGGTCGATATTCCCTTTTCTGGAATCAACCGGCCGACGAACAAGGCGCCGGCACGTTTGCGGGTCCCCGGCCCGGGATCGGACTTCAGAAAATTGGGCTTTACAAAGATCGATGCTTCGGCGAGGCCGGCGCGGCAAAACAATGATCGGTTGAACTCGCTCAGGGCGACGTAGGCGTCGATGTTGTGCGACCAGGTGCCCGTCGCGCGGTGATATGCCAGCATTGCCGCCGAAACCGCGGTGGCCTGTCGATCCCCTCGATAGCAGGCATGAAGTACGGATGGCCAAGGAAGCGGCTTCCCAACGCAGTCATCGCACAGGTGGTTGTCGCGGAACATCGTATTGCCAGGGCAGACAAGTCGGAAATTGTGCAGCGTCTGGACCACGGCGGCGCCTTCATCACGCGCGGCTCGATAAACAGAGGGAGACATCACGGGAAAAGTGTTGTGAAAGTGCGCTACCTCAATCTGGTTGCGGCGAACAAGAAGTCGAATCGATTTTGCTGATTGTGGATTCCATATCGTATTCCGGGCGAGCTTCAACTTGTCGGTGCTCTTGATCGAATTGTTGTGAAGCTCGTATCGGATCACTTCGTGACCGCGATCTGCCAGCAAGTCCGCTTCCGCGGTAAACACTTGGTCTTCCGCACCAGGCTGTTGGTAATGGTTATGGGCAATGAGGATCCTCATTGAATGGCGCCCCCTTATGCGGCGTCAACCGACGGGATGGCGTCGTAGGCACTCGCAATTTCTCTCGCCAGGTTGTCCCAGGAGAGCGCTTTGGCGCGGTACAAGGCGCCATCCGAAAGTCGGTTCAACAGGCCCGGACACGTCACGAGTCGTGAAGTGGCATCGGCAAATTTGAGGATGCTGGTCTGCCGGTCGGCCAGGGGAATCTTGAATCCGCAACTCTCGTCGACCGCTAATGACATGCCGCCGACGCCGTGACAGATGATTGGCAATCCAGCCGCCAGCGCCTCCATGACTGCATTTGGAGTGCCTTCCTGCAGACTGGTGATTACGAAGGCGTCCTGCCTTTCCAGCTCCTCACGCATGCGGTGGAACGGAACCTGGCCGGTCCAACTCACCATGTCTTGCACTTCAAGCTTTTGGCAGAGGGCTTGGCAGGTCCGCGTGTCGGGGCCGGTACCCAAGATCGTGAGATGCACCTTTTTGCCAAAACCGCGCGCTTTCAGTTCCGCCAGAGATCGCAAGGCAATTGGTAATGCCTTCCGACCGATATGTAGACCTATCCAGCACAACCGCAGGGGACGCACGCCGTCATAGCATCGCTGCCGGCCCGGCCAATTCGGCGTTCCCACCTCCAGCATCATGGTTGGTAAGCCTCCCCAACGGGCTACTGTCCTGTGGAGCTCTGCGCTGCTGACGAATACGCGCTCCGCACGACGCGCAGCCATTCGGCTGCGCCATTTGATCCAACGGTGAACGTTGTTCGCGAGGTTCTTGAGGGTGTAATAGATGCTGTCGTGCCTGCCGAAATCGGCAAAATAGCTGGGTGGAATATTCTCACCCCCAGCGATCGGCCCCCAGAAGAATGGAACACCCAGTTTCCACAGGTATCCGGGCTCCCGGAAGGTGGCAATCGTCAGTTGATGCGCCCCATCGAAAGGCCTTTCACGGTGCAACCGAACGGCCTCGCGATAGGCGGCTCGTTGCCAGGCAGCATAACCCTTGAAGTAAAATGGCGAGCGCAAGCTGACCAGTGGATGCGGTTGCAGCAGCCGAGACAACGGTGGAGAGCCGACGAAGTGAATCGTGAGGCCCGGGAATGGCCCCTCACGTTTCATGAATCGCTCCGCTTCTTCTCGATGCTGCGCGTCTTGGGGCCACAGAGTTTCATTCCATGAGCGCGCCAGCACAGTCACATCATGATATGCTGCAAGGCGAGAGCAGATATTCCACCCCGCGCCGGGCTCAGAGCCCAGGACCGGAGAAAGCGCGTAGGCCGAAACGAGTATGCGTCGACGCCGGCGGTCGCGGTGGCACAGCATTGGCTCCGCACTTCCGGAAACGACGATCCGATGGATGGTGCCCATGTTCAACAGCCACCGATTGTTGGTCTAGTCAGGACGCCTTGCATGCTGCTTTTTCCCCTCATTCTGGGTTGCTGCCTGCGTCGTCTTTCATCATCCAGCGAAGCGTGCGTGAACACTCGAGCGAGGCCCTTGCAATATCGCGACATGGTGCCTGTATAGAACGAGGCTCGCCAACCCGATGCCGTGGATCGTCCAGAACCAGATGCCCATGACCGGCCCCTCCAGCACGACATCGAAAGAGCTGGAAACGAGGATTATCGTCCAATAAATGAGAAGGAAGGCGAAGACAGTGGCCCACAAGTCATCCTGCCGCCTTCTTGCCTCCATCAGCTGGCGAATTACGGCGCCAAGCCATGCTCCGAGCGCCGTGATCCACAATACAAGCTCGGGCATGCCACCTCGTGCCAAGATGGTCATGTGTGCGTTGTGCGGGCTCCGAAGCGGCGCCTCTTCTGGATCAGAAGTCTGATAGCCGTCGGTGTCGGCAAGATTGGGGCCGAAGCCCTTACCGGTCCAGAAGTATGGACCGTGCACCGTATAGTTGATGATATCCGACCACCAATTCCGTCGCCATTCTCGCGTTTCATCTTCGTCGTCGCCGCCAGTGAATGCGCTTGTCACATTCTCCACGTACTGTCGCACCGAAACGGGCCGGCGAAGGTCTTCCGAAGCAAATTGAAAATCGACAACGAAGAGAACGCCGACGATCGCGGCGATAATACCAATACACGCCGAAATGCGCCGCACTACCCCACCCTCCCGAGAAAGCGCAGTCGCCAGGGAAGAACCCACGACGAATACGACCATCGCTTCGCGCGACTGGGTGAAGGCGAACAGCTCGAACAGCAGAATCAGGATGAAGGCCAGAGGTCGAAGCCGAATGAAGCCGAGCAACGCAAAAGCAACGATTGCCGTCATATGGCAGGCCAGGTCTTTCACCTTGGGACCAATGCCCAGCAACGGTGTAAACGTAAAGCCCAGTATCACAACGATCGGAGCCAAGAAGATCGCGTAGGAGATCAAGCGCTTGTAACGTTCCACCAGGACGAGAAGGGTCGAGGGCCGTTTCAGGACAAGCGAAGCGATGACGTACGCAAACAGCCCATAGAACACAACCATCGCATCGCGCGGCGCATCCAACCCGTATTGGTCCAAGTAGGGAATGGTGCGATGCGCTGTCCAAAGTATCAGGAGCGCAAGCGCGAGCCCCGGCAGATTGAGGATCGCGCTGCTTAGAGCGCCAACCGTCAGCGCAACGGTCGCACCCAGGGTGAGAGCTATCTCGCCGATGTACAACGGAGGAAAGCCGAGATAGGCAAAGTGCTTGCCGAAGACCACATAACCTGCAAGCACGAAGCAGAAAAAACCGAGGAAGACGCGCAGGAGACGCATCGCCGACACGGGATCCGAGCCTTTGCGGACCGTCGGCATTCTATCGACGCTTTAACGCGGTGGTCGTGATCGCCGGCCGGTAGTAGTTGGCGTACCTGAAGCTCCAGCCGCCATCCCGATTGTATTTGAAATATTGCGCAGGAGTTGCGCGATTGAGCATCGTAACGCCAACTGCCTTGCCGTTGGCACGACGCATCCGATCGACAGAATTGATCACCGCCGAATGCCGGGTTCGTCCCCACCGGACGACATGGAGGACGACATCGGCGAACCGGGCCAGGATTGCTGCATCGGCAACAACCATCGCCGGCGGACTGTCGATGACGATTGACTCGAACTCCGCTTTTGCTGTCTCCATGAACTCGCCAAACCGCGTCGTCAGGAACAGCCGCTGCGCGTCTTCGTCCACGCCGCCGCTCCTTATGGCGTAGAGATTCTTGTCGATTTCTGTGGCAGCCGGGTACCTGGCGCCATCCTCCAAGATTGATTCCAGATTTTGTGAGGGCGAAAGACCCGCCAAGTACGCGTCCACCGTGGGCCTGCGCAAGTCCGCGTCGATCAGGAGGGTTTTGGAGCCGGAAGCCGCCAACGCAGTCGCCAACGCTACACTGGACACTGTTTTTCCTTCCTGGGGCAGAGCCGACGTGACCAATACGACGCGGGCCCGGTTCCGGCTTTTGTCGCCTGCCATCGTCGCATCCAACGCGACATGAATCGTTCTAACTGACTCCCGAAACATGCGCGTGCTTTGGCTGAAAAGAGCCTCACTGCCTGCACGGCGAAGCCGGCGCCCGAGCTCTGGCAGGACCCCGAGGCAGGCAAGACCGCTGGCTTCCTCCAACTGCATTGGCGTTCGAAAGCTTTTGTCTGCAAGTGCGAGCAAAGCAACGATGGCAGCACCGATTACAGCACCAAGGACCAGGCCGGAGACGAGAAAGATGGGAGTGTTCGGCCAAGAGGCGAGTGGCTGCGGTGTCGCTCGAGAAACGATGCGAGCATCTGGATAGACACCATGCAACAGTGCGGAGGTTTCGGAGTATCGCTTTTCAAGCGCAGCATAGAAGGTCCTGCGCCCTTCAGCCCGCCGCTCAAGAATCGACAGTTGGAGCTGCTGCTGCGAAGCATCTCCGACATCTTTACGCAATGACTCTACCTTGGACTCCAGCTCTTCCTCTCGGGCACGTGCATCCCTGGCATGGGTCTCCAGATTGGAGACGATCTGATTGACATTTCTGTCGATGGTCTGCCGCAGGTGCCCCAGTTCATTGTTCAGCGCCTTCCAGTCCGGATGCTTCGGACCTTCCATGGATGTCGAGCTGGCCAGCCGTGCAATGGTGCGCGCCTCTTCTACGCGGAGTTGCTGAACTAGGGGTGACGACAGGACATCGGGAATGGCGTTGATGTCACGACGTTTGACCAGTTCACGGGCGGTGGCGAGTCGCGTTTCTGCAGCAATCCGCGCTTGGGTGGCAACAGCCAACTGCCCATTGAGACTGTTGAGCAGGTGGCCCAACTGCTGGCTTACCGCCACCGAATTTCCCGGCGCCACCTCGATGATGGCATTGTGTTGCGCACGGAACTGTTCAATGGCTGCTTCAGCCTTACGGAGTGCCGCTCCCGCGGTATCAAGCTGGGTCTTTGCCCATTGGTTGGCGCTTGACGTCAGTGCCAACTTTGCGTCGATTTGCGCAGCGAGATATTGCTCCGCAAATGCATTGGCGAGACGAGCGGCCTTTTCCGCAGTAGAAGCCGTAAAGCCAATTTTGATGACGTAGGAACGCCTGATGTCCTGAGCGATCAGCCGCTTCCTTACCTGCTGTATCGTCAGCGCCATTTCATGACTGTCTTGCGGTTGGCTGGCGTGGAGAACCGCATCAGGGGAGATACTACCGAGAATGACTCCATTGTTGTTGCTGAGAACCGTCGTCTGCTGGCTCAACTGCCTGGCGCGATCGCGCTCCTGGTTGTCACCTGGAATGTGTGTGGCGTCATTGTCGGTGGTGGTATCGAGGCTGCGAGAGCCTGATGCGGAGCCATGGCTACCCGATCGAATGCTCGGTGAATCGAAGACATTCATGAGTTCTGCTGGCAGCAAGTTCGTGAGCCTTGCGAGCCCCGACGACGCCGCAGGGGCGCTGAATTCCGGGTCATTGGTCAGGTCGAGTGCGTTCACCACCCTTTCCACAACGGCGTCCGAGCGGAGAACCTCTCCTTCCGTCCGGATTGCGTCGGAATCCCCTTCCCGTGGACCCGTCGGAACATTGTCGAAATTTGACAGTTTGTTACGCATGTCGACCTGCACGAGTGCGGTCGAGGTGTACTGAGGTTTTGCAAATGTAAGCCACGCGGCCGCTGCGCCAAGTCCCGCGCAGGCGAACAAAGCAATGACCCACGCTCGACGTCGCATGGCGGCAAGAGAGGACCTTACGCGCCGCTCGTGCCACTTGGCAGCGGCATCGTCCAACAGTGTCAGAGACGAAAAATCTCGAGTATCTGTCTTCATCTCAATACGCATTCGACGGGTGGATGACAGCGTACACAGTCGCAAGCGCGATCTTGGCGTCCAACAACAGCGAGTAGTTGTTGATATATTCAAGATCGTACGCGAGCCGCTGCTCGAGTTGTCCGATGGCTTCCATTCCCCCGCGTGAGCCCTTGACCTGGGCCAGCCCGCTGATCCCGGGGCGCACGCGATGACGGGCAGGGTAGCGCGGGAATTCACTGCAAAGTCGGCCCTCGACCCTGAGGTCAACGGGCAAAGGCCGGGGCCCAATCAAAGACATGTCGCCTTTGAGGACATTCACAAGCTGAGGCAATTCATCAAGGCTAAGCGCGCGGAGGATCTTGCCGATTGATGTAACCCGATTGTCGTGTCGCTTCACAGGTTGCGAAGCACTTGGGTCGGCACGAGCGGCGTGAAGTGTACGAAACTTGAGAACCTCGAATGGTTTATTGTTGAGACCAAGCCGTTTCTGTCGGAACAGGATGGGACCAGGACTAGTGAGCTTAACAAGCACTGCTATCGAGAGAAGAAAAGGCCCTATAAGCAGGATGAGCAGTGCTGCGCAGACGCGGTCTATGGCAGATTTCGCGGCCTCCTGAAACGCAGTTAGCGGCCTCTTCAGCACCGGCGCAATACAGACGTCTCCTGCCGCTCCAACACTCATATCCGTCGAGACGCCTTCGAGGACTATGAGACCGACGTCGGCAGCTGTTCCTTCCAACTGTCTGACGACAGCTGCTATCCGTTCTTGTTCTCCGACCGGCGTTGCAAGCAGTACACGACCGATATGGCCGCTGCTTACAAGTGTGGTCAATCGATCCATATCAATTTTGGCTTGTCCCGCTTTTTCACCTAGGCCGTCACGGTCGGAAAACACTTCTATCCGAAACCCGTTTGCTGCACCGCCTATCCGTCGAGCTGCGCTCGATGCACGTTCCAGCGGTCCGACGATTGCAACGCAAGTTTTAAACCGGGCCGAGCCAAATTTGCCTGGCCGTGAACCAACAGGTCCGTGAAACGAAAGCGTTAGCGGCATCGGGTGACCCCCCCTGAACGCAGGCTGTAGTGGAGCTTCGTTCGGGTGGCCTTTGCCTTAACAAACGACAAGGTCACAGAATTGCTTCGCCCGGGACGATTGCGGGCCCGCGTGAGCCCTCCGATGTTGTCAGAGGACGGTAGGGAACCGTTGTCCTGTCTTTCTCTGGGGTGGATCCACGTGATAGGAACGATCGCGAAGGCATCGCTGGCCTCGAAGTTCGAGAGCTTGGCGATGGGCAACGAGGAAGTGGACACGCTTGTTCAGTTGCTTAAGCACCAGCCGCGCGTTCCGGCAGGCACCGATATAGTCTACGGCGAGCAATCGGCTGGATACTCGACATTGCTTCTCACCGGTGTCGCATGTTCGTATAGGCGGTCCGAGAGCGGTACCCGGCAGATCTATTCCTTTCAATATCCCGGCGATTTCTGCGACTTGTACCGCTACCTTCTCCAGGAGTGGGATGAGACACTGGCGGTGCAAGCGCTTTCGGAGTGCTCGACTGCCACTATCCTTCACTCAGAGATGAAGCAGCTGCTCATGCAGCATCCAAGGCTGCGTCTCGCATTGTGGCGGGCGACGGTGCTCGAGGCCAGCATCCTGCGGCAGTGGCTGTCGAATTCACGGAAGGGTTCAGCGGTCGAAAGAGTGGCCAACCTGCTTTGCGAGCAGCTGGTACGACGGGAGGCAATCGGAATTACCAGTCCCGTCCTGCCTCTAACCCAGGTTGATGTCGCTGACGCCGCATCTCTTTCCATCGTGCACGTCAATCGGATAATTCAAATACTGCGCAACTGGAACGTGTTGTCTAAGGCCAACCACGCCATCGAGGTGGTCGATAGGAAGCAGCTTGCCCAGATCGCCCGGTTCGACGGCCGCTATCTCGAACGTGCCGGAACTGATGTCGAAGTGGCTCTTTCAGATCGATCTGCTCGAGACGAGGAAGGGGCTGCTCCGGGCGAACTCTAATACGGCTCTGGTCTACGCGAATCGCCCCTTCACGTAGGTCGGGATAGGGCAGGCCATCGATGCTGGGCTCTAATCCAGCCGGCATCCTCGGTCTGAGCCGGAGTGACACCCTATTGAAACCTTACAGCGGGTCAGACCGCCTCGACCTCGGTGACATGATCCCACAGCAGCCTTAAGTACCCGGACGGGACCGCCAAGGTGGGAGTGCCGACAATACGGCAATTTGTTCGATCGGCCCCCAAAAAGCGAGCACTCTTGCATGTGCGATAGGGCTCCGGCGTTGTCTACCGGTGAACTGATCATGGTGTATATTTTGGGAGCGCGATGAGAATTCTCGCATCCAATGCGAAAGGGGACGCCGTGACAATCCTTGCAATTT
>Ga0193743_1003736_pt1 | contig 10064 bp, 6 predicted proteins | sample L2c2metaG_FD_143038 | JGI IMG/M metagenome (GOLD analysis project Ga0193743, IMG submission 143038) | Soil microbial communities from a riparian zone of the East river system, Colorado, United States - L2c2 | ecosystem: Environmental > Terrestrial > Soil > Riparian zone | place: USA: East River...
TGCCCAGTGGCACCTGCACAAAGTTAGCTATAAAGGGGCTACAGAAATGAGCTTGGTACTTACCTTGGACGGCACTAACAACGAAGACAAGGACGATGAGGAGTTTTCCAAACATGTTTGAGGATGGGAAGCTCGATGGATTAATTTTGCAATCGAGAGGTGGTCATATATATACGGTCAGGATCATACTCAAGCGCGAGAGAGTTGCACAATATTCCCTGTCAGAGGGAGCATCTAATTCATATCAAACCCATTCTGTAGTAGCAGCCTCCCAGCAAGACTTGAAGTTGATTTCCAGCTAACGGCAACAAGCTAGGCCACATCAAAAAATTTCATCAAGTCGCACGTATTTGGTATACAAAACAACCGTTCGTTTTTGGTAAGCGTAGTTGAAAGGGTCAAGGGTCGTTATATTTTGAGAGCAAGAAGAGTGGAACGCCACGCGCTTTACCAAAAACGGTTGTTTGTACCAAATATGCCCAAAGCCAATATGGTTTTAATGAAAGAAAAAAAACATTTGGGGTTTTCAGAGCTGACACTGTTTTTTAATGTTGTATGACAATGAATGACTTTATAATGTCGGCCTCTGCAATCTATGTTCGCCTCTCCATTGCGAAAGTCACACGAGAGGGGGTATCGCTGTATAATGTATGGTATCACGTAGAAGCTACAAAGAAGTAAAGAAAAAGAAGACTCTAATAGAAGGCTGTGACGATGCATTCAAATGAGAGACAGGCCATATAAATTTTCCTATGTACATTATGGTTCCAAAAAATTTGCTTGATCGATGGATTCTGAGCACAGGTCCCTTGGAACGTCAACAACAATAAAATCATAGCATCAAGGTTGTCAACACTTGACGTCGGCGATGATTCGCTCGTAATCAATAATGAAACCCCACACGGCGGCGTTGGGGTGGCGCGGAAGGGGACCGAGAGATCCCTGTCCTTTTTGTCAGGAATTGGCGGTTTCCCCATTTTCAAGCCTAAATATCATACGAGCGATTTTTCCTTCTGCAGTCCTACATCTAACTCGCCAATGGAGGCTGTCTTCATCGATACTCGTGCAATATGCTTTGGATTCTGCAAGGCTGTCTTGTAGCTCCCTGATATCAGCTTCCAAAAGCCCGATGGTCATCTTCAAATCGTCAACTTCCGCTTTATGTTCCTGGTGATTCGCCTCTTTAGCCTGTTGAAAGACATGCGCAGTAGCATTGGCCTGCTGAACTTCCTTGTTGAGAGCCAAAATGATACCTTCGAGCTTCTGGATGTGCTCCATGCGTTCTAAAAACCGGGTTTCCAGGTCTCTAATAAACAAATCCGTGCTTTCCATGAGGGCTTTGAGGTCTTTACGATTTTGATCCATTAAATCCGTCAATAGTGACCCGGTACTTCCCAAGATCGTATCCAGGAAGGTCTGGTTAAGTCGCATGATCGATTTGGCCATGCGGCTCGCCATATCTTGAACTAGTGGATCATGTCCTGATTCGAGACTTGTTCGTCCTGTATTCACCTGTAAATTGTCTTGTGCGGTCTGTTGACTATTCGGACTTGCGGGCAGAGAGGCTGGGCGTACAATGTCAGATAAGCCTGACAAGACCACCAAGATAAAGGTGTAAACCCATAAAACTAAGTAGAGGGGGTCCGCAGGTGGTGTTGAGACCCCCAATTTGGCTGGGTCGGTGTCGCCTTCAGATGATGAAGCAGAAAAAATAGATACTGGACTCCTTTCTCGCTTCTTACTAAGGAAAAGCCTCACCCCGCGAACCAAAGAAGCTGAGTACAATAATGAGCCGTTATATGATGCCTGCTCACGCATTACGACTATCAATCAATACCTCAGTAGAAATCGAGTAACGGAAAACACGTACTTGAAGAGACTGTGAGCTGCCGTATGATTGCTCAAAGGTATCATCCCAGAGGCTCTGTGAAACCTATTCAAAAAAATCTCCAACACGAAAAATGGACCAGGAAATACATACCGAGAACCTAACATTTCCAAGAGGCATTGGATGAAATTCAAGTGTTGGGTAGATACGTCTGGCAGTAGCTTCAGCGGTCTGGGCGTCGTCTTCTGAGCTGAAATGAACAACCCCCCCGATACCTCGGAGAACATAGACAAGATGGATGATACCCCCAAAGGGTTGAACGAGATCATGAAGGGCCACATCAGTATGACAGTCGTCTGGCAGATGATAGATGATACGGGCAATATATCCAACATGGATAGAATGATGAGGTGACTCATAACTGCGATGATGATACTCGAAGATAAAGATTTGATTAGACGGTGCATTGTTGGGGATGAATCGCAAGTTACACGTTGCTAATATCCTATTGACTATACACATATAAGGGATAGAAGATTTAGTGAAAATCAAGGTATATTTCGAAAGTAAATCACCATCTTGAATGGAGGAAACTGCTACGATCCAAGCGGGCATAGGTGAATCAACCGCATTTTCGGATCCGGAGCCATATAGATCAGCAGAGAGCAACCCGCTTGTGGAGTTGAGATGAAATCCCCAAGCAAGTTCTCGTGCCTTCAAAATATGATGATAAGGTCTAAATATGGACCTAATTTCGTCCTCAGTAGCGAGGTATTCAGTCAAAACGATCAGCTTGAAGCAAGTCATTGAGGGTTGGGTGGCAGAGCCGAGTTCGGAGAACTTCCAGTGTCGATAAGGTACTGAAACTCACAGAGTAAATTGTGAATTTAAGAAGGGAGAAGTGCAAAAGGAAAAATGATTTCTATGTCGCACCTGGAATTTTATATATTCAAATCCTCCTTCGACCGCACTGCGGCACTGGTCCAAGCTTTGTCTTTCTTTGATTGAAGCGGTTCAATGAGGCTACGATCGCCTTTGAAAGATGTTGTATGTCAGTCATCCTTTCAAAGGCTCCTTTGGAGTTCTTTGAGAAATAGACTATTGTTGTTCTAAATCAGGTTGAGAAGCAAGGTCAAACGAATTCCTCAAAAAGGCGAACGGCAATGAGCGGCAGTGTCCGTGATTCCCACGATAAGACAATAAGGCCTTGCGCTTCAGCTTACGACGATCTTCGTGTCATAATTCGCCTGCTTTTCTCTTATATATTCATATGCATATTGAAAGGACCTGAATTACACAATCTTAATCGATCCCACCGATGACATGCCATGTGTTTTTCGTGTCCTAGGTCGCCTGTCGAGAACACAGCCAGTACACAGCCTCGTAAACATTGACATTCGCAGGAAGCAACTTGCTTCTGACCTTCACCGTTTCATTAATTACTTTTAGCCTTTTGATCCACCTCCTCTCAACCTGGAAACTCTCCCCCTCAACGTTTGAACATTCAACATGAATTTTCAATAAATTCAATGCCATTAATGATACTCTCAGATCCACGTGACGCTATCCGTCTTAGTCCCACTTGATAATGCCCATAAGCGCCTCGAGGCGGCAATGGTCAGGTCAGCGCCTCACCCGCAGCCTTCTCGGACGCAGCGAGCCCGCTCGTCGCCTTCCTTCGTCATCACATCTGACTATGGGCCAACTAAACGAGGATGTTCTGCGCCACATCGTGACTTATCTCTCTCCAGAGACACTTGACAGGGTTAATGTGGCCAATTCTGTCTTTTTTGACGCATGGATGAAGTCTCGTTACGAGAGCCTCATTTTGGTAAAGAGCGATAAGCGACTGTTGGCTCATCTAGTGTAAGTGTCACTAGTTGTCCATTCACCTTGCCCGCAACAGGTGATTCAAGTGACCACATTAGCGACCCAAACGTGACTCGATATGTGAAAAGAGTCGTCATACGTCCATGGGTTATAAATCCTCCTGGGATTAATCACAGAAGATTCATTCAGAGCTTTTGGATCAATATAAACGAGATTTTCGATTCGAACTATATCGAAAAAGAAAGGGAGCGACGATTGCGGAAATGTTTACAGAAAGACATTGAACTTGTCGTCTCTGCCTTTGATGCCATGCGAAACATCAAAGAGTATGTCATAGACTGGGACGAAGATAGTGGTCATCATCCCGGGCTTTATAAAGCATTCTTTACACCGATATTGCAGAAATGGTCGAGACACCTAGTTAAATTGACGATCAAGGTTCCGCCGCAGTTCTTAAAGTCTCTTGCATCCGTACGTCTCATAAATCTGGAAACCCTGCAGTACCATTTCTGTACGGGAGATCTGCCTTCCAAGGAAATCGACGACATTCATAACGGATTTCTCGTTTTTGTGAACAACCTCAAAGATTCCTTGGCATGCATATCTTTCATCTCAACGTACACCTCACTCAATCTCGACATTACCCGGATTTACAAATCGTTAGGTCCCTTCCCCAAACTCAGCTCCATTTCGTTGTCCATACCTTTTGATGGCGGTCACCTCTCCGATCCCTCAGTTTTTGTGCAGTTTCTCGAGAAGCATCGATCTACGTTGAAGAATATGAGTCTGTTGACCAGCCGTTTAACAGTCCACTCGATGCCAAGCGACCCAGAATGCATCATTTGGATACAAAAGATCCTGATTTCGATCCATACCCCTTTCCCTCGACTTCGGAGCCTTGCTTTGGCTCTAAGACCATTGCGAGCGCCTTTAATCAGCGCCTCCAATTTCCTGAAAATGCATATGGTCTCTCTTGACTCCCTTATCTTGGCAGATCGTGCACTCGAGTATCATGAGCTCACAACGCTGATGTCAGCCGATAGTGGTCGTCTCGATCTCACGGGACTCAGACACCTTCGAATTAAAGTCGACAGCTTTTGTCCGGACATCCTTTACCATCTTGCCTCTGAAATGCCTGGACTGACAAGGCTGGATATCGAATGTACCTCTATAAGAAGTCAGCGTGTTTATACCAACCGTACAAAATTTGTAAGTTACCAACTTCCACCTATATTTCGGTATTATTGTCTTACTTACTTCTGCTTTCTTTTATGTAATAGGAAACATTTTCCATGGAAATCATTGCCAATAAACATCTTTTGGTCAATTGGAAGCTCAAGCGTATGGCGATCGGACCAACGGCTCATGACTGGGTCCGCTATGTTGAACGAGCATTAGTGGAATGCATGCCTAATCTTACGATAGCTAACTCGTGGTATATTAACAGGTGAATTTATTTTTTTTTTTTCATTTTAATTTCGGGACTTTTCTTGTTACTTTTAAAAATACCATTATCTACCTTTGTTGTCATCTTTTTCTGGTTCTCTCCATCTGGATTATCCTCGTTCGCACTTCCTTGTACATCTATAGTTATCCTATGTTAAATCTAATTTGCTACACCTATAATCTAACCTTTTGTCCCCCGGTGCTGACACGAGCGCGAACACTCGAATCCTTGTGAAATGACAGACTGGAACGATAGGGTTTATGGAAAGAGGAATATAAAATATTAGATGTAGCTGGGCCTGTCAGATGAAGAATTCCGCCACGCTGCTTTCCATCTCGCTAAAAGTTGTCAATTCGACTTCTGGAACTGCTTGTGGTATCTTCAAGCAGAGCATATTCATGATGATTCGACACCCCTAGTGAGAATCACATTGTCAGGCAATGGAGCCAAAATCTTCCAAGACTCTGTGCTTACCCCAATGGATAGAACCGAGGCTAAGACCCTATTGACTTTCTCTTTATCTTCAATTCTCGTTCCATATGCGTGATCACTTACGACCAGATGCTATGTGTAAGTACATGTACAAAGAAAGTGTACGAGGCTGAGCAGGAAAATATTACTGAACGTATAGGGTTCCTGTCAGAAAATGTGGTAACATGACAAAAGGAAAGATGCTTACAACACACGACAGTAAATGTTATTAGTCCATCACGAAACACGACGTTGACAATCGGTGTAGAGGTGGGCGCTACACGGATACTGGCCTGTCTGTACCAAGTCATACCCCAAATGATAACCTGTGTGATAATTGGCGTTATGCTAAAAAAAACCGGAAGGCAATAAGTCGAAACCGTCATCCTAGGTGGTTGATGTCCAACTGACCTGAGGCCTAAGGCTTCCTTTGGAGTTTCCTTCAACAGGCAGGTGTCATCATAGGCAAAACGCCGGTTGACAAGCACAGCCATATATATCATTGAAACAAGTTCGTAAAGAAAGACGGAAGATAGGAAGAGTTTGACTTTGCGAGACCTCCCGTAGAGGGCATACACTGCGTCTCAAAGGTAAGCTTTTTCGGTATCAGACACCCAAGGTTGAAATAAACGGCGTACCCCTCACAAAAAGAATAAGGTCGAATAATGCAATCACAAGTTGGAGGTAGGATGATTGAAAAGCGAACCAAGAAGAGCATGTAGACTCGCTCAGAGGTATTTTAGAAAAAAGGATTGTCGTTATGATGTGATTACATCTGTGGAAAAAGAGTGGAAATCGTGAATGAAGCAATAAAATAGGAGGCGTACATCTGAGATATTAGGGTAATATACCGAAGGAGAAGATACAACAATTTGGTGATAGTGAACCTGCTCCTATTAATGAGAATTCAACGCGGCTGACTAGCGCTGAAACCCCAGTGACCACAGAAAACGTACTTCCAGACATGTGCATATTCACGCGAAAAGGTTACAAGACACTCCCAGACAAGACAAACCACCGAAGCGACTGAAGAATGTCAGAATACTGTCAGATAATGAAAATACAAGGAGGGGAAAGACGAGAAAGGACTCACGAGAAATATACTGCCTTGCCCGCAGAGATTCCCATGCTCGATCGCTCGAGGTCATTAGGATCTAGGGACGAGAGCCTTAGCTGGCGTCGTTCCCCAGCACCACGAGGAGGCTGGCAAAGTATGAATATTTAGAAGCCCCTGGGTTGGTAAGGGAGATGGGAGATGACAGCAGGACTAATAGACTGCATAACTAGACCTGTCTTCTCCGGAGTTAGTTAAAGTAAATCTGTTGGAGCGGAGCAAGCCCTTGCTCCGGCCCGATCCACAATCTCGTTCGCGGACTAAAGAGGTCAACTACGTCCGATTTAGCAGAGTTTTAAATATTTTGGCGCTATTCTAGGTAAGGTGCTGAAGCAGGAGATTTGGGTGTGACGAAGAGAGGGAAAATTAAAGTACAACGTTTGTTCAGCATGATTTAAAAAATAAATAAATAAATACAATGCAGCAGAACAAAATCGAAATAATGGCCTTTAAATTTTTTTACTATGAGCAGATTCGATCTCGTAGCTCCAGAAATTATCAAACGTTCCCTTTGTTTTCGGTACTTTGTCCCAAGCCCCTCCTTTGAAGGTGAGCGGAACGCGAGAAAATTTATCATAATAAGGCTCTATTTGCAGAGTTGGAGCGGTGCCTTAGGACCCCGTTTATACCAGGGAAGGTCTGATCCCGAAAACGGGGGTTTTGTCCGGATGCCATTTGGTCATTTTTGTCCGGATTGGACCCGGCCCAACCTCGATTTTTGGAACATTTGTCCGGGTCAGTGGATTTGGCCCAGCCAGCAGCTAAATTATGGTGAGGGTAGATGACATTCCAGAGAATATAAAGTAGTATAGTTGGACAATAAAATGTAATTCATACATGTAATTCTAAATCCACGCCCCCACCCACGTTTTTCCGAGAGTTTCACTGCAGTTGTTAAGTTGTCAAGTTGTTGTAGTCGGTTGCTGGTTCGTCGGTACTGAACCATGACGCTACCTTTGTGGAGATGACACACGTGCTAAAGCGCGGGAGACAACTTCTGTGACTGATAAATTTGACTGAGGGAGGTTATGCTGCGCAAAATGTCCAGGTATCCTGATGATTTTGGCTTTGGCTGCAGTAACAAAGGATGGAATCGATGGAAGCTTGTCTTCATCATATTTTTTTGGCCATGCCCGATCCAGTCCTTTGCATGAAAGGGTTCATCAGTGTCAGAGTTGATTTCCATAGTAGCTTTGCGAATATAAGAGAAGAGACTGCCTTAAGGGAGAGAAGAAAGCGCAGGGGGTGGTCAGAGAGAAATAAGAAGAAATATATGTATTAGTAGTGCGACTATTCAAAAAAACTAGGACAAGGAAGAAGAGTGGAGGGATTCAACTTCACGCGCACGGATTCAGCTCAAACACAAACAGTCTGTCCTGATTCCCGCCTCTGCCCATGCCCCATGTTACAGTTGTCCGGATGCAGGTTTGAGGCTAGACTGGCACCCGGCCGCCTTGCTAAAATCCACAAATGTTGTCCGGATCGGGATCAGACCTTCCCTGGTAGAAATGGGGGTCCTGGTGCCTTGCAGTCTCGTCACTTGTGTGAAAAATGATAGACCAGATCTCTCCCACGTTAATCTCGTCCCATCAAAACACGCGATTACCCAGCACGAGACTATGCAAGTGCTAAAAAAAATAAATTCTGTGTTGACTAAAAAGGAAACTAGATAGGTATCGTATGAACTTCGTGGTAGGCGTGCCTAAAGTGCTGACTCAGAGATACGCCGTGAATGATATCCAGAGAGCATTGAATAATCTAACAGGTGCCAGCCAGGTTCGAATTATCCATATGGCGCTGTCGTCCAGGAGAGATCGACGACTCTCCTGGCCGTCGTCAACCAATTGCGCAAGTTCATATTGATCAGACCATCGCCTTAGCCATTGCTCGAGTCCACATACATCTCCCCCCCGCCGACGCTCCGAAACTCCTTGAACGACGCTTTCAGATTATCAACCTTTGGCGACCTATCGCCCATCCTGCTGTATTAGCCCTTCGGCCCTCTGTGATTATCGAAGCGTCGATCTCAAGGACGCATTCCCGGTGGCTCGTATTTCTCCTGAAAGCACAGGTGAAACACTAGGAGTCAAGTATAATGAGAATCACAAGTGGAAGTACCTACGTGGAATGACACCGGATGAAATTGTTTTGATCAAATGGCGAGCGCATCCTTATAGATTGACTTCTCGGTCCTCAGCTTGAGTCTGACCCCTTAAATCCTTTAGCGCTGATTCCATTCAAGATGAGAGTGTTGCCATTTGCAGAACGCCCCCTCGCCAGTCAATTAAACTCCAGGCCCTTGTGTTTTATGACTAAAATTATCGTTACTGGTTTGTATAACCTGTATTCATGGTGAATGTGAAATATCATACACATCACTGTCCCAGAGATCATCCGGATACATGGTTAGCTATGTACTTTTGTCCCGGCTGGTTCCCCTAGAGGTCCAATGTTGATGAAAGAATCTTACTAGTGACTCAGTAGGACAAGCGCATTCGCCGTCACGGCGAGCCATATGTGAGACCTGCCGGGAGTGCCGAGGGTGCAAAAACGGCTAATTATTTGAAATTGTAATCTCGGCTCCAGATGCTAGGGAGAGATCCGGCGGAGAATAAAATCGGAGTCAAAAAACCTGGTCGACCTAACATCTCATCTACGTTACCGTCCAATTGGACGGGAACTAGTGAGTGCGATATTAATCAAACCTACATAAGAAATCACTCTAGCCTAGGTTTTTGAAACGCAGTCACACTCTCAAGTAGGCCCGATGAGAGACCCATAATATGAAGGTTTATATAGATGCCAGGGTGGTTGTTTCGTCATCTTGAAGGGTAACAATATTCAACAACACAGGCTATATTGGGAAGACTTTGCCCATCGTCATGCTCGTGTTTGCGGACAGAGTTTAGCCGTTTAAAGCTAGTCTCCTTGAGGCTTGAATAAACAATCACAAGAACCGAGCTTAAAGCTTAAAGCCTCAATGGATCTGGGAGCTTGCCGAAGGATACAGCTTCGGGGTTTGATGACGGCGCGTCTGTGTAGTGAAGCACCCCTCTGTAAGCAAGCAAGTAAGGTATTATAAATAAGTAGCTACAAAATTATAGAAATGAGTATAAATAGAATACTACTACGGCTAATTAGGGATAGTATTGAGGGATGCCGCACTCGGATGTGGCTGTTGGCCTTGATAAGAAGGGCCTGCTTAAAGTGTGAAAATCATAGTGCATTCAAATGCACTAAATTCCTTTGGGAACGGCGATCAATCGAAGTCAAGCTCCGACATGGCATCTCTCGGCTGGCGTGCCCAGAGAACCTATTTCTCTCTACCCCACATACTTCAACCAAAAACATGCATGGAAACTATCAACGCTATG
>Ga0193743_1003738_pt1 | contig 10062 bp, 8 predicted proteins | sample L2c2metaG_FD_143038 | JGI IMG/M metagenome (GOLD analysis project Ga0193743, IMG submission 143038) | Soil microbial communities from a riparian zone of the East river system, Colorado, United States - L2c2 | ecosystem: Environmental > Terrestrial > Soil > Riparian zone | place: USA: East River...
TCGAGCAGCTTCCAGCCGTCGAGGATCGGCTTCGGGTCGATCCGCGGGGCGCCCTTGCCGGCCGGGCGGATCGAGAAGTTGATGTGTGAGTCGACGCCCTCGTCGCCGGCCCCGACCCGGGCCAGCACGGTGCCGGCAATAACCTTCGAGCCGACCTTGAGGGTTCCATCCGTCGAGGCCGGGTCGGCGCTGTCGGTGAGCGGCACTTCCTGCGCCTGGCCATCGCCGTCGGCGGCGCGGCCCGGCAGCGCCCGCAGGCGCGGCCGCAGGTCCTGGCTTTCGACCGGGATCCGCTGCTCCTTACCAGTCGGCATCACGACCAGGCGGTGGTCGCGAACGACCTCGCCCAGCTCGGCGTAGGTGTAGCGGTTGCCGTAGGTGTCTTCCAGGACGATGTATTTGCCGAATTTCGGCGAGCTGCCGAGCTTGCGGATGATGCCGTCGTTGACGGCGACGACCGGCGCGTCTTCGCGGGAGAAGATGTTGATCCCACGCCGGGTCGGCGAGGAGGAGATGACTTCCGCCGCGTTGCCGGAGACCCGGGCATCGGTGGTCGAGCTCTTCAGCGCCGCCCGGGCCGAGATGTCGTCGGCGTAGCGGGCGTCGGCGGCGACCGGGAAGTGCGCCCCCTCGGTCAGCCCCGTCAGCGAGCCGATCAGGTCGGAGGGCAGCTGGCCGTAGGCGCGGGCGTAGAGGAGCACCTCCTGCGCGTACCAGTCGGCGTGGTTGTAGGCGAGGATCGCGTTGTAGAGATCCTTGGTGCCGCCGGCGACCTTCAGGTAGCTGGCCGCGGCGCAGATCGCGTCGACCGGGTTGTAGGGGTCTTTGCGCCCGTCCCCGTTGGCATCGACGCCGTAGGCTTCCCAGCTCGACGGCAGGAACTGCATCCAGCCGACCGCGCCGGCACTGGAGACGTTGAGGTTGGTGCCGAACCCGGTCTCGATTTTGTTGATCGAGGCCAGCACCTCCCAGGGGATCCCGTATTCGGTTCCGCAGGCCTGGTAGATCGGCAGCAGGAAGGGCGGGATCTCGAAGGAGTCGATGACGAAGTTGGGGACGCCGATCGGGGCCGGCCCGAAGGGCGCGATCGTCGTCGTCGGGTTGGCCGTGGTGGGGGAGCCACCGGAACCGAACTGGGAGCCGCCGTCGGCACCGTCGGCCAGGGGCTGGTCGCCGCCGCCGGTCGCGGTCGGTGCGCTGACCGCGCCGCTGAAGCCACCACCGCCGCTGGCGTCGCCGAGGCTTTCGTTGTGGGTGACGCCGCCGCCGAGGTTTGCGTCGGCGCTGCTGTTGCCACCGATCGTGCTGCCCTGCTTGACGCCTTCCACCTTATGAGGAGGCGTGTCCGCGGAAGTCGTTTCTTCGGTCGGCGCCGGCAGTGGCGTCGCGGAGCTGGCGCCGCTTGGTGCGACGGTCGCCTCGCTGGTCACGGTGGGCGAGGTGCAGTCGGGGTCGCCGAGATCGATGAGGCCGTCGCCATCGTCGTCGAGACCGTTCGCGCAAGCCGGTGCCTGCAGCGAGGGGATCGCCGTCGTGGTCGTCGCGGCAGCCGGTTCGGTCGGGGTGTCTTCGGCAAGCGAATCGGCGCCGGCCATTCCCGCGCCCACGGCAGATAGCGCCAGGAAGCTGGCGAGTACGACGATCAGTGCGATCTTGGCTCTCATCCCAATGCGCCTCGGTACCCGCTGCCACGGACTGTGAACACCGCATCCACATTCCTCCCCGCAGTACAGGCGAGCCCACGGTATCCGTTCGCCCAGGGAGGCGCAACGGCCCCAGCCGCCCCCAACAAGGCCTTAATCAACGTTGACGTCATACCTGCACCTCGCAGCGTTTCAGCCGAACCGGATGCGCTCGTTAAGCTGATGTCAATGGACTGCAAAAGGGGGCGGCGGCGTGACCTATGACCAGGACGAGCAGGACGGTCTGCGCGCGCGCAGCGAGCAGGCCATCGGCGAGCTGGCCCAGGCGCTGATCGACAACCCCACTCTTCATAACGCGATCTCGGCGGCCTTCGGCGCTCGCGAGAAGGCGATCGAGGCTCAGCAGGCGGCGATGGGCGCGCTCAACCTCTCCTCGGCGACTGATTTGGAGCGTCTCGAGCGGCGCTTGCGCTCATTTTCACAGCGGTTGGAGGACGTCGAGGAGCAGATCGACGACCTCACCCGTGAGATCGGCGCGATCCGGCGTCAAACGGCCAAGAAAACGGCCAAGAAAGTAAAAGACTAACCTTCAACTTCAGGTTGAGAGTACGCCTCGGGCGGCAATCCCCGCCCGTTTCGCGGCCAGCACTTCGGCCTCGTCAGGGAGTTGCTCGCCACTCGCCGTCGCGGTGACGATCAGGACCGCGGCAAGGGCAACCTCGAGGGCTCGCCCACGGGTGAACAGCGCCGCCGTCTGCATGTCGGCGGCGTCGCCGACGGTGACCGGGGCCAGGACGCCGCCCCCGTGCAAGGTGTCGAGGCTGGCGACGGCGGCCGACCGAGCCTCGTCGCCAAGTTCGCGGCGCAGCAGCGCGGACAGATCCGAGTCGGGGAAGGTCGCCGTACCGGCGCCGCCGCCGCTCCAGGCGTGTGCCTCCTCGATCGCCAGCAGCTGCCCCGGTGCCAATTCCGGGTCCAGCGCCGTGCAGGTCCCAACCCGGACCGCCCGTCGCACGCCCAGCTCAGCCAGGTCAGCGAGGACCAGCGCTGCACTGGGGCCTCCCATTCCGGTCGCCTGAATCGAGAGTTCATGCCCCGCCGGGGTCTGGCCCGAGTAGCCCCAGAGCCCGCGCGCGTGGTTGCTCATCCTCGGTTCCTCGAGCAGCTCCTGGGCCAGCATCAGCGCCCGGCCGGGGTCGCCGACCAGGACCACGTCAGCGGCTATCGGGGCGGTCGGGCGCAATCTTGACGGCATCGGGCGCCGAGCCTAGCCACTTGTGAGAAACGAGCCTCGGGGATTTCCTCCAGCCGTCTAAACACAGCTTGCCGAGCCGATTTTACGGTGCTTGCGAATCGCCAAACCCGCGACCGCCGCAGCAGAGCTCCGGTGGGCTAGGAGGAAATCAATGAAAAAGAGGCTCTTGATCGCAGGCCCGGTGGCCGCGGTTGCCTCGCTTGTGCTGCCGGGGCTTGCCTTCGGTGCCGAAGCAGTGCCAATCCTGGACACCCCCGAGGCCAGTATCAACGCGATGTGGGTGATCGTCGCCGGTGTTCTGGTGATGTTCATGCAGGCGGGATTCCTGCTCTTGGAGGTTGGTTTCTCCAGGGCGAAGAACGCAGGCGCCGGCGTCGCCAAGGTGCTGGTCAACTTCTCGATCGCCTCGCTCTGTTACTGGGCATGCGGCTTCGCGCTCGCCTTCGGCGGGCTCGGCTCGATTGCGGGCGACCACGGGTTCTTCCTGAACGTGGGTTCCTCGATCGAAGAAGCGGGCAAAAGCATCCCGTTCGTCGAAACGTATTCGATCAGTCCGGCCGCATTCATGTTCTTCCAGTTCGTGTTCTGCGCGGTCTCGCTGGCGATCGTCTGGGGCGCCACCCTGGAGCGGATCAAGTTCAGCGCCTACATCGTCTACGCGATCATTTTCAGCGCCGTTCTGTACCCGGTGCTCAGTCACTGGATCTTCGGTGGCGGCTGGCTGCAGGCCAACATCGGCATGCAGGACTTCGCCGGCTCGACGGTGGTCCATCTAATTGGAGCGACCGGGGCCTTCGCGGCGCTGCTCTTGCTTGGCCCGCGGATCGGCAAGTACACGAAAGACGGCAAACCACGGGCGATCCCGGGGCACTCGATGCCGCTGGTCGGCCTCGGCGTGCTGATCCTCTGGCTCGGTTGGTTCGGGTTCAACCCGGGCTCGACCCTCGGTGCCGTCGGCGGTCGTTTCGCCGAAGTCGTCGTGGTCACCAATCTGGCGGCGGCAGCGGGTGTGGTCGCGGCGGTCGCGGTGATGTACCTGCTCTCGAAAACGATCGACATCGGCATGGCCGGCAACGGCGCGATCGCCGGACTCGTGGCGATTACCGCTCCATCCGGATACGTCGAGTACTGGGCGGCACCGATCATCGGTGCGATCGCTGGCGTCATCGTCGTCTTCGGCGTGATCGCGATCGAGAAGGTGATCGACGATCCGGTCGGCGCCACCTCGGCGCATGGTCTGGCCGGAATCTGGGGCACCCTGGCCTGCGGGATATTCACCTCGCCGCGCCTGGCCGAATTCAACGAAGTCGGCGATCCGGGCCTCTGGTACAGCGGCTCGTTCTCTCAGCTCGGCGCCCAGGCGCTGGGAGTGGGGGTCGCCTTCGGGTGTGTGTTCGTCGTCTCCTATGGGATCTTCTACGTACTCAAGAAGACGATCGGGATTCGTGTCTCCCCCGAGGAGGAGGACGCCGGCCTGGACATCTCCGAGCATGGGATGTACGGATACCCGGAGCAGTTCATCCCGCAGCCGGAGTACTCGACGGGATTGCCGTTTGGCGCCGCACCGCCCCCAGCCGGGGCACCAGCGGCGGCGACTGTCAGCCCGATGACCACGACCGAGTCCTAGGAGGCTTGAGCGCATGAAAAAGATAGAGGCGTTCATCCGCCACGAGGCGTTCGAGCCGATCCGGGCCGAGTTGCTCGACAGGGGATTCCCATCCCTGTCGATCCTCGAGGCCAAGGGCTCGGGCCGCCAGAAAGGCATCGTCGAGCGGTACCGCGGCTCGACCCTCACCGTCAACGTCCGGCCGAAGATCAAGCTGGAGGTTGTCGTCGAGGACAAAGACAAAGCGGTTGTCGTCGAGACGATCCTCAAACATGCCCGCACGGGTGAGGTCGGTGACGGCAAGATCTTCGTCATACCGGTGGAGGAAGCGATTCGCATCCGCACCGGTGAGGGCGGGGAGCCGGTGCTCCAGCTGCACGAGGAGTCGGAGATTCCCGGCTAGCGACGCAATACGAGCTAGCAACGCAATAGGCACTCCGGGGAGGGAGCAGACGCCCCTCCCCGGAAGCCGTTGCGCAGCAGATCGCTGATGGCGATTCGTGTTGCTGGCGCTTGAGCTTCCGGGGAGGGGCGTCTGCTCCCTCCTGCGCAGCGGCTAGCCTCGCGCTCGGATGGCTGACGAGCGGATATCTCTGAGTGAGGCGGCGCGGAGGTCGGGGGTGCCGGTGAGCACGCTGAAACGTTGGGCCGAGGAGAAGGTTGTGCCGGTGCGGCGGGGGCGGTGGACGGCTACTGCGGCGGCTCAGGCGCGGGTGGTGGCGCGGATGCGCGAGCGGGGGCACTCGCTGGAGGATCTGAAAGCTGCTGGGCGCGAGGGGCGGCTGGCCTTCGGCTTCGCCGAAGAGCTCTTTTCCGAGGACGAGGGGAGGGTGCCGCTCTCGAAGGTGGCGCGGGAGACCGGGCTGGAGCCCGAGCTGATCGAGCGGATCCTGATCATCATGGGCACGCCGAAGGGTCGGCAGCGAAATCTCGCTCCCGAAGACGCCGCGGCGTTGCGCCACTGCGCCCGCGTCCTCGCCGCCGGCTTCCCACTCGTCGCCTTCCTGCAGCTGGTGCGGGTCTACGTGCAGTCGATGCGCCGCATCGCCGACGCCGAGGTCCGTCTCTTTCACCTGTATGTGCACGAACCGCTGATCCGCGACGCCGTCCCGGAGCTGGAGATGGCCGCGGAGATGGGGGAGTTGGCCGCCGACATCCTGCCGCTGGCGGCACCGCTGACCGAGTACCTGCACAACCGCTACCTGCGCTTCTTCATCGAGCAGGACGTCGTCGGCCACATGGAGTCCGGCCTGGGCGCCGACACCGCGGAAATCGAACTCGGCCAGGTCACGGTCACCCTCTGTTTCATCGACCTCACCGGTTTCACCCGCTACACCGAGGAGGAAGGGGACATGGAGGCCCTCGACGTGGTCGAGAACTTCGTCGAGACGGTGGAATCGACGCTGCCGCCCGAGGCGACGATCGTGAAGACGATCGGCGACGAGGTGATGGTCGTCTCGCCGGACGCCGCCTCGCTGACCGAGTGGGCGGTCGGATTCCTCAGCCGCTTCCCTCAACGCCCGCAGCCGCGGGTCGGCATCCACTGCGGCGAGGCGGTTTACCGCGACGGCGACTACTTCGGCAGCCAGGTCAACCTCGCCCATCGGGTCGTCAACCGCGCCCTCGCCGGTGAGGTCCTGGTCACCGATCGCGTTGCCGCCGCGGTCGAGGGCCGCGAGCCGCTTGGCCTGGAGCCGATCGGGCAGGTCAGCCTCAAGGGCTTCCCCGTCCCCACCGAGCTGTTCGTCGTCCGCGCCGCGACCTGAGCACTCGCTCCTACACTCCAACCGTGGACGCCGACCTGATGCTCGAGCGGGTGCTTGCCGAGGGGTTGATCGCCCCCGGGTCCCCAGTGGTGGCGATGCTCTCGGGCGGGCGGGACTCGGTCTGCATGCTCGACCTTGCGGCACGCGGCGCCGGCGCAGCGGCGGTGACGGCGCTGCACGTCAACTACGGCCTGCGCGACGACTCCGACGAGGACGAGCGCCTCTGCACGGCGCTCTGCGAGTCGCTCGGCGCCGAGCTGGAGATCGAGCGTCCGCAGCGGCCGGAGGGCCCGGGCAATCTCCAGGCCTGGGCCCGCGACGCCCGCTACGCCGCGGCGGCGGCGCTGGCGCTGCCCCGCGACGCCACGATCGTCACCGGCCACACCGCTGACGACCAGGTTGAGACGATCCTCTACCGGCTCGCCTCCTCGCCGAGCCGCCGGGCCCTGCTGGGAATGCGGCAGCACGACGGCAGCCTGGCCCGGCCGCTGCTCGGCTTCACCAGGGCCGAGACCACCGCCTACTGCGAGCAGCGGGGCCTGGCCTGGCGCGATGACAGCAGCAACGCCGAGCCGACCTACGCCCGTAACCGTGTCCGTCACGGCCTGCTGCCGGAGCTGGCAAAGATCCACCCCGCCGCCGCCGAGAACGTGCTGAAGACCGCGGCGCTGCTGCGCGACGAGGCCGAGGTGCTCGACGCCCTTGTCGACGCCGAGGTCGATGGGTCGGGCGGCGCCGCCCGCGGCACGATCGCGCTGGAGCGGCTGGCGGAGCTGCCGCCGGCGCTGCGCCGGCTCGTCCTGCAGCGCCTCGCCGACGGCGCCGCCGGGCGCCCGGTCCCCGGTGCAGCGCGCTTTGCCGAGCAGGTGAGCGGCCTGCGGCGCACCGGCATCGCGAGGCTCGATCTCGGCGGCGGCGTCCGCGCCGTGGTTGAGCGCGGCGTCCTCCACGCTGAGCGTGGTTGAGCCGGTCTCTATAAGAAGCTCTCTATATCTAGACTGCGACAGGTGAGCGACCCCGCGATCGGCGAGACCCTCGTCGCCAAAGAGGACCTCCAGCGCCGGGTCGCCGAGTTGGGCAGCGAAGTCAGCCGTGACTACGACGGCCGCGAGCTGGTCATGGTTGGCGTCCTCAAGGGCGCCGTTCTCTTCCTCGCCGACCTGATGCGCAGCATCGACGTCGCCTGCGAGATCGACTTCATGGCGGTCTCCAGCTACGGCTCGCAGACGGACTCCTCCGGAGTGGTCCGCATCCTCAAGGACCTCGACGCCCCGATCGAAGGTCGCCACGTGCTGATCGTCGAGGACATCATCGACTCCGGCCTCACCTTGCACTACCTGATGCGCAACCTCAAGGCGCGAAACCCGGCCTCGCTTGAGGTCTGTGCCCTGCTGACCAAGCCGGAGCGGCTGCGCGTCGACCTCTCGCCGCGCTACGTCGGGTTCGAGATTCCAAACCGGTTTGCGATCGGTTACGGCCTCGATCACGCCCAGCGCTACCGCAATCTCGACTACGTCGCGGCCCTTGCCGAGTAGAGCACGAAAAACCGCCCTGGTACGCTGAATTCACCCTTGAGGCGTTTTTTCAAAAGCGCGGCGTTCCCGATCCTGCTGGTGGTCATCTTGGCCTTCATCGCCCAGCGCGTGATCACCAACGATTCCGGTCCGGAACCGCCCCCCTACAACGAACTGGTCCAGCCTGAGACCGGGCTGATCGCCACGGGGCAGATCGAAGAAGTCTCGGTCAACACCAAGGACAACACCCTTGATGTCAAGGAGAAGAACGGCGAAAGCTTCTCCACGGGCTACCCGCCCAACACCGAGCAGAGCCTGATCAACCTGCTCAACGAACACGAGAAAACGAAAACCGTGGTGCACGGGACCGGCGGCTCCAGCCTGCTCTCGCTGCTCACGTACATCCTGCCCTTCGTCCTCTTCTTCGGCTTCTGGATCTTCCTGATGAACCAGATGCAGGGCGGCGGCTCGCGGGTGATGAACTTCGGCAAATCGAAAGCGAAGCGGATGTCGGTCGACGCGCCGAAAATCACCTTCCGCGACGTCGCCGGCGTTGACGAGGCGGTGCAGGAGCTCGAGGAGATCAAGGAATTCCTCGAGAACCCGAAGAAATTCCAGGCCTTGGGAGCCCGGATTCCCAAGGGCGTCCTGCTCTACGGCCCTCCGGGCACCGGTAAGACGCTGCTCGCCCGCGCCGTCGCCGGCGAGGCCGGCGTTCCCTTCTTCTCGATCTCCGGCTCGGACTTCGTCGAGATGTTCGTCGGCGTCGGCGCCAGCCGTGTCCGCGACCTCTTCGAGCAGGCCAAACAGAACTCTCCCTGCATCATCTTCATGGACGAGATCGACGCCGTCGGCCGCCACCGCGGCGCCGGCATGGGCGGCGGTCACGACGAGCGCGAGCAGACCCTGAACCAGCTGCTGGTCGAGATGGACGGCTTCGAGATGAAGGACAACATCATCTTGATCGCGGCCACCAACCGACCCGACATCCTCGACCCGGCGTTGCTGCGGCCCGGCCGCTTCGACCGCCAGGTCGTCGTCGACCGCCCCGACCGCAAAGGCCGCAAGCACATCCTCGAGGTGCACACGCGCGGCAAGCCGCTGGCGCGGGAAATCGACCTCGACACGCTGGCTGGCCAGACCCCTGGCTTCACCGGCGCCGACCTCGCCAACCTGATCAACGAGTCGGCCCTGCTGACCGCCCGCACGGGCAGCCGCGAGATCAGCATGAAGGAGCTCGAGGAGGGGATCATGCGGGTGATCGCCGGCCCCGAGAAGAAGACCCGGGTGATGAGCGAGAAGGAGCGCCTGATCACGGCGTACCACGAGCTCGGCCACGCGATCGTCGGCCAGTTGCTGCCCAACTGCGACCCGGTCCACAAGATCTCGATCATCAGCCGCGGCCAGGCGCTCGGCTACACGATCAGCCTGCCGACCGAGGACAAGTTCCTCACCACCCGCGCCGAGCTGACCGACACGATGGCGATGACCCTGGGCGGCCGCGCCGCCGAGGAGATCGTCTTCGGCGAGATCACCACCGGCGCCTCCAACGACCTTGAAAAGGTGACCGAGACCGCGAAGCAGATGGTGATGCGGTTCGGCATGTCGGAGCGACTCGGCCCGCGCGTCTTCGGCCATGATCGCGGTCAACCGTTCCTCGGCCGCGAATTCAGCGCCGAACCCGACTACTCCGACGAGATCGCCCGCGAGATCGACGACGAGATCCGCCGCATCGTCGAGAGCGCCCACCAGACCGCCAAGGGGCTGTTGAGCGAACGCCGCGAGGAGTTGGACCGGATCTCGAAACTGCTGCTGGAGCGCGAGACGATCGACGCCGGCGAGTTCGCCGCGCTGCTCGAGGGCAAGTCCGCCGACGACGTCTTCGCCGACGACGAAGAGCCCGCACCTCCGGCCGAGTCCGAGCCGGAGACGGAGCGGGCCCCGCGCGAGGGCGCACGGCCAAACCCACGCCCTAGGCCTGGGTTCGCCGGCGGCGACGCCAGCTAGCTAGAGCCCATGAAGCTGATGGGGGTGGTCAACGTGACCCCCGACTCGTTCTCGGACGGCGGGTTGTATTTGGATCCAGCCCTAGCGGTTGAGCACGGTCGCGAGCTTGAACGTAGTGGCGCGGCGATCCTCGACGTGGGTGGCGAATCGACTCGGCCTGGGGCGGAGGAGGTTGCGCCCGAGGAGGAGCTGAGGCGGGTCGAGCCGGTGATTGCGGCGCTCTCTGGCGGTGATGCGGCGCTCTCCGTCGACACCTCGAAGTCCGCGGTCG
>Ga0193743_1003739_pt1 | contig 10060 bp, 13 predicted proteins | sample L2c2metaG_FD_143038 | JGI IMG/M metagenome (GOLD analysis project Ga0193743, IMG submission 143038) | Soil microbial communities from a riparian zone of the East river system, Colorado, United States - L2c2 | ecosystem: Environmental > Terrestrial > Soil > Riparian zone | place: USA: East River...
GAACTGATCTCCAGTTCCGTGGGTGTAGATAACTTACGCCCACTGCCTGGGCTGCCAAATAGCATCTCTCCCTGCCTCATAGCTCCGCCCTATCGTCAACCGTGCGTTTGCTCGTTCGCTTACTCTCTATCGTCGGTATCCGCAAATTCGAGCAAGTGCGTCTTGAAGGTTTTGCTCTTCCCCGTCCTGTTTGAGATGTGGGAGACGTAGACCTTCGTGTCCATTAACCGGTCGAGACCTTCCCGTACCCGGTCATTGCTCTCGTGCTTCGATATGGCCCGTCGCAAGCTTGCAAGCGAGACTTCCCATTCAGCATCGGGCTCTGTAAGCCTTCCGCTATCGTGAGCCATCTGCGGCAACTGGTTAAAAAGGGACCTATCGGATGCCTCCAGTGCATGCGCGCCTTCAATTTCGATAAGCTCCGCCGCATTCGGAAAGCCGTCGTGATTGCTTTGCTGAAGTATTGTTAATGCGCTCATGGCGCGATCGATAGCATCCCACGGTTGATGATGAATACGCCCACTTGGTAGGAGAGTGATCGCCTACCAAGCCCACGTCCTCAGATATGAAAGCGGATTGCTGCCGCCCGATTGCTAGGAAAACATCCATCTCTCTGGCGCGGTTTTAAGGGGCTGTAAAACTTCTGATATCGTTTTTCGATACGTTGCTTTTGCTGGGCTTCATACTGCAAGTTGTCGCGGAGCGCAAGCCCTTTGAGACTGTCGAAGCCGCCGCAAACATCATCAAGGCTTCTGGCAGAATTTCGGCAACGCGAACTGACTAGACGCGCGCAATCTGAGCAGCCTCACCGGCGTCATTTTTCCGGTTCAGCCGACTGGTTGAGGACAGCCGCTTTGCTCGCCCCCTTGTTGTTAGTGAAATTGTCAAAGACGCAGACAAACGCTGGCGTTATATCCGAGTCACTTCGGTGTCAATGGCACTGATTTCGCAGGATCTGTATGCCCGTAAGGTCCATCAGGAGCGCGAAGAGTTGCAGAGGGAACAGGGCCCATAGTGTTGTTTTTCGCTCTGTCGTGAATTGCTTGTACGAACGCAATTGAAATTGCTAAGCCGCCAACCCCCAGAAAGAGACACGCCAAGCCGAGGGAATGTATACCGGCCGCTAATATTCGGCGTTGGGAGCGCTGTAGTTTTACTACCTCATGTCTCGACGACTTTTTCTCATCGTCGGTCCATTCGGTCGAATCTTGCCTCTTAAGCAGTCGCAGAATGTGAATCTGATAACCCAGACATTTGGTCGACAGAAACCCATGCAGAAGGGCACATGCAGAAGCCAAACCGAAAAGAACCAGGGTGGCTTGCACGTATCTTTCATACGTCAACGTCTGTGAGAGTAGTTGTGCCCTGACTCCGTTTTCATTTCCGCAATGCGACAGAATAAAACCGAAGAGACCTATTCCCAATAGCGAAAGCTTTAGTATCTCGCTCGAAAAGCTTTGAAATTTAGACGCGATGTCAAAATCAGCCTTGTATTCGCTCTCAGTTAGACACAGGTCGGAAATGGCGCGGGCAGGTAAACGTCTCAGCATAAGTGCCTGCCAGAATAATCGGGCACCTATTTGCAGTCAATTGTTTTCTGGATTTTCAGAGATACGGAGGTGCTGACCGTCTGGCGTCTCATTCTCAAAGCCCGAGCCTTCGAGCGGTTCGCCGCCGATCTCCTCGATAGCGTTCTCCATTTGTTCCTTCATAGAGACCTTCCTGTGGCGGGTGTTCATGGGCAGAATTTACCAACGGCGGCCGCACTTCCCAGCGAGATTCGCAGGGGATGTCTGATCGTCAGCTTGGCTTTCCGCTACCTAAAAGCTAGAATTGGCCGCCCCATGCGTTTACCTCCAGACATTGCGAATCTCCTAGCTCTCTCGATTCGAGACATCATCTGGTACAAGGACCGGATATACGACTTTCTAAGTACGAATCAAGTTCCGCCAGTCCTCCTGAAAGAAGTCAAGAAGCAGCAAAATGATAAGGTGCCGACGCTGCGTATCGTCCATCATCTTTTGGGAGAGCTAGATAAGTTCGGCAATGCAGGATGGGTGATAACGAAGAAACTGCTCACTTCTATGTATCACTGGAAGGGCATAGAAAATGTTGAACTGACGCGCAAGGCCAACGCGGAGCAATCGCTTAAGGCGCTTCGCAAGGGATGCGAAGCGTACCTCGCCGAGATGGCGGTTAAGGAACGTCAAGAAAAAGAAGCCCGCGAGAAGCAAATGCACCAGGCTCGAGTCGAGCGAAGCGCGATTAAAACGCTTGATCATAAGTTATTGCAAGAATTCCGCGACGAGTTCGACGGCGCGTACATATTGGCAGACGTCCAGATGCGAGGCAATCGCTTCGAGCAGTTGCTAAATCGGATCTTTGCTTACTACAGCGAGAGGTCTGAGGGGTCGTTCAGACGGGTGGGCGAACAGTTGGATGGCCTTTTCTATTTTGACAAGCACTGCTACTACGTCGAAGCAAGGTGGAAAAAGCAAAAGACAAACGCGGGCGACATCTCAGTGCTTCGTGATCGAGCCATGGGTGGCTTCGGTGGAGACACGAAGGCACTATTCATATCCTTTGAGGGGTATACAGACGAGTGCGTTGAGAGCCTGAAGGGTCGTACCGACGAAAGAGTGCTTTTGATGGATGGCGGCGACGTCAGACTGATCTTAGACTGCAAAATAGCATTCGATGTATTGCTCGCAGAAAAGCAAATCGACATCGTCCGAAACAAACGCCCGTCTATTAGCGGTTTCGACATCGTATCTAGGATCAGGAACGCGTAGCCGCTCTAGCGCGCAAGGGCGCAAGTACTCTGCACTTCTCAGAAATATTCTCCGTTGACTTCTTAGCTTATCAGCTTATGGTGCATCGGGAATAATTGATGGACTGTATGTGGCTAAACATCTCACCGAACAAAATCTACGCGAAATTCCCATAACCGCATGCTGCCACGCTGGAACACAGCGGGTATGGGCGGATGCGCATGGCCTATCTCCAGCGTTCGTGAATGACGTACTCCAGGGCAAGCGCGGAGTGACTGACAGAATTGCTGGGGCGCTGGGGTATGTGAAGCTTGCTACCGCGATTCGCAAGGCTGACCGGTGAGCCATCCAGGGGTGCATTGAGCAATTTGTGGCCAGATTTGTCATTAGCAAATCCTTATTCTGTTGCACTTTCTCTGCCCTCCTTCCAAGCCCAACGTAGACGAGCCTCTCGTCTCTTCTTGTCCCACGCGTTATGACACTGATTTGAGCAATACATGATCGAGGAGCCATGCGTTTCAGCTGCTGCTCGACGGTCTGGAGGAATCGGCCCTTTACAGTTCGGGCAGCAGACCTGGAGTGTGTGCTCCTTAGTCTGGCGGACGATCTTTTGAGATTCGTCCGCATGACCGATGTGGAACTTGCCGCAGTCATAACACTGGTAGGCGATGATCAATTCGCCAGTCATGCCGCTTACTTTCTGCGCTCTTGATTCGGCGCGTCTCCAGCTTCCATATGCAATCTTGCGATCGCACCTTCTCATTGCGGGATTGCGCCATTGACCATAAATCGGCAATACGAACCTCCTTGACGGCTGCATAGCCGCGTGGCTCCATTTCCCCAACATTATGACGGAAATGCAGTCTCCAATCTCTCCTATATAATTGATATCAAATGACATAATCGGACATTATGTCGGCTTACAATTTCAGGCTGAGCTATCCACAGCAGTTTCGCTTACTATTCGCCTATGGGTGGTGAACGATCCTCAACGACTCGACAACGGTTATCTGGCAATATCTGCTGTTCCTGCGGCACACCCATATCGTCTGACCCTACTCACTTCCACGGAGAGCGCTACTGTGACCGTTGCACAGCCGCTCGACAGCCAAAGAAGCGTGTCTATATGTTCTTCATGCACAGTAACGGCTGGTCCTGTCAGTTCCTCGAAATGGACCTGAAGACATCACTGCTCCGCAAGCGCACCTTCGCAAGCGTCGACAAGGTGAGAGAGTTGGTGTGTCGGGTCGGAGTTCTGAAGGACTTGGCAGACAAGCAGGGATTTGAGCACGGCATTCAGATTGGTAGAGGTGGAGTGTATCTCGATCTCACGGCTGAACAGTACGCAAAACTTAAGAAAGCACAAGGATAGTTTTCACGTATGCGCGCCCATTTACAAACTCATCGCAGTTCCCTTCCTCTTGTCGTAAGCGCGTGGTGTTGGCCGCGTGTACAGGGTGGATGGGTTCCGAGATGATGTCTTCATGTCGGAAGCAGCGCATGGTGGGTTGCCGTTAGCGTCTCCGCGTCGGAGACGGAGTGTGGAGGAGCGGCGGTTGATCGTGGAAGAGACGCTTGAGGCGGGCTCTTCGGTCGCCCGTGTGGCGATGAAGCACGGCGTGAACGCCAACCAGGTGTTCAAGTGGCGACGCTTGCACGAGGCTGGCCGTCTTGGGGCGCGAGCGAGGCGTGAAGCGCAGTTGCTGCCAGTTCACGTCGCTGAGGAGCAAGCGGTCTCTAGCCCCGAGGCTTCGGATGCAGCTCCTCGCGTGAGTGCAGGCGCGATTCATATTGAGCTGCCTGGCCGTGTTCGGATCAGTCTGGAAGGACAGGTCGATCCTGCGATGGTGCGTGCTGTGCTCCAGAGTCTGCGCTCGTGATCGCGCTTCCGGCGGGAACCCGGATCTGGATCGCGGCTGGTGTGACCGACATGCGCCGTGGCTTTCATGGACTCAGCGCTCAGGTGCAGACGGTGCTCGAGCAGCAGCCGCTCTCCGGCCATGTCTTCGTCTTTCGTGGCCGCCGCGGCGACATCGTGAAGCTGCTCTGGTTCGAGGGCGACGGGCTCTGCCTGCTGACCAAGCGGCTCGAACGCGGACGGTTTGTTTGGCCGCAGGCGACCAGTGGCACGGTGTCGTTGAGCCGCGCCCAGCTCTCGATGCTGCTCGAGGGGATCGATTGGAGAGCGCCACTTCGCACCGCTCCAGCGGTCTTGAGCGTTTGAGTTTTTCTCCTTTATTCATGCCGGTTTCTTCTTTTAAGTGGACGCGGATTGTGACATACTTCGCTCATGTTCGCCGCGTCGCTTCCGGACCTCGACAGCCTTGATCTGGAAGCCGCCAAGGCGCTGCTGATCGCACAGCACGAGAGCTACACGGCGACTCTGAGCTCGCGGTCGACCGAGATCGAACGCCTGGTGCTGCTGGTCGAGAAGCTCCAGCGCATGCTCTTCGGAACGAAGAGCGAGAAGGTCCTCCGGCAGATCGAACAGCTGGAACTGCAACTGGAAGAGTTACAAGTAGCCAGCACCATCGAGGAACACGCCGCAGCCGCGTCGGCCGCTCGGCCCATCGCCGCCAAGCCCTTCCGCAGACCGCTGCCGAAGCATCTGCCTCGCGAGACCCATACCCATATGCCCGAACATGAGGCCTGCCCGGACTGCGGCGGCAGGCTGCGCGTCCTAGGCGAAGATGTCGCCGAGATGCTGGAACACGTACGGGCCTGCTTCAAGGTGATCCGCCATGTCCGTCCGAAGCTGAGCTGCGATGCCTGCGACCGGATTCTGCAGACACCGGCGCCATCGAGACCCATCGATCGTGGTCTCGCAGGTCCTGGACTGCTCGCCCATGTGCTGGTCTCGAAGTATGCGGATCATCTTCCGCTGTATCGACAGGCGGAGATCTACTCTCGCGAAGGTCTCGATCTGGACCGTTCGACGCTGGCCGGATGGGTCGGCGCCACCAGCGAGTTACTCGCTCCGCTGGTCGAGGCGATCCGAGTTCACGTGATGTCGGCGAGCAAGCTCCACGCCGATGACACGCCGGTCCCCGTGCTCGCACCGGGCAACGGCAAGACCAGGATCGGGCGGCTCTGGACCTACGTCCGGGACGACCGGCCGTCCGGCGATACGAGCGCTCCAGCCGTATGGTTCGCCTACTCGCCTGATCGCAAGGGCGAGAACCCACGGCAGCACTTGAAGCACTATAAGGGCGCTCTGCAGGCCGACGCGTTCGCAGGCTTCCAGCAGCTCTACGAAGGAGGGACGATCAACGAAGTCGCGTGTTGGGCCCATGCCCGACGCAAGTTCCATGAGATTCATATCGCGCACGCCTCGCCGACGACTGCAGAGGCGATCGAACGCATCGCCGCCATCTACGCCATCGAGGCCGAGATCCGGGGCAGCACGCCGGAGATCCGCAGATCAGTTCGTCAGGCACGAGCAAAACCGCTGCTCGAGAGTATGCGCACCTGGATGGAAGACGCGCTCGCGAAGCTTTCCCGCAAGTCCGATACGGCTGCGGCGATCCGCTACGCCTCCTCTCGCTGGCAGGCACTCACCCGCTATGTCGACGACGGTCAACTCGAGATCGACAACAACACCGCCGAACGCGCGTTGCGCGTCGTCGCCCTCGGACGCAAGAACTACCTCTTCGGTGGATCGAACGCAGGCGGAGAACGCGCCGCCGCCATCTACTCGCTGCTCGGAAGCGCCAAGCTCAACAGTCTCGATCCGGAACTCTATCTCCAGCAAGTGCTCGAACGGATCGCCGACTCTCCCATCAGCAAAATCGCGGAACTGTTGCCTTGGAACATCGCCGCCGCAAAAAAATAGGACACACCTAAATAGGTGTCCACCTATTTTAGGTGGACACTTATCCCAGCCATACACTCACAGGGACGGTCCAGACCAAGCGCTTACCTCTTGTCGGAGGGAGACCACAAAGGACATTTGGAGACTGTCACCTTCGTCGCGGCGTCTGAGGGCGGAAACCACAAGTGGTGGTCGGTGAATGTGGGCACCTACGAGCGAGACTTCACCAAGATTGTGTCGCCAGAATTGGCGAAGGATATCGCCAACAGGCTGCACCGTGGTGAGACTGTGGAGTTTCCAAACCGCTATGAACTGGAGCAGGTGCAGGGTGGGTTCGGAGGCTGTTGCGAAACTCAGTTAGTAGATGGCCGAAGGGCGCGACTCTTGTTGTTGACGCGCTCATGATTGGAGATCGTGCGTTCCGTCGTTGCGCTCAATCAGGCGTGATGAATCGCTTCCGTCAGCTTGGTTGCGCCGAGCACGTTCGTCATGCGCTTGATGTTGTATGCCATCGTTGCCAGGCCGATTTCGACCCGTGCGCCTGACAGCCCGCGCATAAGCAGGCGCGGATGTCCGAAGATGCGGTACTTGATGGTTGCGAAAGGATGCTCGGCAGTACATCGGCGTAGTCTCATTACTGCAGGCGTGACTCGCTCCTGCATCCGGTTTAAGGCGTCTTCATACAGGTGTCGAGATACACTGCGTTTCTGAGCAAGTGTGCAGCGCGGTTTCAGCGAACATGTACCGCAGTCGCTGTCCGCAGCCTCATAAACGATGTAACGTTCTTTTCGATGGATCTTCTTTCTTCGCAGCGTCTTTTCGCCGGGGCAGATATAGGTATTGGTCTCTGGCTCGTAGCGAAAATCCTCGCGCCCGAACAGGGTGCCGTCGCCCTGATTGTTTACCGTGCGCATAACGGGGACATGCGGCAGCATGCCTGCTGCTTCACACTGTGCGGCCTGTTCACCGTTGGAGTATCCAGCGTCTGCCACGATCTGGAAGCTATCTATCCCGAGTGCCATCCGTGCAGCTTCGGCCATTGGTTGCAGGCAGCGGCTATCAGCTGCATCGAGTACCACAGTGTGCGCCACAATCAACGCATGTTCCGTGTCAACGGCAGTCTGCACGTTGTATGCCGGTAGGGTATTCTGACGCATCAACATGAAACCTGCCTCAGGCTCCGGGTGCTGCTTCAGCTTTTCTAGCGCAGCCTGCACTGCAGATGGATCGATGTTTGCCTGTTGCTCTTCGTCTGCCTTCTCTATGCTGTCTAGATAGCGTTGCAAAGCGAGCCGTTCGCGCGCGCTGTCGATGCTGGCAACAGCGCGAAACTTTGAGCCATCAATGGCGATCCATTCACCACGGATGAGTCCACAGCTGCGTGCAAAGCGGACAAGTTCGGCGCCTGCTGCCGTGACTGCATCGCGGTGCATCCGACGGAACTCGGCGATGCTCTTATGGTCTGGATACAAGCGCCCTAGAAGCCACATCAACTCGACGTTTCGACGGCACTCAGCTTCCAAGCGCCGCGACGAGCGAATCTGGTTGAGGTAGCCGTATAGATACAGCTTCAGCAAATCGCGTGGATCGTAGCCTGGTCGTCCCGTCTCAGCGGCCTGAGCGCGCTCAAATCCAAGCTCCGACATCACCAGCTTTTCGACGAACGCGTCAATCACGCGGCACACATGATCTGCTGACACAAAGTCGTCCAATACCACTGGAAACAGTGTTCCCTGATTTCGTCCCTCGCCTTGGATGTAACCCATAAGGAGAAATGCCTCCGCTTAGCAAGGCAATCTTCTCATCTATTTTTGTTTAAAAGATCACGTTCCAACAACCGCGACATCCTTATTTGATAACTGAAGGAGCCGCAACGCTGAGGTAATAATCAGGAGTGCGAAGCATACTCTAGGGGACGACAGAGGGGGGTATAGCTGTTGGTGATCTGAACCTCTGACGCAGCTACCCGAGGAACTAGGCCAACTGACTGGCCCACGTGCTCTTCTATATCTGCACGACAATCGACTAGCGCTTCGTAAGCGCCTCATCAGAGTAAAAACGCTTCTCGGAGATGGTCCCTTGCTTAGGTGTTGAGGTGCCCTACCTTAGCACCGCTCGCCACCTCTAAGAGGGTTCCCTGTCTCAGCGCATTTCCGCTCCCCATAAACGCAAGCTGAACGCTGAGGGGAGCGGATACACCCGAAGGATTAGCGAACTCGAGCGTTGTGCTTATCCCTTGCAATCGCAGCTGAGGTCCGATTCTGCCGACTATTGAGCGTTCTGCGATCACTCCTAGTTAGATGGCCGTCGTCTGCAGCTCGCATGTTTTGTTTTTCATTGTGGATGCTGGCTTCGCGATTCTCCAGATTACCAGCTTCACGTCCTGTAAGCTGTCCGCTCTGGATCCCTTGTCCAATTCGCTGCTGCTGATTCTGGCTGCGCGCTCCTTCGGTGCCCGGGGGCGGTGTGGCAACTTGAGCTGAACTCGCAACAGTCAGAAGTCCTCCGAAAAATGCGGTTTTGAGCTTCGCGTTCATAAGAGTCTCCTTAGTTGTTGATTATCGCCAATAACCATGCCGGTAGTAGTACTGTCCTCCCCGACGGTAATAGCCATCGGGAACCCACCGGACACCAGGCCGAGGGGGAGCCGCGTAGTGCCCCGGGGTCCAAACATAGCGCGCACCATTCCAGCGATGGAAGCCACCCACCCACACCCAACCCGGACGCGGCGGCGCACCATAGTGCTCCACAACAGGGGGGGGAGGCCCGATACGAATTGCAACCTGCGCCTGCGATGCGACCGACATAATCGAAGCAACAACCGCTAGAAGCGCCACTCTTTTAAACATGATCTACCCTCCGACGATGGCTGGTTGCCATCTTTCATTTTTATTCAACACAACGAGTTCGCAATTGTCGCGCACGGAATTTCTTCATGGATGCAACCTCGCGACGGGCGTCAGATCATGCCTTCAGCGGCGAGCTACCCTACGTTGCACCCGTTTCAACTTTACCTGAAGAAGCGAGCATGCTGATGCATCGCGCGTGTGAACCTTCTCACAACTGTAGCCTTCCGCCATCGGAACCGCCATGACATGGATACAGCAATTTCGGACATCGTATTGGAATAAATGTGTGAGCCGTCGCCTGATTGTAAGCTATGGATCTTCGTCGACCGTAGAAGCGCATTTCAAAATTCGACTCCGAAAAGATGAGCGCGAGCGGCGTCAAAAGGGGTTTCGTAACAGCCTCGTTCGGTGGGCGCTTCAATGACTGAGAGAGTGTCAACGCGCACCATCCGCCCTTTATTTACGTCACAGCGGAGTAGTACGCCAAGCTGAAGGGCGGCCCTCCTATTGCGAGTCGCAGGCATCTCAGTCAATGACGAGGTGAAACCATGTACGAAAAAGTGGTTTCAATCAGGAAGAAACGCAGTGGAGCCTACGTCGTCACCGACCAGCGCGGCATCGCACGTACG
>Ga0193743_1003740_pt1 | contig 10058 bp, 10 predicted proteins | sample L2c2metaG_FD_143038 | JGI IMG/M metagenome (GOLD analysis project Ga0193743, IMG submission 143038) | Soil microbial communities from a riparian zone of the East river system, Colorado, United States - L2c2 | ecosystem: Environmental > Terrestrial > Soil > Riparian zone | place: USA: East River...
CAGCAGACCACTGATTGGCATCTGAAACGGCCGCCGCTGTAGCGTCTGTGCTATACTCTCACCCGTGCCCCGAGACGGCCCGCCCATGAGAAACATCTTCAGGAACAATCTGCGGCTCAAGCCTAGCATCCTGACGGCATTCTTCTTTCTCACCGTTCCCGTCTTCTTCACCATCATCGCGGTCACGTATTTCTCGAACGACAACATTGCGCGGACGAGCGCCCGGGAACTGGTCGAGCGTTTTCGCATCGATGCGCTCGAAAGCATCGAGGACGATATCAATCCGCTCAAATCGCTGATCGGGTCCGCGGCGGCGCTGGGCGATCAGGATCCCGCCTTCTACTCCGACAATCGCTGCCTGAAGTATTTCTTCAGCATCCTGATGCACAGCCAGAAGATCGTCAGCGTCTATGTCGGCCTGAATGACGGCTCCCTCCGGCTGACGCGAAGGGTCGACCCGGCATCGATGATCCGGGACAAGCTGCCGCCGCAAGGCGCCGCCTATGCCTATCGATGGCTTCTGCCGAAAGCCGGAGCGCCCAGCGTCGATCATTACGTCTTCCTCGACGCCAGCCAGAAGGAGCTGGTCAGCACCGATGAGGACACGACGTACGATCCGCGCGTAAGGCCGTGGTATCGCGCCGCCGAACAGGCGCGCGCGACCATCATCTCCGATCCCGACGTCTTTGCCTCCGAGGCCGTGATCGGCGTTACCGTCGCCGCGCCGTTCTATGCCGACGGCAAGCTTGCGGGCGTCGCGGCGGCCGACATCACGCTCGGCGGTCTTGGCGCCTACCTTGCCGAGCGCAAGATAAGCCCTGGCACCGTGAGCTACATCCTCGATCACCAAGGTCGGGTGATCGCGGCCTCGGACCTCTCCAATACTTCCACCACCGAGCAGGGCAGCGTGGAGCTTCGCCACATCAGCTCGCTCGACAACCCGCTGCCGGCCATGGCGTTCAGCGCCCGCCCGCGGCAGGGTGGCGGCGTGTTCTCCTTCAGCCACGACGGTAAGGAGTATGTCGCGAGCCTTTCGAATCTGGCGGCCGAGTTCGGCAAGGCGTGGCAGGTCTTCACCATCACGCCGCTGTCGGATTTCACCGGCCCGTTCCAGGCCAACAACGATCGTCTGGTCCTGTTCGGGCTGCTCGCGGTCGCCTTGCAGGTCATGATCATCTACTTCCTCACCAGCGTGATCTCGGCACCCCTCGAGAAGCTCGCCTTCAAGGTGGGCAGGATCCAGGAGCTCGGTACCGAGCAATTGCCGTCGATCACCTCGCCGATCCGCGAGATCTCGGTGCTGTCGAAGGCGATCGATACGCTGGATGTCGCCGTGAAGTCGTTCTCGGCCTTCGTGCCGGTCGGACTCGTCACCCAGCTTCTGCAGTCGGAACAGAAGCTGGAGCTGGGCGGCCACAGCCGCTTCCTGACCATCTTCTTCTCCGATCTCGAAGCCTTCTCGACCTTGTCGGAGCAAGTTCCTTCGCAGGAGCTTCTGCTGCGCGTGTCGGCCTATCTCGAGCTCGTCACCAAGACCGTCAACCAGGAGCTGGGCACGATCGACAAGTTCATCGGCGACGGCGTGATGGCCTTCTGGGGCGCGCCGGCGCTCCTGGAGGATCACGCCTGGCGGGCCTGCGTCGCGGCGCTGCGTATCCAGCGCGGTATCGATGCGCTGAACGAGCGCTGGCGGGTGGAAGGGATGAAGCCGTTCAAGATCCGCATCGGTATCCACAGCGACGCGGTGATGGTGGGCAATATCGGCTCCAAGGAGCGGATGAGCTACACCGTGATGGGCGACGGCGTGAACATCGCGTCGCGGCTCGAGGGCATCAACAAGGAATTCGGCACCCGCACCTGCATCAGCCACAGCGTCTTCAAGGAAGCCGGCGAACGGCTGTGCGTGCGGCCGATCGACGACGTCACGGTCAAGGGGCGGCGATCGAAAATCCCGATCTACGAGCTTCTGGGCGTGTTCGGCGCCGACGATCCGGAGCTCGAACCCGATGCCGCGACGCTGGAATTGTGCCGCATGACGCGCCTGGCCTACGAGGCGCTGATCAAGGAAGACTACACGTTGGCGTCGCGTCGCTATCGGGAGATATTGGCCAAGTTTCCAGACGATCCGGTGTCTTCGATACTGGCGAAGAGGCTGGTCACGGCGTGAAGACTCTACGGAACAGGTAGGCGATGCGAATCAGGACAATGAACCGGCGAGCCGTTCTGCTCGGTACCGGCGCGGGCATCGCTTCAGGCGCCGTTGCCGGACGTGCCGGGGCGCAGGGCTTTCCCAGCAAGCCGATCCGCCTGGTGGTGCCCTATGCGCCGGGTGGCGGGGCCGACACCACGGCGCGTTTCATCGCGCCCAAGCTGCAGGAGGCGCTGGGCGAGACGGTCGTGGTCGAGAACCGGCCGGGCGCCGGCGGCATGATCGGCGACGAGACGGTGGCCAAGGCGACACCGGACGGTCACACGCTGCTGATCGGCGCCTTCGCCCATGCGGTGAACCCCTCGCTCTTCGCCAAGATGCCGTTCAGGACGCCCGACGACTTCGCGCCGATTTCGCTCCTCGTCACGGTACCCGAGCTGCTGGTGATCACGCCGTCGCATCCGGCCAGGACCGTCGCCGAGCTGGTGGCGATGGCCAAGGCCCAGCCGGGCAAGCTGTTTTATGCTTCATCGGGCAACGGCAGCGCCCAGCATCTCGCGGCCGAGCTCTTCAAGCTGCGTACCGGCACCGACATCGGCCACGTGCCCTACAAGGGCGGCGGCCTGGCGATCGTCGACGTCGCGGCCGGCCACGTGCCGTTCTATTTCGGCAACATGTCGGCGGCCCTGCCGCAGGCGCGCGGCGGCAAGGTGCGGGCGCTCGCCGTGACCAGCGCTGGGCGCTCACCGGCGGCGCCCGACGTGCCGACCATCGCCGAAGCCGGCGTGAAGGACTGCGAGATCTCCGAATGGAACGCCCTGATCGCCCCGGCCGGCACACCACCTGCCGTGCTGCAACGCCTGCATGAGGAGGTCGCGAAGATCATGCGCATGGAAGACATCAAGGCCAAATTCGCCGACCTCGGCGCCGACTCCATCGGTTCGACGCCTGCAGAGCTCGCGGCCTTCCTGAGCGCCGAGATGACGAAGTGGGCGGAAGTCGTGAAGGCCGCCAACATCAAGATCGAGTAGAGTGGCCATGCAGTACCATTCGATCTTCCGTCCCGGCCTGTTCGCCGGCCAGGCCATCATCGTCACCGGCGGCGGCTCGGGGCTCGGTCGCTGCACCGCCCATGAGCTGCGATCGCTGGGCGCGCGCATTGCCTTGATCGGGCGCACGCCGGAGAAACTCGAACAGGTGAAGCAGGAGCTCGACGATCCCGACACTTTCACCTTCGCGGCCGATCTGCGCCGCGAAGACCAGGTCAAGGAAGCGGTCGAGCGCGTGCTCGCCTGGAGCGGCCGCATCGACGGGCTGGTCAACAATGCGGGCGGGCAGTTTCCCGCCCAACTCAAGGATATCTCGCTGAACGGCTGGAACGCCGTGATCGCCAACAACATGACCGCGACCTTCCTGGTGTCCAAGGAAGTCTACCGCTGCTGGATGGAAGGCAACGGCGGCGCCATCGTCAATGTCGGCGCCGACTGGGAGCTCGGCATGCCCGGCATGGGCCATAACGGCGCGGCACGCGCCGGACAGACCAACTTCACCTACACCGCGTCGGTCGAGTGGGCGCATGCCGGGGTGCGCGTCAATGCGGTGCTGCCCGGCTTCATCGCCTCCTCGGGCCTCGACCGCTATCCCGCGCGCGCCCACGACGTGCTGCGCAACGTCAGGACGCGGATCCCGATGAAGCGTCACGGCACCGAGTCCGAGATCGCCGGCGCCATCGTCTACCTGCTGAGCGAGGCGGCCGCCTATGTCACCGGTATCGCGCTCAGGGTCGATGGTGGGCTGCACAACAACGGCAAGTCCAACTTCTACGAGGTGCCGGACCATGAGCGGTCGCGACCGTTCAACGGTTTTCCGCTCTATCGGCCACCCAAGGTGCTGGAGTAGGCTTGGCGCCACAACGCGAATGGGAGGGATCATGCCTGTCGGTCGATATTTCCTCAGCCTCGCCGTGCTGGCGGCGGCAAGTCTTGCGTCGCTTTCCGCCCTGGCCCAAACCGCCAAGGCGTCGCTGAAGGACGCCAGCGGCAAGGATGTCGGCCAGGTCGCGCTGCTGCAGACGCCGCATGGCGTTCTGCTCAAGCTGACGGTGAAGGGCGTTCCCGCCGGCGAGCACGCCTTCCACGTCCACGCGGTCGGCAAATGCGAGCCGCCTTTCACCAGCGCCGGCGGACATTTCAATCCTGCGAGCAAGAAGCATGGCATGGAGGCGGCCGAGGGGTCGCACGCGGGCGACATGCCCAACCTGTTCATTCCGGCGAGCGGCGAGCTCACTGTCGAGATCGCCAATCCCATGATCTCGCTGGTCAAGGGTCAGCCCAACTCGGTGTTCGATGCCGACGGCTCGGCCGTGATCATTCACGCCGGTGCCGACGACTACAAGACCGATCCGACCGGCAATGCCGGAGACCGCATCGCCTGCGGCGTCATCGTGGAGTGATCCGTGGGGCTCGGCCCCGTCAGATCGTGAAGTGACCCGACGCCGGGATGGGCCTCAGGGTGATGGTGGGTCGCACAAGCGCCCGCCTCGATTCGCCGACGGCAGGAGGAAGCCATGACGACGGAAGCCAAGCGAACGGCCAACCCGATCCACAACGCGCCGGAGTTCCGGCATCCCAGCGAGATGGAGTGGGAGATGGGCCGCTTCAACAACGTCACCAAGTTCCTTTTCCACCCGACGCCGGAGCGTCCGACCGTGCCCAATGCCGGCTTCCTGCGCTACGAGCCCGGCGCGGGGTTTCCCCTGCACAAGCACGACTTCGCGCAGGTCTGGTACATCATCGACGGCGAGTTCCAGATGGGCGAGCGCAAGTACGGCCCCGGCACGCTCGTCTACATGGAAGACCCGCATTTCGAGAACGAGATGCGGACCGAGACCGGCGGCACCGTCCTGTTCGTCCAATATCCCGGCCCGACCACGGGCGGGCGGCCGATCTACGAGGGGCGGATGAACCTCAAGGCAGCGCCTGCGCCGGAGCAGATCGACCTCGAGCATTGAAAGCAGCTGGCACGCTTCTTGGTTAGAACCCTCCAAACAGAAGGAGCCCGCGCGTGGTCGTCAATGTTCTGGAGGTCAATCCCGAACGCTTGTGGGACAGCCTGGAGCGCTCGGCGGAGATCGGGCGTTTCCGCGATGTCGGCTTGCGCCGGCTGGCGCTGTCGGCCGAGGACAAAGAGATGCGCGATCTGTTCGTCGAATGGGCGCGCGCGGCGGGCTGCAGCATCGAGATCGACCGGCTGGGCAATATCTTCGCGCGGCGCGCCGGCAGCGATCCCGGCCTGCCGCCGGTCGCCATCGGCAGTCATCTCGACACCCAGATCTGCGGCGGCTGCTACGACGGCATCCTGGGCGTGCTGTGCGGCCTCGAGGTGGTGCGCACGCTCAATGACCGCGGGCTCGTGACCAAGCGCGGCATCGAGGTCATCTGCTGGACCAACGAGGAGGGCGCCCGCTTCAGCCCGCCGATGATGGGGTCGATGGCCTTCGCCAAGGTGCTGAGCCTCGACAGCGTGCTGGCGACAACGGACGATGCCGGCATCACGGTCGAGCAGGCGCTCGACTCGATCGGCTATGCCGGTTCCGCGCCGTTGGGCCAGCGGGCGTTCGACTCCTATCTCGAGTTGCACATCGAGCAGGCGCCGGTGCTCGATCGCGAGGGCTGCGACATCGGCATCGTGGTCGGTGGCTACCGGACGCAGGCGCTCAGGCTCACCCTCAGCGGCGACACCGGCCATGCCGGCGGCACGCCGATGGCGATGCGGCGCAACGCCCTGGTCGGTGCGGGCTACGTCATCGCCGCGGTCAACGATATCGGCCTCGCTTTTGCGGCCGACGAAGGCCGCACCACCACGACCCGGATCGAAAGCTTTCCCAACCTGCCCGGCACCTATGCCGAGCAGGTCAAGCTGACCATCGACTTCCGCCACATCGATCCCGACCGCTTCCAGGCGATGCGCATGGAGATCGACTCAGCGATCGCGGCGGCCGCCAAGAAAGCGAATGTCGGGATCGAGGTCGCGGAAGGCTGGAGCTGGGGCACCGACCTGTTCGCACCGGAATGCATCGAGCTCCTGAAATCGACCGCCCAAGAGCTCGGCCTGCCCTATCGCGAGATGCGCAGCCAGGCCGGGCACGATGCCTATGCCGTGGCGACGATGGCGCCGACGGCGATGATCTTCACGCCCTGCTTCGAGGGCATCAGCCACAATGTGAACGAGGCGATCGAGCTCGCCCGTTCCGTCCCCGGCGCCAATCTCCTGCTGAATGCCGCCGTCGCCCGGGCGAACCGCTAATTCTAATTGGCGGCGGCAGGCGGATATTTTCCGAAGCGTTGGCGTCGTACATCGCCGCGCGCGTCCACCGAGGCAGAGACATCGGCGGATCGCGCGCAACGGCATCAACATGAAGGAATCTTCCCATGTCCAAGGAACAGGAAAACAAGGCTATCGTCGGCCGCTGGTTCACGGAGTTCTGGGGCAATCCCTGGAATCCCAAGGTGATCGACGAACTCGCAGCCCCCGACATGCTGCTGCAGTATTCGCTGCACGAGCCGCGTCGCGGTCGCGCGGATGTGGCGGCTTTCATGAACGGCTTTCGCCGCGCCTTCCCCGACCTCAGCTTCGGCGGCGCGGCCGATCTCATCGCCGAGGGCGACCATGTCGTGGGCCGTTGGATCGGCGGCGGCACGCATACCGGCCCGGCCTTCGATGATTTCCTCATCGGAGCATTGCCGGCGGCCTCCGGCCGCAAGATGCGCTTCACGGGCACGACCGTGATCCGCGTCGAGAACGGCCGCATCGCCGAGGAAATCGGCCTCGACGACGGCGTGACGGCGCTGACGCAGCTCGGCCTCATCCAGGCCGCTGCCTGAGCAGGTCGGACGGTTCCTCGCCCGCGTAAGCGAGGCAAGGAACCGTCTCCTTCAGCCGAAGCGTTGCGCCGCGTAGGGCCCAGGGTCGAGGCCGGGCGCCTGACCGGTGATCAGCCGCGCGACGCCGGCCCCGATCACGATCGCCCGTGCTGCGAGAGAGTCATCGTCCCCGTGGCCGCGGTGGCGGCGACGCACGCCGGATCATTGGCGGTTCACGGAGACCAGCGGCAGGGTGAAGGTGGCGCTGGCGCCCTGGATGTCGGGCGGCAACGGATCATACGGCGAGCCGGAACGAACGCCCGCCAACACGCCGCGATCGAACTCCGGCACGCCGCTCGATCCGGCGACCACGACATCGAGCAGCCTACCGTCCCGCGCGATCGTGACTCGCACCACGGTGGTGCCGTGGCTGACATTGACGTGCGCCTCGTAGCGGTAGCCCTGAAGCTTGCGGGCGATTTGCCAGAGGTAATTGTCGGCAACCCGCGCCCGGTTATAGGTGTCCGCGGGATTCACGAAAGGCGAGGTCGACGGCGATTCGGCGGCAGCCGGCGCGGCCGGGCGGCGGGGCGGGGCCGTCGTTGGCGGCGCGGGATGAAGGTCGGTCCGTTGCGGGGCAGGGCTTGCCCGAGGCAGCGGCGGCGCTGCCAGTGCATGTGCCGGCGGCGTGGCGGACGTGGGCGGCGCCGGTGTCGGCGGCGCCGGCAGCGTCGGTGTCTGCAGGGGAGACGAAAAAGGCGTCTGCGGCGCCTCGGGAGGACGCGCGCCTGCTTCCGCCGGCGGTTTCGGCGTCGCCGGCGCCTCGGGCGGCCGCGCCGCGGCTTCCGCCGGTGGCTTCGGTGTCGGCGGCGGCGTCGGCGCAGGCGAGAATGCGAAGGGCTGCGGCCGATCCGCCTGCGCCGGTGGCAGCGGCGCCGGCGCCTCGTTCGGCCGCACCGGCGCCGTCGGCACCTGCGTGCGTTTCTCCGCCGTGATGGCAGCCTCCGGCATCAGGCCGAGCGGCTCGGGAGGTTTGGGCGCCGTCTCCTGCTTGGGTGGCTCCTGCTTGGGCGGCGGCGGCTTGGGCTCCGGCGGCTTCGGCTGCTCGATGGTGACCTCGATGGGCTCTTCGGCCGGCGGCAGGGAAGGCCGGTTCAGCATCATCCACCACAGCGCCGCCGCCACCGCCGCATGTAACAGCACTGCCAGCGCCAGGGCGGAGGGCGACAGGTGGTCGGAGCGGTAGGAGGAGGTGCTGAGAGCGTGGGCCACGGGCCCCTGTTTTAGGGCGCGCCGCGCGGCGCCTCAAGGACGCCCGCGAAGCCGCTACGGCGCCGCAACCTCCGTCTCGGAACGATAACTGGCGACTTCGATCAGATTTCCGTCCGGATCATGGAAATAGACAGAGGTCATCGGGCCCAGCGCGCCGCTCTGCTGCCGTGGTCCCGCCTCGATCTTCACACCGCATGCTTTCAGGTGCGCGACCACCTCCTCCGGCGGTTGCTTGGTGATGAAGCAGAGGTCGAGCGCGCCGGGCGCGTCGTTCTTCACCGACCACCAGTCGGCGGCGCCACTGGGGCGCACGTTGAACTTCTGCCGTCCGAACTTCAGCGCGGTGTGTCGATACTCGCCGAATATCTCGCTCTCCATGCCGAGCACACGCTTGTACCAGGCCACGGTGGCGTCGACGTCGCGGCAATTGAGGACGACATGGTCGATGCGATCGATGGAAAAGCCCATGGCGGCTGTCTCCCTTGTCCGATGGCGATCTTCAGCCGATGGCCGGCCACAAGGCGGTTCGCCGCGGGCCGGTCAGGCGGAAGACCAGAAAGCCGACGATCAGCAGGTTGGCGAGGTTGAAGACGACGCCAACGCCGAAGGCCGGCGCGTAGTAGCCGAAATGATCATAGAGGACGCCGGCAAACCAGCTACCGAAGGCCATGCCGCTCATTGCCGTGAAGAGGACCAGCGGGATGCGCCACGACGCCTCGGAGGCGGGGAACAGATCGCGGATCGCCACCGAGTAGGACGGGATGATGCCGCTGAATCCGAGCCCGAAGGCCGCGGCGATGACGAACAGGCCGACCTCGTCCTGCGTCAGCAGGAAGCATGCAATGGCCACCGCCTGGAAGGCGGAGCCCACCATCACCGTCCGCAGCCCGCCGATGCGGTCGGCCAGCGCGCCCCACATCTGGCGCGCGACGAAGGCGGCCGCCAGCATCACCGACAGCATGACGGCGCTGTGGGTCGGGCTGATGCCGATGCCGCTGCAGAAGGCGACGAGATGCGCCGAGGGTATCGCCATGGGAACGCAGCACAGGAAGCCGGCGAGGCAGATCAGCGCCTGGGCGAGGTTCGGATGCAGGCCGGCGACGCGATTGCCGCGCTTGGCCGCCGAACGCGCGTGCGGCGTCGGCGCGGCGATAGGCGCCGGTTTCAGCAGCAACGTGGCCGGCAGGATCGCGAGCAGCACGATGGCGGCATAGGTCCGCATGACCGGCTGCCAGCCCAGCTCGGCGATGCCGCGCTCGAACAAGGTCGGCCAGACGACGCCGGCAATGTATTGGCCGGACGAGATCAAGGCGATCGCCGTGCCGCGCCGGCGATCGAACCAGCGGCTGACATAGACCAGCAGCGGGGCGTAGATGCCGCCATTACCCAAAAGGCCGACCATCAGCCCTTGGCCGACATAGAGAGTCCAGATTGGACCCAGCGAGGACAGGGCAAGACCTGCGGCCATCATGCTGGCGGCGATGGCGACGGTGGCTCGAACGCCGATGCGGTCCGCCAGCCAGCCCATCAGGACACCACCGGCCCCGGTGCCGACCCACACCAGCGCGCCCGCCAGGGCCAGGACCGATCGTTCGGTGCCGAGTGCTTCCTGCATCGGTTTCATGCCGACCACGATGAGGAGGGGCGAACCGAAGGAGATCGACAGGATGGCCAGCGTTGTCCAGGCCGCTTTCCACGATTCGCGGCTTTCGATACTGCCGCGCTTGAGCGCACTGCCGTCGGCGGCGGCTTCGTTCATTTTTGTCAGCTCCCTC
>Ga0193743_1003741_pt1 | contig 10058 bp, 8 predicted proteins | sample L2c2metaG_FD_143038 | JGI IMG/M metagenome (GOLD analysis project Ga0193743, IMG submission 143038) | Soil microbial communities from a riparian zone of the East river system, Colorado, United States - L2c2 | ecosystem: Environmental > Terrestrial > Soil > Riparian zone | place: USA: East River...
CCAAAGAGTTCACTAATTTGTCTCAGCCAGAATCTCTTTTGACCACGTAGCTTCGGGCGGTCGTCTCATCATCACGAAGTGCCTCGGCCTCGAAGCGAGCGAATTGAGACCTGAGAAGATCCGGTGGAGTGAATTGGTGCTTTTACGGGAAGAGCGATCCCGGAGTCTCGTCGATGGGTGCATTGAGCTTCTCCGGCGTGGCTGAAGTGGGCTTGATCAACTCCGGCGAATCGTTCCTCACATTGCCAACGGCCTCGTCCACTTTCCAAGCGATCATCTTGTCTGCGTCGTATGGCCGCAATAGATCAATCGGCGGCCGATCAGGATCAGCTTTGAGCCACCGGTCGTAATCACGTTCCGGGATGATGACCGGCATACGGTCGTGTAGCGGATGAACGACCTCGTTTGGATCGGTTGTAATGACCGTGAAGGTCAGCAGCTCTATTCCGGCCTTTCGATCCTTCCACTTCTCCCACAGGCCGGCGAAGGCATAAGGCCGACCATCTTTCAGAGCGATGGCGAACGGCTGTTTGGTCTTTGCGTCCAGCTTCTGCCATTCATAAAAGGCGTCCGCCGGGACGAGGCAGCGTCTGTACCTGATCGCCTCTCGGAAGGCCGGCGCGGTCGTGATCGTCTCTGCTTTCGCGTTGATCGTGCGCAGGCCGATCTTGGGATCCTTGGCCCAGAAGGGAATGAGGCCCCACCGCATAAGGACGATCTCGCGCTCTACAGTATCTCGATTTAGACGGATGACTGGCTGGAAAGTCTGCGGCGCTACGTTCCAGCTTGGACCAAAGTCGGGCAGTGACGGTCCGTAGACGTGAAAGTGTTCTGCGATGCGTTGTTTGTCAGAACGACGGACGTAGCGGCCACACATCTGATCATCTTACGAGTCATGGTCTGGCAGTAACGAAGCCACGAGGCGTCGGCAGTTTGCACTCACTTTGCAGGCGACAGGACGGTTTGTGCAAGGTTGAGTCTCTTGCTTTCCACATCGTCATACTGCTGCTGGGCGCGTCGGATGAGACTTTCAAAGTCATATTCGCGCAGACGAGCGTCTGAGCTGGAGGCTGCCTGGAGCGCTTTCCAAAGGGAAAGTTTGCCCCATATGCCCAGCGCGAGAAGCTCCAGCGACTCAAACAATTCGAAGCTCGTTGAGCCGGTGTGGCCCAGCTTGAGACGTGCTGCCTTTTCAAGAATCCATCCGCCAACTTGTTTGACCGGGTTGGGACCAGGGCCAATCTTCTCTGCAATGTGACGGAGCATACGTTCGTCAGCCTGAATCTCCGGCAGCAGCACGCTGGCGAATTGCCGGTATTCCTGGTCGTCGTGCTGATCGCGCATCGCTTCAAGGAGATGAATGGCGGTCTGCGCTCCACCAGCGTGGTCGTTTAGGTAAGTGACAAGGGGCTCGGACATAGTGATATCTCAACAGGAGTGCCTGAAGCCATATGAAATTTATTGAGTGGGATGCCAGGAAATGGGTCCGGATGGTCTCTCTTCTGTAGTATTCCGTAGGTGCAGATCGTGACCCGGCAGCCCACCTGCCGGGTCATTGCCTCGCTTTCATCCTTGCTGATGACGCGAGGAAAGGGGATGGATGGATAAGACAATCGATTGTGTTCATGGCCACAAGGCCGGTGTGATGGCGAGATGCGGGCTGAGCGAGATCGTCGTGGCTCTGGCATTGGCCAGCTGTGCAGCAGCGCCGGCAATGGCAGCGAAGACGATGCCGGACTTCGGCCCCAATGTGCTGGTCTTTGATCCGTCGATGCCTGCGGCCGCCATCCAGCAGCAGATCGATAAGGTCTATGCGACGCAGCGGCGCAACGAATTCGGTCCCGAACGCAATGCACTCCTCTTCCTGCCTGGCGATTATCACGTTGACATCCCGATCGGCTTCTATACGGAGGTCATCGGGCTGGGCGAATCGCCGGACGATGTTCACATCACGGGGAATGTGCACGCCGATGCGAGCGCGCGGAACAACAATGCGACCACGACCTTCTGGAGGGCATCCGAGGGCTTCTCTGTAACACCGACGGGCGGCGTGATGCAGTGGGCTGTTTCGCAGGCGGTCTCGTTTCGCCGCATGCACATCCGCGGCAACATCGTTCTTCATCAGCACGGCGGATGGGCCAGCGGGGGCTGGATGTCCGACGATCTGATTGAAGGGAATGTGGGCGCCGGGCCGCAGCAGCAATGGATCTCACGAAACACGGAATGGAACAGCTGGACCGGGGCCAACTGGAACATGGTGTTCGTGGGCGTGCCGCACCCGCCGGCGGGTGATTGGCCACAGCCACCGTATACGACGATTGCGGAGACGCCGGTCGTTCGCGAGAAGCCGTTTCTCGAGGTGAATGCCGCAGGCGATACCAGCGTGCGCGTTCCATCGCTACGCACGAACAGCGTCGGCATCACCTGGCACGGAGGATCGACTCCGGGCCGATCTATTCCCATCAGCCACTTCTACATCGCGCACGCCGACGTGGATACAGCAGCGACTATCAACGCGCAGTTAGCCAAGGGCAAGAACCTGCTCTTCACGCCGGGTATCTATGAACTCACAAGCGCGATTCGCGTGACGCGGCCCAACACCGTAGTGATGGGGCTCGGTTTTGCCACGTTGAAGCCGACGCACGGCACCGCTGCGATGACGACCGCGGACCGAGACGGCATCATCATTGCGGGACTTCTGTTCGACGCTGGCGAAGCGCAGTCGCCGGTACTGCTCGAAGTGGGTCCTGGGGGAAGCAAGGCCAGTCATGCCAAGGATCCTGTTTCGCTCCATGACGTCTTCTTTCGGGTGGGCGGTGCCGGTGTGGCGCGCACTCTGGTGAATCTAAAGATCAACAGCAACGACACCATCGTCGACCATACCTGGATCTGGCGCGCGGATCATGGATCGGGCGTGGGCTGGAAGAGCAACACCAGCGCAAACGGGCTGGTGGTAAATGGCAACAACGTCACCATCTACGGCTTGTTTGTCGAGCACCACCAGGAGTTTCAGGTTCTCTGGAATGGCAACGGCGGACGCACATACTTCTATCAATCGGAGATACCTTACGATCCTCCCGACCAGAAGAGCTTTTCGAGCGTGACGGGCACCGATGGCTGGGCCTCGTACAAGGTGGCTGACACGGTGACGACGCACGAGGCATGGGGGCTTGGCATCTACAGCGTCTTTCTGCATCCCGATGTGGTGTTGAGCCGGGCTATCGAAGTGCCAAAGTCACCCAATGTCCGGTTCCATCACATGATTACTGTGGCGCTGGGCAATCTAGGGAAGATCAGCGATGTCATTGATGACAAGGGTGGTTCGACCTCGATCCATCCGCGATTCACGCCGAAGGTTACCGAATTCCCATAGAAGGCTTTGAGAGGGTCGATTACGCGCGATAAATGAGGAACTGCGAGATTACTTCAGCATGTGTCGAAATTGCGACAATCCATTGTCACATTACGAAATTGAGGGATAAAACGTCGTTATTTCGGGACGCCAGGGGTTAATCCATTCTCGAGAGCAGCGGGCGCTTGTGCCAGAATACAATGCTGATCGTGAAGGCTTCCTTATCAACCTGGCAGCGCGGATTGGTTGGATATGGGTTATCCATAGCATTCTGGATGCCCCTGGCCGCTCTGCTGGCGTGGCAGCAATATCGCATTTCGGAGGAAGAACGCCTCAAAGTATCGCTGGCGAGTGTTGCGCTGCTGGTCGGGGTGCGCTTCTTTACAGTCGCCCTGCTGACTCCGCCGATCTTCTGGATTGCGGCGAAAGCGCCGATCAGCGCCGGCAATGTAGTGCGCCGGATGATCTATTACCTGGCCGGCTTCATTCCATTCGTACTGCTGTTTGCGGTAATTCGCTGGAGCCTGCTGCCTCCGTGGTATCCGCAGACGCAGCAGTGGGGGCACCGCACCTTTTCAGCTCTGATCGGTCTAACCTACACGACGTTTGGCGATGAACTGGTGTTCTATCTCGCGGTTGTCATCGCAGCGCACGCTGCCGTTTACTTCCAGCGGTTGCAGCGGCAGGAATTGGAACAGCTTTCACTGAAAGAAGCGTTGGCGCAGAGCGAATTGCAGACACTCCAGATGCAGATACAGCCTCACTTTCTGTTTAATACGCTGAATGGCATCTCATCGCTGGTCCACAGCGACGCGGGACGCGCAGAGCAGATGATTCTCCGGCTCTCCAGCCTGCTGCGGCGCACACTGCGGCAGGATGGCTCCGACCTGGTACTACTGGCAGACGAGCTGCATCTTGCGGAAGACTATCTCGACATCGAAGCCATGCGGCTGGGGAGCCGCATGTCGGTGCGCTGGGACATCGAGCCGGAGACGCGCGATCTGCTGGTGCCGCAGTTCATGTTTCAGTTGCTGATCGAAAACGGCGTGAAGCACGGAATTGCAAACTCCCGCGGCCATGGTTGGATCGAGATTACTTCGAGGCAGAGCCAGCAGACATTGAAGCTCGAAGTAAAGAACAGCGTAAATGGGGAAACGCGACAGGGAACGGGTGTCGGCCATCAGAACATCCGGACAAGGCTGTCGCTGCTCTATGGCTCCAATGCACGTTTGCTGTTTCATCGCAGAGACAAGATTGCGGTTGCAACCCTTGTTCTGCCGGCCTTTCCGAGTACGAATTCTGAGCTAAAGACAAAGACGGTTCGCGGGTTGGAACCGGAAATGAGGGCATAGGTCATGCGTATTCTTGTCGTTGATGATGAGCCGCTGGCTCGCGAATCGCTGGCGCGCGTGCTGGGTGAGCGTTCGGATATTGAAGAGGTCGACATCGCCGTGGATGCCATCGAGGCGCTGAGCCGCATTCGCGACCACGAATACGACATCTTGCTGGTCGATATCCGAATGCCCGAGATGTCCGGGATGCAGATGGTGGATACTCTGCGCAGCCAGGGCAATGAGATGCCGGCGATCATCTTTGTCACGGCATTCAATGAGCATGCGGTGGCGGCGTTCGAGCGCCACGCCACTGACTACATCCTGAAACCATTCTCGGCCGAGCGCGTGCATCGTGCGATCGATTATGCCAAGCGGCACTCCGTGGAGGATCGTGAGCGCAGGCTCGCAGAAATTCTTCCGCACCTGCAGACGCTGGCGAAGTCGACTCCAAGAATCGCGATCAAGTCCAAAGGAAGAATCCTCTTTATCGATGTGGCCGAGATCGTGGTGGCTGAAGCGGAAGGGAATTATGTGCTGCTGCGGCAGGAGTCGGGATCTCATCTGCTGCGGGAGCAGATATCCGTGCTTGCTGATCGGCTGGCGCCGCACGGATTTGTTCGCATTCACCGTTCGGTGCTGGTGAATGCCGCGCAGGTGGAGGCGGTAAAGCCGCTGCTGACCGGCGAATATCTGCTGCGGCTGAAGAACGGCAAGGAATACAACGTCACGCGCACATACAAGAAGAACCTGAAGCAGTTCGCGACCTTCTGGCTGGGCATGGACGCCATCGCCGGCTAGGCTGATGGCGTCGATTGCAGCTGGCGCAGATGCCCATTAGGTGTCGTCATCGGGATGACTTGAGGCGCGGTTTGCTTAGCGAAAAACCGTGTGCACTCTCGCTCCGTAGCCTCTTTTAGAGGGATTCGCTCTAGTGTGTGGCTGCGGCCGGCTGCGAAGGTTCATCTACCTGCACGATCCGATCGCCTTTCACATTGGTGAGTGTCTGGACGATCCCGCTTGGCCAATGAATTTCTACCTTGCTCGCCGCTGCGTCTTTGCCCAGGCCAAAGTGTGCACGCTTGTCGTTCGATGAGAGATAGCTGCCGGTGGTGGATACTGTCTCCATCTGCGTCCCGGCGGTGGTGGTGACATGGATCTCCGCGCCGATGCCGTCGCGATTGCTGCGATGGCCGACGAGCGAGAGCGTGAGCCAGTGGTTGCTGGTAGCGGTTTCGTTGCGAAGCACGTACGCCGGGCCGTCGTTGGTGGTGACAACGGCATCCACGCGGCCGTCGTTGTCCAGATCACCCACTGCCAGTCCACGACCCACCCAGGCCTGCTGAAACACCGCGCCGGATTTCGAGGAGACATCCACAAACCGTTTGCCCGTGTTGCGCGCCAGCAGCATCGGCTCCTTATAGCGGAGCTGCGGAAAGTTGAGCTGAATGGTGTCGAGGTCATGGCCCTGGGTGATGAGCAGGTCCTTCCATCCATCATTGTCGTAATCGAAGAAGCGAATCCCCCAGCCTGAGTGAAGCAGGGTGATGCCGCCTATGCCGCTCATGTAGCTGTCGTAGGTAAAGCTGCTGTCGCCGTTGTTCTTGTAGAGGGCGTATTTCTGGTTGGCCAGATCGGTGATGACGAGGTCGGGCAGCCCGTCGTTGTTGTAGTCCTGGAAGTCCACGCCCATGCCTGCGTAGGTGCGGCCATCGCCATCGACAGCGATCTCGGCGTTCAAACCAACCTCTTCGAACGTGCCGTCGCCTTTATTGCGGTAGAGGAACTCCAGCATCGAGTCGTTGGCCGCGACAATGTCGGTCTTGCCATCGCGATCGAAATCCGCGAGCGCGATCCCGAGACCCTTGCCGGGTTTGTTCAGTCCAGTCTTCGCGGCCACTTCCGTGAAGTGCCCGTGGCCGTCGTTGTGGTAGACCAAAGCGCTGATGGGTTGAAAGACATCAGGATGGCAGTAGGCGCGATAGCCGGGCCGATGTTCGCCGCAGTAGATGTCCTCGAAGTCCCATTGCACGTAGCGGAGCACCACCAGGTCGAGCAGGCCGTCGTTATCCAGGTCTGCCCACGCGGCCGACGTCGACCATCCGCTTCCAGCGGTGCCTGACTGCGCCGTGACGTCAGTGAAGGTCCCATTGCCGTTGTTGTGATAGAGTCGGTTGCCGCCGTAGGCCGTGACGTAAAGATCCTCATAGCCATCGTTGTCGTAATCGCCGACGGCCACACCCATTCCGTAGCCGATGCCCTGAAGACCGGCGCGTTCGGTCACGTCTTCGAAGGTGCCATCCTTCTTCTGGTGGTAAAGGCGATTCCAGTATTCGGGGCCGGTCTTCTGCGGGATGGCGCCCTTTGCGGTTGGATCGCTGAGCGGCGCGCCGTTTACGAAAAAGATGTCCAGCCGGCCATCGTTGTCGTAGTCGAAGAGTGCGACGCCGGAGCCCATCGTCTCCAAAAGATATTTCTTTGCCGTGTGGGACGCGCGACCTTGAAATTGCACTCCGGCCTTTGCCGTGATGTCGATGAAGTTGCCGGGCACAATGTCCGGCTCGGCCGGAGCAGATGGCGACTGCTGCGCGATGGCGGGAAGCGCGGCCAGCAACACACTGAAGACTAGGGAAGGGAACGACAGTTGCATAGATAAAAGGCGCCGCGGATGTGATCTTGCGGACAGCCCTACGATACGTGAGTCTCGTGGGCTGCGGTATCGTCTTTTTGGATGTTCTTCACGCTGTAGCCTTGGCGGGCGCCGGTGCGATGGCGAGAAAGTCTTCCGCGAAGCGCCGGGCGTATTCCTCGGTGAGCGCTTCGACGCGCGCGGGATCGGTGGACCGCACGATGAGACCGGCATGTTGACGCTTCTGCATGCGATGCACGATCTCGGGCGCGTCGTAGTGCTCGGTAACGGACGTTGCATCGCGCGCCAGGCAAAGCACGCTGCCGGCGTAGGCGGTGCCCAGCTTTGGCAGAGCGTATTGCTCGCCGCGCGCCAGAGCCACTTCGATGCGGCCCCATTCGACCCATGGATTGAAACCGTAGGCCTGCTCGATGACATCGGCGATGAACGCTCCCCCCACGCGGGCGGCCGCTTCCAGGAAGTAGAAGCGGCCATCGACGGCGGCGCGGATCCATTCCGTGTGGGTGACGCCATTGGCCAGTCCGAGTCCCGCGACCAGCTTCTGGTGAAGCTGAGGGATTTCCTTCGCCGGGACGGAGGCGCGGTCCACGGTGCGCGTAGTGAAGACGCCGCCCTGATGCATGAGCTGAAAGGGCGGCTTGCCGTATTGATGGACGGGCGCGGCGAGCGTGTGGCCGTCCCAAACCACTCCGTCGGCATGGAAGATATCTCCAGGGATGAAGCGCTCCAACAGGTGGTGCGATTGGCGGTCGCCAAGGTCGTCGAGGAGAGGCCACAGCTCTTCAGGCTTATGCAGCTTGCGGATACCGATGGCGGATGCGACGGTGCGCGGCTTCAGCATCCAGGGCGAGGGCGTTTCCTGGATCCAGTGGTGCAGGTCGTTGTGATGGAAGACGCCGATGAAGTCCGGGACGAGCAGACCCGCTTCGCGCGCGCGAACGCGCATGGAGAGCTTGTCGCGGAAGAGCGCGTGGCTGATTCGCCCATACCTGGCAGCCTCATATGCTCCCGCAGCGTTGCGGGCTGTCTCCATGTCGAATTCGTCGAGCGCGACGATGCGGTCAATGCGCCGGGAGCGCCCGAGATACATGACGGTGTTAACCATCTGGGCGGAGGACATATCCTCAGGCATGAAGTGGATCTGGCTGAGAATGTCGCGCGGCCAGTCCGCATTGCGATTTTTTTCGAGGGTGAGGAGTTCGACGCGGCAACCGAGGCGCGCACACTCGCGCATGAAGGGCTGGCCCTTCACGTAGGTGAAGAGGCAGAAGATCAGCGGATGCGCTGGGTTCGTGTTGTTCTGCATGGAACTCATCCTTACTCCCGGCAAATTATTCGGCTTGCGGACAAAATCCGGCCGAGGCCCCCACCCACTCCTGGTTGCGATTGTGATCGACGCCCATCATTTTGCCGCGGCCCATCCGGATGAGGCTGATGACCGGTTGGAGCGATTCGCCGTCGGGCCATACGTACATGATGCGCACCTCCGCCTGGGTGAGCCCGTGCGGCGTTTCGATGACCGGCTCGAAGCGCACGCGCTGCTGGAGGAGGAAGTTGTGGCGCTGGTCTTGCGGTATGGAGGACAATTCGGCATCCGTGGGCCCAAACTGGACGCCCTTGCCGGCGAAGGAGTAGAGCGGCTTGAAGACCCACTGGTCGTGGTCTTCGGGGAGCAGGTCGCGGCCTTTGCCGTCGTACGAGTCATTCAGGAAGACTGCGGTGGGCACCGCGGGATGGTGCAGCCAGGGAATGGCGAACTTGCTGATGCGGAAGTACCAGTTGGGATGCCCGGCCCACTCCACGTCGAGATCGTCGCGATAGTCGAAGGGCAGCGCGATGCCTTTCCGCTCGAGCTCATCGACGATGGCTCGGTTGTAGATGCGCTCGATGGGAACGTCGCGAGTGCCTTGGCGATAGAGGAGCCGACGCCCTTCGCGCTTGAGCTTCGCAATGTCTACCGTGCGGATGCCGAGCCGGTCCTCGTGCACATGGAAGTCGGGCAGCGTCTTCTGCGCTTCCGGTTCGATTTCCAGCAGAATGACATTTTCCGGTAGGTGGTTGCCGACGATCACGCGGCGCAGGAGCGCCCAATAGCTTGCGTCGTCATGACCATCGAGAAGGCGCTCGAGATCTTCAGGCAGGTTGAAGTTCCGCGAATAGCTTGCAGAGAGCACAGCCTGCATGCCGAAGATGGAGGGGAAGGCCTGCAGCTCGACGAGCCGAGGTGCGAGCGAGCCATCGTCTTCGCGCACGAGGCCAAAGTCCGCCGTCATGAAATGCGGATGGGCCGGACAATGCGGCACGCGGAAACGCTCGGGGACGGCTTCCTCCGAAGCTTTGAGGAAGGCCGCATTGCCGAGCAGCTGGTGCGTCAGTTCCGCGCCCGTATCGACGATCTGTTGCATGAGCGAGCGCGGGAAGAAGCAGGGCGTCTCCGAGATGCGGAACTCGAGCGGAGAGCGGGCCTGACGCGCGCAGTCTTCGAGCAGCGCCTGGTAGCGCTTGGGCTGGTAGTTGCGATTGAATGCCTGCCGCAGCTCTGGCAGCACGCTGCCTCCTCACTCAGGGTTGAATCAGGAACCGGCCCTCTCGCATGATCTGCTCTTCGCCCGCGGCGCCTTCGAGCCAGATGTTGAAGTTGAGACCGACCACATCAATGTGGGTCGACGATGTCCACTTGGCGCCGGTGTGCTCGCCGTACGGGTCACCGAAGGCGATGTGGATG
>Ga0193743_1003742_pt1 | contig 10058 bp, 9 predicted proteins | sample L2c2metaG_FD_143038 | JGI IMG/M metagenome (GOLD analysis project Ga0193743, IMG submission 143038) | Soil microbial communities from a riparian zone of the East river system, Colorado, United States - L2c2 | ecosystem: Environmental > Terrestrial > Soil > Riparian zone | place: USA: East River...
ATCAGCCGAGCGATGCGGTCCGAGGCGCGATCACTGGTCGGCGCGGCCTGGGAGAGCTCGCCCCCGCCCGGCGCGATGCGGCGCAGGGCGTGCACCGCCTTCAACACGCCCTGGTGCCGATCGGTCCTGCGCAGGGTGTCCCGCAGCTTGGCCAACGAGCGCGCGTTGCCCGGCTGGTCGCTCACACCGAGATTCTATTGCCGGTGAACACAACGGCCCGGAGGCCCAGCCAAGATCAGCCAGCCGGGGTCAGCCGTCCGGGTATCAGCTTCGGCGGGCGGCGCCGAGCGGGATACCCAGCGGTCTGGTTAAGTTCGGCGATGGGGGGCGTTCGGCGTTCTTTCGGGGGATACGCATGCGGACAGACCGGGTCGAGCGCAGCCACGGCGTGACCCAGGGTGAGCCGGAGCGCCCGGTCGGGGAGTTCCTGACGCTGCTCACCGAGCCGGAGCGGGCGGACCTGATGCGCCGCGGCCGCCGTCGGGAGTGGGAGCGCGACGAGACCGTGTGCACCGAGGGTGAGCGCACCGACTGGGTGTTGGTGCTGCTGTCCGGCTGGGCGAAGGTGTCCTCCGACACCGCGCGCGGATCGGAGGTGCTGCTGGCGGTGCGCGGCCCTGGTGCGCTGTTGGGCGAGCTCGCGGCCATCGACCACCAGCCCCGCTCGGCGACGGTCACCGCGCTGGAACGGCTCACCGCGCTGGTGGTGCCGGTCGCCGAGTTCACCGCGCACCTGGAGGCGAACGGGCGGGTCAGCTTCCTGCTGATGCGGCTGCTGGCCGAGCGGTTGCGCGACGCCGACCGCAAGCGGATCGAGTTCGGCGCGCACACCACCACCGGCCGGGTGGCCACCCGGCTGGTGGAGCTGGCCGAACGGTTCGGCCAACAGACTCCCACCGGCCTGCGGGTGGCGCTGCCGCTGTCCCAGGACGAGCTGGCCGGGTGGACCGGCGCGTCCCGGGAAGCGGTCAGCAAGGCGTTGGGCGTGTTGCGCGCGTACGGCTGGATCACCACCGGACGACGCCAGATCGTCGTGCACGACCTCGAGGCGCTGCGTTCGCTCGTCTCTTGACCCCAGTGTGTAGAAGTACGCAGACGCCGTTTCGCCACGGTGGTGTCCTCTCCTCATGGGAGGCCACGAGATGGGATCGGTCGAAGCAGAAAGTGAGCCGTTTCGTTTCGCCGTGCTTGGCGCGGTCCGTGTCTGGCGAGGCGACGCGGAAATCGATCCGGGGTCTCCGCAGCAATGTGCCGTGTTGAGCATGTTGCTGTCCCGGCGGGGCCGCTTCATCAGCCTCGACGACATTCTCAACGGCTTGTGGGACAACCAGGTGCCGGCGGCGGCTCGTCCCACCGCCAGGACCTATATCTCCCGACTTCGCCGGGCTTTGTCCGCCGGGTCCGGTGGCATGACCATAGTGACCGGCCTCGGTGGATATGCGCTCGAGCTGACGAATTGCTCGGTTGACTTCCTGGAGTTCGAGGGTCTTGTCGAATCGTCAAGGAGCAGTCGGGCGTCGGGGGACTTGACCGGCGCGGCTGAGCAGCTACAGCGGGGTCTCGCGCTCTGGTTCGGGAGCGCCCTCGCGGGTGTGCCGGGGGACGCGGTCGAGCGCGAGCGCGCCAGGCTTGAGCGCCTGCGGGTGGCGGCCTCGCAAGAGCTCCTGGAGCTGAAACTGGAGCTCGGCCGGCACGTCGAAGTGGTGGTCGAGCTGCCCGCGCTCATCGCGGGCAACGAGCTGAACGAGCGGCTCCGCGAGCTCCGCATGCTCGCCCTGTACCGCTGTGGCCGGCAGGCGGAGGCGCTCGAGGAGTACCGCAAGGTCCGGACCCTGCTGCGCCAAGAGCTCGGCATAGAGCCCGGCCCTCGGCTGCGGGAGCTGCACGAGAAGCTCCTGCGCGCCGATCCGGGCCTGAACCTCAAGCCATCGGCGATGAGATCGCGCAGACCCGAGCAGCACCCGACGCTCGGCGCGCGACTCCAGGCGCAGCGCCACCGCCTGTTCGTCGGGCGGGAGCAGCAGCGCCGGCTCTTTGCGGCGGCGCTCGCCGGCAGCCCCGACGCCTGCTCGGTGCTGTTCATCAACGGGGCGCCGGGTATGGGGAAGTCCATCCTCCTGCGGCGTTTCGCCGACGATGCGCAGCAGGCCGGCCGCGCGGTGGTGCGGGTGGATGCCCGCGCTGTTGGTTCGTCGCGCATCGAGTTCATGGCGGCCGCCGGGTCGGCGCTACGAGTGCCGGATCCGGTGCTTCTGGTCGACGGATTCGAAGAGATTCAAGCGCTCGAGACGTGGTTCCGCGAGGAGTTTCTGCTGGCCCTGCCCGGCCGCGCTGTCGTGGTGCTGGCCAGCACGAACAGCCCCAGCCTGGCCTGGCGCACGGACAGCGCCTGGGCCGGCAACCTGCGCAGGGAGACGCTGCGCGAATTGTCCCAGGACGACGCTCGAGCGATGCTGGAGCTACGCGGGGTACCCGTGGAGAAGTGGGACTCTGTGCTGGACTTTGCCGGCGGACACCCGCTCGCGCTGTCCCTGGCCGCCGAGGCCGCATTGGACGGTGACTCGCGCGATGGGCCGACGCGCACCGTCACCAGAGATGTCATGGATGCGCTCCTGCCACAGCTGGTGGGCGCTGTCCCGTCGGGCACCCACCGACTCGCATTGCAGGTCTGCGCGCACTCGTACCTCACCACCGAGCATCTACTGGATGCCGTCCTGCCGGAAGGCAATGCGGCTGAACTGTTCGGCTGGCTCCGGCGACAGCCCTACGTCGAGTCGTCGGAGCGAGGGATCTATGTCCACGACCTCGTTCGAGAGGCACTGGAGTTCGACATGCGCTGGCGGGACCCCATCGGCTACGAGGTTATGCATCGGCGGATCCGGCACTACCTGCTGGGCACGCTGGTGTCCCATCAGGCAGACCAGGCAACCACACTGACGACCATGCGGGCGGTCCGGCACCTTCGCCGCGGCGGCGGTGTCGTCCCGCGCTACATCACCGCGAGCGGTGGAAGTGACGTCGAGGCTTCCGGGCTCCGCCTCGAGGATCACGACGCGTTGATCACAATGGCAGGTGAGGTGCACGGCGAGGACTCCGCCGGGGCCCTCAAGTTCTGGCTGACCCGGCGCCCGGAGGCCTTTGTCGTCTATCGGGATGAACAAAGCGGCAAGCCCGTCGCGTTTCTGTCCTGGTTGCGTCTCGACCGAGCCGACGAGGTGGAGCTCCAAGCAGATCCGGTCATTGCGGAGATCTGGCGCCATATGGGGGAGGGCCGGCCGCTCGGTCCCGGCGAACACATCGCGGTCGCTCGGCACATAGTCAGCCCTCGCTGTGGAGACAAGCCGTCGCCGATCGGGGATAGCTTTCAGCTGCGCCTGCTCGCCGAATGGATGCACGATGCCAACCTGGCGGCTTCGTACCTGGTGCTGACGAGACCCGACTTCTGGCGTCCCCTGATGGACTACCTGGATCAGCGTGAGGTGCCGTGCGTCTCGACGATGGACGGAACAACACCGGCCATCTTCACCCACGACTGGCGAGCTCAACCGCCCGAACAATGGCGAGACAGGCACATCTTCAAGGAGTTGTGGGGCACCGGATCTGCGCGCCTGGCCATCTGACACCGGCTACCCAGCGCGCGCTGAGCTGTACATCCGGCCTGGACGGTTTCTTATACTGGCAGGGTGAACGACCACGGGCCGCGCTACGAGTCCGCGGTGGACCGGGCGATCCGCGAGGCTCAGGAGCGCGGGGAGTTCGACGACCTGCCTGGCAAGGGCAAGCCACTACCGGGCCTGGATGGCCCGGACGACGAGCTGTGGTGGGTGCGCGACTACATCCGGCGCGAAGGGCTGTCCACCGAGGATCTGCTGCCCGAATCGCTCCAGCTGCGCAAGCAGGTCGAGCGGCTCGATGAGACGGTCGCCGGGTTGCCCTCGGCGCGGGCGGTCCGCGACCACGTCGTCGAACTCAACCGGCAGATCAGGCGGGCGCGGATCATGCCATCCGGTCCGCCGGTTGTGCTGCGGCTGGTCGACCCGGACCAGGCGGTCGCCCGGTGGGAAGCCAACCGATCGGCGAAACCCCTGGTCTCGGCACCAGCCCCCGCGGCGGAACCACCTACTCGGAGGCGGTCGTGGTGGCGCGGGCTCGGCCGGCGAGCGGCACGTCCTAACCGTTGAGCCACGCGTGCGTGCCGCCGGGCAGCACACCGCTTGCCCGGCTCACCGAGGGCGGATCAACCCCGACGAGGGCCGCCGGCCTTTTCGCCGCCGGTCGACGTGTAGGGCAGCAAGGCGACCTCGCGCGCGTTCTTCACCGCAACCGCGACGTCACGCTGGTGCTGACGGCAGTTGCCGCTGACCCGGCGGGGGCGAATCTTGCCCCGGTCGGAGAGGAAGCGACGCAACAGACCGGTGTCCTTGTAGTTGATCTGTTGATCTTTGTCCTTGCAAAACGTGCACGCCTTCTTCTTGAACTCGCGCGGTGCTCGTTTTGGCATGAGTGCAGGTGCTCCTGAGCTGTGTTGGGGTGTTACGGCGGACGTCCGGTATCGCGCCCGCTACCCAACCACTCTAGGTGACGCCCGGGGCAGGCGCGTCGCCGGTATGAGTTCGCACCGGGCGGAGGGGGTGACGCAGGGCTTTTAGTTGGCGGCGGCCGCGCTGTGCGAGCCGGTCATCAGGGCGGCCAGGTCGTCGGGCTGGATGAACGACGGAGGCGGCGGCGGCCCCCAGTTGTAGAGGCCCCTGGCGCCCTCCACCACGGACGGGTTCCACAGTGCGTCGGAGACGATGCAGTCCAGGTCGCTGTAGTACTCGGAGAAGTTGCCGGCCGGGTCACGCAGGTACCAGAAGAAGTTGGAGCCGATGTGGTGGCGGCCCAGCCCCCACACATGCCGCTCGGGGTGCTCGGTGATCATCGCGGTGGCGCCCCGGCCGACCTCGTCAACGTCCTCGACCTCCCACGCGGTGTGGTGCAGGAAGTTCAGCGGCGCCTGCTGCACCAACACGTTGTGGTGGTCGGTGGAGCAGCGCATGAAGCTGGCCAGCCCGGGTACCTCGTCGCTGATCTTGAAGCCCAGGCCGTCGACGAAGAACCGCTGGGTGGCGGCTCGGTCCACCGATCCAATGACCAGGTGGCCGAGCTTGCGCGGCCGGACGCGGTTCTCCCGATCGATGGCCGGCGCCCGCCCGTCCGGCCGGTCCGCGCGCCCGGGCCCGTTCGTCGGATCGGGCGAAACCGGGTCCTGCACCACCGGCGCGGCGATGCTGACCGTGACCTCCAGCTCCGAGCTGGGATCCGACACCCGCAACTGGTCGCCGCTGAGCTCGCCGGTGAGGTCCAGCCTGGCCAGCCGGGCCTGGATGCGGCCGAGGTCGTCGGCGTCGTGCACGCCCACCCCGACCCGCAACAGCCGCCGGCGCGGCGCCGGCACAATCTCCAATTGCTCGCCGCCGTCCCGGGTGGCGAACCGCGCGGCTTCTGCCCCGGGCTGACCGACCGGGGTCAGGCCGAAGTCCGCGTAGTAGGCCGCCGTCACTGCCACATTCGGCACGCCCACGGTGATCGAGGTCAGCCGGTGCAGTCCCATCGCGCGACTCCCTTGTTCGACATGATTGAGCCCTCCACCAGGCTTGCGCCGCGGGCTGGCGATGTCAACGATATTGTCCTAAAATTTCGAAACTCGATCAGAGGAGCCTGCAGTGGCTGACATCGACGTCCCGGTCCTGGTGGTAGGTGCCGGCCCAGCCGGGCTGACCATGTCGAACCTGTTGTCCCGGTACGGGGTGCGGCACCTGCTGGTGGAGAAGCACCCGGGCACGGCGCACACGCCGAGGGCGCACATCGTCAACCAGCGCACGGTCGAGATCTTCCGGCACATGGGCATCGAGGACCGGCTGCTGACCGCGGCGACCCCCAACGAGCTGATGGCCAACAACGTCTGGCACACCAGCCTGGCCGGGCTCGAGCTGGCCCGGCTGCACGCGTGGGGCACCGGCCCGGACCGTGCGGCGGACTACCACCGGGCCAGCCCGAGCCCCATGGCGAACTGTCCGCAGACGGTGCTCGAGCCCGTGCTGCTGGACGCGGCACGGGAGTGGCCGGAGGCTGACCTCCGCTTCAGCCACGAGTTGCTGTCCTTCACCCAGGACCCCAGCGGCGTCACCGCCCGGGTGCGCGACCGGGTCACCGACGCCCCGCTCACCGTCCGGTGCGACTACCTGATCGGGGCCGACGGCGGGCGCAGCAGGGTCGTCGAGCAGGCTGGGCTGCCCATCGAGGGCGAGGCCGGGCTGTCCGCCGCGGTGAACATCTGGTTCGAAGCCGACCTGACCCAGTACCTGGCCCACCGCCCCGGGGTCCTGTTCTGGAACGCCGCTCCGGGCACGCCGTTCCTCACCGGCGGCGGCACGCTCATCTGCCACCGGCCATGGACCGAGTTCGTCATGGTGGTGGCCTACGACCCGGCGACCGAGACCATTCCGCACAGCGACGAGTTCGCCGTCGGTCGAATCCGCCGGGTGGTCGGCGACCCCACCCTCAGCCCGTCCATCAAAGGGTTCGCCACCTGGACGATCAACCACCAGGTGGCCTCGCGTTATCGGGAGGGCCGGGTGTTCGCGATGGGCGACGCGGTGCACCGCCACCCACCGACCAACGGCCTCGGCCTGAACACCTCCATCGCGGACGCGTTCAACCTCGCCTGGAAACTCGCCATGGTGACCCGGGGCCAAGCCGGCACGCCGCTGCTGGACAGCTACTCGGCGGAACGCCAACCGGTCGGACGCCAGGTTGTGGACCGGGCGATGCAGAGCGTCCAGGAGATGGCCGCCGTGCAGGCCGCGCTCGGCTTCGCCCCCGACCAGTCCGAGGCCGACGGTTGGGCCGCCCTCGAGGGCCTCTACCAGCCCGGACCAGCGGGCGACGCACGCCGGGCCGCGCTGCGCGAGGCGGTGGAGTTGATGAATTACCAGTTCAATGCGCACGGCATCGACCTCGGCTATCGCTACCGAGCCGGCGCGGTGGTGCCCGACGGCTCGCCCGAGCCGGCCCCTGAACGGGACCCGCAGCTGTACTACCAGCCGACCACCTGGCCCGGTGCCTACCTGCCGCACGCCTGGCTGGACCGCGCGGGCACCCGGCTGTCCACCCTCGACCTGGTCCAGAAGGCCCACTTCAGCCTGCTCACCGGGATCGGCGGGCAGGGCTGGACCGAGGCGGCGGCCGCGGCCAGCCAGGCCACCGGCATCCCCGTCGACGTGCACCACATCGGCACCCGCGACGGGCTGCAGGACAACTACGGCGACTGGGCCACGCTGCGCGGCACGTCGACCAGCGGCGCCGTCCTGGTCCGTCCGGACCGGCACATCGCGTGGCGGGCCGACGAATACACCCGCGATGCCGCCGACCGCCTCACCAGGGTGCTGGGTGAGTTGCTGGGGCTGGCCGGGGGGTAGTCCTGGGCTCGACAAATCGGCGTGAATATCGGCAAAGTGTCCGATTCTCGTTAGACTCCCAGGGGTGACATCGCAGCGGGGAACGGTCACCCGCACCGAAGAGGTCTACGACGAGCTGCGTGCCGAGCTGCTCAACCTCAACGGGCAGTACGCACCGGGTCAGCGCCTCAAGCTGCTCGACCTGGCGCAACGATTCAGTGCCAGCCTTTCGGTGATCCGCGAGGCGCTCACCCGGCTGGCCGAGCAGGGGCTGCTGGTGGCAACCCCGCAACGCGGATTCAGCGTCCGCGAGCTGTCCGTGCCCGACCTCGCCGACCTCACCCAGGTCCGGGTCCAGATCGAGTCGCTCGCCCTCCGGCAGGCCGTCGCCCTTGGCGACGTCGCCTGGGAGACCACGGTGGTTGCCACCCACCACACGCTGGAGCGCACCCCGGTCACCGATGACACAGGTCAGTTCAACGAAGGCTGGTCGGTCGCGCACCGCGCCTTCCACCAGGCGCTGGTGGCCGGGTGCGGCAGCCCCCGGCTGGCGGAGATCGCCACCTCCCTGCGGGACAGCGCTGAGCTCTACCGTCGCTGGTACTGGGTGCTCACCGACGACCACGCCCGCAACGTCCCCGCCGAACACCGCGGACTGCGCGACCTCGCCGTCAACCGGGACGCCGACGCCGCGGTCGAACTGCTCACCGAACACATCGAACGTGCGCCACGCGAGCTCATCGCGTACGCGAATCAGCACGACCGCCCTCGGCTCGCCGCCGATGGCGGGTTATCCCGGTCGGAGAGTGGCTGAACCCCGCTCAGGCCGTGCGAACCCGGAGCGGGATGGACCTCCAGTCGTCAGCGTTCGGGGAGTGCGCCGAGTCCGGCGCGGAGGAAGCGCAGGGCGACGTTCAGGCCTTCGGTGTGCGTGGGTCCGGGCGGCGTGTCGGCAAGCTCGATCATGATCGAGGCCATCGCCACGGCGGCCAACCGCGCTCCGACCTCGCCGACCGGCAGCCCCGTATCGTGGGCGATCGCGGCGGCGGATTCGTCGATCGTGCCGGTCATCCGCGCCGCGCGCAGGGCTCGCAGTTCAGGGTTCGCGGCGAACATCCGCCTGGCCAGCTCGCGGATCTCCTCCTCGTCGACGCTAGCCTCCTTGTCCCGCAGCCCCTGCTCGACAACGTCCAACACGGACTGGCCCGGGGCGCGGTTCCGGATCGCCTCGGTGACCCGATCGGCGAACGCGGTGAACCGGGACAGCGCAATGTCCTGCTTGGACGCGAAGTACAGCGGAATGGTCCTGGGCGCGACCTCGGCGGCTTCGGCGATGTCCGCGACCGTGGTGGCGTGGTAGCCGCGCTCCGCAAACAGGGTGAACGCGGCCCGCACGATCGCCGCCCGGCGTCGCGCCTTGCTCCGCTCCCGCAAACCCGGCTCGGTCACCGGGTCAGGCTATCGGCGCTCCTTTGAAAGGTGCACTCGAGCCTAAAATTAGACTCCGCTGCAAACTCGGGTGCTTCCTGCCTAGGGGCGAGCCACCTCGTCCTCGACCCGGACGACCCGGCCGGTGACTTCACCCCAGTAGCCGAACCACAAGGGGGTGCCCGGCCGCCCCCGCCTTCGCCAACGGCCGGCGAGTCGGCGCTCTCAGCACACTGAGTCGGCGCTCTCAGCACACCGCCCGAGCCGGCTCACCGCAGGCGCGGCGAGGAGCTGCACGAGGCCATCTTCGACGCGGTTCTAGTGGAGCTGCGGGAACAGGGCTACGCCGGGCTGACCATGGACGGAGTGGCCGCTCGCGCCCAGACCGGCAAGGCAACGCTGTACCGGCGCTGGCCGAGCAAGCTTGAACTGATTGTCGCCGCCCTGGACTTCGCGATGCCGAAGGTCCGGGTCCCGGACGACCGGGGCGACCTGCGTGGCGAGCTACTGGATGTGCTGCACCAGCTAGCCGAGGAGATGGCGAGCGTCTCCGGTGAGGCCGCGCGCGGCCTGATCGCCGAGCTGGTCCGATCGCCGGCGCTGGCTCGAGCCATCCGGCCCTTCCTCGCCGACTCGGTGATCGCGCCGACGTTGGAAGTGCTGCGCCGCGCCGCCGTACGCGGTGAGATACCGGTCAGTGCGTTGACGCCGAGGTACGCCAGCATCGGCACCGACCTGCTCCGCCAGCACGCCCTGGTCAACGGCAACCCGGTGCCCGAGGAAGTGATCACTGAGATCGTCGATGGCATCCTGCTCCCGCTCATGCGCGGCCTTGTCACCACGTAGTTGTCGGCCCTGTGACGCCGGCCGCTGAAGATTGTACTAATTAGTACAGAGTGTCAGGCTGGTTCGGTGCTCACCTACCAGCTCACCCCGGCGGACCGGGCCGGCGCGCCGGCGTCCTATCCCAGCGAGGAGCGCTATCTGGGCTACCGAAGCGCTGACCAGGCGAAGCCGTACGCGAAGTACTTCCGCGCCGACGCGTTGCCGATGCAGCCGCACGTGCCCGAGACGCTGCTCACCGGGATGGCGCCCACCGAGTACGGCTACGACATCGACGACGCGGCACGAATGCTGTCCAGGCCCGGCTACCACAAGATGGAGACCGGCTGGACCACGTTGGACAACGGT
>Ga0193743_1003743_pt1 | contig 10056 bp, 6 predicted proteins | sample L2c2metaG_FD_143038 | JGI IMG/M metagenome (GOLD analysis project Ga0193743, IMG submission 143038) | Soil microbial communities from a riparian zone of the East river system, Colorado, United States - L2c2 | ecosystem: Environmental > Terrestrial > Soil > Riparian zone | place: USA: East River...
CAGATCGCTGCTGATAATGGCATCATCGGAAGATTCGACGATCGCAGCGAGTAGGGCGGAACTCCTCTCCGCCTCCTGCATGAGGGCGGCTTCGCGGCTGGCTGCCGGGAGTTCGACGGGTCGGTGCGAGGTATCTTTTGTCGCTCTTGCGTCGTCTTCCGCGCGCTTTGAGTAATCCGGTACTACCATCTCGCTCCTGCCTGACGGGTCGGGCCTCAGGTTTCGTCCTTGAAACCTCGGCTATTAGGATGCGGGCTGACACCCCAAAAGCTGCCAAGGGGCGTGAGATAGGCAGTTACCTCTCAGACTCTCAGGAGATCAATAGAGGGGAACGCTGGGGTCGATTGCGCGGGCCCAGTGATCGATGCCGCCGGCCAGGGACTGAACGTGTTCAAAGCCCTGGTCGCGAAGCCACATCGTTACTGAGAGTGACCGAGCGCCGTGATGGCACAGAACAACGATGGGCTGGTCGGGGTCGATCTCCTGATGCACTCGCGAGGGAATTTCGCCCATGGGAATCAGGACAGAGTCGGGGAGGCTTGCGGTATTAAACTCCCACGGCTCCCGGACGTCCAACAGAAGAGGAGGGTTAGGCTGGCGACGTTGCTGGGCAAAGGCTTCGGCTGTGATCTCGGGTTCGAGCATAGGACTAAGGATACCGTGGGATATCGTGCCGATCCACCTCATGGCTAAGCATCTCTTCCAGAAGATGTTAGAGGGACATGCACGGAACTGGCCCGGAGAGTATCCTAAACGATACTCTCGAGGCGATACACTTAAGGATTCAGAGCATCCAAGCTGAGTATCCGGCTGACAACTCTGGTAAGGAAAGCAGGGGAGATTTTGGAACGAGTTTTGATCGTCGAAGATGAGGTTCACGCGCGCACGGGTCTGACCGAGTTGATTGAAAGCTGGGGATATAAGACCGAAGGCGCTGCCGACGGCGTGGAGGGGTTCGAGAAGGCCATTGCGTGGAATCCTGCCATCGTTGTGACCGATCTGAAGATGCCGCGGATGGACGGAATGGAGCTTCTGAACCGTATCGCCAATCTTCCCAATCGCATGGCGGTGGTGATGATGACGGCCCAGGGCTCGATCGAGTCTGCCGTGGAGGCCATGCGCAAAGGGGCCTACGATTACGTTCCAAAGCCGGTCGACCCCTTGCGGCTACGCACCATTTTGCAAAACGCGAGCCAGCAGCACGCCGACCACGACACCGACCAGGAGGCCGTTCGGCGGCAGCAGCGCGACACCGGCATGCTGGGCCCGCTGGTGGGAACCTCGACCAGGATGAAAGAGGTCTTCTCGCTGATCGATCGAGTAGCGCCGTCGAACGTCAGCGTGTTGGTGACCGGGGAGAGTGGCACCGGCAAGGAGCTTGTCGCCCGCGCCTTGCACGAGCTGAGCTCGCGGCACAACAAACCGTTCGTCGCGGTCAACTGCGCCGCAATTCCCGAAACCCTCATCGAGAGCGAGATCTTCGGTCACGAGAAGGGAGCCTTTACGGGCGCGCTCGAACGCAGGGCCGGATGCTTTGAGCTGGCCGAAGAGGGAACTTTGCTGCTGGATGAGATCGGCGAGATGCCCGCGGCTACCCAGGCCAAGCTGCTGCGCGTACTCGAAGACCGCAAGCTGCGTCGCCTGGGAAGCAAGGTCGAGACTCCGGTGGATGTCCGGGTCGTGGCCGCGACCAACAAGGATCCCGAGCAGGCGGTCGCGGACGGAGAGCTGCGCGGCGACCTGTACTATCGCCTGAACGTCTTCAACATCCAGATGCCTCCTCTGCGCGAGCATATGGAGGACATTGCTCCCATCGCGCAGAAGATGATCGTCGACCTGAACGAGCGGCATCGCTGCACTGTGACCGGCATTAAGGATGCCCTGTTGAAGCGGCTGATGACCTATTCCTGGCCCGGCAATGTGCGCGAACTGCGAAATACGATCGAGCGGGCCATGATTATGGCGGGCACGGGATTGCTTGGAGTCGAGCACCTGCCGCCGAACTTTGGCGAGCCGGGGTTTGCTCCCTCCGTCCGCGGCGGCCGTGCTGCTGCTCAGGAAAATGCGATGGAGATGGCGCGTCCAACCGACGTGGAGCGATACCTGGAGGATCAGAACACGGTCCGGGTAGAAGTCGGGACCACCGTCGACGAGGCAGAGCGTCAACTGATTCTGAAGACGCTGATGTCGACCCACAACAACAAGACCAAAGCCGCTGAGATTCTTGGCATCAGTTCGAAGACCCTGCAGAACAAGCTGAAGGAATACTCGAATAACTCTGCCCTGGTGGAATAGGCAATGCGGCTGAAGACGAAGCTGGTCGTATCGGCTACCGGACTGACATTTGCTATCGTCATGGTGTTGTCGGTTCTGTTCGTCGGCGAGCTCCTGCGGCAGAGAATCGAGCAAACGACGGCTGCTAACAACGTGCTTGCCAACGAGGTCACCCTGATGACCCGGCAGGCGGTTGAAACTGGTCTGCGCGCAAATCCTCCATCGGACCTGAGTGACGAAGCGCTTTCTGCCGCTGTCGGAGACGCCCTGCGCAGCTATCAGCCTCTGGCCGACGTGATGAATGCGATTGTGCGCTACTCTCCGACCGTCCAGGATGTCAGCGTGGCGGACGCCCACGGAACGATCATCGTGAGCACCGATCCGGATGAGGTGAATCAGCCAATCGCGCAACGGAACAGCCTTGAGAGCGTCCAGAACGGAAGTATCGCCTATCAGCGCAGGCAGGTCTTCGGAAGCCCGCAGGTCTTCGATACCGTCCAGCCTCTGGACCGCAATGGACGATCCTTCCTTGCGGTGCACGTCGGCGTTCGATCGACGTTTCTGCGCAACTCTTACGAACCCTGGCTGAGGGCTGCGGTTCTGTTTGCCCTATTGGCCGCTCTGGCTTCGATGCTTGCGGCCGCTGTGCTGGCCAATGCTGCACTGCAACCGATTGGACAGATCAGCCGCCAATTGGAAAAACTGACTCTTCAAAGCGGGGAGCCGGCGTTCGCTTCTTCTCCGAACAAGTCCGACAGCGACGCCGTCGTCCGCGTCTCCCAGACCATCGACCGGCTGGGCCAGCAGATGCGTTCGACGGAGGCGGGCTATACCGCTCTGCAGGCCAACCTGAACCAGATGCTTGATACGCTTCGCGACGGTGTGCTGCTGTTTACCGCTGACCGCCGGGCCGTGATCGTCTCCGACGCCGTGGCCTACTTCCTCAGCCACTCGCAGGCGGGGCTGGTGGGGAGACATCTGGAGGAGATCTTCGAGCCCGATACTGCCCTCGGTGCGGCCGTGCTCGCTGCTTTCGCCGATGGCGACTCCGTCAGCGTCGAGAGCGTGACGCTCGAGGACGGACGCCAGGTGCAGGTCTCGCTGGATCGCTTCAACGATGGCCAAGGCGAGAGCATGGGAACTTTGGTCACCCTGCGCGATCTGGAATCGATGATGCAACTTGGCCAGGAGCTCGAGATCGCGCGCCGTCTGGCTGCTATCGGACGCCTTACCGCCGGTGTGGGACACGAGGTAAAAAATCCCATTAACGCGATGGTTGTTCACCTGGAGCTGTTGCGGAGTAAGCTTGCCGCAGCCGGACCCGAGGCCTTCGGCGGAGCCCAGCGCCATGTGGACATCCTTACAGGAGAGATGCAGCGGCTCGACCGTGTTGTGCAGACGCTGGCGGACTTCTCGCGGCCCATGGATCTCAGGCTGCGCGAGCACGATCTGCGCCAGGTGGTCCATGACGTCGTCGAGCTGACCACGGCAGAGATGCAGGAAAACGGCGTACTCGTCTCCATTGATGCGCCGAAGGAGCCTCTGATGGTCCGCGCGGACGCCGAGCTGGTCCGTCAGGCGCTGCTGAATCTGTTGTTGAACGGCATGCAAGCGATGCCGCAGGGAGGAAAACTGAGCCTCGCGCTTCATCGCGACCACCAGTTTGCGGCTGTCGAGGTAATCGATGAAGGAGAGGGTATCGCTCCCGAGGTGCTTCCGCGTATCTTTGAGCTGTACTTCACCACGAAACCTAAGGGCAGCGGAATCGGGTTAGCGATGACCTATCGCATTCTGCAAATGCACGGCGGCACGCTGGATGTGCGGTCCAATGCCAATCCGCGCGCGCGCGACCGTGGAACCACATTCACGCTGCGTTTGCCCATGGCCGCAGGCACAGCAACAGAGACAAGAAAAACCACGGCGACCGGAGCCAGCCGCAAAGTTATGGGAGAGCACGTTTGATGCACTACCGCAGCAAGATCGCGACGGCAAGGCGAACGATGTCATGGGCCGGTATGGCCTGCGCGCTGGTCTTTGGAGTGAGCGGGTGCAGGCATAAACCCGTTCTTCCTCCTCTGCCGCCGATCGCCGAGCCTCTGGTGCTCGTCACCCCGCCTGCTCAGGTGCCTCCGCCGATGATCGAGCCGCCCCAGGTCGATCTGCCGCCCGTCCCCGTGGCCTCAGGCGCGTCTCCGCGGCGCGAGCGGAGACACAGACCGACGCCGCCGAACACGCCAGCCACGGCGCAGACCAATATGGGAGAGACTCCCGCTGCAACGATATCCCCTGAGGACGTGGCGATCGGAGCGCTTTCTTTAGGCGGCGAAGCCAACCCGCGCGCGCAGCAGGAGGCGGCCGAACTTCTGGCTTCGATCGAGAGACGGCTGAATAGCCTGTCCCCCGCGAAGGAGCGGACCGACAAGGCCCAGATTAGCCGCATCCGGAACTTTCAACGTCAGGCACAGGGGGCGTTGAACACTGGCGATGTGGAGGGAGCAAAGACGCTCGGGACCAAGGCGAAGCTTCTGCTCGACGACCTCGAGAAGTAATCCTACGAAAAGGAAAAGCGGCTGAGCCTTCCGGCCACCCGCTCTATCTTTCCTGAAGCCTCAAGCTCTGCAGCTACGCGTCAGCTCCATGGCATTTCTTGAACTTCTTGCCTGAGCCGCACGGACACGGATCGTTGCGCCCGACCTTCTCTCCGGTGACTCGCGGAGAGTTGCCATTGGTTGCCGTCGCCGTTCCCACGGCGCGGGCCTGGTCAAGCTCATGCTGCTTCTTCCGCTGGAACTCGCGCTCGAGCGCGTCGATAGTGGTGGCGGGAGCGCGTGTCTGGATGGGGACCGGCGTGTGCTCCGGCGCAGATGCGGCGGAATGCGTGGCCCCAGATGACTGGGATAGACCTGCGGGAACGCCTGCCGCCTCGGGAGCGTCCAGAGCTGCGCCGCCAAATCCCGGGGGAAGCTGATCGAGGCTCTCAATCGGCGTGCCGTCCGGACCGATAATCTGCATCCGGAAGAGGTGCCGCAGCGTGTCCTCCTGGAAGCGCATCATCATGGCCTCGAACATCTCGAAGGACTCTTTCTTATAGGCCACCAGAGGGTCCTGCTGGGCGTAGCCACGCAGGCCGATGCCCTCCTTCAGGTGGTCCATCTGTAGCAGATGGTCCTTCCACAACCCGTCGAGCACGCTTAGCATCACGACGCGCTCGTGATAGCGCATCGCCTGCGACCCCAGAATCTTCTCCTTGATCTCGTAACGAGCGCCGAGCCTCTCGAAGATCGTCTCGCCAAGCTCATGCCGGCCCAGATTGGAGATGTCGACTTCATTCTCAAGGTGCGCACCAAACTGGTCGTAGAGAGACGCAAACAGCGGCTCGGTCTTCCACTCTTCCGGATTCACCTTGTCTGGAGCATTTTCGTCGAGCATGTTCGAGAGGATCGTCGAAAGATAGTCGTCGGTGATGAGCTGCTTCTGATCGACGCCTTCCATCAGTTGCTTGCGCAGGCCGTAGACCGCCTCGCGCTGCTTGTTCATCACGTCGTCGTACTCGAGGACATGTTTGCGCGACTCGAAGTTCTGCGTCTCGACCGCCTTCTGCGCGGCCTCGATGCGGCGCGAGATCATGCCGCTTTCGATGGGCACGCCCTCTTCCATGCCCAGTCGCTGCAGCAGTGTCGAGACCCACTCGCGCGCGAAGATTCGCATCAGGTCGTCTTCGAGCGAGAGGTAGAAGCGCGAGGCTCCGGGATCGCCCTGGCGTCCGGCGCGTCCGCGAAGCTGGTTGTCGACACGACGGGACTCGTGACGCTCGGTGCCGATGATATGCAGGCCACCAGCGGCGATCACCGCGTCGTGTTCCTTCTGGGCGGCGCTGGAGTGTGCAGCAACGGCGGCATCCCACGCCTCCTGCGTCGTCTCGAACTCCTGTGAGGAGTAGTAGAAGCGGTACATCCCCGGTCCGGCGACCGGCGAGATGGCTCCCTCGGCGGCAGAGACGGCGCGCGCCTGCGACTTACGCACGAGATCCTGGCGGGCCATGAAGTCCGCATTGCCGCCCAGCAGAATGTCGGTTCCGCGTCCGGCCATGTTGGTCGCGATCGTGACCATACCGATGCGTCCGGCCTGTGCGACGATCTCGGCTTCCTTCTCGTGGAACTTTGCGTTCAGCACCACGTGACGGACGCCTTTGCGCTTGAGGATCTCTGACAGCAGCTCGGACTTCTCGATGCTGGTCGTGCCGACCAGGACCGGTTGCCGCTCCTCGTGCAGACGGGCGATCTCGTCGGCCACGGCGAAGTACTTCTCCTTCGCGGTGCGATACACCACGTCTGCGTTTTCGACGCGCAGCATGGGGCGGTTCGTCGGGATGACGACGATGTCGAGCTTGTATATCTTGTCGAACTCCGCAGCCTCGGTCTCGGCGGTGCCGGTCATGCCCGAGAGCTTCTTGTACATGCGGAAGTAGTTCTGGAAGGTGATTGTCGCCAGCGTCTGGTCTTCCTTGCGGATGGCGACGCCTTCCTTGGCCTCGACGGCCTGGTGCAGGCCATCGGACCAGCGGCGGCCCGGCATCAGGCGGCCGGTGAATTCGTCGACGATGATAACTTCGCCTTCTTTGACGACATATTCGACATCGCGCTTGTAAAGGGAATGCGCTTTGATGGCGACTTCGACGTGGTGCTTCAGGTCCCAGTTCTCCGGATCGGCGATGTTGCCGATGCCGAGAAGTTTTTCGATCTTCTCCCAGCCGTCGTCGGTCACGGTGATGGCGCGGGTCTTCTCGTCCACGACATAATCGCCGCTCCACGTCTTGGTCTCGAGCGTCTCGATCAGCTCGCCCAGCTCCAGCTGCGGGATGATGACGTTCACGCGGGCATACTTGTCCGTCGTCTGGTCGGTCGGACCGGAGATGATCAGCGGTGTACGCGCCTCGTCGATCAGGATGGAGTCCACCTCGTCGACGATGCAGTAGTAGTGGCTGCGCTGCACCTGATCGGACAGCTCGAACTTCATGTTGTCGCGCAGGTAGTCGAAGCCGAACTCGTTGTTGGTTCCGTAGGTGATGTCGGCGGCGTAGGCGGCGCGGCGCTGCGCATCGTCCAGGTCGTGAACGATGACGCCGACCGAGAGGCCAAGGAAGCCGTAGATCTTGCCCATCCACTCAGCGTCGCGCTTGGCCAGGTAATCGTTGACCGTGACCACGTGGACCCCACGCCCGGCCAGCGCATTCAGGTAGCAGGGAAGCGTAGCCACCAGCGTCTTGCCTTCGCCGGTCTTCATCTCGGAGATCTGGCCGGCGTGCAGCACCATGCCGCCGATCAGCTGTACATCGAAGTGGCGCATGCCGACCGCACGTCGACCGGCCTCGCGGACGACAGCGAAGGCTTCGGGAAGAATCTCGTCGAGGGCGGCCTTTTCGGCGGCATTACGCTCGTCCGCGTTCTCGGGGATATCTTCGATCCCCGCAATCGCATCGGCGATCCTCTTGCGGAACTCGACCGTCTTGTTACGCAGCTCATCGTCGCTGAGCGCCTGGATCGCGGGCTCAAACGAATTGATCTGGGTAACGGTCGGTAGCAGGCGCTTCACTGCGCGTTCGTTACTGGTTCCAAAGACTTTTGCTATGACTGAGTTGAGCAAACCTATGTCCTTCGTTGGGCACGAAATCCTACCCACTTATCAGTGTAAATGGTTCCCGGGACAGCGGAGCCCGGAGGGAGGCCGCGAGGCTCACTAAAGTATAGAGAAATTCATGACCCTGACCGTCTTCCGGGGCGGGACGGCGCCTCAGTGCCCTCCCATCGCCTCCGGATCCACCTTCGCCCTCTTGTCGGGAAGCCGCATAACGAACGGCAGCGGAATCAGGAACAGAATGATGACCGACAAGATGAAGAACGCATTCTTGTAGCTCAGCATCGAGGCCTGCCGCAGCATATCCTGATAGGCCCGCCCCATCGCCATCTGCGAGGCCGCTGCTGCCGACATGCCCTGCGAAGTCAGCATCGATGTAATGCGGTCCATATACAGCCGGTAAGGGACGCTGCCCGGAATGACGTTGGCTGCCAGCACGGCCTGATGCACCTGCGCACTCCGTGAGATGTAGGTAGTCAGCAGCGCCGTGCCCATGCTCCCGCCCAGGTTACGGGCAAAGTTCGACAGGCTGGAGATCTGGTTGGTCTTGTCCAGCGGCACGCCGACATAGTTCAACGTGCTGATGGGAATAAAGACAAACGGCAGTCCGACCACCTGAATCATGCGCCAGAGGGTCACGGTATCAAAGGCTGTATTCAGATCAAGCCGCGTCAGGTTGTAGATGCCTGCGGCGGTCGCGGCGTATCCCATCGCCACCATCAGGCGCGGGTCGAATTTGCCCAGTGTCCGCCCTGCCACCGCCATCATGAGCATCATCACGAACCCAGCCGGCGAGAGCACCATGCCCGCACGTTCAGCGGTATAGCCCAGCAGAACCTGCAGATATTGCGGAATCAGCACGGTGCTTCCAAACAGCACCATGCCCAGGATCAGCTGTAGAAAGACCGCGGTACCGAAGTTGCGATTCTTCAGCAGCTTCAGGTCGACGATGGGGTGGGAGTGATTCCACTCCCAGATCACGAAGGTGATCAGCGTAACGACAGCAAGAACCGCGCAGGTGACAATCATCTGCGAGCCGAACCAGTCCTTCTCCTGGCCCTTGTCGAGGGTGAACTCGAGGAAGCCTACACCGATGGCTACCAGACCCAGGCCGAAGAAATCGACCTTTTCTTTGTGAGCCTGCTGCTGGCGGATCTTCATCTCCGGTGGATCTTCCACCATGCGATTGCTGAGGTAGAGCGACAGCAGGCCCACGGGAATATTGATGAAGAAGATCCAGTGCCAGCTGAAGTTGTCCGTAATCCAGCCGCCCAGCGTAGGCCCGATGGCCGGAGCGACGACCACGGCCATGCCGTAGACCGCGAAGGCTTGTCCACGCTTTTCAACGGGGAAGGTGTCGGCGAGGATCGCCTGCTCGCTCGGGGCCAGGCCGCCGCCGCCGGCGCCCTGCAGGATGCGCGCGATGATCAGAATGGGCAGCGTCTGCGCGAATCCGCACAGCAGCGAGCAGATCGTGAACATGGCTACGCAGGTCATGTAGAAGCGCTTGCGTCCGAATCGGTTGGAGAGCCAGCCGGAGATCGGGAGCACGACCGCGCTCGAGACCAGATAGCTGGTCAGCACCCAGGTCGCTTCTTCCTGGCTCGCGCCCAGCGTTCCTGCCATATGAGGCAGAGCTACGTTGGCGATCGAGGTGTCCAGAACCTCCATGAAGGTCGCAAGCGTCACCGTCAGGGCCACGGCCCACGGATTGTGGCGCGACTTCCATACGGCGGGTATGAGGTCCGGGGTGGCGACAGCGGTTGACATATCAGCTTCCTGATATAATATCAGCTAACTGATACTTTGGCGAAACGAATCGACATCTCGAAGCCCCACGCCGGAGACGACCGGCAGCAGCAGGCAAAACAGGCCATGCGCTCCATGAAGCGCATCCTGCTTCACTTCCGTTCTCACGTGGACGAGCAGCTCCGTCCCCAGGGTGTCACCACCGCCCAGATCCAGGTGCTGTTTGAGGTTCGCAACGCTCCGGCTAGCTCCGGCGCCCATCTGGCCCGCTGCTGCTATATCACTCCTCAAACCATGCAGGCGCTGCTCAGGCACCTGGAGAAGGGTGGCTTCATCGTGCGGGGTAAGGATCCCGTCAACGACCGTATCGTCACCTCCAGCATCACTCCGGCTGGCGAG